>Ga0209139_10001015_pt1 | contig 10219 bp, 8 predicted proteins | sample BogFormECP14_OM3_FD_188246 | JGI IMG/M metagenome (GOLD analysis project Ga0209139, IMG submission 188246) | Bog forest soil microbial communities from Calvert Island, British Columbia, Canada - ECP14_OM3 (SPAdes) (version 2) | ecosystem: Environmental > Aquatic > Freshwater > Wetlands > Bog ...
ACCTGTTGCGTAATCACTTTGGTCGTGGGTTTGCCATCGGTGCCGATACCGGTAATCGTTTGCGGTTCCAAAACTTGCGCCACGGCATAGGGTTTCAGATTCTGCACCACGCCCTGTGATACGAACACCATGGCCACTACCAGGCACACCGGCAGCAGCACCCACAAAAAGCAGCGCGTCAAATCCACCCAGAAATTTCCGATCGTTTCCGATTCCCGCCGTGCTACCCCGCGAATCAGCGCGATGGCCAGCGCAATGCCCACCGCCGCCGAAGCAAAGTTGTGATACGCCAGGCCGGCCATCTGCGTCAGGTAACTCATGGTGGTTTCTGGCACGTAAGCCTGCCAGTTGGTGTTCGTGGTGAAGGAAGCTGCGGTGTTCCACGCTAAATAGCTCTCCACGTTCGCAAACTTCTGCGGATTCAGCGGCAGCCACACTTGCACGCGCTCCATCAGGTATAGCAGCAGCATGGAGACGCCGCTGAACACCAGCATGGCCACGCCATACTCCGTCCAGCGCATTTCGCGCTTTTCGTCGACGCCCGCCAGCCGGTAAACCAGCTTCTCCACCGGCCGCAAAATAAAATCCAGAAACGTCTTCTCGCGTTCAAACACGCGCACCATGAAAACGCCCAGCGGCTTGGTCACCACAAAGAGCGCCGCGACAAACAATCCGATCTGAAACCAACCATTCGCACTCATAACTAGAATTTCTCCGGCTTCAACAGCGCGAACATCAGGTACCCAAACAGCAGTACGCACACCACCATCAGCAAGAAATTGCCCGTCATTCGGAACGCTCCCGTTACTTCAGCCGCTCACACGCTCGTATATAAAGGATGGCTACCGCAAAAAACACCACGGTGACCGCCACGAACACTAGGTCGTGCACAAAGGCTCCTCGTTGAATCCCGCAAATCTTACCGTTCGATGCCTTAGGAAACGGTGTGCGCCACCTAAAGATTTTGTTAGTAAATTCGGCGCTTGCGCCAGGGGCCAGCATGTACCTGGCGACTCAATTAAGAGGAGCTAGCCGGGCGCCTGCCACGCATCCCGCAGGTGCCCGGACCTTCTTTTTTTTCTTCATTAGATAAAAAATGTTGTTGCTTCACAGCCTCCGCGGAGAGAAACTCCCATCGGCGCGGGCGGGCTATTCACCCGAACTGAATCGATTCAACTCTTCCGCCGGAGGTGCGTGCGATGCATCGCTGGATCGTGAGTCTCGCTCTACTTTCCTGTCTTGCGCTGATTTCTTCAGCCTCGCCCGCATCCGAAAACGCCTGAACCGGCGATCCGCATCACCCGCGCCAACTTTACAATGGCAAAGATCTTCGGGAGAGAAAAAGCACACATGAAAAAGAAAACGGACTTCTCGCGCCGCCAGTTCCTGCAAACCACCGCCGCAGCCGCCGGCAGCCTGCTAGCCGCATCGCGCGCGAAAGCCGATAACACCATTCTCCTTGATCCTCATCCATACACTACCGCCCCGCAGACCGTCGCTCCCAGCGACCGTATTCGCTTCGGCATGATCGGCATTGGCATGCAAGGCTCCGGCTTGCTGACTGACGCCATTACCCTCCCCGGCGTCGAATGCGTCGGCGCGGCGGATCTATACGATGGTCGCCACCTGCTCGCCCGCGAAATCACCAACAATCCCGCGCTGCCGGTCAGCCGCCACTACCACGAGCTGCTCGAACGCAAAGACATCGATTGCATCGTGGCGGCCGTCCCCGATTTCTGGCACAAACGCGTGGTCGTCGACGCCTGCAATGCCGGCAAGGACATTTATTGCGAAAAGCCCATGTCCCACCGCGCGGACGAAGGTTTTGACATGGTCGCCGCCGCGCAAAAAAATAACCGCATCGTGCAGATCGGTTCGCAGCGCGTCAGTTCCGTGCTCGGCACCAGAGCCCGCGAGCTGTATCACGAAGGCGTGATCGGCGACGTCGATATGGTCGAGCTTACCCTCGGCCGCAACAATCCCACCGGCGCGTGGGAATATCCGCCGCCGCCCGGCCTTTCGCCAGAAAATCTTGATTGGGATACCTGGCTCAATGACGCTCCCAAAGTGCCCTTCAACAATTTGCATTTCGCGCGCTGGCGCTGCTGGAAGGAGTACGGCACCGGAGTCGGCGGCGACTTGATGGTTCATCTGCTCAGCGGAATGCAAAACACTCTGGGCTGGAACGAAATTCCACGCAGCGCGCAGGCTCTCGGCGGAATCTTTCGCTGGCCTGATGGCCGCAACATGCCCGACCTGCACGTGGTGCTCTTCGACTATCACGGCATCCCGGTTTATGTGCGCCTCGGCCTCGGTACGGAAACTCCGGAACTCGCGCGTTTCATGGGGCCCAAAGGTATTCTCGACACCGGCGAAACCGAAATTCGCGTTTCACCGCAGCGCGGCATCGACACTGACCCGAGCTATTACGCGCAGAGCTATCCGAAACAAATGCGTGAAGCCTACGCTAAGCAATGGCACGCCGAACACGATCCTGCCGTCGGCAAAGAGCCGTTCATCGCGGACACTTACTACAAAGGCTGGGATTGGGACGACATGCGCCCGCACCTCTGGAATTTTTTCCAGGCCACAAAATCACGCAAACACGTCATCGAAGATGAGGTGTTCGGCAATCACGCCGCTATTGCCTGCCACATGGCTAACGAATCCTACTTCCGCAAAAAGCCCGTTTACTGGGACGAATCCACGCGCACCATAAAAAGTTGACCACGTGGAAGCCTAATGAGGCGCGCGTCAGAGGTGATCGTGTAGCGGCGCCTTCTGAGGTGGTCGCCTTTTGGCGGCGCACACGACTCGCCTTGAAGGCACACGCAAAACGGGGCGGAGCGGTTTTGTAGGTGCCGGACTTTAGTCCGGCCTGCTAGAATTCCGTCCAACTCCAATGCATCCCCTCGCCCTCGATCACCACGCCCTGCTATCCGTCGCCGTCGCCGAGGCCCGCCAAGGCCTCCTAGAAAACGGCATCCCCATCGGCGCCGCCATCTTCGACGCCTCCGGAAAACTCCTCGGCTCCGGCCACAACCGCCGCATGCAGCACAACGATCCCAGCGCCCACGGCGAAACCGACGCCTTCCGCAACGCCGGCCGCCAGCGCACCTACCGCGATAAAATCATGGTCACCACGCTGGCCCCTTGCTGGTACTGCAGTGGCTTAGTCCGTCAATTCGGTTTCGAGACGCTGATCGTAGGCGAAAGCCAAAATTTCCAAGGCGGCGTCGCGTGGCTCCGCGATCTAGGCGTGAATGTAATCGATCTGAACAACCAGGAATGCGTCGCCTTGTTGGCCGACTACATCAAGAAATATCCCCACATTTGGCACGAAGATATCGGCGAAGACTAATTCTTCGTCGAGCTTTTGTAGGGGCGCAGCATGCTGCGCCCCATCTTGCCAAGGCGTTGGACACGAGCGTGTAGCGGCCGCCGTCTAATTTGCCTGCGCGCCGCCCCGCACCACCCGACTTCCGCCACCGGCGAGCCCGGCCGCGAACGCCAACAATCTCGCGTCGTCGCCTGGAGCTCCGATCAATTGCACGCCGGCACCACCCCGCGCCGAGAGGGTCACCACTGGCACACCCGCCAAACTCATCGGCGTCGTGTATCGCAAAATCATCTTCCGAGACTCGCTGTGATCCATTCCCGCCAGCAGGCGGCTAACCGGCGCGCATGGCGCGATTACGAAATCGCATTCGCGAAAGAGTTCCTCCATGCTCTGACAAAAAGCCGCCAGCCGCAGATCCAATTGCGCAATTTCCTCGTTCGAGATTGACAGTCCCCACTTCAGCCGCTCCGCAATTAAGGAGTGAAAATGTGAAAAATCATTCCCCGTTCGCGGCCCGTGATACGCCGCAGCCTCATGGGCCTGAATCGGCGCATAGATATCCATGGCCTCTTCCCAAAAGTTCGTATCCAGCGGGATAATTTCCGCGCCGCGGTGGCGCAGCCGGTTCTGCCAGCCCACGAATCCGCCGCGCACGTTCGGTTCGCAATCTTGAACAAACTCTTCCGCCGCGCACCCGATGCGCACGCGCGTCTCAGCGAACTCCGGCACGTCCAAATCAAAAAGCGCGCGCGCCAGCAGCGGACCATCCCGCAAATCGCGAAACAGCCATCCGAGCGTGTCAAACGATCCCGCCAGTGGCACACCGCCGCGCCACAATCCGCGTTCTCTGGCCAGTTCAATGGACGCACGATATCCGGTAAGTCCGCACAATGCGGCGGGAGCCCGAATCGATCCGCCCGTGTCTGTCCCGATCGCCGCGAGGGCCGAGCCTTCCATCACGCTGGCCGCCGCTCCGCTCGACGAGCCTCCGGTCAGCCACTGCGGCGCACCCGGTTGCACGCAATCGCCGTAATCCGGATTCTCGCCGGTGATCCCGTAAGCCAATTGGTGCAGATGCGTTTTGCCAACAATCACCGCGCCCTGCTCTCGCAGCCGGGCCGCCACGGCGGAGTCTGCCGAAGCGATCCCTCCGCGCTCCGCATAGAATTTCGCCCCGCCAGAAGTAGGGAAGCCCTGCAAATCAAAAAGGTCTTTCAACGAAACGGGAAGCCCATACAGCGCGGGCTTTTCCGGCCCAGGAAATCGCGTCGGCAACTCTTCAGCCTCGCGCAGCACCTTCTCCGCATCCAGCGCGATGAATACGTTCCGTCCGGCATTGCTGTTCGCGCGCGCCAGCGCCCGTTCCACGACCGCGCGCGGCGTCACCTCGCCGGCGGCCAGCTGTTCGAGTAACACACCTAATTCACTACGCTTTGCGATATCAATCGGCATAAGTTTTGCTCTGCCATCCTAAACGAATGCCGCGAATGCCGCGCACAAATTTCACGGCTCGCAATCGTCAAAGACAACCTGGTCTGAAAGGGGTCTGAACGGAGTTTGAACGGATCGAGTCAATATCCAGGGAGAGCACGCAACAAAATCAGGCAGGTCGAAACATGCGCAGGCAGGGAAACCCTAAGCTAACTCTTGTCTTTCTCCAGCTCTTTATAAAGCTTATCAATCTTCTTCCGCACCTTCGCGGCATCTTCCGCATGCGGATACAAATCCAAATACCGCTGATAAGATTTCGCCGCCAGCCGCTTCTGCCCCTTCTTCTCTTGCGCCTCAGCCAGATACCGGTAGGGAATCGCATACCCCGGCTTGGCCACGATGGCATCTTCAAAGCGATCGATCGCCGCGTCCACGTCGCCCTTATCCATGTAGTAGTGCCCGACCTGAATATCCTTGTCGGCGCGCAGCGGATCCCAAACCGGCTGGTCCGGAGCGTTCGAGGTCGCCACATCACTATTCTTGTTCTTGCCTCCGGGTTTTTTCGTCTTATCTGGTGCCGGCGGAGGCGGCGCCGCACTCGGCTCCTGCGACGGTGTCGAACTCTGCGGCTTCGTCGGATCCCCGGGGTCCTGCGCGCGCGCGCCACTGGCCACGCACAAAAGCAATAAGCCAGCCAACGTCACGCTGGCAGCCAATCGTAAGCCAATCTCATCGAACCAAGTACGTCGCAAATCATTCTCCACGCGCAACTGTGCCGGTCCCAGACGAGCATTTCCGTGCGGCAAAGACGCCCGCCTCAGAAGGCGGCCGCTACACCGCCCGCAACCCAACAAACGCCGCAACCCAACAAACGCCGCAAGCCAACAAACGCCCCAGCGCATTTTAGTATGATGGAGGTTGCACGGGAAGTATAACGCTCGACACCGGCCATGGAACCCCGCGAAAAAGCCGCGCAACTCCCCGACGCTCCCGGCGTCTACATCTTCAAAGACGCTGGCGGCGCGGTCATCTACGTGGGCAAAGCCACCAGCCTGCGCAGCCGCGCGCGTTCCTACTTTCTGGAATCGCGCTGGATGGATGCGAAAACCGGCTCGCTGGCCCGCGAAATCGCCGACCTCGACACCGTCGTCGTGGACAACCCGCGCGAAGCTCTGGCCCTCGAGTACAGCCTCATCAAGCGTTACCGTCCCAAATTCAACATCATGCTGCGGGACGACAAGACTTACCCGTACATCAAACTCACCGCCGCCGAAAAATATCCGCGGGTCTACTTCACGCGCCGCCTGAAGAAGGATGGCTCGCTGTACTTCGGGCCCTTCTTTCCCGCCAGTCTGGCGCGCCGCATCTTACACTTCATCCACAAACGCTTTTTAGTTCCCAGCTGCACTGTCGATCTAACCAAAACGCATCCGCGCCCGTGTCTGCAGTACTACATCAAGCGGTGTCTGGGCCCCTGCGTCCCCGGCTTGACTGCCGACGAGGACTACGCGCAAGCCACGCGCGACGCCAAACTCTTCCTCGAAGGCCGCCGCCACGACTTGACCAAAAGCCTCGAAGCCCGCATGGCCGCCGCCGCCGACAAGGAACAGTACGAACAAGCCGCCTCCTATCGCGATTTAATCCGCACCCTCGAAGACATCGAGGAACGCCAGCGCATCGCCGCCGCGCAAGGCGACGACACTGACGTCCTGGCCTATTACGCCGAGCCGCCGCTGGTGGCCGCCAATTTATTTCACTTGCGCGGCGGCCGCGTCGTCGATCGCCGCGAATTTTATTGGGAAGATCTCGAGGAGTTCGCGCCGCAGGAATTCGTCACTTCATTGCTCAAGCAGCTGTATCTCGAATCCGACTATTTGCCCAGGGTCATTCACGTTCCGGCCGATTTTGAAGAGCGCGAACTGCTCGAAGAAACTCTTGCCGAACGTGCCGCGCACCGCGTTGAAATTGTTACGCCGCAGCGCGGCAGCAAGCGCGCGTTTCTGGAGCTCGTCGAAAGCAACGCCAAGCATTCCTTCGAGCAGCGTTTCCGCGTCCTGAAACCAACTTCCAAAACCATCGCGGAGGCCGTGCAGAGCGCGCTCGAGCTGCCCGACGAACCAAAGCGCATCGAAAGCTTCGACATCTCCCACATGCAGGGCACGGACACTGTCGCTTCCATGGTGGTCTGGGAAGATGGCCGCATGAAAAAATCCGACTATCGAAAGTTCATCATTCGAGGAGAGGGGCGCGGAGAGGGGCGAGGAGAAGGGCTCGGCAATGCCGTCTCAGCCTCCTCCGGTAGCACAGGTACTCTGGCCGGTGCCGCGTTGCCCGCTGCGCAAGCCCCGCGTGCCCCACAAGCCAATTCCGCGACGGAAGTCAGCTCATCAGACGTCTTCTCGAACGAAAATGTAGCTCTGCAAAATGCGATTGCCGAAAGCGACGCAGAAATCGGCAACGACGCCCCGACCCAAAAAGTAACGAGCACCAGAGAAGCTGAGAAAATCGAAGTCCTCCCCATCCTGCAAAAGCTTCGTCCCATGCCCCCCGGCCAAAACGACGACTTCGCGAGCATGCGCGAAGCCGTCGCTCGCCGTTACCGTCGCGTTCAAGAAGAACAAAAGCCCATGCCCAGCCTCATCTTGATTGACGGCGGCATCGGCCAACTCCACGCCGCCGCGCAAGCGCTGGAGGCTTTGCAAATCATCAATCAACCGCTGGCCAGCATCGCCAAAAAGGAAGAAATTCTCTACATCTATGGCCGCGAAGATGAACCCTGCATTCTTGACCGGCACTCGCCAGTCCTGCACCTCATCCAGCAGATTCGAGACGAAACCCATCGCTTCGCCGTCACCTTCCACCGCCTGCGCCGCGGCAAGCGCCAGACCCGCTCCGCGTTGAACGATATCCCCGGCGTGGGTGCGCTAACCGCCCGGAAATTGCTGCGCGAGTTTGGCAGCGTTGCCAACCTGCGCCGAGCCGACGTAGACAATCTAAGCCGTATCGTCCCGCGCAAAACAGCCGAACGAATCCTGGCGCAACTCGCTGCGAATCAAACCGATACACCGAATTCTCGCAAGGGCCGCAAGCGCGAAGAAGAGCGCGCCGCAGAGGAAACGAACACGGAAATATGAGTCAGCACATAACCACATTGCACCATCAATACTGGTTAGGCGGTATTGCACGGCCCGTTTCGCTATGTTACGTTTTTCACGGAGGATCAAAAAAATGGCGGATAACGTAGGCTCCAAGATTAGCTTCTTTCTGGTTGGCTTGGGTGTCGGCGCCCTTGTTGGCGTGCTTTTCGCTCCTCGTTCCGGCGAGGAAACCCGCGATTTGATCGCGCAAAAGGCCGACGAAAGCAAAGAATTTGCCGCGCGCAAAGCCCGCGAACTGCGCGAGCGCGCCGACGATTTGATTGAGCGTGGCAAAGACGTGGCCGCGCGCAAGAAGGAATCGATTTCGGCCGCCGTGGACGCTGGTCGCGAAGCGTATCTCCGCGAAGCTGCGGGCCGCTCAGAGCGCAGCTAGTTGAATGATTTGCGCCACAAGTGCGGTGCGAATTATCAGGCTGGTATTATTTTGTGGCTGGAAACGTGGATTGGGCCAAGAATCGTTTCGATAAGAGTTCCGCCCGAATGGGGCGGCTGGGGCGTGCATGGAATCTTGGTTCATAGTGCTCAGCATCGTTTCGACGATCGCGCTGATCGTGCAAGTGACCATCTTGGCGGTGCTGTTCTTTGAAGCCAAGCGCACCATGGAAAAAGTAAATCGTGCCACGGACGACATGAACGCCCGAGTCGGCCCGATGCTCACGCGGATTCAACTGTTACTCGACGATACGCAGCCCAAGATCACCAGCATGGTGAACGACGCATCGCACGTCGTATATCTCGCACGTGGCCAGGCGCAAAAAGTCGATCGCGTCATGACCGACGCCGCCGACCGCCTGCGCGGGCAACTCGTTCGCGCGGACCGCATTTTGACCGGCGCGCTGGAAGCCGTGGAGGACGCCGGCATCCAAATGCGCCGCAGCGTGTTGCAACCAGTAAAGAAAGCCTCGGCATTGTTGACCGGAATTAAAGTAGGCCTGGACATCCTGCGTTCGCGAAGAGGCGCCAGCGGCACGAATCCCCCGGACGAACCCTCAGAGCAGCAAGAAGAAGAACTCTTTATTTAGTTTGAACTTTGAATTCGATTTCGTAGTGGCGCGGCATGCTGGGCGCTTTTTTATCGAATGCAGGCGGGATCTTCTTTTGTAGAACAGGCACTCTTACCTGTGCTGCATTACCGAATCCAGCCACCGGCAAGAACGCGATCCCCATCGTAAAGCACAGCCCCCTGACCGCGCGTGATCGCCCTTTGCGGTGAATCAAACGTGATACGCAAGCGAACTTCACCGGACTCGCCATCATGAAAAAGTTCAGCAGTAGCGGCCGCAGCTTCATGCTTATGGCGAATCTTTACAAACGCGCGAATGGGTTCTGACGGCGCCGCGCAGGACACCCAATTCACGCTGGAGATCTCACAGGTAGTGGTCCTCAGCGCATCGTCATCGCCAACGACCACGCGATTCGCCGCCGGATCGATACGCGAAACATACAACGGCTTGCCCGCCGCAAAGCCCAGGCCTTTGCGCTGCCCGATAGTGAAATTGTGCACACCCTGGTGATGGCCAATCACTTCGCCGGCTTCGTTTACGATTTCGCCTTCGCCGCGATGCAGCGAAATCCCGCGCTCGGCCGAATACGCCTGAATAAACTGCACGTAGTTGCCGTTTGGAACGAAACACAACTCCATGCTTTCCGGCTTTTCCGCCACCGGAAGATTGGCCGCGCGCGCCAAATCGCGCACTTCGCTTTTGCGCAGTTCGCCCAGCGGGAACTCGCTGCGCGAAAGCTGCTCCTGGGTGAGCCCCCACAGGAAATAGGACTGATCCTTGCTGTCGTCGCGCGCGCGCAGCAATTCCCAGCGCTCGGTTTCTTCATTTCTGCGGATACGCGCATAGTGCCCGGTGGCTAATTTCGCAGCGCCGATTTGCCTAGCCATGCGCAGCAGCGGTTCAAACTTTACGTCGGTGTTGCAGTTGGTGCAGGCGATGGGCGTGCGACCGGAGAGATATTGATCCACGAATGGGCGCACGACTTTTTCTTCGAAGTGCTCTTCGAAGTTGACCACGTAGTGCGGGAAATCCAGGTGCTGCGCCACGCGTTTGGCATCGTAGACGTCGTCTAACGAGCAGCAGCGGTGTTGCGCCGGACCATGGCCTTGCAGTTCGGGCAGGCGGCGCTGATTCCAGAGCTGCATGGTTAGGCCGAGGACTGCGCGGCCCTGCTGCTGGAGCAGAGCGGCGACGGCAGAGCTGTCTACGCCGCCGGACATGGCTACGGCGACCACGTTGGACGCGGTGGCGGCGGCGATGGGGAGGGAGTCGAGTTGTGTGGCCGT
>Ga0209139_10001017_pt1 | contig 10216 bp, 9 predicted proteins | sample BogFormECP14_OM3_FD_188246 | JGI IMG/M metagenome (GOLD analysis project Ga0209139, IMG submission 188246) | Bog forest soil microbial communities from Calvert Island, British Columbia, Canada - ECP14_OM3 (SPAdes) (version 2) | ecosystem: Environmental > Aquatic > Freshwater > Wetlands > Bog ...
AGGCAGATAGAGGCTGAAGGCGCCGAAGCGCACCCCCAGGCCCTTCAGCATCCGCCGCTCATGACGGCTCAACGCCCTAATCCTGCTTTCCGCCAGCCGGCGATCCAGGGCGCCCGCTTGCTCGACCAGCTGATAGGCGAGACCGCGCGCCAGTCCCTTGAGCCGCCCGTCCTCGATCGCCTCCTTGAGATGCTTGAGGGCGCTGAGCCGCCGGCTGGCCTCGGCGGCGGCGAACGCCTCGAGACGCCGCGCCGCCCGCTCGCGCTGCGGCTCGGCCCCGAATTCGCCGATCAGCCGAACCCGCGGCGTAAACGGCGCCCCGCCTGCGATTTCGCCCGCCAACTCGCCGCGCCAGGCGACGCCGCCGCTGGGCGCAAGCGCGAACGCCTCGTCGCCCTCGCTCGCCAGCGCCCCGAGCCGCCGGGCGACCTCGGGCGCGACCACCCGCTCGACGGCGCTCCTGAGCGCCCGATTCTCGAGCGCGGTCGCTCCCCGCTCAGGCTCGAAATGAAAGCCGGCGAGCCGGCCGACCAGATGGCCCTCGACGGTCACCGCCCCGTCGTGGTCGATGCCGCCGAGGATCGGCCCCGCGCGCTCGCTCAAGCTGCGCAGGAGCGCGCTGGTCCGCCGGTCGACGAACCGCTGCATCAGCGATTGGTGCAGCGTGTCGGAGAGCCGGTCCTCAAGGCTTCGGGCCCGGCCCTGCCAGTCCTGCGGATCGGCGAGCCAGTCGGCGCGATTGGCGACATAGGCGAGCGTGCGCACCCGGGCGAGGCGCGTCGATAGCGTGTCGATGTCGCCGTCGATCCGGTCGAGACCGGCGAACTGGCCATGCATCCAGTCTTCCGGCAGCCGCCGGTCGCCCTGGGTCAAGCGCTCGAACATCGCCCCGATGAGGCGAGCGTGCTCGTCCTGCGTTGTCTTGCGGAAGTCCGGGGTCTGGCAGACTTCCCACAACCGCATCAGGTTGGCGCGGTCGCGGGTCCGCCGGATGACGAGTTCGTCGGTCGAGAGCTGGCGCAACGTCGTTTCGTCCTGGCTTTCCTCCGACAGCCGCAGTTCCGGCGCTGGCGCCGGCGCGGCGAGCGAGCGCATCAGCCCCGGAAGCGACTGGAAATCAAGCCGCGCGTTGCGCCATTCCGCCGCCATGACCGACGGAAAGACATGGCCTTCAACCGCGCCGACGACGTCGGGGTCGAGGTCAGGCGCATCGCCGGTGACGCCGAAGGCGCCGTCCTTGCGGAAGCGGCCGGCGCGCCCGGCGATCTGGGCGATCTCATGCGCATGGAGGCCGCGCATGCGGCGGCCGTCGAACTTGCGCAGGCCGGCGAAGGCGACATGGTCGACGTCCATGTTCAATCCCATGCCGATCGCGTCGGTAGCGACCAGGAAATCAACTTCGCCGGACTGGAAGAGGTTCACCTGGGCGTTGCGTGTGCGCGGACTGAGCGAACCCATGACCACCGCCGCGCCGCCGCGCTGGCGGCGGATAAGCTCGGCGATGGCGTAGACGGCGTCGGCGGAGAACGCGACGACCGCGCTGCGGCGGGGCAGGCGGGTCAGCTTCTTTGGTCCGGCGTAGGTCAGTTGCGACAAGCGTTCGCGGAACTGGATGTCGGCGTCCGGACAGAGCCGACGGATGAGCGACGCGACGGTGGCCGCGCCCATCAGGATGGTTTCGGCCGTCCCCCGCGCGTGCAGGAGCCGATGGGTGAAGACGTGGCCGCGCTCGGGGTCGGCGCAGAGCTGGATCTCGTCGACGGCGAGAAATTCGACCTTGCGATCAAGCGGCATCGCCTCGACCGTGCAGACGAAGTAACGCGGCCGGAGCGGCACGATCTTTTCTTCGCCGGTGATCAGCGCGACCTCGGCCGCGCCCCGGGCCTTGACTATCCGATCGTAGATCTCGCGCGCGAGCAGCCTCAGCGGCAGGCCGATCATGCCCGAGGCGTGGCCCAGCATCCGCTCCACCGCCAGATGGGTCTTGCCCGTGTTGGTCGGCCCGAGGACGGCGATGAGCCGCGAGGCGTCGCCCCGCGCTGGCGAGCGATTCATGCCCGTCAATGTGGAGGATGCCGGCCCGCGCCGCAAGCCTCGGCCTCCCCGGAACGATCCGGCTTGTCACGCCGCGCGCGGCTGTTATTCGATAGCCAGTTCGCGACGCTCGAGCGAGCCCAGCGTCATCGTCATACCGGCCGCCGCGGACCTTCGACGCGGCGATCCCGAAACTCGCCGCGGAGCTCAAAGCGCGCTGAGGCATCGTGACGCCCTCCTATGCAGCCCTTGCCGTCCGGGGCCCGAGGCGCCAACCTTGGTTTCAACGACCATCGCCGCAAATAGGGGGAACGAGCTATGTTCTACGGACAGATCGAAGGGACAGAGTTCGTCGTCCTCGACAAGCGCTTCAGTGAGCTGTTCGCGAGCCATATCCGGGTCGACCGTCTGTGGACGGGGGCGGTCTGGTCGGAAGGCCCGGCCTGGTTCGCTGCCGGGCGCTATCTTATCTGGTCGGACATTCCCAACAACCGCATGCTGCGCTACGACGACGCGTCGGGTCACGTCTCGGTCTTCCGCCAGCCATCGATGAATTCAAACGGCAACACTGTCGACAACCAGGGACGGCTCGTCACCTGCGAGCACCTGATGCGCCGCGTCACGCGAACCGAGATCGACGGATCGATCACGGTCCTCGCCGACAAGTGGCAAGGCAAGCGCCTCAACTCGCCCAACGACGCCGTCGTCAAGTCGGACGATTCGATCTGGTTCACCGATCCGTCCTACGGCATCGACAGCGACAACGAGGGCGATCGCGCATCCCCCGAGATCGACGGTTGTCATGCTTACCGCGTCGATCCGAAATCCGGCGATGTCGCGCGAATCATCGACGACATGGTTCGCCCGAATGGGCTGGCCTTCTCGCCCGACGAGAAACTGCTCTACGTCGCCGACACCGGCGCGCCGCGCCATATCCGCCGCTTCGCCGTGTCGCCCGGCGGCAAAAGCGTCAAGGGTGGCGAGGTGTTCGCGGTCTGCACCGCCGGAGCGTTCGACGGCTTTCGCGTCGACGCCGAGGGGCGGGTCTGGGCGAGCTCGGCCGAGGGCGTACACTGCTTCGACCCCGACGGGACGCTGATCGGCAAGATCCTGATCCCCGAGATCGTCGCCAACGTGACTTTCGGCGGCGTCAAGCGCAATCGTCTGTTCATCTGCGGCACAACCTCGCTCTATTCGGCGCTGTTGATGACCAACGGTTCGAAGCTCGGCTGAGGCGCCGGCGATGGATCTTGGTCTTGCGGGCAAGGTCGTTCTGGTCACCGGCGGGTCGAAGGGCATCGGCCTCGCCTACGCGAGCGCCTTCGCCGCCGAGGGCGCCCGGATCGCAATCTGCTCGCGCTCGCTCGATAACGTCGAGCGCGCCTGCTCGGAGCTGAGAGACGCGTTTGGCGTCGCCGCCGATCTAGTCGACGCCGCCGCGGCGGCGAACATGGTCGAGACCGTCGAACACCGCCTCGGCCCTGTTGACGTTCTCATCAATTCCGCCGGGGCCGCCAAACGAACGCCGGTCGACGAACTGACGCCCGCCGCGTGGCGCGAGGCGTTCGACGCCAAATTCTTTTCCTATGTCAATGTCGTTGATCCGGTCGTGAAGCGGATGGCTGCGCGCGGGAGCGGGGTGATCGTCACCGTCATCGGCGGCGGCGGCAAGGTCGCCTCGCCGACGCATCTCGCCGGCGGCGCGGCCAATGCGGCGCTGATGCTGGCGACCGCCGGGCTCGGCGCGGCTTATGCCGGCAAAGGCGTTCGGGTCGTCGGCGTCAGTCCCGGCCTGACCGAAACCGGCCGCGTGGCCGAGGGGCTCGCGGCGGATGCGCGGCTCGCCGGGATAACCGTCGACGAGGCGCGCCAGCGCGGCGTCGGACGGATCCCGATCGGCCGCATGGCGTCGCCGCGCGAGATCGCCGACGCTGTTCTGTTCCTGGCGTCGCCGAGAGCCAGCTATGTCACCGGGGTCACCCTGTCAGTCGACGGCGGCCAGAACCCGGTGGTGCTCTGAGCGCGCGGAAGTTCGCGGAAGAGCGCGCCGGCCACGCTCAGCGAGCGCGCCTCAACCTCAGGAGAGCGCCTTGCGGCGCGTCGCCCATGGGGTCATGCGCCTCATCTGGGCCGCGCTCGCCTGCTTCGGCAACTTCTCGGCGATGCCGTAGACGCGCTCGCGGCGGTCGATTTCGCTCATCACGTCGGCGGGGGAAACGCCGCATTCGGCCCAGATGACCAGGAGATGATAGAGAACGTCGGCGCTCTCCAGGATCACCGACTCGCGGTTCATTTGCACCGCGTCGAGCCCGACCTCGATCGCCTCCTCGGCCAGTTTCTTGGCCATTTTCTGCACCCCGTCGCGGAACAGCTTGGAGGTGCGGGAAACCGAAGGGTTTCGGTCCCGCGCCTCCACAACGGCGGCGAACAGCCTGTCGAGCGAATCAGCCATGTGTTCGAATTATCCTTAAACAAATCACATAATGCCGTGCAAGCGTTCCCGCACTATGACAAAAAGCCTACAGAAATAAATTTTTTCTCAAAAGCCTGGGGATTAATGGCCGGTGGGCAAGGGCTTGAGCGCTTGCCGGGGTCGGACCACGCCGGCCTTCATGCCGCAAGGGAAGCGAAAAGCGCGCGCCCATCGACGCCGCCGACCAGCGGATCGATCAGGTTTTCGGGATGCGGCATCAGCCCGAGCACGTTGAACCGCTCGTTGAATACGCCAGCTATGGAATGGGTCGAGCCGTTGGGGTTGGTCGCGTCGCCGACCCGTCCCTCGGCGTCGGAGTAGCGGAACGCGACCCGTCCCTCGGCCTCGATTCTCTCGATCGTCTCGTCGTCGGCGACAAAATTGCCCTCGCCGTGGGCGATGGCGAACTTGACCACCTGTCCGGGCGCATAGCGGCGCGTGAACGGGGTTTGCGCGTTCTCGACCCGGACGTGCTGCATCTTGCACAGGAATCGGCGCTGGGCGTTGCGCATCAGCACGCCCGGCAAGAGCCCCGCTTCGCACAGAATCTGGAAGCCGTTGCAGATGCCGAGCACCAGCCCGCCGCGCGCGGCGTGGCCGCCGACCGCCTTCATGATCGGGGCGCGCGCGGCGATCGCGCCGCAGCGCAGATAGTCGCCGTAGGAGAATCCGCCCGGCAGGACGACGAGATCCACCCCCGCTGGCAGCTCGCGCTCGGCGTGCCAGACGATCGTGGGCGTCGCCCCGGTCGCCTGCTTGAGCGCGCGCGCGGCGTCGCCTTCGCGATTGATGCCCGGAAACAGGATCACCGCGGCGCGCATCCGTCCCTCAACCGATTTCGATCGCGTAGTTTTCGACGATCGTATTGGCGAGCAGGCGCTCGCAAGCCTCGGCGAGCCTCCGGCGCGCGGCCGCGTGGTCCTCGCCATCGATCTCGATGTCGAAAATCTTGCCCTGGCGCACGCTTTTAAGCCCGTCGACGGCAAGGGCCTTGAGCGCGCCCTCGATCGCCTTGCCCTGCGGATCGAGCACTCCGGATTTCAGGGTCACGATGACGCGCGCTTTCATCGGCTCCAAGGCTCCCGGCCGGTCAGGCCGCATGCGAGGTCGGCGCCATGGTCAGGAGCGCGTAGAGCGCCGCCGGATCGCGGGTGGCGCGCAATTGGGCGGCGATCGCGGCGTTGCGCAGCAGGCGCGCGCTCATCGCCAGCGCCTTGAGATGGTCCGCGCCCGCCGCTTCGGGGGCGATCAGCATGAAAATGAGATCGACTGGCAGGCCGTCAGGGGCCTCGAAATCGATCGGCCGCTCGAGCCGGGCGAAGACGCCGAAGATGTGCGGGCATTTGGCGAGCTTGCCATGCGGGATGGCGACGCCGTCGCCGACCCCAGTCGAGCCGAGGCGCTCGCGCTGCAGCAGCGCATCGAAGATCTCGCGCGCCGGCAGACCCGAGACCAGCGCGGCGCGCTCGCTCATTTCCTGCAGCGCCTGCTTCTTGCCGTTCACCCGCAGGGCGGGCATGACCGCGTCCGGCTTGAGGAGTTGCGATAACGACATGTTCGTCCCGCTTATGCAGCGCCAGGCGGATCGCGCGAGGCCTGCGGATCGAGCCAGCCGATCGCGCCGTCGCGGCGCCGATAGACAACGTTCACCCGGCCGCTGCCGGCATGCTGGAAAACCACCACCGGGGCGCCCGACAGATCGAGCTCGGCGACGGCGAAGGCGACCGAGAGGGATTTGAGCTCGTCGGTTCCCTCCGCCACGACGACCGGATTGAAGCCCCCGGCGGGTTCTTCTTCTTCCTGCGGCGGCTCCACGACATAATTGGCGATCTTGCCCCGCCCGACGCCGGGAACGCCGGCATGATCCTTGAGGCGCGCCTTGTAGCGGCGAAGGCGCTTTTCGATCTTGTCGGCGGCCTGGTCGAAACAAAGGTAGGGTTCATGCCCGCGGCCCTCGGCGTGCAGGCTGATCCCCGAGCTCAAACGCAACGTGCAGTCGGAGCGATAGCCGGAGCCCTCGCGGGTCATCACCACATGGCCGCCGACGGAGCCGCCGAAGTAGCGGGCGACCGTCGCCTCGACTTTTTCCAGGACATGCTGACGCAAAGCTTCCCCGATGTCGAGGTTCTTACCCGATACCCTCAAGGTCATCGAACGCTGGCCTTACCTTTCAAGCGAGGCGGGCGAAAATCGTTCGCCGCTCGTCGCTCGCCGCCACCCACGCGTTCCCGCCACCCCCGTTCCGCTCCGCCCCGGTCGGTCCCGCAGCGTCCGGATCGCGGGTAGGGTTAGGAGCGTCGGGGGTCCGTGTCAATCGTTGTGGTAACCCATTCATTTTGCAATAAAAATCGACCTTAGAGCTCGACCGCGAGGGAATTGTCGCGTTCGACCCGAGCGCGCATCGGCGCCATCTTCATCTTGCGCCTCTCGACCGACGAAGGGATTCTGAGGCTGTCGCGATACTTGGCCACCGTGCGACGGGCGACGAGGATGTCCGCCTTGCGCAGGCGTTCGACGATCACGTCGTCGGATAGCACCTCTTCCGGGTTTTCGTCGTCGATCATCTGCCGGATGCGCTGGCGCACGGCTTCGGCCGAATGAGCCTGGCCGGGCTCGCTCGAGGCGATCGCGGCGGTGAAGAAATACTTCATCTCGAACAGGCCGCGCGGCGTCTGAATGAACTTGTGGGCGGTCGCGCGCGAGACCGTCGATTCGTGGACGCCGATGGCCTCGCCGATCATCTTCAGATTGAGCGGCTTGAGGCGCGAGACGCCTTCGAGCAGGAAGGAGTCCTGCCGCCGCACAATCTCGCTCGCGACGTTCAGGATGGTGCGCGCGCGCTGCTCGAGGCTCTTGGTCAGCCAGTTGGCCGCCTGCAACTGGGTCGAGACGTACTGCCTGTCCTCGTCGCGCTTGGCGCCGCGCCGGATCTCGGCCGCATAGACCTCATTGACGAGCACGCGCGGCAGCGCCCTCGTGTTGAGCTCGACCCGCCAGCCGAAATCCGGCGCGGCGCTGACGTGGACGTCGGGGATCGCCGGCGCCGCCGGCGGATCGCCGAAGGCGCGCCCGGGCTTGGGCTCGAGGCGCCGGATCTCGGCGATCATGTCGCTGAGGTCCTCGTCGTCGACGCCGCAGGCGCGGCGCAGCAGTGGAAAGTCGCGCTTGGCGAGAGCGGGCAGGTTCTCGATCAGGGCCTGCATCGCCGGATCGAAACGGTCGCGCTCTTTGAGCTGGAGCGCGAGGCATTCGGCGAGAGAGCGCGCGAACACCCCAGTCGGCTCGAGGCCCTGCATGCGCATGAGGACCCGCTCGACGCCTTCGACGGCGGCGCCGAGCCGGCCGGCGATCTCGGCGATCGAGCCGTCGAAGTATCCAGCCTCGTCCAGGCCGTCGATCAACGCTGCGCCGATAATGCGCTCGGCCGGATCAGCGAGGAGGATCGCGGCCTGACGCTGAAGATGGTCGCGCAGGCTGAGGGTCTCGGCGACATAGGCTTCGAGGTCGGGGGCTTCGCCGGCGTCCGCGCCGACGCCGAGGCCCGTCCAGGCCTGGGCGCTCAAGCCGTCGGCTGGGGCGGGCTTGAGCGCCGGCGCAGTGCGGTCCGAGTCGAAGGCGTTGTCGACCTCGGTGCCGAGATTGGCGGCGAGGCCCCCGGCGTCGGTCTCGAGCGCCTCGCCCGCCCAGTCGCCGGGCTCGGCTGGCGCATCGGCGACGCCCGCGCCGTCCTGCGGCTCGGGGTTTGGGTCCTCGCGCTCCTCCGCGCGCTCGAGCAACGGATTGCTGGCCAATTCGTTCTCGATGAACTGGGTCAGCTCGAGGTTGGGCATCTGCAACAGCTTGATCGCCTGCAGCAGCTGCGGCGTCAGAACCATAGTCTGACCCTGCCGCATCGTCAGTTTGACCGAGAGCGCCATACCTACCGCAAGCCCTTCACCGCACACCCGCGCAAACCCGCGATCGACGCCGCGGCTCGTTTTTTGCTTTTCGCATTCTGCTTCATAGCATGACCCGGATCGAATTCGACCGCAACGATCGCGCCGACCGCGTCTGTCCATTGTTAGCGGCGTCAGCTTTGCACTGCAACAGGCGAGATTGTCCAGTCGCATCAAATAATTAAGGCAAATGTCACGCTTGTGTCACACTCGAAGGCAAAAATTCTGGGCGAAAAATGATATAAAGAGTTGCTTATATGTTTATTGCACGCTCTGGGTGGCGCTGCTAAGAGACGCCCGAACATAGTGAGGGAATTACGTCCGCCATGACCGCCACGACCAAAGCCGCGACTAAAGCCGCCGATTACGCCATCGCCGATCTGGGGCTTGCCGCCTTCGGGCGAAAAGAGATCGCCATCGCCGAGACCGAGATGCCGGGCCTGATGGCGACACGGGCCGAATATGCCGCAAGGCAGCCCTTGAAGGGCGCGCGCATCGCCGGCTCGCTGCACATGACGATCCAGACCGCGGTCCTGATCGAGACCCTGCAGGCGCTCGGCGCCGACGTGCGCTGGGCCTCGTGCAACATCTATTCGACCCAGGACCACGCGGCGGCGGCGATCGCGGCCACCGGCACGCCGGTATTCGCGGTCAAGGGCGAGAGCCTCAAGGACTATTGGGACTATACCCACCGGATCTTCGAATGGGCCGACGGCGGCTCGCCGAACATGATCCTCGACGATGGCGGCGACGCGACGCTCCTCATTCACCTCGGCGCGCGCGCCGAGAAGGGCGACGTCAAGTTCCTCGACACCGCGTCGAACGAGGAAGAGGAGGTTCTGTACGCGGCGATCAAGGCGCGGCTCAAGTCGAAGCCGGGCTGGTATGGCAAGAACGCCGCATCGATCCGCGGCGTCACCGAGGAGACGACCACCGGCGTCCATCGGCTCTACATCATGGCCAAGGAAGGCAAGCTGCTGTGGCCGGCGATCAACGTCAACGACAGCGTGACCAAGTCGAAGTTCGACAACCTCTACGGCTGCCGCGAGTCGCTGGTCGACGGCATCCGCCGCGGCACCGACGTGATGATGGCGGGCAAAGTGGCGATGGTCGCCGGCTTCGGCGACGTCGGCAAGGGCTCGGCGGCGTCCTTACGCAACGCCGGCTGCCGGGTGATGGTGAGCGAGGTCGATCCGATCTGCGCGCTTCAGGCGGCGATGGAAGGCTACGAGGTCACGACCATGGACGAGGCCGCGCCGCGCGCCGACATTTTCGTCACCGCGACCGGCAATGTCGACGTCATCACCCTCGACCACATGCGCGCCATGCACGACCGGGCGATCGTCGCCAACATCGGCCATTTCGATTCGGAGATCCAGGTCGGATCGCTGCGCAATTACAAATGGAACAACATCAAGCCGCAGGTCGACGAGATCGAGTTCCCCGACGGCAAGAAGATCATCCTTCTGTCCGAGGGCCGGCTGGTCAATCTCGGCAACGCCACCGGCCACCCCTCGTTCGTGATGTCGGCCTCGTTCACCAACCAGACGCTGGCCCAGATCGAGCTTTTCACCAAACCCGGCGAGTACAAGAAGCAGGTCTACACCCTGCCCAAGCACCTCGACGAAAAGGTCGCCTCGCTGCATCTGGCGAAGATCGGCGTGAAGCTGACCAAGCTCACGCACGAGCAATCGAAATACCTCGGCGTGCCAGAGCATGGGCCGTTCAAGGCGGAGAGCTATCGGTATTGAGAGGCGCTAATCGTTCTGATGCA
>Ga0209139_10001019_pt1 | contig 10202 bp, 8 predicted proteins | sample BogFormECP14_OM3_FD_188246 | JGI IMG/M metagenome (GOLD analysis project Ga0209139, IMG submission 188246) | Bog forest soil microbial communities from Calvert Island, British Columbia, Canada - ECP14_OM3 (SPAdes) (version 2) | ecosystem: Environmental > Aquatic > Freshwater > Wetlands > Bog ...
TTTGAGCAGGGGGTCGAGAGGGGCCTTTCCGTTGACGATGTCGGCTAGGCTTTTTTGGAAGCGGGCGATTTCGGTGGGGTTGAGTTCGAGTGTTTTGTGCAGGTCGACGAACTGGAAGGTGTCGAGGACTACGCCTGCGGCGTTGGCGAAGGCGTCGGCTTTAACGATGTTCATACCCCAGGCGGCGAGGACGCCGGCGATTTGGGCGAAGAGGGCGGGGCGGTCGGCGGTGAGCAGGGTGAGCGAGAAGGAATGGTGGCGAGCTTTTAGTTCGGTTTGGACGGGCTCGGCGCCCAATTTTTGGTAGAGCTGGAAGTGCGCTGCAATTTCGGGCGCGGAATGGACGGCGCGGTAACGGCGCGGGAAGCCCTCAAGGAAGCGTTCTACTTCGCGTTTGTTGGCGCCGCCGGCCTGGGCGCTGACCTGTCCGAGGAGTGACACTTCGTCGGAGGCGTGCAAGCGGTCGCGGTCAAGCGTGCGGCTGAAGTAATTCGAGGTGGCTACGAAGAGCTGCCACAACATTTCGGCTTTCCACGGCGTGAGGGCTTCGGGGTTGACGGCGTGAATGTCGGCGTAGGTCATCAGACAGAGCCGCTGAAGGCGCTCCTGCGTGGCCACGGTTTCGGCGAATCCGGAAACGGTGCCGGGATCGAAAATGTCGCGGCGCTGGACGGTCGCGGACATGTCGAGATGATGCTCGATCAAGAAATGAACTTCGCCAATTTCGTATTCGGAGAGGTGTAGGCGAGCGGCCGCGCTTGCCAGCGCTTCAAGGCTGCCGGTGACGTGATTCTCAACGGACATGCCTTTGCCGACGTCGTGGAGGAGGAGGGCGAGTATCAGAAGATCGCGGCGGTCAACCGTTTTCCAAAGCTGCCCGAAATGAGCGGCGCGCTCGTCCGGAGGTTCGGCGAGCTCTTGCAGATGTTCGATGGTGCGGAGCGAGTGTTCGTCGACGGTATAGCGGTGATAAAAATCGCGGACGACGAGGGAATCGATGGCTCGGAATTCGGGCAGGACTTCCATCAGGAGCGAGAGGCGCTGCATGGGGCGGAGCGCCATGCTGGGAAAATCGGCGCTGAGGATTTCCCGGAGCATGGGCCAGGTTACTTGGATATTTTTCTGCGGAAGCTCGGGATGTTTCAGGATGTAGAAGATGGCGCGTTCGGCTTCGCGGCTCAGTGGGACGCCGGTGCGTGCGGCTTCGGCGAATAGGGCGAAGGTTACCTGACGATCCGAGAGGGCAGGTTCATCCACCACTTCCAATAAGCCGTCGCGGACGGCGAATGGCTTTGCTTTGCCGATTTCGTTGCGCGCGCTGCGTGCGGCGCTGAAAAAGCGTTCGCGAAACGTGGGCTGCGCGGCAGGCTTTTGTTCGATGTAGCGGAGAAGCAGGCGATTCAGGATACGCGCCTGGCGGAAGTAGAGGCGCATCCATTCTTCGGGGCTTCGCTTTGCATCGGGCGCGGCGCCGCTTGGCAATCCCAGGGAACGTTCGGCGGCCGCGCTTTGAAGCTCATACGTCAGCGTGTTGTCATTGCGTCCGTTGCTGTAATGCAGGAAGCAGCGGATGGCGCTTAGAAAATCGACGGCATTGGCAGCCAATTCTTCTTCCGCGGCGCTGTTCTTCAGTCCATCTTTCTGGCCGTTTGCAATTTGGCGGAGCCATGCTGCGGCTTGATAGTCGCGAAGGCCGCCGGGAGCGTCTTTTACGTTCGGTTCCAGGTGATAAATCGTGTTTCCGTAGCGGGCGTGGCGTTCTTTGGTGAGTTTGGTCAGCTCGGCGAGCAAAAATGGCCGGGCTTGTTTTTCAGCTCCGACCATTACTTTTTTTGTGAGGCGATCGAAGAGTTCTTCGTCGCCTGCGAGGAACCTGCGGTCCAGAAGTGCTAGATGAAATTCGGCGTTGTCTTCTTCGATGCGTTTGCATTCCTCGAGCGTGCGGCCGGCGGAGCTAACGCGAAAGCCGAGGTCCCATAGTGTGCGCGAAAAATCCGCGATGAGCGGGCGAAACTCGCCTTCGGCTTTTTCGTTGCCGAAGAGAAAGAGAATGTCGAGATCGGAGTAGGGGAAAAGGAGGCGGCGACCGTAGCCGCCGAGGGCCACGAGAGAAAGTCCCTGCGGCTCCGTACTGTGTACGCGAAGAACTTCGCCGAAGATTTGTTGCGCGGTTTTATCGGCAAGGGCGCAGAGCGCTTGCAAGGTTTCCTGCGCGCTTCCGCCTGCTTCAAAATTTTGCCGGATGCGTTGTCGCTCGTCTTCGGCCTGTGGTCCGAGGACGGACAAGGGAGTTAAAGAACCTGCCATGGTTTTTGCGGGCCGGTTGGCCGGATCAAGTCCTGGGCGAGTTGCGGTCGTCACGAGGGCTAGAGGGCGTTTTCGCCGCGCTCCTCATTCCGGATCCGGATGGCTTCCTCAACCCGAGATAGAAATATTTTACCGTCGCCAATCTTTCCTGTCTTGGCCGTCTTCAGTATTGTGTCCACGGCGCGCTGTACGAGCGGGTCTGGCAGGACCATCTCGAGTTTTAGCTTGGGCAGGAGGTCCACCGTGTATTCGCGGCCGCGATAAACTTCGGTGTGGCCTTTTTGGCGGCCGTGGCCCCGCACTTCGGTGACGGTCATTCCCTCGATGCCGATTTCACGCAGGGCATCTTTCACGGATTCGAAGCGCGAGGGCTGTATGATTGCCTCAATTTTCATCATGAAGATTTCTGCTCCACCTTGCGCCTGACGCTGCCGTGCCGATCTTTCTTAGGATTCTCTCAGGCTTAGGATTCACGCCGGACTCATTTAGGCCTCGAGGTTGTAGGCCTCTTCGCCGTGTTGGGTGATGTCCAGACCTTCGATTTCGTCGGATTCGGTCACGCGCACTCCGGTAATCATATCCGTTATTTTCAGGAGAACAATGGTGCCGACCAGAGCGAAGCCCCAAGCAATCAATACGCCCACGAGTTGGTTGCCGAGCTGGCTCCAGTGGCCATCCATGCCGCCGACGGGTTTGCCTGCGCCGAAGATTGGATTGATCACTTGTTGGGCGAAGACTCCGGTCAAGAGTGCGCCGATGGTGCCGCCTGCGCCGTGAACACCGAAAGCGTCGAGCGCGTCGTCATAGCCAAAGATGGATTTTACTTTGGTGACCATGTAGTAGCAGACGAGGCCGGCGATGAAGCCGATTGCCATGGCGGGCATGGGGGCTACGAATCCGGCGGCTGGCGTGATGGCTACGAGGCCTGTGACTGCGCCGGAAATTGCTCCTAGAGCGCTGGGGCGGCCGTTTTTGATCCACTCGGCGAGGCTCCAGCTGATGGCGGCTGCGGCGGTGGCGAAGTGCGTGGCTACGAAGGCGCTCGTGGCCAGGGCGTTTGCGGCGAGGGCGCTTCCGGCGTTAAAGCCGAACCAGCCAACCCAGAGGAGACATGCGCCGATGAAGCTTAGGACCAGAGAATGCGGCGGCATGGGTTGCTTGGGGTAGCCGGTGCGCTTTCCGAGGTAGAGTGCGCACACTAAGGCTGAGACTCCGGAGCTGATGTGCACAACCGTGCCGCCGGCGAAATCGAGCGTGGGGAATTTCCCGCCGAGGGAAGCGTTGAGGAAGCCGCCTTTGCCCCAGACCATGTGAGCTAGCGGGGCGTAGACGACCAAGAACCAAAGCGTGAGGAAGAGGACTGTGCCGCTGAACTTCATGCGCTCGGCTGTGGCTCCGGTGATCAGCGCGGGTGTGATGATCGCGAACATGAGCTGGTAAATCATGAACGTGGATTGAGGAATGGTTCCGGCGTAATCGGGATTGGGGTCGGCGCCGACGCCGCGCAGGAAGGCATGTTCGAGTCCGCCGATGACGGGACCATTGCCGCCGAAGCACAGGCTGTAGCCAACCAGCGCCCACAGCACACTGATCAGGGCCATCAGAAGGAAACTTTGCATCATGATGGCGAGGGTGTTTTTGCGGCGCACGAGGCCGCCGTAGAAGAGGGCCAGGCCGGGGCCGGTCATCATTAATACCAGGGCGGCGCTGACGAGCATCCAAGCGTTATCGCCGGCCGATTGCGCGGCGGTGACGCGCTGATCGAGATCTTTGAGTTTGTCAGTTACGGCTTTGGAAGCTTCCGGAGTCGTCGAAGACATTACTGCGGGAGAGGAAGTTGACGCGGAGGAGGGAGTTTGTTGCGCTAAGAGTGGCACGGCGGCGAGCACCATGGTCGTGAGGAAACAACACTTCCATCCCAGGTGCTTCATAGATATGTCCGCTCCGGTGCGTTTGGGTCGCTCCGGCTGAGCCGGGGCTACGCTGAAAAAGAAGTGTTGGGGATCCGCCACTTTTCGAATGGGATTATACGCGGGGAGAGAGAGAGGCAAATTTAGAAATTTGCATTTGGTGGATTCATTTTTCAGATTTGGACACTGCGGCGATTGATCGCGCCGCCGCCTGTACGGACGATTCTGCGGAGGCTGTTCTTGCCTCAGGGCGCTGCCATCGTATAATGCATCGCGGTCGGGAACGCGCAACGGTGTCGTTTTTTGAACCGCGCGGCCATGCCATAATGGCGCATTGGCCGGTGAGGGCTGGCCTGCGGTCGTCCTCGGAAGGACGACCCTACCGAGACGTCCCGGTGGCAACGCTGAGGGGTTTTGAGCGAAGTACCATGACTGAGCATCCGCCGATGGAGATTACTGTTCGAGAGGCTGGGAAGATTCCGGTTCTCGAAGTGCGCGGACGCCTGACGATCGGCGATCCGAGCGAGCAGTTGCACGATGCGCTCGAAGACCTGTCCAAGGCGGGCGCGCACAAAGTCATCGTCGACCTTAACGGCGTGCCGCAAATTGATAGTTCGGGTATTTCGGCGCTGGTTCGCATTTCTATCAAGCTGACGCGGGAAGGCGGCGCGTTGCGGCTTGTCTGCGGGCCTGGACGCGTGCGCGATGCGCTGACTGTCACCCGCCTTGTGGAAGCCATTCCAACGTTTGATTCCGAATCCGCTGCTCTTGCCAATTTTGCCTAGTTGAAGGTGCCCACACGAAGCAACGTTTGTTGCGTTTCCTGCGTCCTTTAGATTGGGTGTACCTCAGATCCATCCAGAAAGCGTCGATTTGAAGTTGAGACATGCGGGCCTCTTTGCCAACGAAGACCTTTTTTGATGTGTGTTCGGACTTGTCGCGGGCTTCGAACGTCTCTGCGCTATTGATGATGGCGGTGCTGGCATGCTCGCTGGGCAGCGTATGTACGGCTCAGGACGGTCCGCCTCTACCTCGTGCTGCGCAAGACCAGATGGATTCGCTGGCTTCCCGGGCGGCTGACCAAATTCGGCAATCCAAGCTTGATCCGGCTTTTCCGAAGGTGTTCGTAATCGACTTCTCGAATGCCACGGACCGGCAATTTTCAAAGCTGGGCAGCGTTCTCGCGGATGATTTCGCGCAGTCGCTTGCTGGCGTCGCGTCTGGTTTCCAGGTGGAGGATCGCAAGTCGTTCTATGAGTATTTGAAGGAAAACTGGATGGGGCTCGACGATCTTCAGAGTGAAGTTGCGTCCCTCACTTTGGCGCGGTCCATGGGAGGAGCCGGGGTTATACGAGGAACTATCGAGGCGGAAGCGAATCAACAGTTGCGCATTCGCTTGCGCACGGATGGATTTGGAGCCGCCTGGACGGGGGACGCACAATTCTCGTTGACGGGACAGTTGCAGGAGCTTTCGAAACAGCCAGCTATTTCGTTTGCGCGCGCGGCCGAAGCTATAGCCGTTGAGCCTGGAATCCTTCAGCCCGGAGTGGATGGAGCCTCGTTGCCGACGTGCGTCTTTTGCCCAAGTCCGGACTATACGGATTTGGCGCGCACAGCGAAATACCGGGGTACTGTGGAGCTTTCGCTGATTGTTACCAAGGATGGCGCCGTGAATTCTGTGGTGGTCTTGAAGGGCGCACCTTTTGCACTGACGCAGAAGGCGATCGATGCCGTGCAAAAGTGGAAGTTCAAGCCTGCCAAGGCGCACGGTCAGTCTGTGTCGGTGCGCGTTCCGGTCGACATCGAGTTTCAGCTTTACTAGGCCTTCGCAACGGCCATAAGTCCTTGTCATGTGTGCTTATGCTAAACTCTGCAAAATGCTGCGTCGCGAGCGCATGCCCGGTTGGTTCGTGGCGATGGCCGCCTTATCCCTTCTTGTTGTGGCACCCTCGTTTGCGCAAGATCGGCAGAACACGCCCGAATTGAATCCGCCGCCCTTTCGGGAGGAGTTTACGACCCTCGCTGCTCGCGTCCTTAAGAGAGCAGACAAAGCCAAGTGTCATCCAAACAGCTGTACGGTTTTGGTTGAGAACTTCACGAGTCCTTCCGGCTCGACTTCCCTCCTGGGAGTGGAGCTGGCCGATTCCATGTCAGCGGAACTTGCCGCCTTGGGAACGGGGATTCGAGTGGTTGACCGCAGCCGCCTACGAGACTATCTGGTTCGCGAGCACATTCCATCCAAGGACTTAATCAACCGAGAGGCTGCACGGTGGCTCGGCACCGAATTTCAGGCTAACGCCATTCTGATCGGCACCGTCGAGCAGCTTGGTGATCATTGGGGCCTATCGACTGAATTGTTGAACACCTCAATCGAAGGCGCAGGCCCGCAGGAAGCGATTGTGTTTTCCGTTCCGGACCCCGAGCGAAGTTTCGCCCCTTTTGAACCTTACGACGACGAGCACAACAGGGTGCCTGCCGCCGTTGCACCGACCTCCGCCCCTACCAGAGCGGGAGCAAACGGGGTTAGTGTTCCGGAGTGCATCTACTGTCCGCCGCCGCTCTACACGCGAAAAGCGAGTAAGGCGAAGTTCCAGGGAACCGTCGTCCTGATGGTGAATGTTACGGAAGGGGGCGTAGGGACGGATATCAGGATCGTTAAGGGCGTTCCCTTTGGTATGAATGAGGAGGCTGTCAGAACGGTGAGTAAGTGGAAATTCAAACCAGCTACTCGCGATGGCAAAGCAACGGCAATATCGGTCCCAATCGAAGTGACTTTCCGACTGTACTAGCGCGACTCAGCCGCCTTTTTTCAATTCGGCCAGGACGAGTTTCGCAACTTCTTTGAGTGTTTCGAAAACGCCGACTCCCTGAATTGCTACGCCTTCGAGGACGGGCTCTCCTTTTTTCTGGAGCTGCTTGGTCAGATCGGGCACGGACATGGCGTTGGGCAGGTCGCGTTTGTTCAATTGAAGAACGTAGGGGATGGTTTCGAAATTCAGGTTGTGTTCTTTCAGGTGTTCGTGCAGGTTTTCCATCGTTTCGAAATTCGCATCGAGGCGTTCTTCCTGCGAATCGGCTACGAAGACCACGCCGTCGGCGCCCTTGAGGATGAGCTTGCGGCTGGCTTCGTAGAAGACCTGGCCGGGAACGGTGTAGAGATGGAAGCGCGTTTTGAAACCGCGGACAGTGCCGAGGTCGAGCGGGAGAAAATCGAAGAAGAGCGTACGGTCGGTTTCCGTGGCAAGAGAGACCATCTTGCCTTTCTGGTTTTGCCCCGTGTGGTCGTAAACCCACTGGAGGTTTGCGGTCTTTCCGCCCAGACCTGGACCGTAGTAGACGAGCTTGCAGTTAATTTCGCGAGCAGGAAAATTGATGAAAGGCACTTGATCCTAACCAGAGTTCGGCCCTGAATTTATAGCATACGCTTTGCTGGCAGGCCAGCCTCGCGGCTGTGTCTGTCCCCTGTCGGGTAACTTCCTGGAATTCCTTACCTACAGTTTCCGCGAAAAGGGGCGGATTTCGATGCCCTTTTTTGGCCAAGTGCAGCGGGGCAGTAACTCGGGGAGGAACTGGCGAAGGGCAGTTACCCTCGTTGACGCCGTCATTATCCTCTGTTACGATTCGCGGCATGGCAAAAGCGCGCAAGGCCACTTCGGGCTCATCGGGGCAGGGCAAGGGCGGCGCGCACGGGCACTCTAACTCACTGAAAAAAAAGAACTTGCCACCACCGCCACCTGCTCAACGCGGGGGTGTGGAGCTGGTCGACCCGCTGGTGCAGGCGCAGCTGAAGACTTACGACGAAGCGTTGGCCCTGTTTCACCAGCAAAAATTCGCTAAAGCCAAGCAGGAATTGGAAAAAGTTCTTCTAGGGCCCAGCAAAGGGCTGGCCGACCGTGCTCGCATGCACGTACGCATCGCCGAGCAGCGGATGAAGCCGAGCGCGGAACAGAATCCCAAGACCGCGGATGAGCATTACCAGCGCGGTGTGGGGATGATGAACATCGGTCGCTGGGACGATGCGCGCGAGAGTTTGATCAAGGCGCGCAAAGCTTCGCCAAAATCGGATTACATTCACTACGCGCTTGCGGCGCTGGATTGTCTTACCGGCGAAGCGGATTCAGCGATGGCGAATCTTAAGGTGGCCATTGAGCTGAAGCCGGAAAATCGCTTCCACGCGCGCAATGACGAAGACTTCGCTTTTCTCCAGGAAGACCCGCGATTTACGGAACTGCTCTATCCGGAGAAAGACGGCACCGCAGGCTGAACGGTCCAGCGTTTAGTTCTTACCAATTAACCGGAACGCGACTAGAGTAATTGTCCGATTGCGAAATCCGGCCTAAGAAGAAAGAATGTTCATGCAGGTTGGTAGCCGCTAGTAGGGCTCCGTCTACGGGAGTGGGGCGGGGGAATCACGCCTCGAATGAAACGTTTCTTCGTGCTGTTTCACTACGTCATCCGGTGAATAAAAAAAAGAACAAACCGAAAACGTTATCCCGAGGGTTCCGCGTTGTCGCGCTTGGCGGAGGCACGGGGCTTTCGACGCTTTTGCGCGGGTTGAAGGAATACGTTGTGCGGCGGAGCGACGAGCACCCCAACTCTCTGCGGCCTATCTCGGAACTGACGGCGATTGTTACTGTGACCGATGATGGCGGGAGTTCGGGGCGTCTTCGGCGTGAAAACCGAGTGCTGCCGCCGGGCGATATTCGCAATTGCATGGTTGCGCTTTCGAAAGACGAGGCGCTGCTTGGGCGTTTGTTCCAATACCGGTTTCATGCGGGACGCGGGCTGATTGGGCACAACTTCGGCAATTTATTTTTGGCGGCGCTTACTCATGTAACGGGGGATTTCGCGGAAGCGATTCGTGTGAGCAGCAAGGTGCTGGCGATTCGCGGGCGGATTTTTCCTTCGACGCTTTCGAATGTGAACCTGGTAGGAAAGCTTATGAACGGGCGAACGGTGCGCGGAGAAACGAAGATCACCGCGAGCCGGACGCCGATTGATAAAATTTCGCTTTCGCCGCGTCGCGTCGCGCCGTTTCCTGCGGTGATTGACGCGATACGTGAAGCGGACTTGATTCTTCTCGGGCCGGGTTCGCTTTATACCAGCATTCTTCCGAACCTGCTGATTCCGGAAATTGCCAACGCGATCGCCAGGTCGAAGGCTCCGCGCGTTTACATCGCAAATTTGATGACGCAGCCGGGAGAGACGGCGGCGTATTCGCTGGCGGATCATTTGCGGGCGATTCGGAAGCACACGCCGCGAATGATTGTGGATTGGGTGGTGGCGAACCGGCGGGCCGTTTCGCCGGAAGTGGCGAAGCGATATCGGCGTCAGGGAGCGGAGCAGGTGGAGATTGATTTGCCGGAGCTGCAGAAACTTGGGTGCCGCGTGGTGCTAGACAATTTGCTCGAGGAGCATGGGGTGATTCGTCACAATCCACGGCGGCTGGCGCGGCTTCTTCTCGAGGAATTTCTTTCCGCTTAGTTTTACTTTCAAATTTCAGTTTGGGTTGACCGCTGCGGCTGCGCCAGCAGGATTGTCGTCAATCGGCACGTAGGGCGACATTCGGGTCTACAGCGGCGGCGCGGCGCGCGGGCAGGTAGCTCGCGAGGGCTGCAGCGGCCAAGAGCGTCAGGCCAACCCCACTAAATGTCCATATGTCGGTGGGCGGCACTTCGAAGAGCAGCGATTTCACCAGGCCCGTGAGCGCGACGGCGCCGGCGATGCCAATTCCGACTCCCAATACGGCCAGCAACATCCCTTGGCCGAGGACCATTTGCAGAATGCTTGCGGGACGGGCGCCGAGTGCGATGCGAATGCCGATCTCGCGCACGCGTTGACTGACCATGAGAGCCATGATGCCGCCGATGCCGGCCGTGGCAATCAGAAGCGCGAGGCCCGCGAAAATGCCGAGGAGGCCGGCCGTCACGCGAGGCGATGCCATTGATTCGTAGCGCGCTTGTTCGAGCGTGAGGATGTGCGTTA
>Ga0209139_10001021_pt1 | contig 10191 bp, 5 predicted proteins | sample BogFormECP14_OM3_FD_188246 | JGI IMG/M metagenome (GOLD analysis project Ga0209139, IMG submission 188246) | Bog forest soil microbial communities from Calvert Island, British Columbia, Canada - ECP14_OM3 (SPAdes) (version 2) | ecosystem: Environmental > Aquatic > Freshwater > Wetlands > Bog ...
TTGCTGCTGCATACGGGCGATGTGACCCAGTCTTCTAAACCCTCTGAATTCGATACCGCACAGCAGGTGATTCAGGGTGCAAAGGTTGGTCAGACTTTTTATGTTCCGGGAGAGCACGATACGGCGAGCGACGATGGCGCGCTTTATCGTGAGCGATTCGGGAAAGGCACGGTCGGCAACGGATGGTACAGCTTTACTCACAAGGGAGTGCATTTTATCGGCCTTAATAATGTGTTGCAGATCGACGCGATGGGCAAACTGGGGCCTGAGCAACTCAGCTGGCTGAAGAATGATCTGTCGGCACTGTCGTCTTCGACGCCGATTGTGGTCTTTGCGCATATTCCTCTGTGGATGGTGTATCCGGATTGGGGATGGGGCACTGAGGATGGGGCCGAGGCGCTCTCATACTTGAAGCGGTTCGGCTCGGTGACAGTGCTCAACGGGCATATTCACCAGATCGTGCAAAAAGTTGAAGGGAATGTCGCTTTCCACACGGCGGCGTCCACTGCTTTTCCTCAGCCCGCGCCGGGTGCGGCTCCGCATGCCGGACCCATGGTTGTTGATGCGGGAAAGCTGCAAGGCGTTTTGGGCATCACGAAAGTCAGGTACATCGCCAGGCAAAGTCATTTGGCGATTGTCGATTCTTCGCTGGCGGATATGGTATGAGGCGGGCAAGGTTGGCAATCATCGGCTGTGCCGTCATGGTGATGGCATCGGTTGTGCTCGCCTCCGCCGATACGACAGATCAGGTGTCGGGCGAGGGAGATGCTGTTCGAGGCAAAGCAATCTTTGAGAGGCGCTGCGCCGGATGTCACACAATGGACCAGAATCGGGAGGGCCCACGATTACGAGGAGTCTTCGGGAGAACTTCCGGCTCGGTAACCGGCTATGACTATTCGCCGTCCCTGAAGAACGCGCACATTATTTGGGACGAGACTGCGCTTGAGAAGTGGCTCTCTGGCCCGGATACATTGGTTCCCGGCAACAACATGGATTTCTTTGTTCCAAAGGCGCAGGAGCGACGTGACGTGATTCGGTACTTGAGGGAGAGCGCAGGCAAGTAGCGCCCGGTCGCTGCTGAGGGACATGCTATGCTTCGTCGCATGTCCCGTCGCCTTGGCGTGATTTTTTCCGCCCTCTCTTTGCTTTTCGCCTTGCTGCCACTCAACGCGCGCGTCACTCGCATTGACGTTGCCTCTCGCACGGATGTCCTTAACGGAAAGACTTTCGGGGATGCGGGAGCCTATGAGCGCATCACCGGACGCGTGTATTTCTCACTCCCGGTAGCGAACCCGCACAACCGTGAGATCGTCGATCTAGCAAATGCAGTCAATCTGAAGGACGGCGAGGTCGAATTCTCTTCCGACTTCATTGTTCTTCGTCCGAAGGACGCTGCTAAAGGAAATGGCTCGATGCTGCTGGAGGTTCCGAACAGGGGCCACAGCCGGATTATTTCTCTTGTGGATGGCGGTAACTGGGACGTTGCAACGGATGCCGGTGATGCGTGGTTGCTGCGGAACGGCTACACCATCGCCAGCCTGGGCTGGCAGTGGGATGCAGATGGCGCGGACGCATTGCGATTCTATGCGCCGATTGCAAAAGAAAATGGAAAGACCATTACTGGATTGCTTCGAGGCGATCTGATGCCGTCAAAGGTGATGCCGGAGATCCCGCTGGGCCATCTCACTCTCGGCAACATCGGGGGAAGCGAATACCCTGTCGCCGCGCCAGATGATCCGCGTAACACGCTTACAGTCCGCGATTCGCGGGCTGCGGAGCGCACGTTAATTCCACGCGCTGAGTGGCAGTTTGCGCACTCGGTGGAGAGTAAACTCACGCCGAGCGATCGTTTTATCCACCTGAATGGCGGCTTCCAGCCCGGCAAGATCTACGAGTATGTCTATGTTGTCGCCGACCCTGTGGTAGCTGGCGGCGGATTCGCGGCAGTACGCGACTTCGCTTCCTACGCAAAACATGCGCCTGATGCCATTGCTCCGGCTGTTCGCGTGTATGGAGAAGGCATTTCGCAGAATGGACGCTTTCTGCGTGACTTTCTCTACCAGGGTTTCAATGCCGATGAAGGAGGAAGGATGGCGCTGGACGGAGTGCTTGCCCACGTTGCCGGTGCAGGCCGAGGCAGCTTTAACTACCGTTTCGCTCAGCCCTCGCGCGACGCGCAGCCGACTTCGTCAGTCTTCTTTCCTACGGATATTTTCCCTTTCACGGATGAGCCCGAGCGCGACCCGCTAACGGGAGAGACTGGCGGGCTGCTCGACCGCGCCGTAGCCGACAAAGTTGTGCCCCGGATCTTCTTTTCCAATACGTCCTTCGAATACTGGGGGCGTGTGGCTGCCTTGATTCACGTCAGCGCTGACGGCAAACACGACGCGCCCATCTCGGACAATGTCCGCATCTACCACTTCACCGGTTTGCAACATTTCTCCGGACCGTTTCCTCCTGAGAAGGGAAAGGGTGATCTTCTCGGGCAGGAGCCACAGTCGCCGCTTCAGATCAAATACTTCTGGCGCGCCATGATTACCAATATGGATGCGTGGGTGCGCAGTAATACACTGCCGCCGCCAAGCAGCTATCCGCGAATCGCCGACGGAAATCTTGTGCCTTTAAGCGAATACGCTCTGCCGGCTATCCCCGGAGTCAATCGCCCGCACGAGGCAACCGAGGCCTGGCGAATCGACTTTGGTCCGAACTGGCGGAGCGGCGTTCTGAGCCTGCAACCGCCGAAAGTCGGTGCGCCTTACCCTGTTCTGGTGCCTCAGGTCGACGCGGATGGAAACGAACGCGATGGCGTTCGCCTGCCGGAGTTTTCTGTTCCGCTTGCGACCTATACCGCATGGAACCTGCGCGATCCCTCCATTGGTGCGCCGGATCAACGTGTTGCCTTCGAGGCTTCTTATCTTCCGTTTCCTCGCACCGCCGAGGAGCGCAGGAAGACCGGAGACCCGCGGAAATCCATTGCTGAGCGTTACGCGAATCACGAAGAATACACGGTTGGTTACACGAAAGCATTGGACGAACTGATCAGGCAGCGCTGGATTCTGCCAGAAGACCGCCCGGCGCTGCTGATGCGCGGCGAGCAGGAGTGGATCGAAGCGACAAAGTAGGCGGGTCAGGGTAGAGAAGCGCCCGCTGATTTATAATGAGATAGCTTCCTGACACAGCCAGGATTAGCCGTTTTCCGCGTGGCGGAGACGTCTCAAAAGCGCAAGATCGAGAAGGTCATTACCCATACATGATTCGTTTTCTTCAGAAAGACAGCCGCACGGTGAAGATCATCTTCATCGTGATTATTGCCGTTGCCTGCATCACCATGGTCATCACGCTCGTTCCGGGCATTTTCAGCGACCAGGCTTCCAGTTCCGATACATACGCGACGATTCGCGGAGGCGGCTTCTTCGGCCGCATCTTTGGCGGCGGTGATGAGGTTTCCACGCAAGAAGTGCAGCAGCTTGCCCAGCGCATGCTGCAGCGCCAGCAACTGCCTGACTTTGTGCTGCCCTACATGATGCAGCGCGTGGGACAGGGACTGATCCAGCAGCACGTTGAGTTGCAGGAGGCGAATCGCCTGGGCGTGAATGTGACGGATGAGGATCTGCGGGCGTTTCTGCATACCGGCACGTGGGGCCAGGTACTCTTTCCGAACGGAAAGTATATCGGAGATGACCAATACGCGAGCCTGGTATCGCAGAACTTCGGCATTTCGCGCGAGACCTTTGAGAAGGAACTGAAGAAAGAGCTGCAGGAGAACCGGTTGCGGTCATTTGTAACTGCCGGCGTTACGGTTTCCGACCAACAGGTGCGCGACTCATACCGGCTGCAGGCGACGAAAATCAAGTTTGACTACGCGGTAGTGAGCGCAGACGATCTGCGAAAGACGATCAATCCGACGGATGTTGAGTTGCAGGCCTTCTTCAAGCAGAACGCTCCGAAGTATGCGAAGGCTGTTCCCGAAGCGCGGAAGATTCAGTACATTGCGTTCACGACGGCGAATCTGCCCGGTGGCGCTCCGCAGGTGACGGATGCCGAGGTGCAACAGTATTACAGCCAGCACCAGGCCGACTACAAAGTCGACGACCAGGTGAAGGTGCGCCACATCCTGATCAAGGTCGATCCGGGCGCGGATGCGAAGGCGGACGCGGCGGCGAAACAAAAAGCCGAAGATATCCTGAAGCAGCTTCGCGCTGGCGGCAACTTTGCTGACCTGGCGAAGAAGAACTCGGATGACCCGGGCAGCAAGGACACCGGCGGCGAGCTTGGCTTTATCAAGCATGGCGTGACGGTGCCGGAATTCGACAAGGCTGCGTTTTCATTGCAGCCGGGGCAGACTTCGGACCTGGTAAAGACGAAGTTCGGCTATCACATTATTCAAAGTGAAGAGAAGCAGACGGCGCACACGCGGTCGCTGGACGAGGTGAAGCCGACGATCGTCGCTGTGCTGACTCGCCAGAAGGAAGGGCAGGCGCAGCAGGCTTTTGCTCAGCAACTGGCCACCGAAGCGCAGAAAAACGGCTTTGCACAGACGGCAGCGGCGCATCATCTCCAAGTCGTGACGACGGATTACCTCGGGCAAAATGCCATCATTCCCACGCTTGCGGATGGATCGCAGATGCTAACGAGTGCGTTTTCGGCCAAGCAGGGAGCGGTTCCGCAGGTTGCTTCTACGGGCGATGGCTATGCGGTGTTTCAAGTGGAAGATGTACACGCGGCGCATGCACCGTCGTTTGATGAGTACAAGTCGCATATCGTGGACGACTTCCGCGATATGCAGTTACCGTCATTGCTAACGCGCAAAACGGCTGAGCTTGCGGACAAGGCGAAGGCGGAGAACGATCTGGCGAAGGCCGCGAAGGAAGTGGGCGCTACGGTGAAAAGCAGCGATCTGGTTGGTCGCGATGCCCAGGTTCCGGATGTGGGCCAGCTGTCGCAGACGGCTCCGGCGCTGTTTGATCTGAATGTTGGGCAGGTCAGCCAGCCGATCAACAGCCAGCGCACGGGAGTTGTGGCAAAGCTGACCGATAAGCAGCAGCCGACTCCGGATGAAATTCAGAAGAATTTCGAGCAGACGCGCGATGCACTGCTGAACCAGAGGCGCGAGGATATGTTTGCGGTCTTTGTGACGAACCTGGTGGCCCAATACGAGAAGCAAGGTCGTATCCGCATCAACAAGCGGATGCAACAGCAGCCAGGATTGCCGGGGCAGCCGCAGCCGCAGTCGTAACGATGTAAGGATAATTAAAGAGCAACCGAAGGCCCGTGGTTTGGAATCAGTCGAATCACGGGCCTTTTTGCAGGTGCCGCGCGGAAACTACTATGTCATTCGAACGTTCTTCAGGATTGCTGCTGCACATTACTTCGCTGCCTTCCTATGGCGGCATTGGGGATCTTGGTCCTGCCGCCTATGAATTTGCCGATTTTCTGGCTTCGGCGAAGCAGCGGTGGTGGCAAGTGCTTCCACTGAGCCCGACCGGATATGGAAATTCGCCGTATGCGGCGCTCTCTGCGTTTGCCGGCAATCCTCTGCTGGTGAGTCTGGAAAAGTTGGCCGAGTGGGGATGGATCGACATAAAGCGCATTGCGGGATTGCCAGGGCGCTCGGGCAATATTCATTTTGACGAAGTTGAGAAGGGAAAAATGCCTCTGCTGGAAGAGGCGGCGCGCAATTTTCTGCATCGACATGATGGATCGAAGCTGGCTGCGCAATGGGTACGATTCGAAGAGTATTGCAAGACGAATGCCACCTGGCTGAACGATTATGCGCGCTATAGCGCGTTGCGGCGGAAATTCAATTGGACTGGCTGGAATGAGTGGCCAAAGGAGTATGCGTACCGCGATGCGGAGGCTTTTTCGCAGCTGGAAAAAGAGCATGGAGAAGAACTGGCGATTGAACAGGTGATCCAGTTTGCTTTTGATGAGCAGTGGACGGCGCTGCGCCAATACTGCGCGGAACGCGATATTCGTTTCATTGGCGATGTCGCGATCTTTGTGAATTACGACAGCGCTGACGTGTGGACACACCGCGATATTTTTGATCTCAACGAGGACCTTTCACCGATTCGCGTTTCGGGAGTGCCGCCGGATTATTTCAGTGCAACGGGGCAACGGTGGGGCAATCCGCTGTACAAGTGGGAACTGCTTGAGGAGCGCGGGTTTGCCTGGTGGGTGGACCGTGTTCGCCGCGCACATTCGCTCTATGACGCGATTCGCCTGGATCATTTCCGCGGCTTTGAGGCTTACTGGTCGATTCCCGCAGAGGACGACACGGCGGTCAACGGCGAGTGGGTGAAGGCTCCCGGAACTGGGCTCTTTTCGAAGTTATACGAAGCGTTGGGCGAGCTTCCTTTTATCGCAGAGGATCTTGGGCTGATTACTCCTGAAGTAGACGCGCTGCGCGAACAGTTCGATCTGCCGGGGATGCGGATTCTTCAGTTTGGCTTCTCGAACCGTGGAGCGCACAATTATCTGCCGCATCGCTATGAAAAGAACAGCGTTGTTTACACCGGGACGCACGATAACGATACGACGCGCGGTTGGTGGGAGAATAGCGCGACCGAGGTTGAAAAAGCCGCGGTGAAAGCGTATGTCGAGCCAGGCGCGGACGGCGTTGTATGGCCGCTGATTCGAGCTGCTGCTACTTCGGTGGCGGATATCTGCCTGTTCCCCGTGCAGGACATTCTGGAGCTTGGCTCGGAGGCTCGCATGAATGTTCCCTCGCGATCGGGTGATAACTGGGGCTGGCGTTGTCCTGAGGGCGTGCTGGTAACGAAACTTGCGGAGAGGCTTGGGGCGCTTACGGCAGTGACGGATCGGGATGGTGTGGTGGAATCTACCGAGGCTACGGAAGCGGTTGGTTGAGGATTGTGGTTCCCACCCTTTCGCAGACTGCGCGAAAGGATGGGGCCCACCCCTTTTCGTGCTGATGCTTAAGGAAAGCAGATCCTTCGTTGCACTCAGGATGACAGCATAGGTTTTTTACGGCTGCTCGTCGCCATGGCCACTGGGAAGTCCGCAAAGATGTCGCCCAGTTCGATGTGGCCTGCTTCATCTGCCTTTATTTCCTTTCCGGTAAATATGTTCACGAAATTCCTCGGCGCTTGATTCGGCAATGAAAGTGTCGCTTTGCCCCATGCTTCAGCCAGTGGCAGATGAGGTTTTGCGTGGGCCAGGGAGCAGGCGAAGCGAGGAGCAACGACAAGCACGGAATGTTTTGTGCTCGGGTCCTGGCGGAGAAAGGCGATTGCGTTTTGTTGCTTTTCAACTTCGATGTTGAGCGGAATATATTCGCCGTGACGAAAGATTGGGTGCAGTTCCCGGCGTGTGATGAGGGCGCGGTACATTGTCCAGAGCTTGATGCGGCCGTCGGGGAGAGTGCGAAGAACCTCGGCGCAGACTTCGGCGGCTCCTTCGCGTTGATGCAGATCCTGCAAGTCATGCAATAGCTGTGTGCGCTGCGCATAATCGACCGGCCGGCGGTTATCGGGGTCGACCAGACTCAAATCCCACAGGTCGGTGCCCTGATAAAAATCAGGCACGCCGGGAGATGCAATCTTCAGGACGAGCTGCGAGAGGGCGTTGACGGCTCCGAAGAGTTGTACTGGAGGCAGAAACGCTTTCAGTGTTTCAACGAAGCGTGTTTCTTTGTCGCGCCCTTGCGGGAGGAGGATTGCCTCCAGAAACGTGTTCACGGCTTCCAGGTAGGCAGGGTTTGGGTTGGTCCAGCTTAAGTTGACTTTGGCTTCACTCAGAGCCTTGGTGCAGTATTGCTTGATGCGCTCCAGAAATTCTTTGCGATCATTGAGAGTCGCCATCTGCCACGGCCACGCGCCGACGATGGTCTGGTAGATCAGATATTCCTCGTTTGGGTCGGGGGCCGTGCGGCCGTCAGACAATTTTTGTTTGTGGCGCGCGTTGAGGCGAATCCAGCGGCGGACAATCGATGCCCACTGCGTCGGCATCTCTGAGAGCACGTTCAGGCGGTTGCGCACGTCTTCGCTGCGCTTGGTGTCATGGGTTGACGTCGCCAGCATGGAATCGGGTGAGCTCTGGAGGCGGTCCTGATTGGTGGCGTGAAAGAGGTCAGAAGAAATACCGAACGATTTTATCGAGCTGCCGACTTCATTCGACGATAAGAAGCGAGTGTAGGCGTAGAAGGCAGTGTCTTCGACGCCCTTGGCCATCACCGGGCCGGTGAGTTGCTGGAACTTGAGTGCGAAGTAAAGACGCGCCGGGTATTTTTCGTCGTTTTTGTCACCGAGCAGGAGAGTGTTGTGCAGGAATTCAAAAGCTGAGCCGTCGATTTCCGGATTGCGATACTTGGCGCGCCAGATCGCTTGTGCGATGAAGGCGATGTCGCGCTCGGTGTATTGGCCGCGGTCGTCGAAGTAGGTTCGATATACGGCGAAGCATGCAATGGTTTCGCGGATGACGGCTTCGAGGATGCTTTCTGTGAAGTCGCGCGCTCGGCGGTCGTTGGACGCGAGGTGATTCAGCAGGTTCGTTAGCACGTAGACTTCGCTGGCGAGCGCGGTCTGCATGACCTGTAATTTAGATCGATAGATGAGCTCGCTGGGGTCGACTTCGCGCCCCAGAATCTTGGTGTAGAGCGCGGTGAATTTGGCTTCGTTCTGCGGCTGGATGAAGACATGGTTTGCGAGATGGAGAAAATCGTATCCGGATGTTCCGCGCACCGGCCATTCGCGGGGAAGGGCTTCGCGCGGTTCGAGAATCTTTTCAACGACTGTGTAAAGCGGTCCCTGGCTCCGCGTCCAATCGTAGCCGCGCAGAGAGTCGAGGATTTCAAGCTCAATGCCGTTTTCTGCGTGCGGCTCTTTTGCCGTTGCTCCGCAACATTGGCTGGCGACATAGAGCAATTGCAGGCGAATCAGATACTGGCGCGGATTGAACATACCGTCGCAGTGATCGATACGCAGCCCGGTGACCTGCTGCTCCGTAAGCATTTTGCGAACGAGGGAGTGAGTCTGGGCAAAGGCGGAGGGGTCTTCCATCCGCAGACCGACCAGATCGTTGATGTCGAAAAAACGACGGTAGTTGATTTCTTCCGAAGAGACGCGCCAATAGGCGAGCCGGTAGGGCTGGATTTCGAGCAGCGCGTGGAGCAGATCAAAGCTTTCGGGTTTGTTCTCGATTCCGTTCACACGCTCGGCTGCACGCTGCAGGATGGGCTGAAGCTCGGGAGAGAGCAGAGCTTCGCGCAGACGCGGGCGCAATTCCTTCAGCTGTGCTCGACGCTGTGCCGCCAGGTGCGGGTCTGCCGTGTCATGCGGTGGAATGTGCGCCAGCTCTCTCAACAAATCGCCGAACGACTGCGGCACGCCGTCTTTCTCGTCTTCCCGCCTGGGAAAAAGCAGAGGGAGAGTACGCGGAGCGATCGGGAGCATGTGGTCGTAATAGCGAATCCACGCGTGGCCATCTTCAAAGGCGACCTGAATCTTCCTGCTTTCGAGTTCTTCGCCATATTGGTTGCCAAGAATGGGAAGCAAGAGCTTGCCCCGCATGTCGGGCTTGAGAGGCTCCCAGTCGATATCAAAGAAGGTGGCGTGTTCCGAGGCGCGTCCGTTTTCGAGCACGTCCTGCCACCACAGCGAGTCATTGCCAATGCCCATGTGGTTGGGCACGATATCGAGTAGCAGACCCATCTTTGCTTCGTTGAGCGCTGTGGATAGCTGTTGGAAGCCAGCCTCGCCACCAAGCTCCGGATTCAGGCGGTCGTGGCGAATAATGTCGTAGCCGTGCTGGCTTCCGGGGCGGGCCTCAAAAATCGGAGAGCTGTACAGGTCGCCGATCCCAAGCTGTTTGAGATAGGGGAGAATCTTCTGCGCGTCGGCGAAAGTGAATTGTGCGTGCATCTGCACGCGATATGTCGATATGGGCGCGCGCGCGTCAGTGTGCACCACACGATCAATGCATTCTTTTAATTCCATGGGAGATTTCGTTGTTATACCTGCCTTTAGATGCAGGAATGAACGCACCAGTTCTCAGCGGCCGACTTTACGAAAGCTGTGTGTCGCGCAGACAATAGGAACAGAAACTCTGAACGACGAGGAACCGATGCCCCTTTCCGGCGAAGCCATTCGATTGATGAACTATGTTGACGACGTTACCGTTACACTGCGCCGCGTGCTGGCACTGGCGCAGACCCTGACACCGGAAGAGCGC
>Ga0209139_10001024_pt1 | contig 10172 bp, 8 predicted proteins | sample BogFormECP14_OM3_FD_188246 | JGI IMG/M metagenome (GOLD analysis project Ga0209139, IMG submission 188246) | Bog forest soil microbial communities from Calvert Island, British Columbia, Canada - ECP14_OM3 (SPAdes) (version 2) | ecosystem: Environmental > Aquatic > Freshwater > Wetlands > Bog ...
TACACGATTCCACTCGCGTTCTTGATGTTTCCTCTGGCCTCGCGAGCGCAACCAAAGATTACTCCGGTAGCTGAAATTGACCTTCACTCACACGCGGAATGGCGCGTGAATACACAAATCAAGTTCGACCCTGTCGGACGGCTCCTTATACTTTATCGCGATAAGTTCAGACTGAACGCGAAAAACAACTGGCATCTTATCCGTCTCACTGGACCGTTTTCTGACGAGGTAAGTCGCGAAGAAATTGACTTCTCAATTCCTCAAGAGCCTGCCGACCCCGAGTCCGCACGCCGCTGGGATGCTTTCTCTTCTCGTCTCCTACTCAGTCCCGATGGAAGCCACGCCTATGCAATCTTTCAAGGTGCCGTGGTGAAGGCGAAGCCAGGACCACCTCCACCCGGGGCTGTGAGAAACGTCAGCGTCGAATCTTTTTCGTCGCTCATTTCATTCGACCTCAGGGAATTTCGAGTGCTCGATTCTGCTGGCGTCAATGAACACTCTAAAGATTTGGTCGGGGAGCAAATTAGCGCAACCGGCGACCTCCTACTCCTTTATTTAACAGATACAGACTGGGCGATAGCCATCCGCGATAGATTTCTTCATGAGGTGAAGACCCTAACAGTCAGTGCGATTCCCGTCGAAAGAGCCGGGCGTTATTCTTGTCAGCTGCGGCCCGATTTGCACGTTGAATGCCCCACACGAGCGGGAGGAGAAATCGTCTTGGGTCCCAAATCCGCCCTTCAACTCGCGGAGTCAACATGCAAGATGATTGGGTCCGGTGCATTTGGAATCGGGAAGGATGAAACCATCAAGAGTTACGTCATCCAAGCCGATCGCCTTTGCACTCGCGACGAGTCAAGTAATGAGGAACTCGTTTCTACTGACCTTCTTCCTCCTTGTCGCCAAGGGTGGCGGGTATCAGCGATCAGCCCTGACCGCCATTCCGTGCTGACGTCTTGCATACTGATGGATACTTTTCTGGACACTTTTTCCTATATATCGAAAGCGAGCCTGCAACTGATTGACGTCCGGACGTTGGTTGCCAGAACTACAATTCCGCTTTCGACTCGCCACCGATCCACCTTTGCCGTCTTCCACCAATCAGGGACATCCACAGTTGCGGTCATCGAAGATGGAGCTAAACTGTTGCTCTACACCGTTGCGGACTAATTAAGAATATTGGGTTTTGAGGTCGAACTAGTTCCAGCGCCCTTCCCGGAAACTGACCTGCCACTCGCCGTCGCTCGGGCTTGACTGAATCTCGTCGGCCTTGGTAGAATTGTGTCAGGCGAAAGTATGTGAGGGTTCACTGACGCGGCGGCCGAAAGGCCGCTTTTCTATTTTGCGGTCCCCGCTCCGAGCGAACCGCGTCCACCCGTCGTGAAGAGCGCCCTGTGCCGGTTTACGCCGCAACGCGCAAGTTGCTCCGTATCGAGCAGAGAGCGCGTCCGTAACCGTAACGTTTTCTATCGATTACAAACTGCTCCAAAATGAGAATCGGCCTTAACCTACCCCAAATGAGCAAGTTACGAACCGCTCCGGAAATTGGGGGGGATTTTCCAGTCGGAGCCCGGTAGCAGGTTCGGACTAGCCTATTTTACCGCCAGCTGAAGCAGCGGGCCCGCTCCCGCGATATTCTTGATCAGATCCGCGGGAACGTTATGTCTCTCCTGGAGATATTCGGCGCTGTTGTAAGACACCCAGACTTTGCCGCCCCCGTCTTCCCAGACCAATGCCTTCAAGGGCAGGTCAATAGCGATCGTGGGCGAAGCCACCATGACGGGCGTGCCGCCCTTCGGGCTGCCGAACAGAATGAGCTGCGTGGGGTGCATCTTCAGGCCGACTTTCTCAGCTTCGCCGCTGTGATCGACACGGCAAAATATCGTGAGCCCTTTCTCTTTCAACACGGCTTCGATGCGCTTGAGGGTTTCGGAAACAGAGTAAGGACTGCTGATGTTTTGCATTCCGTTGTCTGGAGCTGGAGCGGGAGTCATAGAGCCTTAAACGGCCCCGGCAGCCTGACGATTGACGCGTGGCGCCGTTCGGACGATAAACGGAAAGCGTTTGTTGCGGTCTGCTCGAATGGCCCTCAACCGCGGAGCCTTCCGCAGCGCGACTTTCGCATGAAACAGGCGCGCCTTTGCCGCGGGAACCGAGATCCCAATGATGGCTGCCGTTTCCTTCATGGAGTGCTCTTGTAGTTGTTGCAACTCAATGACCTTGCGAATCGTCGGGCGCAAGGTTCCGATGGCGCCGCGAAGAACCTCCTCGCGCTCGCTCTGCGCGTAGCGCTTCTCCGGGTTCGGAGCATAATCCGGCATCTCCCAGGAAGACGCACCGGGTTCGGAGTCAGTCGGACAGTCCAGAGAGATCTCGCGAGACGTCCGCTTCTTGCGTAGGATCATCAGCGCCGAATTGATGGCTATGCGGGTCAGCCAGGTCGAAAAGGCCGACCGCCCGTCGAATTCCCCGATGTGAACGAACGCGCTCAGGAACGAATCCTGCATGGCGTCCTCCGCATCTTCCCGGTTCTTCGTTATGCGAAGCAAAGACCTGGTAATTCTCGGCGCGAGCCGCTGGCACAGCACATCGAAAGCCACGCTTTGGCCGCTCTTTGCGGCTCCAACCAGCTTCCTCTCGTCCAGCCCCTGGCACTCGTCTCTGAAGTTGAGATCGTCGATCAGCAGATTCTCTTCGCTATGTTCGCTATATACGACTACACGTTGACAAGCCATTTCATCCCCCAGTATTGATCACTATTTCTTACGTTCTCTTGCAATCCATTCCCGTATATATGGTGAACAGTGCACCAGCTCGATCCCTTTTGCCTCGCAGTCGCTCAGGAACCGGATGCCCTCCAGGTCCACAAGCGTTACGTGCTCCAAATCCAAGACCGCTCCGGCTCCCAATCCCTCGACTTCCGCCTCTAACTCCACAAGATGCTCCAATCCGACACGACCACTGACACGTAGAGTGGTCCTTCCGCCCTCGGATACTCGTTCAATTCTTAGTGTCATACTGCCATTCTCGTGCACTTCTAGGGTGCAATCGGTGGGCCTTCTTCAAGCTGCTGAAAATAAAAGAGTTTAGTTCAAGTTCATGACGCCAATTTTCGGCATTTGCTGAATTTCAGCATTCCAAGCAAGGCATTCTGGCAAATGCTGAGGGATTTCTGGGTGGGATGTTACGCGATTGTTTCAGGGGGATTTCTGAATGATTGACGATTTTGGAGGGCTTACCTCGTCGAGGTCGACCTAAGGGACCGACCCGCGAACGCGAGTAATGGTCTCTCCGGCCACGCTCTAAACGGATTTGAACCTGTGTTTGTTGATTCTCAGGTTCGCGATCTTGGATTCGAGCGTCTGCCGCGGAATGCCAAGCAGCGCCGCCGCCCCCGAGGGGCCCGAAACTCGGCCCGCCGTTTGTACCAGGGCGGCTTCGATGAGTTCCCGCTCCTTCGTCTCGTCCAGGCGGCCCAGCCCTCTGGAAGCGGCGTTAAGCCGTCCCGCATCCTGGGGAATCTCGCGCTTAAGCCACGTAGCATCCACGGAAAAGGTCTCGCTGTCGCACAAGACCACAGCGCGTTCCACCACGTTTTGCAGTTCGCGCACATTGCCGGGCCAGTCGTAGTCTTGAAACAGGGCCAGGGTCTGCTTATCGATGCTGCGGATCCTTTTGCCGGCTTTCTTCGCGTAACGGTCGATGAGATATTCAACCAAAAGGGGAATGTCGTCGGCGCGCTCGCGCAAGGAGGGAAGCTGAATGGGGAAGACGTTCAGCCTGTAAAACAGGTCTTGCCGGAAAGTGCCGGCGCTAACCGCGGCGCGCAAGTCCCGATTTGTAGCGGAGAGCACGCGGGTGTCGACGCGAACAGACTGGTTACCCCCCACCCGTTCAAATTCGCGCTCCTGGAGCACGCGTAGCAACGAGCTCTGCGTCTCCGCGGGAAGCTCACCAATTTCGTCAAGGAAGATAGTGCCTCCGTCGGCCAGCTCGAAACGCCCGAGACGGCGCTGCGACGCTCCCGTGAAAGCCCCTTTCTCATGTCCAAACAGCTCCGAGGCGATGAGCGAGGGGGGAATTGCCGCGCAATTCACGCGAATAAACGCGCGGTTTGCCCGTTTCGACCGCCTGTGAATGGCGCGGGCAATCATTTCTTTCCCTGTCCCCGTCTCTCCAAGGATAAGTACCGTGGAATCCGTGGCCGCCACCTTTGCGACTTGTGACAGCACTTGCCGGAGCGGTTCCGAGGAGCCGACAATCTCCTCGAACATAGAGACCTTGTCGATTTCTTCGCGGAGCGCAATGTTCTCCTTGTACAGCTGATCCTTTAATTCCTGGATTTGCTGAAACGCGGTCTCCAGCGCGGCTCTCGCTTCGTATTGCTCGGTGACGTCCATCGTGGTGCCCACCACTTCCGCGATTTCGCCCGACTCGTTCACCACAGTGTGAGAAATAGAATGGAGATGCCTAATCCGTCCGCCCGGAAGAACAATTCTGTAATGCGCCTCGGAACCCATTCCCTCTTTCTGCGTGGCTTCAAGTTGCGCTCGCTTCTCGACTGCATCCCGATCCTGGGGGTGAACCCTTTCGAGAATGTGGTCCCAGCCAGGCGTAATTTTCTCGGAGTCGTATTCATAAATGCGAAAGTTCTCTTGGGACCAGAAGATAGCGTTGGTCTTCACGTTCCAGGCCCAGCTCCCGCTGTGGCTAAGCCTTTGTGCTTCAGCCAGATAACCTTCACTACGCCTCAGTGTTTGTTCGGCGAGTCTGCGCTCGGTGACGTCCGTGGAGCTGCCCAAAAACTGCACCAAGTCCCCTGAGGAACTGAAAACAGGGTGCCCTTCAGTGTGAACATATTTGAGAGTGCCGTCAGGCAGGAGAATGCGGTATTCAATGTCATAATCCGAGCGTTCCCGGATCGCCTCCTCGACGCATGCTCGCCATTTTTCCCGGTCATCCGGATGAGTGCGTTCAAGACGCTCCTCCCACGAGGCCATGCTTTTTTCAGGATCGAAGCCAAAGATGCGAGACCACTCGTCGGATAAATAGAACGTGGATCTCGTGGCCACATCCCAAGCCCAACTGCCGGTGTGCGTAAGCCGCTGAGCTTCCTCAAGATAAGCTTCGTTGGTCCGCAGGTCCTCATAGAGAGTGCGCAGCCTCGTCGCGGTCACGTTAAACACCTGGCCGAGTTGAGCGAGTTCATCATTACCCACGAGGGGCACTTGATGCTCAAACTCGCCGCGTGCCAAAGCCTTGGAGCCTTCCATTAATTTTCCCAGAGGCTCTGTAATGCTACGCGTAACAGCCAAGCCAAGGAACGCCGCGATGAGCAGCGTCGTCATTCCCGTCGTGGAAACGATGACAACCATGCGTCGTTGAGCGTCGCCAATATTGAGGGCGGCTCGTGCCCTTGCTGCTTCCACTTCGCGGTCGACATCCCTGACCAGTTCGGAACTCAGATATTCGAGCGGCTGGACTTCGTTTGTGAGCCGATCGCTCAGGGCCATCCAATCACCGGACGTGGCCAGCGTTTTGATGGCATCGAGATGCGCGGGCAGCGAACTTTGGATGGCTTCGAGCGCAGCCGTCACCGCTGGGTCGGGCCGTGCCTCGGGGGGCAGGCTATCGAAGGCGGCTTTGGTTCGCTGCGTGTCTTCGACGAGCGCGGTTCGGAGCGAATCCAGTTCTGCCAGGACCCGGTTCGTGTCCCGGTATTGCGCCAGGCCGTTGAGCCGGTTGTTGAAGGAGCGAAGGCTGGTCTGGAAACGTAGAACCGCAATCAACTCCTTGTCTGCGCCATTCAGACGGTCTGATTCCAGGCGAATTTGATGAAACTGCCACAGCAGAAAGCCATTGCCTGCCAACATCACGGAAATGATTAGCAGGAAGCACAGCGTCAGGCGCCTGGCGATGCTCTTGGGACGCACGCGCAGGGAGTCTTCTCTTGGAGCTGGCGTGAGGTTGGAGGATTCTGAAGTCACAGACTGATTCCTAGGACCGACCAAGTCCCACTACTTCCACAAAAAACCAGCGCGGGTGTTGTTACAGTTCGCGCTGCGTAAAATGAAAAAAACAGCAATAGGCGGTTTGGAACGTTTTTATTGGCGCTTCGCCGCAAACCCGGTTAGGCGTACAAGGTCCTTTTCCAAATTTGCCGCGGCCTCCGGCGCCTTGGATTCGCCCGTCAGCACTGAGTGTACCGCTCGGGCGTACGCTTGGGAAACGGCGTCGTACTTTTGACCGGTTATGTTAGACGGGCGGGCGACCACGCTACCGCCTTGCTCTTCACCCGGCTTACTCAAGCGTTTGAACGCCTTTAGGATAGTAGGGAGTTCAAAAATCTCAGGCCGCGCGGGTGGATCGGTCTGGGAACGCGCTTTCTCGATTTCAGCCTCTTTACGGGCGAGAAACTGAATCAACTTGATGGCTTCCGGCTGGTGCGCCGACGATTGAGAAACACCCAATCCGAACCCTCCCAAGGTATCTACGCGCGCACTTTTTCCACCGGGAACACTCGTCAGGCCAGATTGTTTTGCGAACGGAACGTCCAGTGGATACGTCAAAAAGTAGTCCGAGGTCCAGCCGCGAAAGAACGCAGCCCGGCCCTTGATCCAGAAGGCATTGCTCGCGTCCCATTCCTGGTAGGAAGTCACACTGGGAGGCGAGATCCATCCCACCCAATGTCGAGCGCGCTCCCAGGAACGAGTCGCGTTGGGATTGTTGACACTGATCTCCCTGTCGGGTTCGATGATCTCGCCGCCGCCTTCGTCGACCTGCCACTCCAACGCTAGACAGGTCAACCCTTCGGTCCCAGCTCCCGGCCAGACGAAAGCCCAAAAGTCCTTCTCTCCTTTTGCGCGCTCGCCTGCCTGTATTTTGACGGCGATTTTCTCAAGTTCATCCCACGTTCTGGGCGGCGTGCTGAAGCCGTACTTCTGGAGCAGATCGGCCCGGTAAAATAAAATTCCGGTGTTGGCGTGATAAGGCATCGCCACGAGTTTGCCTTGCACGGTGTAATTCGCGACCACTCGAGGATCTTGGGCCGAGAGTTCGGCCGTGAAATAAGGTTTCAGATCGACAAGATACTCGCTGAGCATGCCCGGCCAGATCACGTCTATGCCGTAGACATCGGGCGCAACAGCGTGTTTTTGAAGCAAGTCGCGCGTCAGCGCCAGTTGATCCGGAGCGGTTTCGGGAGCGGGAAGGTGCTTGACCTTGATTCCCGTCTCGCGTGTGAATTCCTGGAGGGTCTCGTCTGCGATTGTGCGGCGACTCTGCAAATCATGGGACCATTCCGGATCAAGAAACGTCACAGTTACGGTTTCATGGGCAGACGGCCTGCAACCGCATAGCACCAGCACGAGCGTGAGGAAGGAAACGAGCCCGGCTAACGTTCTGAGAATCGACAGTTCAAACGGAGTCGGACGAACTCCGCGGTTGCACGGCGTGGCGAGTTCCGAATGGGTTGCCATGTTTGAGTGTTCGTGAGCTTAGCAGCGAGGAACGGGATGTCCAAAGTGTTTCCCGCTGCCCGCTGCGCCGTCCGAGACCCAAGCCTGTGAACGACTGACAAGACTGTGTTGTTTCAACGACCCTTTGCGCCGTCGCCTCGCAAAACCATGCACGTCGTTGCGGCCTTGGCGACTAGCCGGGCACTCTCGTCGGTGATTTCGCACTCGACATAACCGACCGTGCTTCCCCGGCGCACGACTTTCGCTTCCGCTTTCAGCGAGGCGTCCCAAACCGGGCGGAAGAAGTTTATCTTTAATTCGACGGTGGTGAAAGATTCGCCTGCGGCGAGCGTGCTGGCAAATGCCACTCCCATTGCGGCGTCGGCGATATCGCAGAGAACGCCCCCGTGGAGTGTGCCCATGGGGTTTGCGTGCTGTGGACCGGCCTTAAGGGTGACCACCGCGCGTCCCTCACCGCCCCCCTTGATTTCAAAGCCGAGGAGACGGCCGATGGGCATGTCTATAGCTGCGCCGCTGCTCCTGAGATCTGGCTGAAGGCGGGATTCGGGGACACTCATGCTTCCTCCGTTTGAACCTTAGACTCTCTCGCGCGAATCCGCGTTTCGAGATATTCCTCGAGGTGACGGCAGACGATGTTCAACGGTTCGCCTCTTTGTCTCGCCAGTATGCGAAGAGCGGATTCTCGGCTCCTGACTCAGCGATACACGCCAAGGCGCAATTAGCGCATCTCATTTTACGGCAAGCGTCGTTTTTAAGCTTTCTGGATTGCTTCTGGATGCTCGGGTCCGCGTGCCCGATCGGGGCGCCGTTGGTGTTCTTGACGCGGAAGATCAGGTCCGCGCAGGGCGGGGCTGGGGCGCATTAAAAGACAGACGGAGAATCCGACAAGAAGTCCGGGAATTGCGAGGCACGCGCGACGACGCGGAGTTCTAAGGACGAAGCGTCAGGGCATAACCGCAGCCCGCTGCGAAAGAAGGTATGTTGCGCGTTCGCTCGATGTCACAGCAGCCTGGTTGGCTGATTTTTTCAGGGGCGTTCCTTCGTATTTCTCGTAGGAATAGGCCGCGTGGCCAGGTTCCGAGCCTGAGAACGTCAGGAATTCCACGGACTTGACCTGGGCAGGAATCTTCGCGCCAAACCAGCGAGCATCTTCGGCTTGAGTCCACGTCACGAGAGAGAGGATTGCCCCGGACGGGTAGTCGCGTTGCGAGTGCGATCTAGCATAGACGACGGCAACGTCGTTGCCGTACAGCGTGGACATGTTCGCGTCCGCCTTGTTGATTGCGGAAGAGATCACTTTCCATCGCAGCGGATTCGCGGGAAGATCGCCGGAGAGCGAAGCGCCTACATTGAACTCCGCGGTGATTTTCGGTTCATCGCCGGCACATCCGGCGAGACTCACGATTAGCACCGCGCAGAAAAGCAATATTCTTCTCGCTGATGCGATCATTGCTGACCTCGTATCGGCATCGTGAAGACGTAATTCGTATTGCGCAGCGGGCTGTGGCAGCCGACGCATTCTTTCGCGAATTCCGCGTCTTTCCCGTAAGGCTTCAGATCGGTTCCACGCCAACGTCCCCAGCCCCAGCCAAGAGTCGTCGCGTATTTCTGGCTGTCGCGAAGCATGAACTCCACTTGAAAAAACTTTCCCGGCCGGACTTCGCCTTTTTCGTCCGCCTGCTGCCACCACGTGACTTTTGCGAAGACCGTGCCATCCGGCCACGGGTCGATGTGATTTTCGGCGATGGCTTTGATCGCGACGTCGTTTCCTAGAATCTGGCGCACGGTGCCGTTGTCGAAGCGTTCGCTGCTGCTGATGGCTTTCCAGTTCTTGTAGTCGGAAAGAAATGTGAAGCCGTTGGGTTCCTGAGCTACGACGGGCTTTGCGGCGGATGTCTGAATCCATTTTTCATACTCGGCCGCGGCCGCGTCAATGTCAGTGGGCGTCGCGGGTTGACTCGGGCCGGCGGGAGTCAGATATTTTTTCAGGACCGCCAACTGCTCCTGCGTGATGACGGATTCGGGATGCACGCGTTTGTACGCCGGTATAGGCATCGCTCCCAGTTCGATTTGGCTCACGGATTCGTATAGAGCGGCTTTCTGCTGACCGGCGGGAAGACTGCCGATAATGCAAAAATTGAGGTGTTGCCGTCCTTCTCTCACATCTTTCGCGGCGATCCAATAGGCAGGAACGATTCGATCGAACCAGGGAAGCTTCGTCTCATTGGAGTGACAGTTGTAGCAGGAGGTGCGAAGGATTTGCTTCACGTCCGGCGGCACTTGCAGGTCCGCAGTGACAGGCGGATTGTCCAATGCGGGCCGGATGAATTGAAGACCCACAAACACTACGCCCAAAACGACTGCGGCCCAGATAAGCGCTTTCAAATGGACTCCAAATAACAACGCCCGACAAATCTCATAGCTTGCCCTTCAGTTAGAGTGGGAAGAGATGAAAGCGGATGCAATGTTTTTAGGCATGGAATGAACTCTCCATCGACAAACCGCGGCCCGAGTGATCAGCGGTTTCTATCGTGTTTAGCAAATTGCGCATTGCGATCAAAACTAGAATTAGAGCGAAGAGGTACAGTAGAATCAAAGGCGCAGTAAATGTCGGGGCGTAGCGCAGCCTGGTAGCGCGCCTGCCTTGGGCGCAGGAGGTCCCGAGTTCAAATCTCGGCGCCCCGACCAATTACA
>Ga0209139_10001025_pt1 | contig 10165 bp, 9 predicted proteins | sample BogFormECP14_OM3_FD_188246 | JGI IMG/M metagenome (GOLD analysis project Ga0209139, IMG submission 188246) | Bog forest soil microbial communities from Calvert Island, British Columbia, Canada - ECP14_OM3 (SPAdes) (version 2) | ecosystem: Environmental > Aquatic > Freshwater > Wetlands > Bog ...
CGATCAGCTGCTGATGCCGGCGCAAGGTTTCGCGAACGGTTTTGCCATGCACGTCCTCATTGCCGTCCATATCGCCGCCCACCCAGGAACCGAAGCGCAGGATGTTCGGCACGTCGAGCTCTTCGACCGGGACCGCGTAGGCGTTGGCGAGTGCCGCCTCGATTTCTTCGTAGAACAGCGGCACGACGCGGTACAGTATGTCGATCAGATAGAACAACACATGTTCGCGCTCGTCGGCGACGGTCAGACCTTCGCGCGGGTGCTCCTCGGTCTGCCAGATGCTGGTGATCTCCAATCTCACCCGTGCCCAGCGCGTATCGAGCTCCGACTGGGTGGAAGTAGGGTTCAGCCGGTCCAGCAGATCATCGGCGATATGCTGTTGCTTGCGCAGGATCGTGCGGCGCGTCGACTCGGTGGGGTGCGCCGTGAATACCGGCTCAATGCTCATCGTGCCGATGAGCTCCAGCGCCTGCTGTAACGACAGCCCGTCGCGCCGCAGGCGCGCGATGCAATCCGCGATGCCGCCGGGTTGCGCGGTGCCGGAATTGCTCAAGTACTCGCGCCGCCGGCGCACCCGGTGCGCCTTCTCGGCCGTGTTCACCGCCATGAACCACAGCGAAAACGCGCGGGTCAAATCCGTGGCGGCCGACGGCGAGCGCCCTTTGGTACGAACCTGCAATTCAGACGGCTGCTGGCCTGCGCCAGCTGCGGCAAGCATGCTCTCGCGGCGCAGGATCGCCGCTTGCCGGTCGCCCTCGACCAGCTTGAAAAATTCATCGCCCCCCTGATCGCGAAGCGTCTCGCCGATCAATTCGCCGAGCGCATGCACATCGTCGCGCAGCGCGGCGTCTTTGGCCGGAAATTGAATGCTTTGGCGATACATAATGCTAGGCTCTCAAAAAAGACACGGAGAAATATTATGAGCTTGTTGGCACAGATCGCTATATTTCTCGCCGCCGCGGTTGTCGCAATACCGATTTTCCGCCGTTTCAATTTAGGATCGGTGCTCGGTTATCTCACCGCCGGCATCATAATCGGCCCGGCCAGCTTGGGATTGATCAGCAGCGTCGACACCACGCAGAATATTGCACAGTTCGGCATCGTACTCCTGATGTTCGTCATCGGCCTCGAATTGCAGCCATCCAGACTGTGGGTGCTGCGCAAGTCGATTTTCGTCTTGGGCTTTGCGCAGGTTGCGCTGACGACGGCGTGCATGGCGGCGGGCGCATACCTTATTTTCGATCGATCCTGGCAAGCGGCGCTGCTGATCGGCTTTGCCTTGTCCATGTCATCCACTGCGCTCGCCCTGCAATTGCTGGCTGAGCGCGGCCAACTCAACACCCAATTTGGCCGTTCCGCATTCAGCATACTGTTGTTTCAGGACGTTTCGGTGCTGCCGGCGCTGGCGCTGTTGCCATTGCTCGGCGTAGCTGCGGCCGCGCCCAACGGCGGCGGCGGTTGGCTGGTGCTGAAATTCATCGGTGTGCTTGCGGCCGTCATCGTCGGCGGCCGCTACGTGCTGAACCCGTTGCTGCGCATCGTCGCCGCAACGCGCGTGGCGGAGGCATTCACGGCTGCGGGTCTCCTAATCGTGCTGGGAACCGCACTACTCGTCAGTCAAGTCGGCTTGTCGCTGTCCCTGGGAGCGTTCCTCGCCGGCGTGCTGCTCGCCGACAGCGAATTTCGCCACGAATTGGAGGCCGACATCGAGCCCTTCAAGGGACTATTGCTGGGTTTGTTCTTCATCAGCGTCGGCATGTCCGCGAACTTGAGCTTGGTGCGCGAAAAACCGCTGGAGATAATCGAATTGACGCTGGGGTTCATGACGCTGAAAGTCGGCATATTGTGGGGAATCGGCCGCTTATCCGGACTCTCGCCGGCGGCCAGCCGCGGCCTCGCCTTCAGCCTGCCTTCGGGCGGCGAATTCGCCTTCGTGTTGGTCGGACTTGCCGCAACTCTGGGGATCATGACTGCGGAGAATGCCGAACTGTTGGTTCTGGTGGTGACCGCCTCGATGATCTTGAGCCCGATGTTGCTGGCGCTCTACGAGGCGCTGTCCAAGGCGCCTGAATCCGACAGCCGCCCCTTCGATACTCCGGTGGAACTCTATCCCAAGGTCATCATTGCAGGCTTTGGCCGCTTCGGACAAATCGTCGGCCGCATCCTGGTGGCGAGAAAAATCACCTTCACCGCACTCGAAGTCAATCAGACCCAGGTTGACTTCCTGCGCCGTTTCGGCAACCAGATCTATTACGGCGACGCATCGCGACTGGAACTGCTGCGTGCCGCCCATGCGGAAAATGCCGAGATTCTCGTGCTTGCCATCGATGACGTCGAGACATCGGTGAAAACCGCGGAACTGGCCCGCAAGCATTTCCCCAACCTGAAGATTTTCGCCCGGGCGCGCAATCGCCAGCATGCATTTCGATTGATGGATTTGGCAGTGCGCTACACGATCCGCGAGACCCTGGTTTCAAGCCTGGAAATGACGGTACAAGTGCTCGAATCACTCGGCATGTCGAAATCGAAGGCGTTGGAAACCGTGCATCAATTTCGCGTTCACGACGACGCGACCATGGCCAAGCAGCATGCGGTGAAGGATGATGAGAGCAAGTTCATGGCTACCACCCGCGAATCGGCGGAGCAGCTTCACCATCTGTTCGAGACCGATACCGATCAGCCGCAGCCGGCGGCTGCGCGCCGCGCCATTTTCAATCCTCAATGAGGATTCAGCAGTACGGTCGTATCGAAGCTTTCGAAACCCGTCAGAACGCGACGGTAGGCATTCTGCATGATGCGCTGCGCCGTCTTGTCGGCGCGCGCCCCCAGCAGCATGCGGATCACGACGTCGTCCTGCGGGCGCGCGGCATCTTCACCCAGCAGTTGGTACATGAAGCGCGCCAAACGCTGATTCATCTCGTTGGCGAATTTAAAGCGCAGCGCGTCATTGCCATCCGAGCCGACCTTGGCTTCCTCGGAGATTTCGCAAATCAAGCGTGAAATGAAGCGCGCCTTGTCGACTAGTCCAAGGTCGCTGAAGAACTCGATTTCGGATTGAATGTTCATCCGGCCGGGAAGAAATCAATGGGTTTGGTGGCAGTCAGAGCGGCAACGTCTTTCGGCTCGAATTTGAACAGGCGGATGCGCGCCAGCAGTTTGTTTTCAAATTCGGGATCGTTGAGTTCCGTGGAAATAACCTTCGCCGCAGTGATGTCGCCCGAGGGCGCAATGGTAAGTTCGATGACCACCTTGCCTTGCAGCGCCGGGTTATCGCGCAGAGCGCGCGCATACATCGCGTCGATGGCGCCCTTGTTCTTGGTGAACACCAACGCGATCTCATCCGCGCTGCGCGAGGCTTTGCCGCTGCCGCCTGCACGCGTGGCCGCCTGCCCGCCTGCGCCGAGATTCGGATCCTTCACCTGAGTGGTGTAGATGCCGCGCAGCGAGCCGGACCCCGAAGCCAGTCCGCTGCTGGTCGGCGCGCTGATGCCGCCGCTGGTGCCGCCGGCCTTGGAGGTGATGAGCGAGCGCGTCACCGTGCTGACGTCGCCCGGGTCGGTCGTGTTCTTTTGATTTTTGGCGAATTTATCCAGATCGATTTGATCGCGCAGTGCCGCAAGATCGTCCATGCTCGCCAGCAATCCGCTCTTTGACGCCTTGATGCGCGGATCGACGGGCACTGGGGGCGCTTTGGTCACCGGCACCTTCTCGAGCGGCTTCTCCGGTTTAGGCGGCGGCGGTGGCGGCGGCGGTGGCGGCGGCTGGGCCACCAACTGCACGACTCTTTCCGGCAGCGAATCGGTATTGGTCACGCGCTCGGTGTGCGGCAGGAAAAACAGGACAATCGCGACAATTGTGGCCGCTATGCCGAGATTGCGCAGAATCACGCGGAAGCGGCGCTCGGTCTCCTCGGACGGCGACCACGGCAATTCATAGCGCCGGTAGTAGGGCACCAGTCCGGTGGGCGCGCGCATGGCTGGATTTGCGGTGGCCATTTAAGTCGCCGCCCGTTCGCGTTCGACCACGGCAAAGGACACCTTGCCGTACTCGGCTTCGCTGCATGTCATCATGATTTTCTTCAGCACACTATAGGGCGTGCTCTTGTCGCCCATGATGGTGACTTCGCGTTTGGCGATCTCGACCTGTTGCGCACCGCGCAGTGTGCGGTCGTTCTGCGCCATCAACGCGGTTTTCAGCGGCGCGAAAAATGGGCCTTGGTTGGCGATGACATCTTGCAGCGAGCCGACCAATACGCCATCCACGAACACCGAGTCCTTGGTCACCATGACGACCACGGCAGCGCTCGGCTTGCGGTCGGAAATGGACTGCGGAATGGCAATACTCTTGGTATTCGGCAGAATGTCCACTTCCGCGGTATGCGCGAGCAGAAATACAACCAGGATGGTCATCATGTCGATGAATGGAATCAGCGCGAAATGGTTGGCGCCGTGCTTGCGCTGACGATGCCGCTTGATGCGATAGGATGTCATGTCGGCGCATCCGCGATAGCGATGTCAGGGAACAGTTCCGCCTTTGAAAACGGCGCTACCGGGAGCTGATAGACACGCACTGTGTCCATCACCTGCACCAGCGTGTCGTATTGCACGGCGGGCGCGGGCAATATGGTGGCGTCGGTCATCTCCGGAAACTGCGATTTCACCCGCCGCATGAATTCCGACAGCGCATCCAAATCATAGCCGGTTGCCGTATTGGCGATCACCTTGAGCGGGCCGGAGTTGCGGTCATTGACCACCAGGTCGTCGGGGCGAATGATCACTTCGAGCTTCAGACCTTTCGGCAGGTCAACAGGAGCGGGATTGTTAGCCGGAAGATTCAGCTGCAGGATATTCGTCTTGGAAAACACCGCCGTGAAGATCAAGAAAAACACCAGGATCACCATCATGTCGATCATCGGCACGATGTTCAAATCATCGCGCCCCTGGTGATAGCGGGCGTGATTGCGTCGGACGAGGCGTGCGGCTTTTGACTTCATGAGAGGAGCACCATCTTATGAATCGACGCTGGTCTAGATATTGCCGCGGGCAGCGGCCGGAGCCCGCACCGAAGAACCGGTGGGCGCTGCCGGTTCATGACCTTTGTCCGATTGCCGTTCGGTGATCGAGTTCAGAAACTTCACCGACGCAATCTCCAGACTGTCGATCAGCGAGGTGGTTTTGGACTCGAGAAACATGTGCGACAGCAACAGCGTGATGGCAACTCCCAGGCCCGACGCAGTGTTGTTCATCGCCACCGAGATCGCGGCGGCCAGCAAACTGGCCTTCTCGGCCGGATTGGCGGTCGCCACCGCGCTGAAGGCGCTGATGAGGCCGATGATGGTGCCGAGCAATCCGATCAACAAGCCGACGTTGGCCAGCGATGAAAGATAGTGAGTACGCTTTTCGATTCGCGGTATCACTTCGAGCAGGCTCTCATCCATGGCCTTTTCGATGTCGTCGCGGCGGCGGGCGCTCGCCACGCGGGCCACGCCGTAGTTGAGAATCGTGGCGATCGAGGCCTTCGAGTTGTGCGTGAGTCCCACCACCTGTTTGAAGTTTCCGGCGCTCAATGCAGGCACAAGCGAATCCCAGAGACTACGATTGCGAATGGTTTCGCGAGTCAGGTATACGTATCGCTCGATGGCGATCGATACGCCGACCACGAATATCAAAGCCAGCGGGTAGAGGAACACCCCGCCGTCCTTGAAGAAATTGACGACCGAATTCATGAAATTCATTCTTGCGCGCTCCTAAATATACCCATTCCATCCGAACATATTATTCAACCAGATTCCGTAAAATCGGCTATGACTTACTTCTCACCCTGCTGCGACGGGCGATTCTGCGCACCATTTTGGGACGCATCGGCTTGTACAGCCTTGTAATAAAGAACTTCGCGTTTAAAGACGTCCCGATCGACCGGAGCCAGGATCTCGTCAACCAGGCTATTCATCGGTTTGCCGGCTAAATCCCCGATATCCGACTTCTTCCAGGGGACTATGTACATGACCTTTGGCTGTTCACGGTCGCCGGTCACGGTCGCGGTACCCAATTCCAGCTTATCGGTGGCGTCCGGGCCCTTCTTTTGGCCGGACGCGGCCGCTGCCGCTGCCGGCCGGCTTGAGCCGGTTCCCGTGGCAGCCGTGCCGGATGTGTTGGCGCGCGGCTCGCCGGCCTCCAACTGGGCGCTTGCCTTGGCCGGTTTTGCCGATTTCGCCGCCGCGGGTGCCGCCGCCGGCGGCTCCGCTAGTGCCTGCCCGTCGGTCGAGGGTGTCTGGGCGTGAACCGCAGCCATTGCCCCACACAGAATGGTCAAACCAATCGCTTTGATTGCCGTGTTCATGCCGGCTCCTTGTTGGCCGATTTCGCCGGCGCGCCGACGCGCTTGCGAAGTTCCACCACCCAGCCAGCGACTTGTTTGTTTTCGCCGGCGATCTCGATATAGCGTTCAAACTGATCGAGAGCCTTCTGCGGCTCCGCCAGGTACAAATCGTAGAGCACGCCCAAGTTCAGATGTGCGGGAGCGTAATTCGGTTCAGCAGCAATCGTACGCTGATAGGCGGATTCTGCCTCCGTAAATTTGCCGAGTTTACGCAGCGTGATGCCGAGTTCGTTGCCCGCAACCGGGTTGTTGGGGCTGAGCTCAACCGCCGCCTTGAATGCCTTTTCCGCTTCGGGAAGCCGCGAATCGCGCATGTAGAGCAGGCCCAAATTCAACTGCGGCCCTGCGAATTGCGGATAGCCGATGGCCAGCTGTTTGAACTCGAGTTCCGCATCGGCGTTGCGACCGGCCTTCATGAGTTGCACCGCCTGGTCATACTGCTGTGCCGCGCGCGCGGGCACCGGTATGGGCTCGCCCGGCGCCGCGGCGGCTGCATTACCCGTAGCGCTGCCGGCGACGTTGCCGGTAGTGGCAGTGTTAGCGCCGCCGTTAGCGTTGCCCACGCTGTTAGCGTTGCCCACGCTGTTAGCATTGCCGCCGCTGGCTGGTTGGCCGACGGACGCCGCGGGCGCGGCGGGGCGCGCCGGCAACACCGGCGTATGGTGGCATGCGGCCAGCATCGCAAGCGCAGCCAGACTAACGAATCGATTCGACCAGCTGTTCACCGATTTCCACCTTGCCGTAGCGGCCTGGGTTGAGTTGCGCCAGCGCAGCAAAGCTCTTCTGCACCCATTCATCATAGGTGCCATCCTTGGTTCGCGCAGCGTTCACTTCGTGCAGTTTGATGGCCTTCTCCTCGAACGGGAAAGCTTGCTCCTCGAGCAACACGTCGTATTGCTCCAATTCGTCCTTGTTGAGATTTTTTGGCCGCTCCGAACTAATCAAATCCTTGCCGAGCTGGCGGTACAATTCCGCGCTCTCGAAGGTCGCCGCCGTGGTGACTTCGGCGACCTGGTAATCGGCAGCCGCCTCGTACGCCTTGAGCGCAGCCTCCATTGCCTTGCGCTTCTCGGCGAGGGATTTTTTGAGCGGCGCCACCAATTTGATGCTTCTGAATTCGTCGCGAACCGGGGCTGCGAACGCCAGGGTCGCCTTGGCCGCGAGGGCGCGGCTGCGGTCGGTGCGCGCCGCGCCTGCGGCGCGATCGGCGGCGATGATCTCCCGCAGCCAATAATCGCGGCCGCTGTAGTCACCCGCCTTTGCCGCCATGGCGCTCAATTTGCTGCGTGCATCCATGGCAGGATTCAAGGGCTGCGGGAAATGCTTCACGAAGGCCTCGAGCATGGTGCGCGCCTTCGCCGAATTGCCGGCCTTGTCGTAAAGACTCGCCGCCTGCACGGTCGCTTCGCGCTGCACCTCAACCGATTCCTGCGGCGACGCCGCGATTTGTTCGAATTCGGCGGCCGCTTGGCCGGGGTGATTCGATTCCGAATAGGCCACTGCCAGATTCCTCGTGACATCCGCCTGCAGCGGGCTCTGCGGAAAGTTGCGGCGGAACCCCTCCAGCACGGGGATGGCCCGGTCCCATTGCTTTTCTTTGATGAGCAGCGCCGCGGCATCGAAGTCGGCATTCGCCCGGACTTTCGATGTGGGTGCCAAACTGGCCACGCGCAAGAAATCATCGACGGCCGCCGCGCTGTCGCCCGCCTTGCTCTTCTGTTCTCCTTGCTTGTAGATCGATGCGGCAAGCCGCTCCACGATGACGGATCGCTCCGGATCGTTGGGCGCCATCAGGGCCTGCGCATGCGTGTAGCCCGCCTCGGCCTTGTCGAATATGCCCTGGTCAAAATTCGAGTTGGCGATCACCGTCCAGGCGATGCGTTGTTTGCCGGCGTCGACTTGCGGCTGCTTTGCAAGCAATGCTTCCGCCGCGGACGTCGCGCGCAGATAGTCCTTGGCGGCATATAGCTCGGTGGCCGCTCGAGTCAGCACTTGTGCGCTTTCCGGGTGAGCGGGAAATGCCGCGGCGAATCGCAAAGAACTGTCGAGAGTCTTGAGATGCAGTGCCGCCTTGGGCTCGCCCGACAGCGTCTCCTCCTGCTTGCCGTAGGCGATGATCGCCGCGTATCCCGCCGCCGCGGCTTTTTCATTATTGCCGTAGTGGTAGGCGGTGCTTTCATATTCCTGGGCGGCATCCAGATATTGCCGGCTCTCGAACAACGTGTCGGCCAGTAGATAGTTGGTGACCGCGGAATTCGGGTCGTCGGGCCATGATCGCAAATAGCTGCGATACCATTTCGCGGCTTCTTGATAATCCGCCACATCCTTGGTGCGCTGCGCCTGGGCGTGATAGTACTGCGCCACGTCCTTGAGATTGGTCTGCAATACCGCGACGACTTTCGGCTCGTTCTTTGGGTCGCGTCCCTGCCAATACGGCGTACCGAAACTGTAGTTCTGCACGAATTCCCGCTTGCCCTGCAGAACCAGCTGCGGGAAACCGCCTTTGGAGTACGCCTCGATCGCCTGCATTTCCAGCAGCGGCGCCTTTTCATTGTTGCGGTCCTGCGAGACGAAGGCGCGGTAGCTGTCGGCGGCATCCGTCCAGCGCTCCTTCTCCATGTACAGATCGCCCAGGCGCGCATACATGAGGTACGCGTACGGGCGCGACTTGTGGCGTTTGATGAACTCATCGATGGTCTTGGGGCCATCAAGGTAGGAGTAGGTGATCGACATCACTCTGAAAGTATCTTCGACCAATTCGCGATTGGCCCGGGTCAAGGTATCGATCTCGATCAGCTTGTTTGGATCATTTTTGGCGAGCAGTTCCGAATCGAGAACGCCGGCAAAGGAATCCAGGCTGCGCTCGTTCTCGCCTTGCTTGAACAATGACCAGCCATGTTTGTAAAGACTCTGGTTATAAAACGCGGACGAGGAACCGACTTTGATCACCGCCTCGTAAGCGGCCTGCGCCTTCGGGTACGCCTTGTCGGTGAATAGAATCTCGCCGCGGCGAAATTGCGCCTCGTCGATGAAGCGGCTGTTGGGATATTGCGCCACCAAGCGGTCCAAGGAGGCAAGCCCCTTGTCGGGTTGCGCATTCAGTTCGTAGGCGCGCGCCAGCTGGTACAGCACCGAGTCGTTGCGCTCGTATTTCGGATATGCCTTCAGCAGCGCGGTATACAAATGAATGGCTTCGGTTGCGCGCAGGCCTTCGTTGGTCGCGAGTTCTTGCGCGATGCGCTCTGATTCCGAGCTTTCCAGGTTCAAGTCGCCGAGCCGGCGCAGCGCCTCGGCACGCAGCGCGGCATCGCCCGCGTTCAAATCGAGGAAGCGCTTGTAGCTTTCCATGGTCTTGGCGGCATCCACGTTCTTCGGCGGATCGGTATTGACATCGACCGGCTGATTTTCGAGGTCCTTGATGGTCGCGGGTTTCTGGGTCGCCGCGCCCGAATACGCCGGTCCGAAAGCCAGCGCAGCGAGTATGGCGGCTCCGCATGTCAATTGTGAGACTGACGCAGTCACGGTTTGGCCTTCGGCGGCGCATTCGATGCGCGGTCATAGATCGCGGCCAATTCGTAGCGTGCCTGGATTTGGTAGGCCTCGATGCGCTGTTTCTGACCTTCGAGCTCTTGTATGGCGAGCACTTGCAGGTATCGGTTCTGCTTCTCCGACACATCGGCGAGGCGCTGCTGCAGATCATCGATGCGGCCGCGGACATCCGAGACGCGCGATCCGTACTCCCCGGTGGTCAGCGGCGTACCCTCGCGAGCCTGCTTGACCAGCACGG
>Ga0209139_10001026_pt1 | contig 10163 bp, 9 predicted proteins | sample BogFormECP14_OM3_FD_188246 | JGI IMG/M metagenome (GOLD analysis project Ga0209139, IMG submission 188246) | Bog forest soil microbial communities from Calvert Island, British Columbia, Canada - ECP14_OM3 (SPAdes) (version 2) | ecosystem: Environmental > Aquatic > Freshwater > Wetlands > Bog ...
CGCCGACTGAGCTGGTCGGCTTGGTTCGGCGATTGCTTGGCGAGGTGGAGCGGTTGAGGGCGCAGAACGAGAAGGTCGGCGCGGCCTTGGTGGGGCTGGATTTTGTTGTTTTTGCCTTGGATTTCGTTGCGCCTGGATTTGGATTTCAGACCGGCGGCTTGGAAAACGTTGCGCCCACGCGCTCGAGCTATTCCGGATGTGCGCGCTTGCGTCCGCGCGCAGTCGCGAGCCGGTAGGCGCCGGGGGTCAGACCAACGGATTTACGGAACTGGCGGGTAAAGGCCGCCTGATCGGCGTAGCCGCATTCGAGCGCCAACTCGCTCAAGGGGGCCTCGGTATGCCGGAGGCGGTCGCACGCCAGGCCGATGCGCAGCCGGGACAGATATTGGCCAGCCGAGAGGCCGAACAGGGCTCGAAGTCTCTGGTCGAACCGGAACGGCGACAGGCCGGCCCGCGCCGCAAGGTCGGGAATGCGCAGCGGCTGATCGAGATGGTCGTCGATATAGGCGAGCGCGGCGGAAAGCGCCGCCGGGACCGGGCCCGGCCGCGACAAAGCCGGCGCGTCGCGAGAAATGCCGGCGAGGCCCCGAATGGCGCCGTCGGCGTCGACCAGCGGCTCTTTCCAGGTCAGGCACCAGCCCTCGCTGCCGTCCGGATAGAGATGAAGCTCCATCCGGCCGCGGATCGAGAGGCCCTCGGCGATGACCTTGAGATCCTGGGCCTCGAAACGCTCGCCGAGCGGCGGCGGAAACACCTGGCTCGCCTTGCGGCCGATGAGCGCCCGCTTGTCAGCGAAGTTGCAGCGATCGGCGAGCGTCTGGTTGACCGCGACGTAGCGAGCCTCGCGATCCTTGATGAAGAAGACGATGTCGGCGATGTGGTCGAAAAGTTCGATCGCCGGAAACGGCCGCCCGAGGACAGCAGCGAGCGCAGCCGCCGGATCGTCAGCGGCCCCGGCGGTTGCCGTTTTGCCCATTTTCAAGCGGCGGCCTGCCTTTTCATCAAGATGGGACGGTGAGGACATGCGAATGTCGCCGAACGTGACGGCCCGACTCTAGGAAGCGCCAACATGTCCTCGCAAGTTTTTTCCGGAACCATGCCGGCCCTGATGACGCCCTGCGGCGCCGATCGACGCCCGGATTTCGACGCCCTCGTGCGCACCGGCCGCGAGCTCGTCGACGCGGGGATGTCCGCGCTCGTCTATTGCGGATCGATGGGCGACTGGCCGCTCTTGACTCTGGAGCAGCGGATGGAGGGCGTCGAGCGCCTGACGACCGCCGGCCTGCCGGTCATCGTCGGCACCGGGGCGCAGAACACCGCGCAGGCCGCAGCGCTCGCCCGTCACGCCAAGACAAAAGGCGCGCGGGGGCTGATGATCATCCCGCGCGTCCTCTCGCGCGGCTCGTCGGCGGCGGCCCAGCGCGGCCATTTCGCCAGCGTTCTCGAGGCGGCGGTCGACCTGCCTTCGGTCATCTACAACAGTCCCTATTATGGCTTCCAGACCCGGGCGGAGCTGTTCTTCGAACTGCGCCGGGAATACCCGCATCTCGTCGGGTTCAAGGAGTTTGGCGGCGCCGAATCGTTGAGCTACGCCGCGGAGCATATTGCCGGGCGGGAGGCCGGGGTTGCGCTCATGGTCGGCGTCGACACCCAGGTGTTCCATGGCGTCGTCAATTGCGGCGCCTCCGGCGTGATCACCGGCATCGGCAACGTTCTGCCGCGCGAGGTGCTGCGCCTGGTCGAGCTTTGCCAGCGCGCGGCCAAGGGCGACCCCGAGGCGCGGCGCCTGGCGCTCGAGCTCGAAGACGCGCTCAAGCCGCTGTCGGTGTTCGACGAGGGCTTCGACCTCGTGCTCTATTTCAAGCGCTTGATGACGCTTCAAGGGCATGAGGAATACGCTTTGCAGCTCAATGCTTTCGACGTCCTGAGCCCGTCCCAGGAAACTCTGGCGACGCGACGGTTCAAGACGTTTCGCTCCTGGTACGCGTCATGGCGCGGGGCGAAGGACTGAACGCCATGCGAGTCATCGACTCGCATACCGAGGGCGAGCCGACGCGGGTGATCGTCGATGGCGGGCCCCCGCTCGGCGATGGGCCGCTGGCCCAAAGGCGCGAGCGCTTCGCTCGCGAATTCGATCACTTCCGCCGTTTCGCGGTGACCGAGCCCCATGGTCACGAAGCGATGGTCGGCGCGCTCCTCTGCGAGCCCCATGATCCGGCGTGCGCCACCGGCGTTATCTTCTTCGACAATGCGGGCTATCTCGGCATGTGCGGGCACGGAACGATCGGCCTCGCCGTGACGCTTTCCCATATGGGCAGGCTCCGGCCGGGGCGCCATCGCATCGAAACGCCGGTCGGCGCTGTCGGCGTGGAGCTTGTCGACGGCTGCGCCGCAACGGTCGAGAATGTCGAGAGCTATCGTCACCTGACAGCGGTTTCGGTCGAGGTCGCCGGCCTCGGAACCGTGCGCGGAGATGTCGCCTGGGGCGGCAACTGGTTCTTCCTCACTTCGACTTCGCCCTGCGAGCTTGTGCCGGCGAATATTGGCCGACTGACCCAGGCTTCGACCGCCATTCGCGACGCGCTCGCCGCCCAGGGCATTAGCGGCAAGGACGGCGCCTCGATAGAACACATCGAGATCTTCGCTCCCCCGCATTCGAGCGACGCGAATAGCCGCAATTTCGTCCTCTGCCCCGGCGGCGCCTACGACCGGTCGCCCTGCGGGACCGGGACCAGCGCGAAGCTGGCTTGCCTCCATGCCGATGGGAAGTTGCGCCCCGGCGAGGTCTGGGTGCAGGAAAGCATCATCGGCAGCCGCTTCCGCGCAACCTTCGAACCCGGTCCAAACGGCGGCGTTTTGCCGCGGGTCAGCGGACGCGCGTTCGTCTGCGCCGAAACCACCCTACTGCAAAATCCGGCGGACCCTTTCCGCTACGGTTTCGGCGGCGAGGCCGCCTGATCTCGGTCTGCCCCAACAAATCAGGCGCTTGACAGTCCGGCCCGGGCCGTGTCTGTGCACCGCCGCTGCGCCGGGGCGCGAGCAATAAGTCGCCTTTTCGCGTTCAGGCGGAGAAGCCGGTCATGAAGACGGCGTTGGTGTTTCCGGGTCAGGGCTCCCAGGCGGTCGGCATGGGGAAGGCGCTGGCGCACGAGTTTCCAGCCGCGCGCGACGTATTTAAGCGCGTCGACGCAGCCCTGTCCCAGAACCTCTCCCAATTGATGTTCGAGGGACCCGAGGCCGACCTCACGCTGACCGCCAACGCCCAACCGGCGCTGATGGCCGCGAGCATAGCGGCCTTGCGCGTTCTCGAAACCGAAACCGGCTTCAAGGTCGCGAAGCAAGCGGCTTACGTCGCCGGGCATTCGCTCGGCGAATATTCGGCTCTTTGCGCCGCGGGATCGCTGACGCTCGAGGACGCCGCGCGTCTGCTTCGCCTGCGCGGCGAGGCGATGCAGAAGGCGGTCCCGGTCGGCGAAGGCGCGATGGCGGCCATCCTCGGCCTCGAATTCGGACAGGTAGTGAAGATCGCCACGGAGGCGGCGAGCGACCTCTATCTCACCGGCGCGATCTGCCAGGCGGCCAACGACAACGGCGCCGGTCAGGTAGTCATCTCGGGCACGACGGCGGCGGTCGAGCGCGCGATGGAGCTCGCCAAGCTCGCCGGCGCCAAGCGGGCGCTGCTTCTGCCGGTATCCGCGCCATTTCACTCGGCGCTGATGCAGCCGGCTGCGGTGGCGATGGAGGCGGCGCTCCAAAGCGTCGAGATTCGTCCGCCGACGCCGCCGCTCGTCGCCAACGTCGAAGCCTCCGCGGTCGCCGAACCGGAGGCGATCCGATCGGACCTCGTCGCGCAAGTGACCGGAACCGTGCGATGGCGCGAGAGCGTCGCCTACATGAGCGCGCACGGCGTCACGCGGTTTATCGAACTTGGGGCGGGCAAAGTGCTGACCGGCCTCATCAAGCGGATCGTGGAGGGCGCGACGGCGATCAGCATCGGCGCGCCCGCCGACGTCGCCGCCTTCAGCGCCTCGGCGAAGCCCTGACACGACTGGCGAGAAGGACGACGCGGTTTGTTCGATCTGACAGGAAGGACTGCGCTCGTCACCGGCGCCTCGGGCGGACTTGGCGGCGCGATCGCGCGCGCTCTGCACGCGCAAGGGGCCACGGTGGCGCTCTCGGGCACCCGGCGCGAGGCCCTCGAAGCGCTTGCAGCCGAACTCAAGGATCGCGCCCATGCGGCGCCGTGCGACCTCACGGACGCGGCCGCGGCCGATGCGCTGGTTCCAGCCGTCGAGGCCGCGCTTGGATCGCTCGACATTCTGGTGAATAATGCCGGCGTCACGCGGGACAGTCTGTTCATCCGCATGAAGGACGCCGACTGGGAGTCGGTCCTGGCGATCAATCTGACGGCGGCCTTCCGCCTGTCGCGCGCGGCGCTGAAGGGAATGATGCGGCGCCGCTACGGCCGCATCATCAACATGTCGTCCGTCGTCGGCGTCTCCGGCAATCCAGGCCAAGCCAATTATGCCGCCGCCAAGGCCGGCATGATCGGCATGTCCAAGACGCTCGCCGCGGAAGTCGCGACCCGGGGCATCACCGTGAATTGCATCGCCCCCGGCTTCATCATGAGCCCGATGACCCAGGCGCTTGACCAAAAGCAGCAGGAGGCGATCCTCGCCTCTGTCCCGATGAGGCGGCTGGGCTCGGGCGAGGAGATCGGCGCCGCGGCGGTGTATTTGGCGAGTTCCGAAGCGGCTTACGTGACCGGACTTACGCTCCATGTGAACGGCGGAATGGCAATGATTTGATGGCTTTGAGCGCGCCGAAAGGGCGCGCCGCGACCGGGCTTGCGCCCTCTCGCGTTGACGGGAAAGATATGCTATCGACGCCCTTCGTCGCAGGGCGCGGGAGGGGCGCACTTTTCGAGCGTCGGCGTCAGCGAACCCCGAACGAAACTCTTACCGCCCCGAGAAGGCGCGGAGCGGACGGCCGGATGGCGGGCGTCCCTCGGCGGGGTCGATCGGGGACTTGATCAGAAGTCGGGCGGCAAGGCCCGACGCATAAGGGAAAAGATGACATGAGCGATGTCGCAGAGCGGGTGAAGAAGATCGTCGTCGAGCACCTCGGCGTGGAGGCCGACAAAGTCGTCGACAGCGCCAATTTCATCGACGATCTGGGCGCCGACTCGCTCGACACCGTAGAGCTGGTGATGGCGTTCGAAGAGGAGTTCGGCGTCGAGATTCCCGACGACCAGGCCGAAACGATCGTCACCGTCGGCGACGCTGTCAAATACCTTGAGAAGGCGTCAGCCAAAAAGTAGCGGCGGCCGGGCGCAGCCGTTCGCAGGGCCGCCTTTCGCCAAGACGTTTTTGCCTTTAATGCAAGGGCCGGCGTCCTGTCCGGCCCTTGCCGCGTCAGGACGCCGGCGCCGCATCCGAAGCGGCGCACGAGCGGGACGCAGTCAGGAAATGGACATGGAGCGCATGAGGCGGGTCGTCGTCACCGGTCTTGGCATGGTGAGCCCGATCGCTTGCGGCGTCGAGTCGACGTGGCGCGGGCTTCTGGCCAGCGAGTCGGGGGCCGGCCGGGTCGAGAACTTCGACGTCTCGGACCTGCCCTGCCAAATCGCCGCGCAAGTGCCGCGCGGAAACGCTCCCGACGCCTTCAACCCCGACGACTGGATGGAGCTCAAGGAGCAGCGCCGGGTTGACGACTTCATCATTTACGGCATGAGCGCCGCGACGCAGGCGCTGCGCGACGCCAAATGGGCCCCTAAGACCTACGAGGAGGAGACCGAGACGGGGGTCCTGATCGGCTCGGGAATCGGCGGACTTGGGGGCATCTACGACGCCTCCGTGACCTTGCACGAAAGAGGGCCGCGCCGCATCTCGCCGTTTTTCATTCCCGGCCGCCTCATCAATCTGGTGAGCGGCCAGGTCTCGATCGCTCACAAACTCAAAGGCCCGAACCACGCCGTCGTCACAGCTTGCTCGACCGGCGCCCACGCGATCGGCGACGCGGGACGGCTGATCGCCCTCGGCGACGCCAACGTGATGGTCGCCGGCGGCGCCGAGTCGGCGGTCAATCGCCTTTCGCTGGCCGGATTTTGCGCCTGCCGCGCCCTGTCGACCGGCTTCAACGACCGGCCCAAGCAGGCCTCGCGCCCCTACGACCGCGATCGCGACGGCTTTGTGATGGGCGAAGGCGCCGGATGCATCGTGCTCGAGGAATTCGAGCACGCCAAGAACCGCGGCGCCCCCGTCTACGCCGAGTTGATCGGCTACGGCCTTTCCGGCGACGCCTATCATGTCACCGCGCCCGCCCCTGACGGCGACGGCGCCTATCGCGCGATGAGTATGGCGCTCAAGCGCGCCGCGATTTCCCCTTCGGAAATCGACTACGTCAATGCGCATGGAACATCGACTCCGGTCGGCGACGAAATCGAATTGCATGCAGTCGAGCGGCTGCTCGGTAATTCGGCGGCCAAGACGACGATGTCCTCGACCAAGTCCTCGATCGGCCATCTCCTAGGGGCAGCGGGAGCGGTGGAGGCGATCTTCTCCATCCTCGCGATCCGCGACCAGGTCGCGCCGCCAACGCTCAATCTCGACAACCCCGCGGTCGAGACGGCGATCGACCTTGCGCCGCATGCGGCGCGCAAGCGTCCGATCCACGCGGCGCTGTCGAACTCGTTTGGATTCGGCGGCACCAACGCGTCGCTCGTTTTCCGCGGGATGAACTGACCGCAGCCCAGCGGCGATTCGTTGTTCCCCCGCGCCGCGCCGTCGGCTAAACTTGACTTGAGCCCGCGAACCGGGCGTCAAGCCCCGCGCGGGGTTAAGATTTGAGGGTCGACGGCGGCAGCGCAGTGGCGGCAGGCGACATGAGCGGAGAACTCGATTCCGGCGATGGAGAGGCCCCCCGGCCTCGGGTGAGCCTGTTCGGGCGCGCGAGCAAGTCCGCGCCCGGCGGCGGCGCCCCTCCCGGTCCGCCGCCGCGCAAGCCGCGGGGAATGGGCATTTCCAGCGTCAGCGGGCTGCTCACATTCGTGCTGCTTGGGGCGCTCGCGACCGTCGGAGCGCTCGCCTGGCTGTTGAAAGAATCGCGCAGCCCCGGGCCGCTCGTGGCCGACAAGGTCGTCATGATCGTGCGCGAGGACGACGGCGGCAGTATCGCCGATCAGCTCGAGGGCGCCGGCGTCATCGACAGCGCGCTGTGGTTTAACGTTCTGACCCTGCTCGACGGCAATCGCGGCGCATTGAAGCGCGGCGAATATGCATTCAAGTCCGGCATGAGCATGAACGACATCGAGAATGAGCTCGTCGCCCACCGGGTCGTCATGTACAAGCTGACGATCCCGGAGGGCCTGACGAGCGAACAGATCGTTCAGCGGCTGCGCGAAGACGAGGTGTTGGCTGGGGACGTCAAGGAGACTCCGCGTGAGGGATCCTTGATGCCCGACACTTATGCGTTTGAGCGTGGCTATACCCGCCAAGCGCTGCTGTCGGCCATGGCGAGGGCTCAGACAAAGGGCATCGAGGAAGTGTGGAAGAAGAGAGCGCCGGATCTGCCGATCAGGTCGCCGGGCGAAATGGTCACCCTGGCGTCGATCGTCGAGAAGGAGACCGGCAAGGTCGACGAGCGGCCACGCGTCGCCGGCGTGTTCGTCAACCGGCTCGAAAAGCACATGCGTCTCGAGTCCGATCCGACGATCGTCTACGGCCTGGCGCTGGGCAAGGGCACCCTCGGCCGCAGCATCACCAGGGCCGACCTCAGTCAGTCGACGCCCTATAACACCTACATCATCGACGGCCTGCCGCCGGGACCGATCTGCAACCCCGGCAAGGCGGCGCTCGAAGCGGTCGCCAACCCCGCTCGCAGCAAGGACCTCTACTTTGTCGCCGACGGAACCGGCGGGCATGTGTTCGCCGAAACGTTCGATCAGCATCAGAAGAACGTCGCGCATTGGCGCCAGATCGAGAAGGACGTCAAAGACAAGCTCGCCCCGGACGTGACGCCCCAGCCCGCGCCTGCGATCCGCGGTTCGATCGACCCCGTCGATCCGTCGCAGTTCGGCGCTCTGGTCGCGCCGGCGCAGGGACAATCGGCGTCGGCCGCGATTGTCGCCCGTCTCAACCGAATCGGCGCTGACCGAAAGGCGAAGGATGCGGCGCTGGCGTCGCTGGTCGCTCCGGGTGTCAAGTCGATCGAGGAAATCACCGCCGTCGTCACCGGGGTTAACGATTCGCCGGCGGAAGGGCTCGCGTTTGACGACGGGGACTCGGGCGGCGCAACGGGGACCGGGACCGGGCCCATCGCCTCCGTTCCCATTCCGCCGGCCATGCTCGCAGATGAGCGGGCGCGCGAAGCCAAGTATGGAACGGCGCCGTTGGCGTCCGGCGGCGCCGTCCTGGACGCCACGGCGCCCGCTGCGCCTGCTTCCCCGCAGCCGCCAACGGCTTCCGGCCGGCCGCGCATCTTCGACGCGTCCGAAGGCACTCGGCTCGATCCGCTGCTCAACAAGACCTACGACCTGAGCTACGCCAAGGTCGTGCCGCCAATGCAATAAGGAGACGCCGCCAGCAAAGCCGGCGCGTCAGTCCTCGACGGGCAATCGCTCGCACACGAGCGCAAGCGCTATCGCGCAGGCGTTCGACACGTTGAGGCTCTTGATCGGGCCGGGCAGATCGAGGCGGCCGAGACGATCGCATCGCTCTCGGGTCAGGCGTCTCAGGCCCCTGCCCTCCGCGCCGAGGACCAACGCCAGGGGGCGTGAGAGCGTTTCGTCGGAGAGCCGAACGGGCGCATCCGAGTCGAGCCCGATCCGCCAATAGCCCATGTCCCCCATTTCGGCGAGCGCACGGGCCAGATTGGTTACGCTGCAAATCGGCACGTGCTCGAGCCCGCCCGAGGCGGACTTCGCCAGCGCCCCGGCGAATTCAGGCGAATGGCGCTCGGTGGTGACGAGCGCGTCGACCGCGAAGGCGGCCGCGGTGCGCAGAATCGCGCCGACATTGTGCGGATCGGTGATCTGGTCGAGCACGAGCACAAGGCCGTTCGCCGGCAGCTCGGCGACGTCGATCGGCGCGAGCGGCCGAGCTTCGAGCAGCAGCCCCTGATGAACCGCCTCGCGCGGCGCGCGGGCGGAGATCTCCTCGAGACTCATGATCCGGGTCTCGAGCCCGCGCGCGGCGATGTCGGCGCTGAGCCGCTCGGCCGCCGCCGGCGTGGCGTAGAGGCGGATCAGCTCGCGCCGCGGCGCCTTGAGCGCGGCGGCGACGCTGTGAAAGCCGTAGATGCGCGACACCTTCGCCTCCCGCCGTTCGTCGGCACGTTCGAGGCCCGGCGGGCGCGCGGGCGGCGGCGCCGGAGCAGCAGCCTCCCGCCTCGTCACCGCTCCGGCGGCGCGCGGCGGTTTGCGCGAACCATCCGAAGGCGGGCTCGAGCGGCGGTCGCGATTACGGGTCATCGGCTGGAGCGCCTTGGGTCTTACGTTGACGTTGTCCACTGTTAAGCGCCCGCCGCGATCGAGGATAGAGTCGCCGCGGCCGCGCCATCCTATCATGGGCATATTTCCAGTTGACACGCCGCGGCTTCCGGCAACATAAGCCTGCCCGCAACCCGCCTCGGCCTGCCCGAGGCGTTTTCGTCCGCAAGGCCTGAGGCCTTTGGGCGCGGGGGAGTGTCCCGAGCGGCAAAGGGGGCGGACTGTAAATCCGCTGGCTAAGCCTTCGTAGGTTCGAGTCCTACCTCCCCCACCACTGTTTCTGCTACTGTGCTGTTATAGCTGTGTAATTGTAATGCGTAGGACGCGGCGTCCCCCAGCTGGTCCCTTAGCCTGAAACGAATTAGAGCGAACGTCGGCGAACACCTTTGAGCTCCAACGCCAACAATCGGCGATCCCGCGTGACCGGCCCCGCGACCTCGTCAAGCGTCGAATGCCGATGCTGTCCGTCGGCTTCCTCTGGGGGCGGAACGACAACCGCAGACGACAGCCCGCTACGCCCATCTGGACGCCGACCCGCTGCTCCGCGCAGCGAACCTGATCGGCGAACGGATCGAGAGGGCCCATGAACCCGACCAGGGCAATCGACTCTGGAGAGACCAGGCGTAGTTGAGCAGCCAAGCTGGGGCGGTCGATATTGCAGGTCTGCAGGCGGCCG
>Ga0209139_10001027_pt1 | contig 10160 bp, 4 predicted proteins | sample BogFormECP14_OM3_FD_188246 | JGI IMG/M metagenome (GOLD analysis project Ga0209139, IMG submission 188246) | Bog forest soil microbial communities from Calvert Island, British Columbia, Canada - ECP14_OM3 (SPAdes) (version 2) | ecosystem: Environmental > Aquatic > Freshwater > Wetlands > Bog ...
CACGGAGCGCCCGGACTCTTCCGCGTAACTCGCGATGGTAGCGTCGCCCTGCGTTACCCCGTGTTCCGCATCGACCACCAGAAGCGCCACGTCGCACCGTTCCAGGCCGCGCCGCGCCATCACCACGCTTAACTTTTCCGCCACCAGCACCGTCTTGCCCTTGCGGCGAATTCCCGCGGTATCCACGAAGCGGTAAATGTGCCCGTCGTGCTCCACTTCCGTGTCCACGTTGTCCATGGTAGTGCCGGCGATGGGCGAAACAATGGAGCGCTCTTCGCCGACTAGATGATTCAGCAGCGTGGATTTGCCGACGTTGGGTCGCCCGATAATCGCCACTTCCACGCGGTCGAGCGGCTTTTCTTCTTCCACAGAGGCCACGACGTCCACTTGCGAAAGCGCGGAATCCAGCAGATCGTCAATGCCGGTGCCATGTTCCGCAGCGATCGGAAATACCGGCACGCCCAACTTGCGAAACGCGTCCACGCTGGATTCCTGCGAAACGGCATCCACTTTGTTGACGGCCACAACAAATTTCTTGCCGGTGGTGCGCAGCATGCGGGCCAGCTCTTCGTCCAGCGGCGTCAGCCCAGCTCGGCTATCGACGACCAGCACCAGCAGCGCCGCTTTCTTGATGGCCACGTGAGCCTGCCGCAGAATTTCCGTGGGAATGAGCGCCTTATCGTCCGGCACGATGCCGCCGGTGTCCACGATTTCCAGCGCGCGCCCCAGCCATTCCGCTTTGCCATAGATGCGGTCGCGGGTGATGCCGGGCTCGTTGGTGACGATGGAGCGCCGGGTTCCCGTCAGGCGGTTAAAGAGTGTGGATTTGCCGACGTTGGGGCGGCCGACGATCACCAGAGATGGCAGCGTGGCGGTCATGCGTAGTTAACCATAGCCGGGCGGCCCCCCACCCCCGGGTATCTGTGTAACATATAGAGGGGTAAGGGATTAAGTGTGTTTTTCGCGTAATCTATTGATTCGATGTTGGTTGCCAGGAGCCTACGCAACTCATTGATGATATTCAGGTTAGCTGGGTGCGGAGACGGCTGGAGGTCGTTTCGGCGGAGGGCAGGCGCGGTCCGCGATGGAGTTTTCGATAACACGAATCATGATACCTAGTAAGTAACTGATAGTCAAGCCTTTATTCGCACTGGACCAGCTCCTGGATGCGATTCGACGAAGGCCTTCGCATCCGAAGCCCGATCCCCAGTGGAGGACCGACCCTCACGGCAGCTTTTGACCAGTGGAATCGCAAATCCGACCGGCTCGCAGGAACCCCAAGAAGGGGGTTGAAATAGGACTAAGTTTGTCGTATATTGCTATCTGCAATTCATTTGCAACTAAGAGCGGTCTCGCATCGGAATCCTACCGCTCGTAATGATAGCGCACTGACGGGAAGCGCCAACCGGGCGAGTTTGCCTTCCCACAACCCGCAAAGGAGATTGGCAAGGCGATGGGGAATAGGCACAGTTGTCGGCGCGGTTTTGCTTGGGGCCTACGGAACTTTGCAAACATCGCGGCGTGCGCCGGAATGGCCTTGCTGATGCTCTTGGCTGCGGTCGATGGGTGGGCCGGAGAGGGCGGCAAAATCTCCGGGACGGTCACCGATCCCAGCGGCGGGGTAGTGGCCAAAGCAGTGGTGATGGTAACCAACTCCGGCACCGGCGTGCGCCACCTGACGGCGACGGACGAGCGCGGCTTTTATTCCTTCCCGGCTTTGCCCGTAGGCACCTACGAGCTGTATGTGTCGGCAGGCGATTTCCGTCCCTACCGCAGCACCGGAATCGTGATCGACGCGAACAGCGCGATAACGGTCGACGCGGTTCTGCAGATCGGTGACCGCTCCGAGGCCGTCACGGTGATCGACAACGCCTTGCACGTGGAAACGACCAGCACGCAGAACGGCGAAGTCATCACCAGCGAGCAAATAACCGCCGTGCCACTGAATGGCCGCAGCTTTACCGACTTGCTCTCGCTCCAACCCGGAGTCGCCCCGCTCACTTCCATCACTTCGGACTCCGTGCAGGACGTTGGCGCATCCGCGCTCTCGCCCTCCGGCAATCTGAATCCTGGCACCATCTCCATCAACGGACAGCGGGAATTCGCCAACAGTTTCATCGTCAACGGCAGCGACGTGGAAGAAGATGTCAACAACGGCACGGCGGTCGTTCCCAATCTCGATGCCATCGCCGAGTTTCGCATTCTCACCAACAGCTTCGACGCCGAATATGGTGAATTCAGCGGCGGCCAGATCAACGTGGTCACCAAGTCCGGCACCAACGGCTTGCACGGCGACGTTTTTGAATTTCTGCGCAACACCAACTTTGACGGCCGCAACTTTTTTTCGCCCACACGTGGCGCCTTCAATCAGAATCAATTTGGCGGCACCATCGGCGGGCCGATTCGCAAAGACAAAATTTTCTTCTTCGCGGACTATCAGGGCACGCGGCTGACGCAAGGCATCGACAGCGGCACCATCGCCGTGCCCACGGCCACCGATCGCACCACCGGCAACATGTCCGACCAGTTGAACTCGCAGGGCTTCACGCAATTGGGTTTCTGCGGATCGCAGACCGACGCCGTCAGCAAGAAAGTCTATGAAGATCTTTGTACCGTAAGCGGCTCCAACGTCGCGGCGCAGCTTTCGAGCAAACTGGGGCATACCGTGACCGTGGGCGAACCCTACTACTTCAACGGAAATTACATCAATCCGGTGACCGGTGCGGAGACTATGGGATCCTGCACCAGCGCCGTGGCGGTCGCCGCAAACGGATGCGTTTTCCCCAACGCCACGGTGCCCACTTCCGCGTGGTCCTCTCCCGGCACCAACCTGCTCAAGTACATTCCGGCGGCCAACGATGGCCCCGGCACTTTTTCCACCTCATCCGCCAACGAAACGCTCCGCGACGATAAAGGCGCTTACCGCCTGGACGCCAACTCCCGCTGGGGACTTCTCTCCGCCTACTATTTCGCCGACGATTTTTCGCTGAATAATCCCTACCCGGTAGCGCAGGGCGGCGCGAACGTCCCGGGTTTCAACGCTCTGAATACCGGCCGTGCGCAATTGCTGAGTCTCGGCGCCACGACGACGGTTAGCTCCACGGCCGTGAATGAATTCCACTTCAGTTTCTTGCGCAACGCCATTGACCTTGGCAAACCAATCGGCGGAGTCGGCGTCAGTCTCGCGTCGCAGGGTTTCACCGTGGGAGCGGGAACTTCGGGAATCGTTCCCCTATCGCCCCAGACCGAAGGCGTCGAGAGCGTCGGCTTCAATAGCTTTACCATCGGCACCAACACCAACGAGCTCAAACAAGACGGCAACACATTTCAGTGGCTCGACAATTTTTCCAAAGTGCTCGGCACGCACACCCTCAAGGTTGGCGGCGAGTTTCACTATGACCAACTAGCCGTTAATCCGACCGCGCAATTCAACGGCAGTTTTCTCTTTTTTGGATCGGAAACCGGTTCGGACTTTACCGACTTCTTGTTGGGCACGCCGACGCAGTACAACCAGAGCCAACTGCAAGCCTTCTACGGCCGCAACAAATATGTGGGCTTGTACGCGCAGGATAGCTGGCGCATTTCTCGCAGTCTGACCTTCAACTACGGACTGCGCTGGGATCGCATCGAGCCGTGGTACGAAAAGTACAATCAGATCGCTACCTTCGTTCCCGGTGAGCAGTCCGTGGTATTCCCAGGCGCGCCTGCGGGCATCGTGTATCCCACCGACCCGGGAATTCCTCGCACTATAGCACCCCCGGGAAATCGCGATTTCGCGCCGCGCATCGGTCTGGCGTATGCGCCCAGCGATTCCGGCGATGGCCTGCTGGCAAGAATTCTCGGCGGTCCGGGCAAGACCAGCATTCGTGCCAGCTACGGAATCTTCTACACGGCGATCGAAGCCCTCACCCTCGGCGTAAGCAGCGCCAACGCGCCCTACGGGACTACGTACACCAGCCCGGCTCCACCGGAATTTGCAAATCCATTCGTGACCGCAACGAATGGCCAACCTCTTCCGCAGGTCTTTCCGGTCACTCTGGCGCCCTTAAACTCCAGCGCCAGCCATCCGGACCCGAACGTCGATTTCTCGCAGTTCGAGCCAATCACGGGCCTTCCGAACTACCTCTCGACCAACCGCATACCCTACACCGAGGAATACATGCTCTCGCTCGAGCGTGGATTCGGCGCCAACACCGTGCTCAATTTCAATTACGTGGGCACGCAGGGGCACCGTCTCCTGGTCATCGAGGAAGCCAACCCGGGCAATCCCGCGCTGTGCTTGTTCTTGAGCAACCCCGCGAATTTGGCCGCTGGGCAAACGCCGTGTGGACCGTTCGGCGAAGACTCGACGTACATCGGAGCCAACGGCACGGTGTATAACGGCACGCGCGGTCCGCTGGGCGCGAACTTCGGCAGCAACGCGAATCAAGCCACCATCGGCAACTCCGATTACAACGCGTTGCAAATTACCTTGCGGCACACGAGCAAAAGTCTCACCGTCCTGGCGGGATATACCTTCAGCAAATCTCTGGATCAATCCTCCAACGTCGGTGAAGCGGTCAATCCGCTTGATCCTTCACTCAGCCGCGCGCTCTCTTCGTTCAACGTCACGCACAATTTTGTGGTCAGCTACAGCTACCAGCTGCCATTCGAACGGCTATTTCGCGCCAGCAATCGCTGGACCGAGGGCTGGGAACTTTCCGGGATTACCCGTTTCAGCTCCGGATTCCCGGTTACCTTGGTCAACTTCGGCGACAATTCCTTGCTCGGCTCCGAGCCCAACGGCATCAACAACTTCGGCGTCGACGAGCCGGACTACGCGGGCGGAGCCCTGCATCTAAATTCCAATCCTCGCAACGGCCAGCCTTATTTCGATATTGCGCAATTCAGCCAGAACGCCCTCGGCACGCCGGGCACCGCACAACGCCGTTTCTTCTTTGGGCCGGGATCGAACAACTTCGATATGGCTTTGCTCAAGAATGTGCGCCTGACCGAAGCGAAGTCCCTGCAGTTGCGCCTCGAAGCCTTCAACGTCTTCAATCACGCGCAATTCTTCGGCCCGCAAGCCGTTGACGGCAACATCGCCAGCCAGACCTTTGGTGAGGTCATCAACGCCGCGCCGCCGCGCATTTTGCAGTTGGGCGTTAAATTCCTCTTTTAGATAACCCACGCCGCGAGGGTGGGTTCCGGTTTTCGGAGCCACCCTTTCGGACACCTTAGCAAAGAACAATTCCTCAGGGGCTAAAAGCCCCATTCTTGCTTGACCATTAAATGTCGGAGCTGAAGCTCCGACCCCCAAAGGACTAACCCAAAGGACCGCCTCACGGGTCCGCCTTACGGCTTCACCCTCGCTACATCCTCCTTCGCTCCATCCGTCTAATATCGAAAAACTCGGGGGTGCGCATAAGAACAATTCGTGCGTACTTTTCTTGACGCTCTTGCTTTGACGCAGTTAGTGTATCTGCACATATAGGTGGGTAGCGGTTCTCGTGGTGCAGCTGTCTGCCGGCGTCCTGAGGGATTTTGATCAGTTCCACAGTTCTCGTACATGGGCTCGAAGATGGGTTTGAATTTGCCGAATTGATGATGAAGGAGGGGTGATTATGAGTGCAATCCGCAGCTTGCGCGCGGCGGCGCTGGTGTGTCTTGTCGCGTTACTTTTTGTGTTCGGCGCTGCCACCAATGCGCAAACCTTTCGCGGCACGATTCTTGGCACGGTGACGGATTCTTCCGGCGCGGCCGTCTCAGCCGCCACGGTCACGGTGAAAAACACCGGCACCGGTCTGACTCGCACGGTTTCTACCGCGGAAGACGGCAGCTACGCGGTGCCGGAATTGCCCATCGGCACCTACACCGTCACGGTGACCCTCAGCGGATTTAAGAGCGGTGTGGTCACGGGTCTCGCCGTGGACGTTTCCAGCCAGGTGCGCGCGGATTTTGCGCTGCAGGCCGGTGACATTGCCCAGAAAATTGAAGTCCAGGGCGATACTTTGCCCCAAGTGGATACCACGGAAAATACTCTCGGCGGCATCATCGAATCGCGCGTGGTCACCAATCTTCCCGTCAACGGCCGCGATTACCAGAAATTAATCTTTCTCGTTCCCGGCGTAACCGGTTCCCCGGACCAGATCACCGATTCCCCCGGCTCCTACGGCACGTTCTCCGTTAATGGAGCACGCGGCCGTTCGAACAACTTCCTGCTCGACGGCACGGACATGAACGACGGCTATCGCAACGATCCGGCCATCAACGAAGCGGGCGTCTTCGGCACCCCAGCCACGATTCTTCCGCTCGAGGCCATCGCTGAATTGCGCGTGCTCTCGAATTTCGAAGCCGAATATGGCCGCAGCGCCGGCGCGGTCATCAACATTGTTACCAAGAGCGGCACCAACGCCATCCACGGTTCCGGGTTCGATTTTTTTCGCAACACCGATCTGAATGCGCGCAACTATTTTAATTCCACAGTCAATCAGGACACCGGCGGCCCCAATCCCCAGGATCCCTTCCACGACAATCAGTTTGGTGGGGCGCTGGGCGGACCCATCGTCAAGGATAAGACCTTTTTCTACGTGGACTATGAAGGCGTGCGAGAGGCGGGCGCGGAGAGCCTGCTGGCCTGCGTGCCTACGACGGTCGATATTGCCAATGCCACTGCGGCAATCGGCGGAACGGTCAATCCGGTCATCGCGAGTCTTCTCAGCTCCGGCAAAGCCTGGCCCACGCCAAATATCGGCGGTTCTTGTATCACCGCGCCAGGGGACCTCGTATCGCAAACCTTCAACGCCGATAACACCTCGCTCTCGACAAGGTTTTCCAACCGTGTAGACAGCGCTATCGTCAAGATCGACGACCAGGTGAACGCCACCAACCTGTTGACCGGCCGCTACTACATCGGTGACAGCACGCAGCTCTTTCCCTTGGCCTTGACGGGCGGCGGCTCCGTGCCGAATTACGATACGTTGACGCCTACCCGCGTCCAGCTCATCGCCGTGTCTTTCGTGAGCACCATCTCGCCGTCGGCAACCAGCGAGGTGCGTGTGGGCTGGAACCGCTTTGCGGAAGGATTTTTCCCGCAGGATCGCAGTTTTAATCCCTCCAGCATCGGCTTGGATAACACGTCGTTTAGCAGCTCGGGCTTGGATCCCTACAACTTTGGGTTGCCGGTGGTTGAAGTTGGACCGTTTGCGCAGCTCGGTTCTTCGGAGAGCGTTCCCCGGCAGCGCGTCGATACCAATTGGCACTATATCGACAACATCTCCTGGAAACACGGAAAGCACGACATCAAATTCGGTTACGAGTTTCGCCGCACCTCGATATCTCAAATATTCAACGAACAAGCCCGCGGCTCGCTGGAATTCAACTCACTGGATAGTTTCCTCGAGGGAATACCGGATGGCGGCGGCTCACAAGTCTCCGGAAACACCAACCGCAACAGCTTTGAGAATTCCCACGCCGCGTACTTCCAGGACAGTTACCGCTGGAAGCGAAACTTTACTTTCAACTTTGGATTGCGCTACGACTATTTCGGCATCGTGCAGGACAAGCAGGGGAATTTTACCAACATCGATCCGAACACTGGGGCGCTCATCCTGGTCGGCGAGGGGCGCTTGTACCAGCCGGACTACAATAATTGGGCGCCGCGCGTCAGCGTGGCTTGGGACGTCAGCGGCGACGGCAAGACCGTGGTGCGCGCCGGCTACGGCATCTTCTACGATGCTCTGTCGCAAGACGTGTTTGAAGGCCATTTGCCGTTCAATAGCGGCTTCGATCCTGGTCCGGAGTACAACGGCTTCGGGCCGAATCCCATCTCGACGGCCAACGTCACCGGGAGTACGATTACCGCGGGCGTTCCGATTTATAACTTCTCTTCTCCACTTCCCGACGCGTTTGGCGTGGACCAGAACCTTCGCACGCCGTACATTCAGAACTTCAATTTGAATTTGCAGCGGCAGTTGACCCGCAAAATGGTTCTGCAGGTTGGCTACGTCGGTTCGACCGGTCATAAACTGCTGCGTTTCCGCGATGTCAATCAGCCTTCGCTGTCCACCATCCAGCAATTTGATTACGAAGCCGCGAGCATCGCGGACGATCCCACGCCCTTCGATCCGGTGACCAATCCGAACGTGCCCGGCTGTGGCTGCACGCCCCGGCCTTTTGGCAGCTCTCCGTATAACTTCGTCAACTATGAGGAAGGCTCGGCCAACTCCAGTTACAATTCGCTGCAAGCCAGTTGGCGCATTAACGATTGGCATGGCTTGACCTCTACCGTGAATTACACTTGGTCGCATTCCATCGATGACGCGAGCGACAGCGACGATTACGTGCCTAATGCCTCGCAGCCGGACAACAGCCAGGGGACCGGCGCTGGCAACCGCGGCAATTCCAACTTTGACGTGCGCAATCGTTTTACCTGGAATTTCATTTACCAGTTTCCGGACCGCAAAGGCCAATGGAAGCGCTTGACCGATGGCTGGGGAGTGAATGGCATCGTCACCGCGCAATCCGGCCAGCCGTTCCAGCTGAATTACGACTTCGAGGACGATTACAACGGCTCGGGGGAGTTTTTCGGACGTCCCGATGTCGTCGGCCCGGTCGTTTACAATCAAGGTGACCCCAACAACTACCTGAACCTCACCTCGTTTGCCGTGCCTTGCACCTTGGCGATAGGGACCGGTGCCGGCAATTGCCAGTTGATCAATCCCGCGACGGGAGCGGTCTGCACCGCGCAAGGCATTGGACCGAACTGCATCAATTCCCAGCACTTTGGCAGTGAAGGCCGCAACTCCCTGATCGGTCCGCACTTCCGCCAGTTCGATTTTTCTATATTCAAAGATACGGCGATCACGGAAAAATTGAAGCTGCAGCTGCGTTTTGAAGCCTACAACCTGTTTAACCATCCCAACTTCGCCAATCCCTATTTGCCGAACTTCATTGCCGACGCGGCACCCAACGGTATCAATCCGAACGGCACCAGCGCCGGCGCCCTGGCCTTAACCACCACCGGCGACGTGGGCATTGGCTACCCCGTCCTCGGCAGTGGCGGTCCACGCAGCCTGCAGATTGCCGCCAAATTCGTGTTCTAGACCGCTCGTTCCATAGAGTGAATCACCAACGGCCCTGCGCACCCGCAGGGCCGTTCCTTTGCGATTCGGTCTATTCCTGCGGCGCTCCCCGCCGCTGTAGGGGCGCAGCATGCTGCGCCCAAGCTTGCCCAGCCGTAAGCCCTCGCGCAGAAACCGGCGCATTTCTGGTACAGTGCTGGCGACGCAGAGTGCAAGGTGTTTGCGACGAACGCTTTAGGAGTGCCGAGGGCGGCTAGGGCATGTAAGTTCTTACGTGCGTGATGCGTATTACAGTATGGAATCGCTGAGACCAGGCCGGATGAGTGCTCCCGGAACAACGGAAACGACGGAGGCCGTGGCCAAGGCGCGGGCTGGCGATCCTGAGGCTTGGGGCCGGCTCTACCACGATTACGCACCGGCGATTTTCAGGTTTTGCCGGAGGGCTTTGCCGACACGAGAGGATGCGGAAGACGCGACCATGGAAGTATTCATGAAATTGCGCGGTAAGCTGCAGCAATACGACGAAAGCCGCTCGTTTTCCGCGTGGCTCTATAAAATTGCCGCCAATCATTGCTGGGACACCCTGCGGCGGCGGAAGATTCGCCAGGACAAGGAAACGGAAGACCTGGATACCGTGCCGCTGGAGCATCCGGACGCCAGTCAGCTGGAGAAATTGATCGAGCAGCGGACCAGCGAAGAGGTGCGCAAGGCGCTAGCCAAGGTGGGGCCACGGGCACGCATGGCGCTGGTAATGCGGTACTACTCCGATATGAGTTACGACGAGATTGCCGATGAGCTGGGCGTGCGCCGCGCGTTTGTGGGCGTAGTGCTCCTCCGGGCCCGGCATGAGCTACGGCAGGCGCTGGAAGGTAGCGCCACGCTGGCCGCGGGAGGCGCTCAGTGAGCGAAGGGAATACCACGAAAGGTCAGCAAGGCGGGGGGTTCGAGCATCTCGATGAGATGACCTGCCTGCTGTATATCGAGCGACAACTGGACCGTGCGCGAGGCCTGGAAGTCTCCGCGCACACGCAGGAGTGTGCGCAATGCCGAACGTTGCTCCGGGCGCTGGAGCGGGAGTCGCGGCTGTTGACTCGGGCG
>Ga0209139_10001028_pt1 | contig 10160 bp, 7 predicted proteins | sample BogFormECP14_OM3_FD_188246 | JGI IMG/M metagenome (GOLD analysis project Ga0209139, IMG submission 188246) | Bog forest soil microbial communities from Calvert Island, British Columbia, Canada - ECP14_OM3 (SPAdes) (version 2) | ecosystem: Environmental > Aquatic > Freshwater > Wetlands > Bog ...
CAGGCCATCAAAAATGTCTCCGGCCGTTTGAAGGGCCATGGCCCTTCAAACGGCCGGAGACATTTTTGATGGCCTGCGCCATGCTGATGTCATCAGCCCAGAACTGGTGAGAAGCGTGGGCAATATTTGATTCCAAAACGGAGAGAGCCTTGGCGGGGCTGAGGGCATCCGTAGAAAAAGCGGGATTCGAGTAAAGGCGGACGAAGGCAGCCTGCGTCAAGGGACATGTCGCCCAGCCTCCCTGCGCGTGGCGTGCGAGCCACTCCTGCACTTTTTCGTGGGAGCGATGCGCGGGCCAGGCCATGGCCAGGAGAACGTTGACATCTAGTAGGAACGCGCCTTTCACTCCATTTCGTCCAGCAGCCTTTTCACGTCTTCCGAACTCACTGGTGGCGAGTCTGGCGGCAAGTCCACAACGTGGAAGCCGTTGACGATGCGTGTCTTCAAGGGCGCACGAAGTCCGCGGCGCACGAGGTCTGATACAGCTTTGCCGAGTGCGACATCGCGGCTTTTGGCGTATGCCTTGACTTCCTGAAGGACATCATCATCTAAGGAAAGAGTGGTTCGCATGTACCCATGATGCTCTAATCTGCAAATGCTGTCAAATGGTACGAAGAAACATCACTTTGACGAAATGATGCGGTTGCCAATCTGCTTTTTTCGCTCGATGCCGCTCCCATTTTAGTTGGCGAGGAATCATTGAAGCTCGGCGATGAGTTCGATTTCGACGCAGGCGCCTAGCGGGATTTGCGCTACGCCGAAGGTGCTTCGGGCGTGCTTGCCGGAGTCGCCGAAGAGTTCGACCAGCAGTTCAGACGCGCCGTTGGCGACCAGGTGTTGTTCGGTGAACGTCGGGGAGCTGTTTACGAGGACCAGGAGTTTTGCGATTCGCGCGATTTTGTTGAGGTCGCCTGTGGCGGCATGAAGCGTCCCTAGGAGTTGGATGGCGATTTCGCGCGCGGCTTCTTTTCCTTGCGCGGTAGTGAGGTCAGCGCCGAGTTTTCCCGCCCAGGGCTGGCCGTCTTTCTTTGCGATGTGACCGGAGATGAAGAGGATATTGCCCGTGCGCACGAAGGGGACGAAGGCGGCTGCCGGCGGTGTGACAGGCGGCAGTACGATTCCCAGGGCTTTCAGTTTGTCGTAGACGCTCATTTCAGGCTCCTTTGATCGATGAGGCGATTGGCGCGGTGGCGGCCGATGGCCGCTTTTGTTCATTTTGCGCGACGCCGGCCGCGCCGCGAGCAAAATCGACGGCGGTGGTATTTCCGCCGCAGACGAGGACGCCGACGCGTTCACCGGGCTGCGGTTTGTAGCGGCCGGAAAGTAATGCGGCGAAGGCGGCGGCTCCGCCGGGTTCGGCGACGACGCGGAGGACTTTCCACAAGGCCTGCTGGGCTTGCAAGATTGCGTCGTCGGTGACAAGTGTGACGCCAGTGATGAATTTTTGCGCGACGGGAAACATGAGTGCGCCGACTTGTCGCGGGGCGAGTGAGTCTGCGGCGATGCCGCCGCCGGGGCTGTCGACGGGATGACCGGCTTGCAGGGCGTTGTGGAGAGTCGGACAGGCTTCGGGCTCGACGGCGACGATCTTGATGCCGTTCGCGTACCAACTGGCGATGCCGCCGATTAAGCCGCCGCCACCGACGGCGACGAGCAGCGAATCGAGATTCGGAGATTGCTGCTCGAGTTCGAGGCCGACGGAGCCTTGGCCGAGAAGGGTTTCGAGCTGGTCGTAGGCGTGGACCTGGAGCGCACCGGATTCGGCGGCGTAGTGATCGCTGGCGGCGAGGGCTTCGGCGTAGAGGTCGCCGGTGACGACAAGTTCGGCGCCATAGCTGCGAATGCGAGCGATTTTTTCTGGCGAGGCGACCGTGGGGACGAAAATCTTTGCGGGGATGCCGAGTCTCATCGCGGCGAAGGCTACGGCTGCGCCGTGATTGCCTCCCGAAGCGGCGACGACGCCAGTTGGCGGGATTTTTCGCAGCAGCAAATTAGCGAAAGCGCCGCGCGCTTTGAAGGAGCCGGAGTGCTGGAGGAGTTCAAGTTTGAAGGTGAGGGGAGTGGAGGCGAGGCCGAAATCGGCGGCGTCGATTTCGATGATGGGCGTGCGGCGGACGTGCGCCCGAATGATTTTTTCGGTTGCGGCGATTTGCTCGCGATCGATAAAGGTGTTTGGCATAGGTGTCGCTTAGGGATTTGCTTCCTTCTCGGTGTCGCACGAATAAGTCGAGTCGCTCCTGCCAAATCCGGGCGGGGCAAGCCCCGCCCCTACAAGTGGATTATGGGGCGACGATGTCTTTGAGTTTGGGTTTGACTTGAACGGCGGCCAAGCTGGAGGCGTCCCATCCGCCGCCTAGCGCTTTGACGAGGAGGACGCTGGTGACTAAGCGCTGGCCTTGGATTACCGCGGCTTCCTGCTCATTGTTCAGCAGGTTTTGTTGCGCGGTGACGACGTCGAGATAGCTGACGAGGCCGCCTTTGTAGCGGTCCTCGGAGAGGTTGAGCGTGCGGCGCGCCGCGTCGACGGCGAGTTGCTGGGTGTCGCGGGCTTGTTCGAGCACGGTCAGGCCGGTGACGTCGTCCTGCACTTCCTGCATGGCGGTGAGGACGGACTGCCGGTAATTGGCGACGTCGACGTCGTAGCCTGATTTGGCAAAATCGACCTGGGCGCGGCGAGCTCCGCCGGAGAAAATGGTTTGGGCCACGTTCGCGCCAAGCGCCCAGAAGGTGCTTGAGACGTTGGCGAGTTTTGCGAGGTCAGCGGCTTGCCAGCCGCCGCTTCCGAATAAATTTAGAGAAGGATAGTAGGCGGCTTTTGCGACGCCGATTTCGGCATTGGCGGCGGCCATTTGACGTTCAGCCTGGGCGATGTCGGGGCGGCGTTCGAGTAAATCGGAAGGAAGACCGAGATCGATCGGCGGCGGCTCCGCGCTCAGTTCTCTCTTCGGAACGTGAAAGTCAGGTGCGGGCTTGCCAACGAGGACGGCGATGGCGTCTTCGGACTGCTTTCGCTGCTGCAGCAATAGCGTGGCTTGCGTGCGCGTGGTTTGGAGGAGCGTTTCTTCCTGGGCGACATCGAGTCCAGACGCAACGCCGCCTTTATGGCGCGAATCCACGAGTTCGAGGCCGCGCCTCAGCGTGTCGACCGTGCGGTTGAGAATGCCAAGCTCCGAATCGAGCTGGCGAAGGGTGAAGTAATCGCCAGCGAGCTCGGCGGTGATGACGAGGCGGACGTTTTCCAGGTTTGCGGCGCTGGCCTGGTAAGAAGCTTCGGCCGCTTCGATCGTTCTGCGGCGTTGGCCGAACAAATCCGCTTCGTAGTTCACGGTAAACGGCAGATTATAAACATTTTGCGTCACGGGGTGCAGAGTGATCAGCGCGCCGTTCGTCGGGCGGTTGCCGGCGAGGCGTTGGCGCTCGGCGCTCGGGGCTACGCCGAACGTCGGAAAGAGTGTTGCGACTTGAATCGCGGCTGCGGCGCGAGCCTGATTGTAATTTCCAATAGCTGATTGCAGTGTCTGGTTGGCGGCGATGGCGTCCTTCTCCAAACCGTTTAGTTCGTCATCGTGAAAAAGGGCCCACCATTCGCCTTTGGGCACGGCGTCTTTGGGATCGCTCTGGCGCCAGGGCTCGGAGACGTCCCACGTCGCAGCGGTTGGAGCGGAGGCGCGCGAGTATTTGGGGCCGACCGTGCAACCGGCGAGGAGTGAAACGCCGGCCGCCAGGAAGAGAAACGGCTGGAACAATTTTTTTCGGTGCATCGCCATTACTGCTTTGCTCCGGACGGGCTGCTCGCGTTGGGGGCGTTAGCTTTAGGCTGAGGCGCTGGTGGCTGAGCGCCGGGCGCGGCAGGCGGCGTAATGGGCTTGACGTGCACTTCCTGGCCATCGTCGAGCGAGTCGGCGGGGTTTACAACGATCCAGTCGGTGGCCTCGAGGCCTTGCAAAACTTCCAGAGAGGTTCCGTAGTCGCGGCCGATAGTCAGTTGGCGGAGGTGCGTTTTGTGATTGGCGTCGATGACGACGGCGCGCAAGCCTTCGGCGCGGAAGAGCAGAGCGTTTACAGGCACTTGCACGCGGGAAGCGGCGACCTTCACCTGCAGGTGTACCTGGGCGTAGCCGCCGGGGAACAGTTGGAGATTTTTGTTAGGGACGTCCACTTCGGTCAAGAGCGTTCTTGAGTTGGGGTCGATGGCTTCCGCAGTGCGCACGACTTTTCCGTCGAATCGCTGACCGGGATATTGCGTCAGCTCCAGAAATGCGCCGAGCCCTGCTCGGACGGATGGCGAATACATTTCGGGCACGCTCACGTACACGCGGATGGGATCGGTCTGCGCGAGGGTGAAGAGCTCCTGCTGGGCGCCGCCATTGCCTGCATTGATCAGTGTGCCCGTATCGATATTGCGGCGGGTGAGGACGCCGGCGAACGGAGCATAGACGCGCTTGAAAGACTCCAGGTCTTCGAGGCGGCGCACATTCGCAGCCGAAGATTGCACCGTCGCCGCTTTCGCTTCGTAGTCGCCGACGGCGTTATCGACTTCCTGTTTGGAGACGCCGTCCGTTTTGATGAGCTCCTGATAACGCGTAGCCGTAATTTTGGAGAGATTGGCGTTCGCCTCGGAGGTGTTCAAGTCGGCGCGGGCCTGCGAAAGCTGCTGATCGACTTCGGGCGTATCAATGTCAGCCAGGAGTTCGCCCTTGGGCACGCGCGTTCCGATGTCGTGGTACCACGTCTTGAGATAACCGTTGGTGCGGGCGTAGATGGGCGACTCGACGTAAGCCATCAGCGTGCCCGGCAGCACGAGATCTTCCTGAGCGACCTCCGAGGTGGGATGTATGACCGCGACAGTTGGAATGGCCAGAGCTTCGGTATTTTCTGCCAAGGCGTGATACTGCGCGCGGCGCTGGAACAAAGTAAATGCGCCCAAAATCACGAGGACAATCACGCCGACGATCAGGTACGTGAAAAGGCTGCTGCCTTTCTGCGGCGGCTGACCGCCGTGCTGGTGTTCCATTTCTGATTCGCCTTCTTTCATTTTCCCCACTCCGCTCTTTCCGTTTGTTCGATTCCGCTCAGGCTGCCGCGGGCGATGGTGATTGGCTTCGCTGTTTTCTCCGCTCGCGCCGGCCGTGAATCACGGAGAAGACGCAAGGAACAAAGAATAGCGTCGCGAAGGTCGCGAACAAAAGGCCGCCAATCACCGCGCGCCCCAATGGCGCGTTTTGTTCGCCGCCTTCGCCGAGGCCGATGGCCATGGGCACCATGCCGATGATCATGGCGAGAGCGGTCATCAACACCGGGCGCATACGGACGAAGCCTGCTTGCAAGGCGGCTTCGCGGGCGGATTTGCCCTCGCTCAATTGCTCGCGCGCGAACGAGACCATCAGAATGCTGTTCGACGTGGCGACACCCATGCACATAATCGCGCCGGTGAGCGAGGGGACGCTGAGAGTCGTATGCGTGAGCAGCAAAAACCAGCAGATACCGGCGAGGGCGCCCGGCAGCGCGGTAATGATGATGAATGGATCGAGCCACGATTGGAAGTTCACGACGATCAGCAAGTACGCGAGGATGATCGCACCGACCAAGCCGAAGCCCAACCCGCGGAACGAGGAACGCATGGTCTGGACTTGACCGCGCACTTCGATGTGACTGCCGCGCGGAAGATCCTTCTTGACGGCGTCCACTTCCTTCAGCATTTCGTCGGAAACGCCTCCCAAATCGCGGCCGTCGACCGCGGCGTAGACGTTGATCATGGGCTGCACGTTGTAGTGAGAAATCTCGGCTTGTCGCGCGGTACTCGTGCTGCTCACCAGGTTTCCGATAATTTGCGGCGGGACTCCGGGTGCGGTGCCGGTCACCGGCGTGTTTTGCAGCGATTGATAGGAATCGACGCGGTATTGCGGTGTTTGCACGGCGACGTTGTAACTCACACCATTCTTGGGATCGAGCCAGAAGGCAGGGGACGTTTGAAAACTGGAGCTTAGAGAAACGAGCAGGTTGCCCGCGACATCCTTGGCCTGCAAACCGACGGATTGCGCGCGGGTGCGATCGACGTCCAAATGGATGGTGGGCTCATCGAGGGCCTGTTGCACGTGGACATCAACGGCGCCGGGAATGTGACGGAACTGGTTCGCGAGCTTTTCCGCGACGACATAGTTGCCGCGCTGGTTCGCTCCGGTTACCGCGACGTCAATGGGGGCCGGCGTGCCGAAATTCAAAATCTGCGTGACGATATCGGCGGGCTGGAAAAAGAACTGCGTTCCCGGAAATCTTTGCGGGAGTTTTTCGCGGAGGTCGTTAATGTAAGCGCTAGTCGGTTTGCCGCGCTCTTCTTTCAGCTGCACAAGGATTTCGGCGTCGGACGTGCCGAAGGTGCCGGAGTTGCTGTAGCTGAGATTGATGCCGCTATAGGGGACGCCGATGTTGTCGAGAACGGTCTGCAATTCTTTCGCGGGAATGGTCTCGCGAATGACGGCGTCGACTTGATCGGCCAGACGCGCGGTTTCCTCGATGCGAAGACCGGTGCGGGCGCGGAAGTGCAGGCGGATTTGGCCGGCGTCAACCTTGGGAAAGAAATCGCGGCCAAGCAACGCGACAAGTCCCACGGAAAGAACGCAGAAAATCAGAAAGCAGGCGCCAAACAACTTCGGCCACTCGAGAGCGGAATCGAGGGACTGATGGTAGCCTTCGCGAAACCGCTCGAAGCCGTGCTCGAATTTCTGCTGCAAGCGGCGGAAGAATCCCATTTTCTCGCCGACATGCTCTTCGGGCTTGTATTCGTCGGCGCTGCTGAGCAGGTACATCGCCATGGTCGGGACGATGGTTCGGGACCAGCCGTAAGAGGCCAGCATGGCGAAGCTGACGGCTTCGGCGAGCGGCACGAAAAGGAATTTTGCGACGCCGGAAAGGAAAAACATGGGTAGAAAAACGATGCAGATGCAGAGCGTCGAAACGAACGCGGGGACGGCAATCTGTTGAGCGCCATCGAGAATCGCTTGCACCGTTTCCTTGCCCATGGCCAGGTTGCGGTTAATGTTTTCGATTTCGACGGTAGCGTCGTCGACGAGGATGCCGACGGCCAGCGCGAGGCCGCCCAGCGTCATGATGTTGATGGTTTCGCCGAGGGCGCTGAGTATCAGAATGCTGACGAGAATCGAAAGCGGAATGGAGACCGCAATGATGATCGTACTTTTCCAGTTGCCCAAAAAGATCAGGATCATCACGGCAGTGAGGCATGCGGCGATGAGGGCTTCGCGCAAGACGCCCTGGATGGAAGCGCGGACAAAGACAGATTGATCGAAGAACGTCGAGACGCGCAGGCCCTCCGGCAGCGAGGAAGAATAGTTCTGCAGGACTTGTTTGACGCGATCAACGATGTCGAGCGTCGAGGCGCCACCGGTCTTATACGTCGCCATCAAGACGCCGCGCTGCCCGTTTACTCGGACGATGTTGGTCTGCGGGGAGAATCCGTCACGGACGTGCGCGACATCCTTCATGTAAATCGTGGCGCCGTTGACGGTTTTAATGGGCAGATCGTTCAGCCCGTCGATGGTAAGCGGACTGCCGTTCATCTCGACCAGATACTCGAGCGAGCCAAGTTTTATCGTGCCGGTCGGCAAAATCAGGTTTTGCGCATTGACCGCGTTGACGATATCGACAGGCGAAAGGCCCTTGGACTGCAACGCGGCGGAATCGATGTCCACCGAAACGACGCGCTGTTTTCCGCCATACGGGAAGGGAAGCGCGGCGCCCTGCACGGTAGCCAGCTGCGTGCGAATGAAATTGTTTCCGAAGTCGAAGAGCTGCTGTTCGCTCAGGCTGTCGCTGGTCAATCCAATCTGAATGACCGGAACGGTGGAAGCGGAGAAAATGGCGACGAGAGGAGGGGTCGTACCGGGTGGCAGCTGTCGCAAAATGGTCTGGACGATGGCGGTGGTTTGCGCCAGCGCGACTTGCACGTTGGCGGTGGGCTGAAAGTAAATTTTTACGACGGCGATGCCGTTCAGGGATTGTGACTCGATGTGCTCGACGTCGTTCACGAGGGTGGTGACGGCGCGCTCCGAGTTGCTGGTGATGCGCTGCTCCATCTCCTGGGGCTCGAGTCCCGCGTAGTTCCACACGAGGCTGATCACGGGGATGTTGATTTCGGGAAAAATGTCCGTGGGCGTGCGCAGGAGCACAACGGGCGTGAGCAGGAGAATGACGAGCGCGAGCACCACGAAGGTGTAAGGTCTCGCAAGCGCTAATCGGACGATCCACATAGAATTTCGAAAGTTCCTCTAAGACGGGCTTATCGCCCAACTATCTGACTTGCTCAGACGTATTTAGACGGCTGTTCCGTCGGGGTGCTCTTCTCTTTAGATTCCTAAAGTCATTTGTTTGGGTACGCACCGCGTGCCCGATACGATATATCTTGTTCCTGCGAATGGGCAGACAAATTGTCCGCGTTTTGATCCTTTGCGAATGCTTTGCGGGCAGCTTGCAACGAACTCGGTTCGCAGCTTGCTCCCGGCCAAGCCTTTAAGACTCAAGACGTTAGCCGACGGAAGGACGCACGCTCTCTTTATATTACCGCTTATTGGATGCCTTCGATTCGCGGCGCGTCACATTCTCGGGACCGCGCCAATTTGGACGGCGGTTTCGAGGACTTATGAAATGAATTGATGCGATGAATTAATGCGTCTTTCCGGTATAGTCCATCGTCATTAGAATTGCGGCGGCTTGCGGTGACTGCAAGAATTGCAACGCTCGCTGCGTCTTAGTGATTGTCACGCCTTGCTTGAAACACGTTAAAAGGAGTTACTCCGTGCTTTCTATTCACAACCTTGCCAAAACCTATTCCGGAGGCGTGCGCGCTTTGCGCGGCGTCTCGCTGGAGATTCCGCCGGGAATGTTCGGCTTGTTGGGGCCGAACGGGGCGGGGAAGTCGACCTTGATGAAGATTCTGGCGACGCTACTTGATCCCGACACGGGGACGGCGACCTTGGACGGGCTCGACTTGATTGGGGACAAGGACGCGACGCGGCGGTTGCTGGGCTATTTGCCGCAGGAGTTTGGCGTGTATCCGAAGATGTCGGCGCTGGACATGCTGAATCATCTGGCGGTGATGAAAGGGATTACAAAGAGCGGCGAGCGCAAAGAGATTGTCGAGGGCTTGTTGCAGCAGACGAATTTGTGGGAAGTTCGGAAGAAGGCGCTGGGCGGATATTCGGGTGGGATGAAGCAGCGCTTCGGGATTGCGCAGGCGCTGCTGGCGAATCCGAAGCTGATCATTGTGGATGAGCCTACGGCTGGACTGGACCCGGCGGAGCGGAATCGCTTCTTGAATTTGCTGAGTTCGATTGGGCGGGACGTGGTGGTGATTTTGTCGACGCACATTGTGGCGGACGTGCGCGAGCTTTGCTCGAAGATGGCAATCATCAGCAGCGGGGAACTGATTCTGGAAGGCGTGCCGGCGCGGACGATTGATGTCGTGAAGGGGCGGATCTGGAGCAAGGTGGTGACAACCGAAGCCGAGCGGGACGCCATCGAAAAAGGATTCCACGTGATCTCCGCGCACATGGTCGGTGGTTTGAACGAGCTGCGAATTTATTCGGAGGCGGCGCCTGGGGATGGATTCGCACCGACCGATGCCGACCTTGAAGACGTCTACTTTTACAACCTGACGCGGCACCAGAAGAATTGAGCGGGGGAGCTGAGCATGTTCTTCAACTTCTTATTGTTTGAACTGAAGCTGCGGCTGAAAAGCGTCTCTACCTATGTTTTCTTTTTGCTCGCGGCGCTGCTTCCGTTTTTTTCGGTTTCAACGCAAGGCTTTGGACCGATCGGAAGCGGGAAAGTGTTCCTGAACAGCCCATACGCTGTGCTGCTGATGACGACGTTCGTGATGTTTTACGGATCCATTCTTTTGGCGGCGATCTTTGGGCCGGCGATTTTGCGCGATTTTAATCAGGATACGTACCAGCTGATTTTCACGAAGCCGGTTTCCAAGTACGCCTATCTCGGCGGCCGATGGGCTGGTTCGATGATCACGGCAATCTTTGTTTTTTCGGGGATTGTTTTCGGGATTGCCATGGGAACGCTGATGCCGTGGGCGGATAAGCTGCGGCTCGCGCCGAATGATTTCGGGATGTACTTCCGGGTGTTCTTTTCGGTGG
>Ga0209139_10001030_pt1 | contig 10143 bp, 9 predicted proteins | sample BogFormECP14_OM3_FD_188246 | JGI IMG/M metagenome (GOLD analysis project Ga0209139, IMG submission 188246) | Bog forest soil microbial communities from Calvert Island, British Columbia, Canada - ECP14_OM3 (SPAdes) (version 2) | ecosystem: Environmental > Aquatic > Freshwater > Wetlands > Bog ...
CGACACCACGCAGTTGATCTTCGCGTTGAGCAATCGCGGCGTCGCCTTTCTTGACGCTGCAAATCCCGCAACGCTCTTCGCGCCCGCGCCCACCTTTGCCGCAGCACCCGCGTCTTCCGTATCGGAAGGCCCGGCCGCCGGCGGCACGGGCATCGCGCTCTCCGGGGAGAAATTTACCGCGCTCTCGCAACTGCACATCGGATCGCAGATCGTTCCGAATGCTTCGGCAAGCAGCGCTACGCAATTGCAAGCCACGTCGCCGCCCAGCGCTACGCCTGGAGCAGCCAATATCTCCGCTTATTTTTCCAGCGGATGGCTGGCCCTCACTCCTGACGCCTTTAGCTACGGCCCGCAGATCCTGCAAATTTTTCCGAACGCTGGCTCCAGCGCTGGCGGCGACACGCTACAAATCTACGGCTACGGCTTTGGCAGTGACCCCACAAAAGTCACCGTACAGATCGCCGGCGCAAATGCCACCGTGCAATCCGTGGAAAACGTCACCGCCATCTCCCCCATGCTCAGCCTCGACGCCACGTATCCCTTCTCCTTGGAATGCCTCACCCTGCAAACTCCCGCGGGCGCGCCTGGCAAGGCGGACCTTGCTGTCTCCGCACCATCGGGCGCGACTACCGCCGCGAAAGCATTTCAGTTCTTACAGAGCGTGCAATTCTTCGCGAAGCCCGGCCTTTACAAATTCATCGCCTACGATCAAACGAGACAGCGTCTCTATCTCAGCAACATCGACCACGTCGATGTCTTCGACCTCGTGGGCCAACAGTATCTCGCGCCCTTGGAGCCGCCGGGTGGTCCGCCGCCGGATGCCGGTTTGCGCGGGCTATCGCTCTCGCCGGACGGATCGCAACTCGTCGTCGCCGACTTCGGCGCGCAAAATGTGTATCTCCTCGATCCCGACGATGGCACTGGCACGACCGTCCCGGTTGGCGGCGTCCCCGGGTATCTCAACTCCGGTCCCGCTCGCGTGGCAGCCACCAGCGCGCAAACCGTTTTTGTCGGGCTGACCGGCGAAGGTGCGCAAGGCGCCTGCTCTTCTTGCCTCGGCCAGCTGGATTTGTCGGCGAGCCCGCCGGTTTTCCAACCGGCCACGCAGCCCGAAGTCACCAGTATCACCGGCGCGCCGCTCCTCCAGGCCGCCGCCACGGGCGAGCAGGTGTTCGTCGCTTTTGGCGCGTCTCCCGGCAGCCCGCTGGCGCTCTGGCAAGCTTCCGCGCCCGATCAATTTACCGTATCCACCGCCAGCGCCAGCGCTTCAGACATCGGCGCGTCCGCCGACGGCACCATGTTTGCCGTGCAGGCCGCGGGCGCCACGGAGACGCATGCCGCCGATCTGTCGCTTGCGAGTGTGCCCACGGCTGCCGAGCTCGCGCAGTATCCGGCGCGCAATGCTGTCCCTGGTCTCTCCCTCCATCCTTCCGGCGCGCTCATCTATCAACCATTTCTCACCGCTGCATCTGGCAGCGCGGGAGTTAAGGGCGGAATCGACATTCTCGACGCGCACAGCGGCGTGCTCCGCCTGCGCATTTTCTTGCCGCAGCAGTTGATGACCGACGTCGATGGCCTGCACGGCAGCTTCCTCGCCACCGACGAAAACGGCGCGCGCCTTTTCGCCATCACGTCCACGGATGGAACCGCGCAAAATTCCGGCGTCACCGTCGTGCAGCTCGCCAAAGTGCCGCTGGGCATCGGCACGCTCAATCCATCGTCAGGCCCGGCCGCCGGAGGCACTTCGATCACCATCCGCGGCAGCGGTTTTGTGAGCGGCGCCACCGTAAAGATCGGCGGAAAATCCGCTGTCGTCACTTTCAAAGACGCCAACACTCTAACCGTCGTAACGCCCAGCGTTCCGAGTGGCGCGCAGCAAATGCAAATCCAAAATCCTGACGGAGAAGTCACCAAGTTGGACGCCGCCTTCACCGCCAATTGAATTGCTGCTCGGTCCTAAGGCCGCAGGCGCCGCGTAGACGACCGAACCCTCGAGGTTCTGAATTTGGCTCTGACGTTCTTGCCCATATTTAACCTTTCTCGCGCCAACATCATCAAAGCTTAGTGCGCCGTTTCATACCTCCAATAAAGGATTCGCAATGACACGTAAGTTAGGTAATTCCGATTTGCAGATCACTCCTGTGGGCTTTGGTGCATGGGCCGTGGGCGGCTCCGGATGGGAGTTCGCCTGGGGAGCGCAGGACGATCAGGACTCTATCTCCGCCATCCACAGGGCGTTGGAACTCGGCGTCAACTGGATTGACACCGCCGCGGTCTATGGCATGGGGCACTCCGAAGAAGTCGTCGCGCGTGCGCTGAAAATCTGGCACGACAAACGGCCCTACATTTTCACGAAGTGCGTTTTGCGCTGGGACGATGCCGGCAAAATCCATCAGGATTTCTCTCCCGCGAGTTTGCGCCAAGAGTGCGAAGACAGCTTGCGTCGCTTGCAGGTGGAAACCATCGACCTTTACCAGATGCACTGGCCGCCCAGCGACAACAATCAGGAAAAACTCGCCGAAGCCTGGCAGACGCTCGCCGCACTAAAACAAGAAGGAAAAGTCCGCTGGATCGGGGTCTCTAATTTCAGCGCCGAGCAGCTGCGGTTCGTCGCCAAAATTGCTCCCATCGCCTCCTTGCAGCCGCCCTATTCCATCCTTCGCCGCGCCATCGAAGAAAACGTCCTGCCCGAATGTGAGAAGCAGGGCATCGGTGTGATTTCCTACGCTCCGATGGCCAGCGGCCTCCTCACCGGCGCGATGACGCGGGAACGCGCCGCCGCTTTGCCCGCCGACGATTTTCGCAGCCGCAACCCGGAATTTCGCGAGCCGCGCCTTTCCAAAAATATTGAATTGGTGGAGCGCTTGCGCAGGGTTGGCGATCGTCACGGTGTTACGCCCGGCGCGGTAGCCATTGCCTGGACGCTGCGCAACCCGGTAATCACCGGCGCAATCGTGGGCGCGCGGAATGCCGGGCAATCCGAAGGCGTGATGCGCGCGGGCGAACTGAAACTTACTCCCGAAGAGATCCGGGAAATCGAAGGCGCGGCTGCCGTAGCCACAGCTCGTTGAGCGTCGGCGCGCAACAACTCCGCCCCATCACGAGGAGTTTCTAAGTGCCGGTCCAACCGCAATCCGATCGTAAGCTCTCCTATTTCTTGTTGCGGTTCACGCTGGGCATCAGCATCTTTATTCACGGAATGGTGCGTTTGCCAAAGATGGTGGCGTTCGCGGACGGCTTGGTAAAGCAGTTTGCCGACACCCCGCTGCCGGCAATCCTGGTTCGTCCTTTCGCCATGGGCCTCACGGTTGAAGAAACCGTCACGGGATTCTTGCTCATCATCGGTCTTTGGACGCGCTGGGCGCTCATCATCGGCTCGCTGGCCATGGCCGCTCTCGTGTTTGGCACGTCGCTGCGCTCCGATTGGCCCACCGTGGCCATTCAACTTTCGTACGCCGCCATCTACGCCGCGTTGCTCGCCACGCGCGAGTACAACGAGCTTTCCGTTGACGGTCTAACGCATAACTGACCACCCTGACTTTCGCCTAGGAGGCACGATGGACCTGGGATTCAAATCGAAAACAGCGGTGATTAGCGGATCGACCGCGGGTATCGGGCTGGCCATCGCCGCCACTTTGGCGGCGGAGGGCGCGAGCGTCGTAGTAAATGGCCGCACGGAAGAGCGCGTCAACGCCGCAGTGAAAAAGATTCGGGGCCAGCACGCCAATGCTGACATCCGCGGCGTAGCGGGCGATTTGGGTACTGCCTCCGGCATCGAGGCGTTTCTCAAGCAGGTACCCGACGCCGACATCCTCATCAACAACCTCGGAATTTTCGAGCCCAAGCCCTTCGCGGAAATCAGCGACGCCGATTGGCTGCGCTTTTTCGAAGTGAATGTGCTCAGTGGCGTGCGGCTCGCACGCGCTTACCTTCCCGCGATGCTTAAACAAAATTGGGGCCGCATCATTTTTATCTCCAGCGAATCCGCGCAGCAAATTCCCGCCGAGATGATTCACTACGGCATGACCAAGACCGCGCAAGTGGCGATTGCCAGAGGCTTGGCGGAATCCGTCGCGGGCACCGGCGTGACCGTGAATTCGGTGCTTCCCGGCCCCACAGCGTCCGAAGGTGTCGATATTTTCGTCGAGCAGATGGCCAAACGACAAGGCGTTTCAAAAGCCGAGCTCGAAAAGCAGTTCTTTGCCACCGGCCGGCCCAGCTCGTTGCTCAAGCGCTTTGAAACACCCGAGGAAATTGCCGCGGTCGTCGCCTTCGTAGCGAGTACGCAGTCTGTGACCATCAATGGCGCCGCAGTGCGTGCCGAGGGCGGTGTGGTGCGCAGTATTTTCTAGCGCTCGCCTCGTTGTCTAGGCGCGCAAATCGTCACCGCGCCAGTCGACCACCAGCGCCTTGATCGCCTTTCGATCCACCAGTTTCTCGCTCAGCGTTCTGCGCATCAGCCCCGGCAACTCCGCGTCGCAGGCAAACCGCAAGGAAACGATCTGCCCCAGGCTAAGCTCGTCGACCCGCGCCAACAGGTCCGCGGGCAACACCCGTTCGTAACGCAAGCGCTCCTCGAGTCGAATCACGCGGTCCTGCACCCGCAACGCAAACGTTCGCGCGTAAAAAACGCCTAGAAGGAGCGCCACGGCGGTCAATATCCCCACCAGTCCGCCGCGCGAGAATCCCGATTCCCACCAGGCGTACAGCGACCACCCAAAATTCAACGTTAGAACGGGAAGCACAAAATATACGAATCCCGGCACAACCTTCGCATGGTTCTTAAAGTTTTGCGGTTCCATTGATTACGGCCTCCATCTCCAGATCACTCCAGATCAGTGTAACCCGCACAAACACAATTCACCTCGATTACCATGCGGCTGATCGATCCCTCGTTCTCAATCCCTCGTTAATACCTCGTTTAAACTATCCCACTCGCCCGGCGCATCCAATCCGTTGGTACATCATCTAACCCTTACGTATACTGTTGTCAGCGTACATCGCATCGGAGCAACCTTCATGGCCAAAGCAATCTGGGGCGGAAAAACCATCGCCGAAAGCAGCGCCACCGTCGTCGTGGAAGGGAATCAATACTTCCCGCTGGAAGCCGTGAACAAGGAATTCCTGAAACCCAGCTCGCACACCAGCGAATGCCCGTGGAAGGGCACCGCGCACTACTACCACCTTCAAGTCGGCGGCATGCAGAACGATAACGCTGCCTGGTATTACCCCGCACCCAAGGCCGCTGCCACGGAGATCAAGGATCACGTGGCCTTCTGGAAGGGTGTGCGCGTCGAAGCGTAGGCTTTTGGCACGGCTTCCCACGACGCGAGTCGGCGCAAATCCAGCTTGCATCCAGCCCCGGTTTCAGGGATAGTAGCCGCGGTTCAGGGGTAGCGTCTCCGCGCCTCACGTTCTACCAGCACCGTCTTTTTCAATACTCGCGTGTCCCTCCGTGGAGTGGGCTCGCGACAAACTTGCTTCGAGGGAATCTCACCCATGGCTCTTCTCTCGTTTCTCGATCGCGAACATTCTGTTGCACCTCCGGGCTACAGTCGCTGGCTCGTGCCTCCAGCCGCGCTGGCCATCCATCTCGCGATCGGTCAAGTCTACGCATTTAGCGTTTTCAAGATTCCGCTTACGCAGTTGGTCGGCATCACGAAGCCGGTTGCGGGTTCGGACTGGACGCAACCGCAAGTTGCCTGGATTTTCTCCCTGGCCATCGTCATGCTTGGTCTTTCCGCGGCCACGTTCGGAAAGTGGCTCGAGACCGCCGGTCCTCGCAAAGCTATGTTCGCCGCAGCCGTCTGTTTCTCGGCCGGCTTTTTTGTATCCACCCTCGGTGTGCACTTCCACCAGCTATGGATCATTTATTTGGGCTACGGTGTGATCGGTGGCATCGGCCTGGGGCTCGGCTACATCTCTCCCGTCTCGACACTGATTAAGTGGTTCCCCGACCGTCCCGGATTGTCGACCGGCTTGGCCATCATGGGCTTCGGTGGCGGGGCCATGATCGGTTCCCCGTTGGCCGTAAAGCTCATGGCCCATTTCCATACGCCCACGCACGTCGGCGTGGGCCGCACCTTCGTCGTGATGGGCGCGCTCTATTTCATCTTTATGATGTTTGGTGTCTTTACCGTTCGCGTGCCGCGCGAAGGCTGGAAGCCCGAGGGCTGGACGGCGCCGGCAAAGTCCTCCGCCATGATCACCGCGCACAATGTGGACGTAAACACCGCTTTTCGCACGCCGCAATTCTGGCTGCTGTGGGTCGTCCTCTGCATGAACGTCACCGCGGGCATTGGCATCATCGAGCAAGCCTCGCCCATGATTCAGGATCTCTTCAAAGGCGCCGTCAAGCCGGTCGCCGCTGCTGGCTTTGTCGGCTTGCTCAGCCTCTTCAACATGGGCGGCCGATTCTTCTGGGCCTCCGTTTCTGATTTCATCGGCCGCAAAGCCACGTACTTCATTTTCTTTGCCCTGGGCGCGGTGCTCTACTATTTGCTGCCGCAAACTGGCGGCGACCACCTCAACAATGTGCGGCTGTTCGTCACCATCACCTGCGTGCTGCTCTCCATGTACGGCGGCGGGTTCGCCACCATCCCCGCCTATTTGCGCGATATGTTCGGAACGCACAACGTCAGCGCGATTCATGGACGATTGTTGACGGCCTGGTCTACCGCGGGAGTTTTGGGTCCTTTGCTGGTCAATAAAATCCGCGAATCGCAGCTGGCCAATGGCGTGGACAAGGCCGGCGTCTATCAGACCGTTCTGCAAATCATGGCGGGGCTCTTGCTCGTAGGCTTTGTCGCCAACTTGCTGGTGCGCCCCGTTTCCGAAAAATACTGGTTAGCCGAGAAGACTTCGGCGCCTGGCGGATCCCCCGCTCCGTCGCTGAACAAGGTTCCGGCGCAATAAGCTGCCTGGCCCAAATCTTTCACTTTGTGAGGACTCAGAAGCCATGACCGATCAATCCACAAGCAACGTGAAAAAATCCTCCCCCGCGCTCATCTTATTGGCCTGGATCGTGGTGAGCATTCCCGCCGCTTGGGGCGTTTACAACACCGCGCTCAACGCCATGAAACTGTTCACGCAGACCTCCACCACCCTGTCCGGCCAACCCGTCAAATAGCAGTAACCGGAAACGCATGGTCCGCATTCTTTCGCAGCAGCACACCAGCAAAATTGGTACACATGTTTCGTGGCACCGCCAATCTTGGCTGTGCACTCCGCGCACGTAGCACAGGCACTCCTGCCTGTGCACTTTAGCTCTGGCAGGTTGCGGAAAAACTCTGGTTTTCAGGGGTCGGAGCTTTAGCTCCGACATTAAGTGCTTGGCTACCAATGCGCTTTTAGCGCCTGAGGAATTGCTTTTGCTCTTTTTTGCGCAGCCTGCTGGCGTATCGAGATTCTCTTCGAGATGTGTTTATCGAGATGTGCTAGACGAGACCCATGGAGGCGAAGGCAGTGATCGAAGCACATCCTAGCGCCACACCCAGCACCACGCCGGCCAGCACGTCGCTGAGAAAATGCATGCCCAGCACGATGCGCGACACCGCAATGCTCATGGCCAGGAAAAACAGCGCGCCTTCCAGCGATGGATAAAAATAGCTAACCACCAGGGCCACGGAAAAGGCCGTCATAGTGTGGCCCGAAGGAAACGAAAACTGATCGGGCGGCAAAACCTTGGACCAGCAATGCGGCTCGATCTGACAGGGCCGCGGGCGCTGGCTGATTTTCTTGATGGTTTTGAAAACCAGCACTCCGGTAAGCGCTGCTGCGCTCGCCGAGCCTACCGCTTCAAAACGCTGCGCACCGCCGTAGACCAGCAGCATCGCGCCGAGGCCGTACCACAGCCAGCCATCTCCCGCGCGGGTGGCCGCAATCATCCAATAGCGGATCCAACGCGGGGCGCGCCAACGGTTCAGCCGCCGCATCAAGCGGTGATCGCGCCGCTCGATGTACCCCCAAACATTGCGCGACAGGTTGCGTGAGACGGTCCGTGCGATGGCCATCGCGGCACCTCACTGAAAGCCCGAAAAACTCGCTGCCCGTTCGATGATTCATTCTTGCACCGGAACCTTCTCCGGGTGTCATCGAAACTTTTTCTTCATTTCACGCACGCCCCAAATGGCGCTGGCCGTACGGAAACGTCGTCGTTAGTTCGCCAATGGGGCGCCAAACGTGGCGTCCACATCCCACAGCATGCGCGGGCGGACTTCGCCATTTTCCAGCGCTGCCGTCCACTTCTTGCAGAAGCGAATTTCGTTCAGCCAGTGGCCCACCGTGAAGCAGGGAATCAACACGGTAAAGGGCAGAATGGCCAGCATCGCCGGCTTTTCCTCGAACACGCACTTCGCGATGCGAAAAATGTCCGCGGTCAGGCGGGGAAAGCTGCCGTGCTGTCCGTGTACCACGCCGCGTCCCGCGCGCAGTCCGGCGAAAAATTCGTCCACCGTTTGCGCGTTGCGAACCTCGGTGAAAGTGCGGCCCACGCCCGCCATGGTGTGCGCGTCGCTGCCCGCAATGGCGATTTTTCCCAAGCGCTCCGCAAGACGCGCGGCGCTGTCGTTGGCTTTCGGCCACATCGCTCCGTTGCGCGTCTCGTACGCCGGGACGTACGAGGCAAACCAATTGAAGTCTTCTTCCTCGCGGCGTCCCGTCAGGCCGGAGAAAACGTGGTTCACGCTGAAAAATAGTTTGCGTTCCGTCAGGTACATGAGCAGCGAGAGAAAATCGGTGCGGCGGCGCTGAATTTCCTGGTGATCGCGCTCCGCCATGTTATAGACCCCGAGGTGCATTTCCGTGCCGCTGGGCATGCGCACGGTGACCTCTTCGCTGAGAAAAAAATCGGGATATTTGCGCAAGACTTCGACGGCGTCGATGGAATCGTGGTCCGTGATGGTAACCGCCGACATCCCCAATTCCTTGAGGCGGTTGTAGACTTGCCCGGGGTCGTTGTACGACTCCAGGCAAACGCGGGTCAGCCCGGGAGTGTTGCACATTCCGGAAGCAACCGAATGGATATGCAGGTCGCATCGCATGGAAGGAATTATAGAATTCCGATATGAACAACACATAAAGAGGTGGCGAAAAGTCCGTGAATGTGTCCTCGGAACTGCTTGAACACAAGAGGCTTAGTTAATTATCCACATGGCATGTAGCATGCTCTTAGCGCACCGCTCATCCCTGTGTCACAATCCCCTCATATGAACCCATCGCCGAGCCCCACTGCCTCTCCATCGGCCCCCTGTCAGACGACGAAAAAGGTCCACATATTGTTTCATGACGCCGGCGGCGGGCACCGCAACGCGGCCATCGCGCTGCAGGCCATGGTCGCGCAGCAAGGGCGGCCTTGGCAGGTAGAACTCATACAATTTCAAGAGCTTACCGACCACCTGGATGTGCTGCGCAAGCTCACGGGCATCCGCATTCAAGAGCAATACAACGTGATTTTGCAGAATGGCTGGACGCTGGGAGCCACGCAGCTTCTGCGTGTTCTGCAGTTTACGATTCGCATGCTTCACGCGCCGATGGTCAAGCTGCTGGCCAAGACCTGGCGCCAAAAGCCTGCCGACATGCTGATTTCGGTCATCCCCCATTTCAATCGCGAGATTGCCGAAAGCTGGGAATTGACCAATCCGGGCCGGCCATTTGTGACCTTGATTACGGATTTGGCGGACTTTCCGCCGCGCTTCTGGATCGAGCCTATCAAAGAGCAGTACGTAATTGCCGGAACGGAAAAGGCCGCCCAGCAGGCGCGCGCCATGGGCCACGACGAGGCGCACATTTTTCAGACCAGCGGGATGATCCTGCGCCCAGATTTTTACCAGACGGACGATTCCGACCCGCTGGAACTGCGGCGCGGCATGGGGCTTCTGCCGGAACTGCCCACGGCGATCATGCTTTTTGGCGGGCATGGTTCGAAGGTGATGTACGAGATTACCGAGCGGCTGGACGCCGCGGGGCGGCAACTGCAACTCATCCTGATGTGCGGCAAAAATGAAGAGCTGGCCAACAAGCTGCGCGGACGCAAATGGAAAATGCCCGTGCACATCATGGGTTTCACCAAAGAAGTGCCCAAGTACATGCGCGCCGCAGATTTCCTCATTGGCAAGCCCGGGCCGGGCAGTATCGCCGAGTCCA
>Ga0209139_10001031_pt1 | contig 10139 bp, 7 predicted proteins | sample BogFormECP14_OM3_FD_188246 | JGI IMG/M metagenome (GOLD analysis project Ga0209139, IMG submission 188246) | Bog forest soil microbial communities from Calvert Island, British Columbia, Canada - ECP14_OM3 (SPAdes) (version 2) | ecosystem: Environmental > Aquatic > Freshwater > Wetlands > Bog ...
GGACACGGGCAACGGCGAAATTGGGAACCAGGCGATTCACGAGATTGATATTGCGCGTTGGGGATTGGGCGTGGGATTCCCGGTGTCTGTATCGGCGATGGGCGGGCATTTTATGTTTGAGGACGACCAGGAGACGCCGAATACTTTGAACGCTACGTTCTATTTCGGGGGAGCCGACGGCAAGCGAAAGATGATGGAAGTGGAAGTGCGGCCGTGGATTACGAATCACGAGGCGGAGATTGGGACTGGAGCTTTTGGCGCGAGCGGCGTGCCACCCGCGGGACTTACCGCTGCACCCGCAAAAAAACCTGCGAGCCAGCAATCGGGGCTGGGACCGAAAGACGCGAAGACCAATACGGTTGGCAATTTGTTTTACGGGTCGAACGGGTATCTGGCGATTGACGGCTACGACGCGTACAAAACGTGGTTGACGGATGAAGTCGAGCCTGGGCCGCATGGCAAGGGCTCCGGCGATCACTATGCGAACTTCATTGATTGTGTGAGAAGCCGGCGGGCGCAGGATATTCATTCGCCGATTGAGGAAGCGCACATTTCTACGACGCTGGTGCATCTGGCGAATGCTTCGTATCGGCTGGGGCGTACGTTGCGATTCGATGCGGCGACGGAGCAGGTGATTGACGATGACGAAGCCAATCGGCTGCTTCGTGGGAGTTATCGGGCGCCTTATGTCGTGGCGGAAGAGATTTGATTTTGAACGAAGGATAGTGATCGATGCGCGTTGGCACGGCGGGGCTAATCGTGATTTTCGCGGTGGCGGCGTTCTTGGTTTGTTGCCTGGTGGCAGAACCGAAACCGGCGGAGCGAATTTCCGTTGTCGTTAACGAGCAAGAACGGCGTGTCGACATTGCGATCGATGGGAAACCGTTTACGTCGTACATCTGGCCGACCACGCTAAAGAAACCGGTGCTTTATCCGCTGCGAACGGCTAAAGGGACTGTCGTGACGCGCGGGTATCCGCTTGAACAGCGGGCGGGCGAGCGCGTTGACCATCCGCATCACGCGGGCCTTTGGTTCAATTATGAGAATGTGAACGGCCTTGATTTCTGGAACAATTCTGACGCGATTAAGGCGGAAGACGCGCCGAAGATGGGGACTATTGTTCAGCGGGCTGTTGTTTCGGCAAAAAGTGGCTCGCGCGAGGGCACCCTCGACGTTGAAGCGGACTGGGTTACGTTCGATAAAAAAGTTTTGCTCAATGAACACACTCACTTTGTGTTTCGGGGTGGGGCGGATTTTCGGAGCATCGATCGCATCACGACTCTTACTGCACTCGATGAGAAAGTTTTCTTTCCTGACTCGAAGGACGGAATGCTGGGGCTGCGGGTGATTCGCGCGCTCGAGATTCCTTACGACAAACCGGAGGTGTACACCGACGCGAGCGGGCGGCCCACGACCGTCGCCAAGATGGACAATACCGGCGTGAATGGGACATACCTTACCAGCGAAGGAAAAAAGGGAGACGCTGCGTGGGGCACGCGTGGGAGGTGGTGCAACCTCAGCGGGGTCGGCGGCGATGAGCCGGTGACGATTACGATTCTCGATCATCCGCGGAATCCGGGCTTTCCGACTTATTGGCATGCGCGCGGGTATGGTCTTTTTGCGGCAAATCCGCTTGGCGAGAAAGTCTTCAGCAACGGCAAGGAGGAGCTGAATTTTTCTCTGGCTCCTCATGCGAATGTCACGTTTCGTTATCGTGTTTTGATTTCTTCCGCGATCCTTACTCCGGAAGCGACCGAAGCGGCGTACAAAGATTTCGTTGCGGCGTATCCTTGATGCGACCCATCGCGATGCGATTCATTTCATGCCAGTCCACATCGGTCTAATCGGCGGCGGAAATATCACGGAGACGCATGCGCGCGCGGCGCGTGCGATTCCTGATGTTGAGATTTCGGGCATCTACGGCACCAACGCTGGAAAAATCGCGCGCCTCTGCCGTGATTATGGCGGGACGCCATTTGAGAACTTCGATGAATTTCTGAAACATCGGCCGATGGATCTGGTGGTTCTTGGCAGTCCTTCGGGCTTGCATGCGGAGCAGGGTATCGCGGCTGCGCGTTACGGGCTGCACGTTCTAACCGAAAAACCGATTGAGATCAGCACGGCGCGCGCCGATGCGCTTATCGCGGCCGCAAAGGAAGCTGGCGTGCAGTTAGGCGTGATTTTTCAGGATCGCGCGAAGCCGCACATTCGCCAGCTCAAGAGCTGGATCGAACAAAACCTGCTGGGAAGGATTTTGTTCGTCGATGCTCGCGTGAAATGGTATCGGCCGCCGGAGTATTACGCCGACTCGCGCTGGCGCGGAACGCTGGCGCTTGATGGCGGCGGGGCTTTGATCAACCAAGGCGTGCACACCGTCGATTTGCTGGTGTGGTTGCTCGGTGATGTGGTGCGCGTACAAGCACGTACGGCGACTCTGCTGCACAAAATTGATGCCGAAGACACTGCGGTGGCCACGCTAGAATTTGCGAGTGGGGTTTTGGGCGTGTTCCATGCTACGACGGCTGCGTTTCCCGGATACGCGCGCCGCGCGGAGATCTCGGGAACCGAAGGCACAATCATTCTTGAGCATGATCGCATCATCGCCGCCGATCTTAAAAGCGCTTCTGCCGCTGCCTCTGTATCTGCGGGGCTCGCCCGTCTCAATGAATCAGCGAAGGACGAAAACCAGAGCGCGTCTTCGGCCACGGTCAGCGATGTTCGCGGACATCAGGCCGTATTGGAGGATTTTCTCGAAGCTATACGGCAACATCGCGCTCCTGCGTGCGACGGTATCGAGGGGCGGCGAAGTATCGCGCTCGTCGAGGCGATTTACCGTGCCGCGAAGACCCCGGAGCGCAGCGTCGCTGTCTGAGAACGTGAGGTTCTATTAAGAGGGCTTCGCGATTCGAAAGAAGCTGAGGCTCGGCTGTACCATAGCGGTTTCCGTTAAGTCAGACACACGCGCTTTGCGCTTACTTGCGCAATGCAATAAGGGGCGTTCGTATGAGGCGTCTAGCTGAATTTGGGATCGCTGGGATTCTGGCCTTGGTGCCGGCCGCCACGGGATTTGCAGCGGAAAAATCGACGGCGACACAGCTGATTGAACTCGCGAAATCGAGCAACCCTGCCCTCAAAGATGCCATTACCAACACCTTCGATGCGAAGGAGTTGAAAGAAGGAACGGCATGGATCGGGCGCGGGCCGGATTTTTTCTTCGCCGTCGAGGCGGCTGCAAAACCGGCGCTAGTCATTGACGACAGCGCGGGTCCGCAAATGCAGAATCTTGCCGCATCCGATCTTTGGTACGCATCTACTCGAATCGCGCCCGTCGGCAGACTCCATTCTTTCCATTACCTCGTCGCGAGTAATGAGAGCAGCAGTAACGGGATGAAGGGGAGCACGAGCTTCGGCGGCCGGCTGGATCTTCCGGCGTTCGGCCCGTTGTCCTATCAACAGCCCGGACCTCCTGCTGGAACGCTCTCGGCGAAACTTTTTCACACGAGCAAAATTTACGACGGCATGAAGAGCGAGTATTGGGTTTACGTTCCTGCGGCCTACGATCCGCATGTACCCGCGGCACTGATGGTGTTTCAGGATGGCGAGTGGTACCTGGAGCGCAACGGAAACAATCCGGCGCTCAACGTGATCGATAACTTGATTGCGCAGAAAAAGATTCCCGTGATGATCGCGGTGTTCATCAATCCGGGAGATATTGCGGGCTCGCCGGGTACGCCGACGTTCAATGCAGTGAAAGCGTATTCGGACAAGTGGAAGCGCACGCTGAAGGATTCCATGCGCAGCACGCTGTATGACACGGTGAGCGATCGTTACGCGCGCTTTCTGCGCGACGAAGTCCTCGCGGATGTGGAATCGAAATACAACATTCGCAAGGATGCGTACAGCCGCGCGATCACCGGGCTTTCGTCCGGCGGGATTTGCGCTTTCAACGTGGCATGGCAGATGCCGGATCAATTCAGCCGCGTTATTTCGTGGATCGGGAGCTTTACCAGCATTCAATGGAAAGAAGACCCCGCCGTTGCGGACGGCGGCCAGGACTTTCCGGAAAAAGTTCTGCACGAGGCGCATCGCAATCTTCGAGTCTGGCTTCAGGACGGCGCGGAAGATTTGGAATTGGACCGTTACGGGAGCTGGGCGCTGGCGAACATCCGACTCGCCAACGCGCTCAAGTTGAAAAACTACGATTTTCATTTTAGTTTCGGCAAGGGCACGCACAACCCGGGACAGGGTGCGGCTGAATTTCCCGAAGAAATGGTGTGGCTCTGGCGAGACTACGATCCTACCAAGACCGAGCAGGTTTATGAGATGGAGCCGACGGAAAAATCCAAGCCGTTGTTTCGCGTCGCCATCACCAATCGCGACGCACAATAGACGCAATTGGGATCTTAGAGTGGTGTTCTACCATTGAGCTACTCCCGCTTCTTCTCAGATAAGTGGATTAGATGCTGTTGGAACTCCACGATATCGAGCAAACCAAAGAGCAACCGCTTGTCTGATTGATTGTTCGTCAGGTTCGCTGTCAGAAGCCCAGGCGATAAACCCATCAGGGCGTATCAGTACAGCCCTCAAGCCTAATTGTTCTTTCACCCGGCCCGAAACATACTTCATTTGATCGCCATATTCACTCGCCAAAGTTTTTAGTGAAGCGTTCCTATTGAAATCAAGCAACATTCCTTGGCCATCGTGCATTAGCTCGCCAATCCTCGCACCGCCTTCCAACTCAAAGTTGGGAACGCTGTGGCCTACTAAAGGGTGGTCGCCACCGAGATTGTACTGTGTGAAAACGCCCCACACCCTTCCCGCAATATGAGTGGCACCATCGCGAGTATTCATAAGGTCGCGGACAATTGCATAGAGCGCGCGGGCATGTGGGCCTGGTCTCATGATCGCAACCTGGGCGCGTGACCAATCCAGGACCTGTGCACCAATTGGGTGCCGTTCCGTCTGATAACTGTCGAGCACGCCTTCCGGCGCTTTCTTTTGGATGGTTGCGGCGAGCTTCCAGCCCAGGTTCATGGCATCGCCCATTCCAAGGTTAAGCCCTTGACCTCCGAGCGGCGAATGAATGTGCGCGGCATCGCCGGCTAAAAGTGCACGTCCGTTGCGATAGGTTGTGGCCTGCCGTGCTCGGTCAGTCCAAGTCGCTGCGACATGCAGGGTGTTGATGGTCACGTCGGTATTCGAGATACGGCGAAGAACTTCCTGAACATGTTCACGCGTGATTGGCTTTCCTGAATTATGAAATGCCCCACCATCAAAATCCTGAATCATTACGAAACCTGGCTGCGATTGGAGGTACATGCCTGTTGCTGTCTGGTTTCGGCCTGGCTTGAGCTTCTCCGGGTCGGCAATGTCCACTTTAGTAGAGTAGCCGGTGAATTCTGGTTCCGTACCGGCGAATTCAAAACCGCCAGCTTTGCGAACAACACTGCGTGCTCCATCGCAACCCACGAGCCATTGACCTTGGAAAGATTGCTTATCTGACTGAACCGTGACTCCGTCCTAGGTTTGATGAAAGTCAGTCACGGCAAGCCCGCGCTTAATCTCTACGCCCAAGGCTTTTGCGCGGCGCGCCAGCACCATTTCAAGCTCTTGCATTTCAGAAATCAAACTGGTTTCAGTCGAGCTTGGCAGACGATACTTCCACTGTGAGATATCGATATCGCCCTCATGAAATGGAATGCCTGCGAAGTGTCCCACCTGACGACGTGATCCTTGTCCGGCATTTTGGTGGGGGTTTTTAAGGCGTTTATGCACCTCAAGGTCTTCTAGCAACCCACGGCGGTAAAGCGCTTCAATAGTAGGCGCCGAAAGTCCCCGTATCCCGAAAGGAAGCTGCTTTAAGGGCGACTGCGGATTCTCCGCCTTTTCCAGTATCAGGACTGAACATTTGGCCAAGGCCAGTTCACAGGCAAGGAAAAGTCCTACTGGGCCAGCCCCGGAAATGATTGCATCGTATACCGGTTGATTTTGATCGTGATTCATGAGTCTTTCAATTTGTGTCACCTACGATCGGCTTGGGTGTCCCGAGTTATCCGGAGCGGAGGTTCCTAGGCCGGTCCAAGATTGGGCGTTTGTGCGGAAGAGTCGGGTGACATCGCGCTGAATGTCGCTGCGCGAGACGGCACGGCCGTCTGCGGATAAGAGGCGGTAAGAGTCGGAGAGAATGCGCGAGATGGTTCTGCGGGTGTTGTTCCATTTGTAGATGAGTTGCTCGAGGACGCGAGCGTCGGAATGCTGCGGGATGAAGCTTGTGCCAAGCATCTCGATGCGCTCGCGGGTCATTTCTTCGACGATAGAGGGGTTGTTAAGGAACCACCAGCAGCCGAACGGCATGAGGTTACTGAACTTGCGCGCGTAGACGCAGAGTTCGTGCTGGTTCTCGCGACTGAGGACGCTTCCCAGGAAGCGATTGTCGGGAAATTCGCGGCAGAGATTTTCCAGGGCGCGCAAATCCGCTCGGCCGACGGCGTCGCCGGCGAGGCGCAGGGTGGGATTGACTTGTTTGCGGACACCGATCATGAGCGAGAGCGGGATGTTCAGTTCGCGGCAAGTGGGTAGAACTGCTTCGGCTAGCAAGCGATTGCCGACGGTATCGGCGGGATAAGCGAAGCTGTCCGGAAGGGAGACCGCCATGTAGATGGAGTTGGTGCGTTTGTGCCAATCCAGGAGGAACCGGTGAACCTCCGCTGCGGATTTGCCGGAGGCGTGTTCGTCGACCTCGTAGCCCTGACTCTTTAAGGCTTGCCAGTGGGCGGGCCAAGTGATGAGGATTCGATCGAGGCGGAGAACGGCGCTAAATTGGGTGTGGGTTGAAACGCCCTTTAGCCAGACCGCGGATTCTTCTGGATCGAGTGGGTCGTTGGTCATAACAATCGTGCTGACGCCCGCCAACTTGAGAACCCTATGGACATGCGATTCAAGATTCTGTCCCTTGAAGAAGGAGCGCGCTTCGGAGAGGTCTGGGCGATCAGTGGGCAAATCAAAAGCTTTGAGAACGGCTATAACGCCGCGCGTCGCTTCCGAAACGGGCGTGTTTTCAACGAAGAGGGCTTGCCAGATTGCGTCGGCCTGCTCGCGCTTGGAGAGCGCCCAGTATTTGTCGGGGAAGATGTCGGAGGAGCGGAAGAGTTCGGCCTCAAGATAATGATAGGTAAGGAGTTCGTCGATGCCCCATAGGCCAAGCTTGCCGAAGGACGGGGGATACAAGTGCGTGTGAATGTCGACAAAGGGCGTGGCAGTCAGAACTTCTTGAACGACGGAGGGGATTTGCGCTTCCGTCAGAAGATCGCGGTCGCCGTGGGCCGCGGTTTGGCTTGATGAAGGGGAAGATACAGGTGTCATGTGTCTCGCCAGTCGTGCCGATTTTGGGCACGGCTATCTTGCCATGCGACTCCTGGCTTGCACAAACGTCTATATGTCTACATAGGTTGTGACCCATGGTGTCTGCGGAGATGCAGGAGCGAGGAGTTGCCGGGAGTGGAGGCAGGGCGATGCCGCGTCGATGACGTAAGCACAATGCAAATTCTGCCGTGCCCTTCCGGGCGGCCGTGAGATAAACTCGATGGCTGCAGGTTTCGACACGTTCGGATAATTGCGGAAACAACCAATTCACGGGATTCGAGTTCCAACGTTCCAGCTTGACGGGATAACACTCGAACGTTTTCTGAGTCTTTATAGAGGTTATGGGCCCAATAACTCAACACCGCGGCAAGCCCAAGACCCTTCTGCTTCGTATCGCTACGGTATTGCTTCTTGTTGCTATCCCCTTTCTTTTTTTGCATTTCCGGCAGGGACGCTCCTCGGCGGACCGCGCGGAATCGGTCGTCAAGGTTGAAAGAAAAAACCTGTCGGAAACGCTGCGGTTGAACGGAACGACGCAGGCTTCGCGGTCGTTTATGGTGCTGGCACCGCGGCTGGAGGGGGCGCAAGTTGGCTCGATGGTGATTACGAAACTGGCTGCGGCGGGCCTGCACGTCAAGAAAGACGATTTGTTGGTGGAATTCGATCCGCAGGCGCAGACGAAGGATTACCTTGATAAGAAAAGCACGTACGACAACTTTGTGAGCCAGGTGGCTCAAAAACAGACCGATGAGGACATCGCGGGGGCTAAAGACGACACAGCGATGAAGCAAGCGGAAGACGAGTCGAAGCGGGCGCAACTGGAGATTCAGAGGAATGAAGTTGTGTCGCGAATCGATGCCGAAAAGAATCAGGAAGCGGTAGATGAAGCGCAGGCCACACTGAAGCAGCTGAAGGAAACGTACGCGTTGAAGCGGGCTGCGGCGGTGGCGGCGATAAGGATTCTGGAGATTCAGCGGGACCGGGCAAAGGAAGCGATGCGGTATGCGCTGGCCAATGCGGCGAAGATGACGGTGCGCTCACCGATGGCGGGAGTGGTGGTTTTCAATACGATCTGGCTTGGCGGACGAATGGGGACGGTACAACAAGGCGATCAGGTCCGGCCGGGGGTGCCGTTTCTGCAGGTCGTTGATCCGTCGCGGATGGAAGTGCGCGTGGAGCTGAATCAAGTCGACTTGCTGAAGATTCATCCGGGGCAGCAGGCGCAAATGCGTTTGGATGCTTATCCGGGGATGATGCTGCCGGCGGTGCTTGATGAACTGTCGCCGCTCGGGCACACAGGACAGTTTACCGAAATGGTTCGATCGTTTACGGCGCGTTTTTCGGTGCAAGGAAATGATCCGAGGCTTTTGCCGGACCTTTCGGCGGCGCTGGATTTGGATCTTGGAACAGACACGAATGTGTTGGTGATTCCGTACCAGAGTATCGGGACGGAATCGGGGCATTCGTTTGTGTGGCTGAAGAATTCGCGTAGCTTTGAGAAACGTACGGTGAAAATTGGCCGGCGGAATGACCTCAATGCGGTAGTGGAGTTAGGGCTCGCAGAGGGGGACGTGATTCGGCGGGACGCTGTCGAAGATCCTGCGGCTGCGGAGATGCGATGAGCGGCCCAAGCGGGAAGTGGAAATCGAGGAAGAAGGCGCTGGTTTGCGGCGCTGTTGTGATTGTTGGCGTGCTGGTGTTTGGAGCGTTCCGGATGGCGCGGTCGGCTGTAAATCTGCCGACAGCGGACGTGAAGCGCAAAGAGTTCGTGGACTATTTGGAAATTAAGGGCGAGGTGAAAGCGATTCGGTCGGCGGTGATCGCAGCGCCGTATGGCGCAGGCGATTTGCAGATTTTGAGGTTGGTGGACAACGCGGCGAAAGTGAAGAAGGGCGATTTTCTGGTGGAGTTTGACGCGACCACGGTGAAGCAGAAACTTGCGGAAGACCAGTCCGCGGTGAAGTCGGCGGAGGCGGAAACTCAGCAGTCGCGGGCGGCTTTGCGGTTGAAAGAAGAGCAAGACGTGACCGACGTGATGACCGCGAAGTACGACGCCGAGAAAGCGCGGATGGATGCGGGCAAGCAGGAGATTCTGTCGGTGATCGAGGGCGAGCAGGCCAAATTAAAGCTGGCGGACGCGGAACAGAAACAGAAAGAGATGGAATCCAAGTTGAAGGCGGATCGCGCGGCGGCGGCTTCCGATCTCGCGAGCAAACAACAGAAGCATGATCAGGCGGCGTTTCAGGTGGAGTTGGATCAACGCGCTTTGGACTCGCTTACTTTGCGGGCGCCGCTGGATGGAGTGGTGTCGCTGCAGAATCATTGGCAGCCACAGGGGAGTCCAACAACCTTCAAGCCCGGAGACCGAGCGTGGCCGGGCGCGGCTATCGCCGAGTTACCCGATGGTTCGGCGCTTAAAGTCTCGGCTCGCGTGGAAGAAGCGGAGCGAGGGCAGCTGAAATTGGGACAGACGGCGAGCGTGAGGCTGGATGCGCTGCCGGATCGTAGTTTTGATGGGCATGTGGATACGATCAGTCCTACGGCGAGTCTCGATTTTGGAGCAGGGTGGCCTGTGCCGCGCAATTTTGCGGTGGAGCTCGGCTTGAGCGAAAGTGATGCCCGGCTGACGCCCGGAATGGGAGCGACTGTGCGCATCGCGGTGGATCGCGTGCCCGATGGAATTGTGATTCCGACGAATGCTCTTTTCCGGAAAGCGGGACGAACCGTAGCGTATGTGCGGCGAGGCTCGAAGTTTGAAGAAACGCCGGTGGAGGTCT
>Ga0209139_10001032_pt1 | contig 10138 bp, 12 predicted proteins | sample BogFormECP14_OM3_FD_188246 | JGI IMG/M metagenome (GOLD analysis project Ga0209139, IMG submission 188246) | Bog forest soil microbial communities from Calvert Island, British Columbia, Canada - ECP14_OM3 (SPAdes) (version 2) | ecosystem: Environmental > Aquatic > Freshwater > Wetlands > Bog ...
TGAAATGACTCCCTGATTCCCGATGTGGCCCAACTCCCGATAAGTCGGGTTACCGGAGATGTGAAGTAAAACTTCACTTGGACGGTTACCGCGTTTATCAGGACTTAGCCTGACATTCGCCTGTTCCCGAGAGCAGGTTACGGTTATGACGCACAGTTGACCAAGATTCTAGCGATATGCGTTTGGTAATTCTAGAATGACTCAAGATCATGAAAAAGTGGCTCTCATCACTGGTTCCACTCTCGATTGGGCTCGGCATTGGGTGTGGTATTGGCTACTTTTCCGCCCTGCTCAACGCGGGAGCCAAAAATGTGCTGGTTACCAGTCCGACCGGAAGCGGTTTCCAGCAAGTCTTCACCGGCATGGGCAAGTTGTACGCGTTTGAAACTCTCGCTTCCAACTGCAAAGGCTCAAGCGACATGCAATTTGTCCTAGGCAACGAAGCGGATTTAATTGTCAAGTTTCGGGAAGCTGCAAATGGGAGCGGACTAAACCCGGCGATAGATGTGGCTGAATCCAGGTTGGCTATAAGGAATGCCATAGCGGCAGAAGCAGCGAAGGACTCTAAGCTTCAATCGGAGCAAGAGGCCCGGGCAAGGAAATTGCTTGAAAGTAGCGGTTGGAGGGACCCTTCTGAGGCTCGCATGCGACGCGTCATCACGGCGCTGGACGACGAGGAATGTCGACAATCACCTACGGCTCGGGTACCGACCCAATGAAGAGCGCAATTCGCTATGCGGTCCTAATACTTGTCGGGCTCATTTTGGGATTGCCCCTTGGGATTCGCTTAGGGCACCGGACCTTCGACAGAGGAAACGAAATGTTCTCGGAGGTCTTAGCATTGAGTGAGTACGAGACTCTAGCTGGCATACAATACAAAGAATCGGACTTTCCTCACGCCAAGCTCGCTCTGCAGGACCTCATCAAATTCATGGACGAAATGGAAACGAATAATAAGCCCGAACTCCAGCGGTCTACGGAGTTGGACCGCGGTATTGCTTACATGAGACTCGCGTTTCTGGAAGAAAAGGCCGGGAACGCATCAGAGAGTGCGACGTATATTCACAAAGCACAGGCGGTGCTTAGTAAGCGCGACGGTAGTGAGCAGTCCGAGGAACACCTACGTGAGCAGGTAACCAGATATGACAGAACGCCTACGTACAAATTGCCCGGCATTTTTCTCTTAAGCCGAAAGATGTAGTTCCATCCTGCGAGAGAAGCACGAATCGTCGTGCAAGTCCCGATTAGTCGCGTTACCGGACATTGAAGATCTGGCTGATTTCGCTTGTACGATTACCGCTGTCAGCTCAACCGGCCGACGCAACACTTTCTAATAGCCTGATTCAACAGCACTTCCCCGAGAGAACCGATCTGTCGCTATGTACTCAATCAGGACCTAGCCAGGGCAGTGTTTTGCTTGACTCAACACTTGTAAGCGATTTTAGCCTTTGAGACTCCAGCAGTTAGACTTTGAGCTTAGTGTTGCGTCGACCCATTGAGACCACCTGGCTTACCGGACATGTGCCGTACTAGGACTCCACTTTTCCGATTACCGCGTTAATCAAGCACTGAGTCGGACTAGAAACGATCCCCACACACGTCGCCCAGCAATTCTCTAAGGTGCGAATTCGGTGGAAATGGATTATCCTCCCTGACATGCAACCCGCATGACCGGTTCGCTTTTGTGAAGAAAGCCTGGTTTGGGTAAAAAGACCTCATCTCGTCGTGACTTTCTAAGGCTGGCTGTAAGTTCGGCTGGTGCGACAATCCCTGGCCTGCCTAACCATTTGTTCTCGAAATCGCTTTTCTCCCAAGCGGTCTCACCAGACTACGTCCTGAGGATTGCCGCTAGCGCGATTGAGATTTCTCCCAAGCATCTCGTTTCGACAATTACCTACAATGGCCAATTCCCAGGCCCCTTGCTGCGATTCAAAGAAGGCCAACCAACCCAAATAGAGATTTACAACGATACCGACACTCCCGAGCAACTACATTGGCATGGTCAACTAGTTTCCACGGAGGTAGACGGCGCAGCGGAAGAGGGGACGCCATATATTCCAGCGCATGGTATGCGAAGGATTGCCTTCACTCCCCGTCCGTCCGGTCTCCGCTTCTACCACACGCATAATCGCGCCGGCGCTGATCTTCACGCGGGGCAGTACAGCGCCCAGGTTGGTCCGGTGTATATCGAGCCAAAGCGGGAGTTGGGTTGCTTCGACAAGGAAGTTTTTCTTGTGCTCAAGGAATTCGAACCGACGTTCAGCCAAGGCGGCGACATGGCGCAAGATTTCCTGCCGCATTCTGGAAAAATCGAAGAACTCGAAGTGGCGGGCGAGTCCTCCATGAAAGCGTCACTCGCGAAAGGCATGCCCAACGGCTACGAGGTTGGATATCGATATTTCACCATCAATGGGCGGATGCTGGGACACGGCGAACCGGTCCGGGTGAAACGGGGCGAGCGTGTTATTTTTCATGTTCTGAACGGAAGCGCGACAGAGATTCGAAGCCTTGCGTTGCCCGGACATTCCTTCAAGGTAGTTGCTCTCGACGGGAATCCAGTCCCGACTCCTGCGGAAGCGCCGGTGCTCTGGCTTGGAACTGCGGAGCGGATTTCTGCGGTCGTTGAGATGAATCATCCGGGCGTATGGATCATGGGAGATTTGGCCGACGACGATCGCAATCACGGCATGGGCATCGTCGTCGAATACGCGGGCCACCACGGTAAACCCATTTGGTTGTCACCCAAGCCGTTTCGTTGGAATTACTCGCGTTTCGGTACAGTTGGTGTGTCTGCTTCCACTCCCGATGAAACATTCGATATGACGTTCGCGAAAGACAATGCCGCCGAAAGGGGTTTCAATCGTTGGACGATTAACGGAATTGCCTATACCATGGAGCAGAAAATCGCGCCCGCGTCCTTTCATCTGAAAGAGGGGAAACGCTACCGGCTGCGCATGCGTAACGCGAGCGACGACATTCATCCAATTCATCTGCACCGTCACAGCTTCGAACTCGCGAAAGTCGCGGGGGCACCGACGAACGGTGTGATGAAGGACGTGGTCATGGTCGGTGGTTATCAGGAAGTCGAAGTGGATTTCATCGCCGACAATCCAGGTCTGACGCTCTTTCACTGCCACCAGCAGCTGCACATGGACTTTGGCTTCATGACGTTGTTCGACTACGCCTAGGAATTGTGCCGCGACTGCGGGTGAAATCATAATTACTCGCGTTACCGGACAATGGGATTTGGGGCAATTCCACCTGTCTAGTTTCGGCGTTAATCAGGATCTCGACACATTCGCGGCAACTAAACGGAAACCACCGGCCCGATGGGAGCCATCCAAGTACAAGCTGCGGTAATGACATGTTTGCCGGAAGCCTGTTGGACCGAGGCGAGAGGCTTCGAGCGGCTATATCACGACGCGCCGGAGGGACCTATGAGTGGGCTGAGCGACCTGGGATTGCGGGTGGGACTTGTGCTGCTGGCGCTCCTCGGAGCGCCGCTGACGAGCCCGGCTCAGACCGACGAGATTCAAGTGTACGATGCGGAGATTGCCGCGCCAGGCATCTTCAACCTAATGATCCATACGAATTTTACTCCGGTTGGGCGGAAGACGTCAGATTTTCCGGGAGCGATTATCGCGAACGATTCAGTGAATGGGGCCGCCGAATGGGCTTATGGGGTGACGCCGTGGTTCGAACAAGGTTTGTACATGCCGGTGTACAGCTTCTATTCGACGAACCAGGGCGCGACGATCAATGGGTTCAAAATTCGCGAATTGTTGGTGCGGCCGCATGCGCGCGAGCACAAGTTCTTCTATGGGCTCAATTTTGAGTTCAGCGTCAATGCGCGGTACTGGGAAGACCGGCGGATTACTTCGGAGATTCGGCCGATTGTGGGCGCGCATTTGGGACGTTGGGATTTGATTTACAACCCGATCGTGGATACAGATTACACGGGTGGATTGAAAGGCTTGCAATACAATCCCTCGGGCCGTGTTGCGTATAATTTCAACAACAAATGGGCGCTGGCGCTGGAGGAATATGACGGATTCGGACCGCTGCGTGGGTTTGTGTCGCGCGATCAGCAATTTCATGAAACTTGGGCGGCCGTGGACCGGAACGGCGGATTTCTGAACGTGGAGACCGGAGTGGGTGTGGGCTGGAGCGGGGGGGCGGACCGGCTGACTCTTAAGTTGATGCTTTCGCGCGATTTGAATTCGCATTCGCATTGAGAGGGCGTTGACAGTCCGCAACTCCTGGTAAGTCGCATAATCGGACAAGTGGTTTTCATCCCGAGGGGCGCTGTATGCTGCTGCCATTTTATTTCTCCTTTGCTGTTGGTGCTGGCGGGACCAGGGGGTTGGTGCGGCCGATTCGTGTGCTGGCGTCATCGCCTTCCTGTTGGATGAGAAAATCGCCCTGTATCTGGCCGACCGCCGTTGAGTCCAGTATCCGGAGTTCCTCCGATCGGGCTCCAACCATGTATCCCAGGTGCGGGGCCTGCGCTGTCGAACTCCGGACGCTCCATGTTTTCTTTTGCGGCACTCGGCCCGCTCTCCACGAAAATCGTGGCATCGTCCAACTCGTTCTCTGCGCCTAGCAGAAGCTCCGCCGTAAAGCGGTCACCTGGGACAAGATCTTTTCGTGAGAAATAAAACTCAACTGGTGACGCGCCGCCAGTATCGTCCGTGCAAACTCCCGGTCTCAAATACAGAAATAGCTGTCTCATTCCTCTTCCTCCTGATCCTCGTCGGGATCGATTTCCTCGAGCTCTTCGTCGTCTTCGGTCTCTTCGATCTCGAGCTCTTCTTCTGGTTCTTCTTCTTCGGTCTTGCGCCGGCCGCTGCGACCTTCACAAAGTTCGGCGGCTTGCTCTGCGATGAGTTTCCTGAGCTCAGTCGATTTACTTGCCATTGGTGGATACCTCTGCGAGTACCTGAATGTTGAACGCTCGAGGCGATTCTCCGCGGGTGTCGCGGGAATTGGTACGCCTATATCGCTGGTCCTCGTTTGGTCGTCGATGGTTCAAATCCGCGTCACGGAATAACCCTTGCGCGAGCCTCTGGTCGAACCTGGGATCATGCTTGTCGAAACTAACGCGGTTGCCCACGCGGACGCGCCCTTTGGTATGTTCAAACCTAAAAAAGTACAGAGCCCCGCCATCGCTTTCGATGAAGCCGAAGCCATCGCAAAGAACTTTTACGAATCCAATCATGATCGAAGTCTCCCTGGCCGCGAAGGCCGAACAGAAAAAGCAGAAGCCAGCGAAGAAGAGTGAGGACTCTCGTTCGCTGGCCCCAATCGACGTGGTAGACGAGGACCATGCCGAGATCGTTGTAGAAATATTTAAGGGACGCCCCCAAGGAAGGTAACGTCCCTCGATCGATCGCGCCCGGAACACCCAAGGGGGTAAGACCCTGGTGACTAGACTGCGAGCGAAACTTTTAGGATTGGTTGGATTCAGCCAAGGCCTCCGAGAACGCTCTCCGGCTGATTGGCTCGGCTAGGGTGCCGATGATGCCGAATGCGGCTGGTGCCATCGGCTTGGGTTGGGCTGCGCGCTGCTTGGCTCTTCGACGACGGAGTCGGACTCTTTTATTTTGAGGTTTCCTCATAGCCGCGCTCCGTCATGTAACTGAGTGACGCGACTCTCTAGCCTGTTGGTTTCTGCCAATCTGTTGTAGGTATCGCGGTACGCTCGATTCGCGTTCATCTTTGCGCGCATCTTGTCACCGCTGAGCGTGGCGTAATCCGAGATCACTTCATCTTCCAGAATCTCCTGGGGCGTCTTTACGATCACGGGTTTTGCTGCGACGGGTCGCTCGAGCTCACCTGCGATGTAGCGGATTTCGGTGTATTGATCCGCTGCTTCCTGCGTGAACTTGATTGCGCAAGTGAGCGTGCGGCTATTCATGTCCAGAGGAAGAGCCTGCGTCGAGAGGACACCTCTTCTTGGCATCCCGGTCGTTGTGCCGAAGCGGTGCGGCGTCTTCTCGCGCAAGCGCTTGCGGAAATTTCAGGAAGACTTGCACATAAGCCTGCGACCTATCCCGCGACCACTGGTAGATAGCCTGGCGCGGGCGGAGTTTGATCGCCCCTGGTTGCAGCTTTCGACCAGGCAACGGCTCGGTTTGCTGGACATGGTCGTGTATCTGCACGCCGGAAGGGAGGCAGCGGCGTGATGACCACATACGAGCGCAACCTTGCCACTCCCGTTTACATTCGTTGCAAGGACGGCCGTCTTTTTCAGAACGGCTGCTTGGCCGACTACCCCGGGCGCCCGGTTGCTAAATCCCTGGATCGCATTCTTCGGTTCGACATGCTGCGCCACGTCATTCCGTTCGGTCAACAAATTCGATCGTTAGCCGCAGCAATGGAAAACTTCCCCGCGGAATGGAAGCGCCAAAGCCGTATGGCCATCCGGGCCGCTTACAACCTTCCACAGGACCCGGTCGATATGCTGGGGCCTATAAACTGAAGCGAAGAATCGCCTACAGCAAGCCGCAACGTAGTTTTTGCAAACGCACCCACCATCTTCAGTCGAGCAAGCTCTCTCGCCTCTCGCCTTTAGCACCGTCTCGGATCGGCACAGTTGCCGTTCCGATCAGTACACCTGCGCCTGCGCAGCAAGGCAAGGCTACCGCACAGTGCTCATTCGCGAGAGTGAGCACTACGAGGCAGCAATGTCTCAAAAATCAAAATAAGGGAGCACCAAATGCACACTTGTAGCGTGAAATTAAATTTACTTGGAATACCTCGACCGAAGATGCGACGCAGCGCAGTCAAAGTGTTCCCGAGCAGCGATGAAATTGTCCCTTGTTTTGTGATTGCTGTTGCGATACTGCTCGGGATCATTGCAGCCGTTGCTCGAATGTTTTGAGTTTGAGCTATTTTCCGCTGCATCGCCCTACCCGCGGGGCGATTCGGAGGCAAATCGCAAGCAGCACCAGCCCAACCGAGCAATAACAGTTTGAAACCCCGTTACCGGATAACTGGATCAGTGCCAACCCACAACTCCGCACGTTGTGAGCAATGGTATTGCTAGCTTTGTCGAGCGAATCGAAACCAACCAAGTTTAGAAGCACTATTCATAACGGAGGGCGACCAGGGGATCGACGCGAGTTGCGCGGCGTGCAGGGAGGAAGCAGGCGCCCAAGCCTACCGTGACGACGAAGGTGGCCACTGCCGTGAACGTCCAAGGATCCGTGGCGGAGACGCCCCAAATTTGGCTCGCTAGGAAACGCGTGACGACGTAGCTCGCGAAGAGGCCGAGGACAATTCCTGTTGCAAGCAAGCGCGCGCCTTTCGCAAGAATCATCTGCAAAATGCTGCCTTGCTGAGCGCCGAGGGCCATGCGGATGCCGATCTCCTGCGTTTGGAGCGAGACCGTATAGGCCATTACGCTAAAGACTCCCACGATCACGAGCAACAGGCTGATACTCGCCAACGGCGAGGCGATCAAGAGACCAAACTCTGGGGTAGCGTATGTAAACCTTTGCAGAAAGTCTTCGAGTGGGCTGGACAGTGCAATAACCTCATTGCGATCCACAGCCCAAACTTGTTCTTGGACCGCGTGCGTCAGTGAAGACGGTTCCACCGTTGTCTTCAAAAGAAAAAGGAATCCGCCACGAACTGTATACGGAAGAAAGATCATGGGCATGGTGGGTAGCTGCGGGCCAGCGCTTATCACGTCTCGGACGACTCCAACGATTTGGAATTCGGCATCTTGCGTTTCGGCAGACGGCCCCTTGAAGGCTTTCACCTGGATTTGTTTTCCGACCGGATTCTCATCGCCAAAGAAGTCACGCGCCAATCTCTGACTGATGACTCCGACGTATTGCGCTGTTCGCACCTCTCGTTCGGATAGCCAGCGGCCTTGGACCATGCGCAGCTCTAGCGTTGGAACGAGATTTTCGTCACACGCAAAAATACCAGCATCCTCGGTGTGGGTTGCCCCAGGCACAGTCACTTTGGGCCCGGCCGACGGACTATAACCGGGCATCGCGTTCCCGATCGAAACATGGGCGACGCCCGGCAACGATTTCAGACGTTCGGCGACATCGCGGAGCAGGGCTAGTCCCTGCGGCGAAGCGAATTTCTGAAGCGGTGAAACGGAGGTCTTGTCATGGCTTGTGTGAGGCGCGAAGACGACGAACAAGACATTCTTGGGATTAAAGCCCAGGTCAACGCGGGTGAGAAGGAAGAAGCTGCGCATCATCAGTCCAGTGCCGATCAAAAGGACGATGGCGAGCGCGACCTCAGCGACGACCAGCGCGGCGCGAAGCCTTCCGTGGCGGAAACCACCGTTTGTGCCTTTTCCGGTGCCTGCTAGTTGCGGTTGTATATCCGAGCGCGCTACGCGAAGAGCCGGGGCCAGACCGCAGATCAGTGTTGTGAGGATGGCGAGTCCCAGAGCAAAAAACAAAACAGGCGGGTTCAACCCGAACCCCGATTCCGCGCCGAGACGCCCGCCCGCATAGAGATCTCCTACGCGAGGGAGAATCTCCGGAACGGATTTCATGCCGAACCATGCGAAGAGGCAACCAACAATGCAAGCGGCCATTGCCAGCACGGAACTTTCCGCCAAGAGCTGACGAACTAGCCGTCCGCGCGTCGCGCCGAGAGCAGAGCGTACCGCCATTTCTTTTTCTCGCACAGTCGCGCGAGCCAGAAGAAGATTCGCGACGTTGCTACACGCGATTAGGAGTAGCATCGCGACCGCCGCGAGCAAATCGTAGAGCAGGTGCTTCATGTCGGAATGAAATTGCGTCCTGCCACCTTGCGGACCTAGTAGGGAATCGGTGGCCGACTGAACTCGCGCTGCGAAATGCTTCGGAAAATCGTCCGGATGAAGAAGGGCGAGGTGTTTGACGATCACATCGAGGTCCGCGGAAGCTGTCTCTATCGTTATACCTGGCTTTAGGCGACCCAATACGGCGGCTGTCGGTTCTTCCTCGGCGCCCGGTGTATTTCGAGAGCGGGTAATCGGGATCCAGATTTGGGCTTGCAGACCATACGCTTGGAAACGCGGGGGCATAACGCCCACTAGCGTTCGTGGCTCACCATCGATGGTAAGGATCTTTCCGAGAATTTGCGGATCCTCCTGGAAGACGCCTTTCCAGGTTTTGTTACTCATCACAAAAACGGGAGACGCTCCTGGCCTGCCATCTTCCGGAGCGATGCCGCGGCCAAGGAGCGGCGGCACGCCATAAAAATCAAAAGCGTCGGGAGTTACGCGAGTGCTCGAAAACTGATACATCTGGGAGCCATCATTGGCGAGCACCATCTCGACAATGTAGCCAACAACATTTTCGAAGACTCGATTCTGCTCGCGGATAGCGTCGAGATCGGCAAGAGCAAGCGTCAGAGGTTGCAGATTGCTGCCGGACTGGCCTGTGTTTTCCGTGTTCTGAACCACAAGGACAACCAGCCGACTCGCGTCTTTTGCGGCGAACGCATTGAAAACCAAATTGTAGAAGATGCTGAAGACAACCGTGGATGCGCCGATGCCGAGGGACAGTGCAAAAATGGCCACAAAGGTGAAGCGGCGGTCTTTGCGAAGATTGCGGATAGCGTAATGGAAGTCGCGGAGGAGGTTGTCGAGGTAAGTCTCCCAACGGGTTTCGCGGACTTCTTCTTTGACGCGTTCGAGGCCGCCGAATTCGAGTTTGGCGCGGCGGTGAGCTTCTTCGGGGCTTAAGCCTGTGCCTACATACTCGGCGATTTGGCGATCGAGGTGGAATCGGAGCTCTTGATCGAGTTCGGTCTCCGCGCGGGACTTTTGAAAAAGGCGGCGAATCCAACGCATCATCACGACTCCTCCTCTGCGCGCAAGATGAGGCCGACGGCATCACAAAGTTGCCTCCAATTCACAACTTCGGCTTTCATATGCATTCGGCCTTTTTTGGTCAGCGAATAGAACTTGGCTTGGCGGCCGGTTTCGGATTCTTTCCATTCGGCTTGCAGCCAGCCTTTATCTTCGAGGCGATGAAGGGCGGGATAAAGGGATCCTTGATGAACCTGGAAGAATTCCTTCGAGATTTGCTGAAGGCGCTGGGCGATGGCGTAGCCGTGGCTCTGGCCCAGAGCGACAACCTTTAGGACCAACATATCGAGAGTGCCCCGGAGTAGTTCT
>Ga0209139_10001033_pt1 | contig 10137 bp, 4 predicted proteins | sample BogFormECP14_OM3_FD_188246 | JGI IMG/M metagenome (GOLD analysis project Ga0209139, IMG submission 188246) | Bog forest soil microbial communities from Calvert Island, British Columbia, Canada - ECP14_OM3 (SPAdes) (version 2) | ecosystem: Environmental > Aquatic > Freshwater > Wetlands > Bog ...
CAAATTCCGCACGCCGCCTGCCGCCTCCAGCCAGATCAAAGCGGCTATGGCTCTCGAGATCGCGAAGCCGTTGCCGTCGGTGATAGAATTCAACGAAAATGGCCGCATGGTTTGCGCTCTCCGCCCTGATAAAAAGCAAATCGTTTCGCCGCCGCCGGCGAACTGATCATTTGGGGTCGCCATGCGCGTGCTTCTCACCGGCTCGTCCGGATGGCTGGGCCGGTTCCTGGCGCCTCGCCTTCGGGCGGCCGGCCATGGCGTGACCGGCCTCGATGTCGTGCGCGGAGCGGATACGCAGGTCGTCGGTTCCGTCGCGGATGCGGCGGTTGTGGAGCGCGCTTTCGCCGAGCATGGCGTCGAAGCCGTGGTCCATGCCGGCGCGCTTCATAAGCCGGACATCGCCCGCGTCCCCACGCAGGCGTTTGTCGACGTCAACGTCACCGGCACGCTGAACCTGCTGCGGGCGGCGGTGAAAGCGGGGCACGACCGGTTCGTGCTGACTTCGACGACCTCGCTGATGATAACGCAGGCGATCCGGCAGGAAGCCGACGGCGCCGCCGTCTGGCTCGACGAAGACGCAGGACCGCTCGCGCCGCGCAACATCTACGGCGTGTCGAAACTCGCCGCCGAGGGGTTGTGCCATGTTCAATTTCTCGAACACGGACTGAATTGCGTGATCCTGCGCACCGGCCGCTTCTTTCCTGAGGACGACGACACGCACCGAGAGCTCTCTGGAGAAAACCTCAAGGCGAACGAATTTCTCAACCGGCGATTGACCGTCGAAGATGCCGCAGAAGCGCATCTCGTCGCCCTCGAACGCGCTCCGTCGATCGGCTTCGGCGCGTTCATCGTCTCAGCGCCGACGCCTTTCGATCGATCCGACGCACGGGCGCTCAGGCGGGACGCGGCGGGGGTGGTGGCCCGATACTTTCCCGACGCGCCGGCTCTATATTCGAGGCGGGGTTGGCGGCTGCCCGAAAGCATCGGCAGGGTCTACGACTCGAGCCGCGCCGAGCTCTCGCTCGGCTTTCGCTGCGAGACGGATTTCGGCGGGGTCTTGGATGCGCTGCGAGCGGGAGGGCCGCTTCCGTTCATACACGATCCTACGTATATTTCGCCGAAGGAGCGGGCCGAAGGCGGCTGAGACGACGCCGCGAAACAACGGCTGTGTCTCGTCTCGACCGACCAAGCCAACACGTGTCATCCCCGCGAAGGCGCGGATCCAGCCGTGTAGGGACACGACGAAACGCCGGCGTAAGCCCGCAAGTCGTCGAAAGCGGTGCAGAGCGGCAAGCCTTATAGTGTCGTGGCAGCCTGGAGGAATCCTCACCGAACCGCCGCGTCCTCCACCCGACACAGCGCCCAGGGCAGTTGCGACAGGATGCGCAGGTCGTAGACGCCGCTCAGCGCTTAGGACGGGCGGCAGTCCGCTTTGCCGAGCGCGAGCGTCGGATCGGGCGCCTCGCAATAAAATTTTGCCGCCCCTCTTGGCAGGCGACTACGGACCGGCTACATACCGCGCCCGGGGTCGGCGGCGCGATGCGACCCCCATGATCAAAAATGGCTTCCGCCTCATAATGTCGACGCCTCCAAAGGGAACGACGCGAAGAGAGCGGTGGATAGGCCGGAGGACCCGGGGGGCGACCCTCGTGTCTCGTCCGGCTATGTCCTGTCCGAGACTGCCGGCGCCGCGCTACCCCCTTGGGACGCGCGGCTTAATTCCCTCCCGCGACGCGGGGACCAGGGGGCCTGCATAGACGGGGAAGACCGAATTTTCAACCGACGGTCCTCTGGGGCCGGCGGACGACTGCGGTTCGAACCATCTGTCCGGCGCTGGGTTTCGCCCAACTCCGGGGACAGGCGCAAGTCGCGGCGTCGCGTCGTCGCTTGGACGGCGCGGCGCGGCATGTGCAGAAGGCGGGATTTTCCCGCCAACCGGAGCAAGCACCGTGGACAGAGCGGAGAAAAAGCAGGCTGTCGCGACCCTGCACGAAGTCTTTTCCAAGACTTCGGTAGTGGTCGTGGCGCAATATTCCGGCCTGACGGTCGCCCAGATGCAGCGTCTGCGCAAGCAGATGCGGCAGGCGGGCGCGCACGTTCAGGTCGCCAAGAACCGCCTCGCTCAGATTGCTCTCAAAGGCACGGACGTCGCCTCGATCGGTCCCCTTCTCAGGGGGCCGACCCTGATCGCTCATTCGAGCGATCCGGTGGCGGCGGCCAAGGCAGCCGTGGCTTTCGCCAAGGATCACGAAAAATTCGTGCTTCTGGGCGGCGCCATGGGCAAGACGTCGCTCGACGTCGATGGGGTGAAGTCGCTCTCGACCTTGCCCTCGCTCGACGAACTGCGCGCCAAGCTCATAGGGCTGATCGCCGCCCCGGCGACCAAACTGGCTCAGCTGGCCAATGCGCCCGCCGCCAAGGTCGCCCGCGTGGTCGCAGCCTATGCCGCCAAAGACGCAGCCTGAAGGCCCTTCACAAATCCCCTGATTCGAACCATATAGGAACGCGAGACTATGGCCAACTTAGAAAAAATCGTCGATGAGCTGTCGAGCCTGACCGTCCTGGAAGCGGCGGAACTGGCGAAGCTGCTCGAAGTGAAATGGGGCGTTTCGGCCGCCGCCGCCGTCGCGGTCGCCGCCGCGCCCGGCGGAGGCGCCGCCGCCGCTGCTCCCGTCGAGGAAAAGACCGAATTCACGGTCATGCTGGCCGCGATCGGCGACAAGAAGATCGAAGTCATCAAGGAAGTCCGCGCGATCACCGCGCTGGGCCTGAAGGAAGCCAAGGATCTGGTCGAGGGCGCGCCCAAGGCCGTCAAGGAAGGCGTCACGAAGGAAGAGGCCGAGAAGATCAAGGCCGCTCTGGAGAAGGCAGGCGCCAAGGTTGAGCTCAAATAATTTTGCGCGGCTCCAAGGGGGCCGAATTGCTAGTCGAACGGCCTCGGCTCCAGCCTGGGGCCGTTCGGTCGTTTTTCAGGTGCGAGCGTTCTTTTTGAGCATTTGAGGTCGGTCGGGTTCGCGCCCGTCCGACAATCGAGGCGTCCAGTGGACGGTTCGAGCGAACAGAGGGCCGAAGGCCCGCATCTCCCGCCTCCCGTGGAGCGGCGCCGCCAAGTTTGCGAGCGTCGACCGGGCGGCCCGGCTAGCCAGGATTGAGGAGCGACATGGCGCAGACATTCACCGGCCGCAAACGTGTTCGCAAGGTCTTCGGCCACGTCAAGGAAGTCGGCGAGATGCCGAACCTGATCGAAGTGCAGAAGGCTTCCTACGACCAGTTTCTCATCATGCAGGCGCCGAAGGGCGGCCGCGCCAACGAGGGCCTGCAGTCGGTTTTCAAGTCTGTGTTCCCGATTTCGGATTTCGCGCAGACCGCCCAGCTTGAGTTCGTGAAATACGAATATGAGCCGCCGAAATACGACGTCGACGAGTGCCGCCAGCGCGGCATGACTTACGCTGCGCCGCTGAAGGTGACGCTGCGCCTGATCGTGTTCGACGTCGACCCGGAGACGCAGGCCCGGTCCGTCAAGGATATCAAGGAGCAGGACGTGTACATGGGCGACATGCCGCTCATGACCGACAACGGCACCTTCGTCGTCAACGGCACCGAGCGCGTCATCGTTTCGCAGATGCACCGCAGCCCCGGCGTGTTCTTCGACCACGACAAGGGCAAGAGCCATTCGTCGGGCAAGCTGCTGTTCGCCGCGCGCATCATTCCCTATCGCGGGTCGTGGCTCGACATCGAGTTCGACGCGAAGGACATCGTACATGCGCGCATCGACCGCCGCCGCAAAATTCCCGTGACTTCGCTGCTCTTCGCGCTCGGCCTCGATGGCGAAGAGATTCTGTCGACCTTCTACCGGAAGGCGGTCTACACGCGCGAAAAGCAAGGCTGGCGCGTGCCCTACGATCCCGATCGCATGAAGGGCATCAAGGTCGCCACCGACCTCGTCGACGCCGACACCGGCGAGGTGGTGGTGGAGGCCGGCCGGAAATTGACGGTTCGCTCGGCGCGTCAACTCGTCGAGAAGGGCCTGAAGGCGGTGCGCGCGAGCGACGCGGACCTGGTCGGTCAGTATATCGCCGAAGACCTGTATAATGCCCAGACCGGTGAAATCTTCGCCGAGGCTGGAGACGAGATCACCGAAAAGCTGCTCGCATTGTTCGTGGAGAAGGACTTCGAGGAGATTCCGATTCTCGAGATCGACCACATCAACGTCGGCCCCTATATCCGCAACACGCTGAAGGTGGACAAGAATTCCTCGCGCGAGGATGCATTGTTCGACATCTACCGCGTCATGCGCCCCGGCGAGCCGCCTACGCTCGACAGCGCCGAGGCGATGTTCAACTCGCTGTTCTTCGACAGCGAGCGCTACGACCTTTCGGCGGTCGGTCGCGTGAAAATGAACATGCGTCTCGATCTCGACGCCGCGGACACCGTGCGCGTGTTGCGCAAGCAGGATATCCTCGCGGTCGTCAAGGCGCTCGTCGATCTGCGCGATGGCCGCGGCGACATCGACGACATCGATCATCTGGGAAATCGGCGCGTTCGCTCGGTCGGCGAACTGATGGAGAATCAGTATCGCGTGGGCCTGCTCCGCATGGAGCGGGCGATCAAGGAGCGCATGTCCTCCGTGGAGATCGATACGATCATGCCGCAGGACCTCATCAACGCCAAGCCGGCGGCGGCGGCGGTGCGCGAATTCTTTGGCTCCTCGCAGCTTTCGCAGTTCATGGACCAGACCAATCCGTTGTCCGAGATCACGCACAAGCGCCGCCTGTCGGCGCTCGGGCCCGGCGGACTCACGCGCGAACGCGCCGGGTTCGAGGTGCGCGACGTGCATCCCACGCATTACGGCCGCATCTGCCCGATCGAAACGCCCGAAGGCCCGAACATCGGGCTGATCAATTCGCTCGCCACCTTCGCGCGCGTCAATAAGTACGGCTTCATCGAGTCGCCCTATCGCAAGATTCGCGACGGCAAGGTCACCGACGAAGTGTCCTACCTGTCCGCGATGGAAGAGCAGAAGTACAGCGTCGCGCAGGCGGACACGCCGATCGACGCCGACGGCCATCTCGTCGGCGATCTCATCGTCTGCCGTCAGGCTGGCGACGTGGTCTTCCTGCCGGGCGACCGGGTCGATTACATGGACGTCTCGCCGAAGCAGCTGGTGTCCGTCGCGGCGGCGCTGATCCCGTTCCTGGAGAACGACGACGCCAACCGGGCGCTGATGGGCTCGAACATGCAGCGCCAGGCGGTGCCGCTGGTGCGCTCCGACGCGCCGCTGGTCGGCACCGGCATGGAAGCGATCGTGGCGCGCGACTCGGGCGCGGCGATCGCGGCGCGCCGGGCGGGCGTGATCGATCAGATCGACGCCACCCGTATCGTCATTCGCGCGACCGACGAGACCGACGCCACCAAGCCGGCGGTCGACATCTATCGCCTGATGAAGTTCCAACGCTCCAACCAGTCGACCTGCATCAACCAGAAGCCGCTGGTGCGGGTAGGCGACCGCGTGGAGAAGGGCGACATCATCGCCGACGGTCCTTCGACGGATCTCGGCGATCTCGCGCTCGGCCGCAACGTACTGGTCGCGTTCATGCCCTGGAACGGCTACAACTTCGAGGATTCGATCCTGCTCAGCGAGCGCATCGTCAAGGACGACGTCTTCACCTCGATCCATATCGAGGAATTCGAGGCGATGGCGCGCGACACCAAGCTCGGGCCGGAGGAAATCACGCGCGACATTCCGAACGTATCGGAAGAGGCGTTGAAGAACCTCGACGAAGCCGGCATCGTCTACATCGGGGCCGACGTCGTCGCCGGCGACATTCTGGTCGGCAAGATCACACCCAAGGGCGAGAGCCCGATGACGCCGGAAGAGAAGCTGCTCCGCGCCATCTTCGGCGAAAAGGCGTCCGACGTGCGCGACACCAGCTTGCGCGTGCCGCCGGGCGTTCAGGGCACGATCGTCGAAGTGCGCGTGTTCAACCGCCACGGCGTCGAGAAGGATGAACGCGCCCAGGCGATCGAGCGCGAGGAGATCGAGCGCCTGGCCAAGGACCGCGATGACGAACAGGCGATCCTCGACCGTAACGTCTACGCGCGTCTGGCTGATATTCTAATAGGCAAGCGTGCGCTTTCGGGGCCCAAGGGCTTCAAGAAAGATCAGATTCTCACGCGCCCGCTGATCGACGACCACCCGCGCTCGCAGTGGTGGACGTTCGCGCTCGAGAGCGATCCGATCATGACCGAAATCGAGGCGATGCGGAAGCAGTACGACGAGTCGAAGAAGTCGCTGGAAAGCCGCTTCCTCGACAAGGTCGAGAAGCTGCAGCGCGGCGACGAATTGCCGCCGGGCGTGATGAAGATGGTCAAGGTCTTCATCGCCGTGAAGCGGAAGATCCAGCCGGGCGACAAGATGGCCGGACGTCATGGCAACAAGGGGGTCGTCTCGCGCATCACCCCGCAGGAAGACATGCCGTTCCTTGCAGACGGGACGCCCGTCGACATCGTGCTCAACCCGCTCGGCGTGCCGAGCCGCATGAACGTCGGCCAGATTCTGGAGACGCATCTGGGTTGGGCCTGCGCGGGGCTGGGCAAGCAGGTCGGCGAAGCGGTCGACGCCTATCACAAGGCGATGGACGCCAAGCTGTTGCGCGCCAAGCTCGAGCAGATCTACGGCGACAACGAGACGATCAAAGGACTCGACGACAAGGGGCTCGCCGAACTCGGCGACAATCTGCGCCGCGGCGTTCCCATCGCGACGCCCGTCTTCGACGGCGCGCGCGAGAAGGACATCGTCGAAATGCTGAAGATGGCGAACTACGATGCGTCCGGGCAGGTCACCCTGTTCGACGGCCGCACCGGCGACGCCTTCGACCGCAAGGTGACCGTCGGATACATATACATGCTCAAGCTTCACCATCTCGTCGACGACAAGATCCACGCGCGCTCGATCGGACCCTACAGTCTCGTCACCCAGCAGCCGCTGGGCGGCAAGGCGCAGTTCGGCGGCCAGCGTTTCGGCGAAATGGAGGTCTGGGCGTTGGAAGCCTACGGCGCCGCGTACACCTTGCAGGAAATGCTCACCGTCAAGTCCGACGACGTGGCGGGCCGGACCAAGGTCTATGAAGCGATCGTGCGTGGCGATGATACGTTCGAGTCGGGAATTCCCGAGAGTTTCAACGTGCTCGTGAAGGAAATGCGTTCGCTCGGTCTCAACGTCGAACTGGCCTCCACGAAGAAGCTGCCGGGAGACGCCTCGCCGATCGAGGCGGCCGAGTGACGGCCGCACTCGCGCTCGATCTTGCGCGCGCGAGCTTTCCCATGATTTTCGCCAATGCGGGTCGCAATCGTCACTGACGATCGGCGCCCGCGGGAGATGCAGAGATGAACCAAGAAATCACGAATCCGTTCGCGCCCGTCGCCGCCCCCGTGGCGTTCGATCAGATTCAGATCGCGATCGCAAGCCCGGAAAAGATTCTGTCCTGGTCGTTCGGCGAGATCAAGAAGCCGGAGACGATCAACTATCGCACTTTCAAGCCGGAGCGCGACGGCCTGTTCTGCGCGCGCATCTTCGGGCCGATCAAGGATTACGAGTGCCTCTGCGGTAAATACAAGCGTATGAAGTATAAGGGGGTCATCTGCGAGAAGTGCGGCGTCGAGGTCACGCTGTCGCGCGTGCGCCGCGAGCGCATGGGCCATATTTCGCTGGCCGCGCCGGTGGCCCACATCTGGTTCCTGAAATCGCTGCCCTCGCGCATCGGCCTGTTGCTCGACATGACGCTGAAGGACCTCGAGCGCATCCTCTATTTCGAATCCTATATCGTGCTCGATCCGGGCATGACGTCGCTCAAGGATCGCCAGCTCCTCTCTGAGGACGATTATCTGCGCGCGGTCGACGAATTTGGCCAGGACAGCTTCACCGCGATGATCGGCGCCGAGGCGATCCGTGAAATCCTGAAGGGGATGAATCTCGCCAAGATCGCGGAGGATCTCAAGGTCGAAATCGCCCAATCGAAGAGCGAGCTGAAGCCGAAGCGCCTCGCCAAGCGGCTCAAGATCATCGAGGCCTTCATGCATTCGGGCAACAAGCCGGAATGGATGATCTTGACCGAGGTGCCGGTGATTCCGCCCGATCTGCGTCCGCTCGTGCCGCTCGACGGCGGTCGCTTCGCCACCTCCGACCTCAACGATCTCTACCGCCGCGTCATCAACCGCAACAATCGCCTGAAGCGGTTGATGGAATTGCGCGCGCCCGACATCATCATCCGCAACGAGAAGCGGATGCTGCAGGAATCGGTCGACGCTCTGTTCGACAACGGTCGCCGCGGCCGCGTCATCACCGGCGCCAACAAGCGTCCGCTGAAGTCGCTCGCCGACATGTTGAAGGGCAAGCAGGGGCGTTTCCGCCAGAACCTGCTGGGCAAGCGCGTCGACTATTCCGGCCGCTCGGTGATCGTCGTCGGTCCCGAACTCAAGCTGCATCAATGCGGCCTTCCCAAGAAGATGGCGCTCGAACTGTTCAAGCCGTTCATATATTCGCGTCTCGACGCCAAGGGTCTGTCGGCGACCGTCAAGCAGGCCAAGAAGCTGGTCGAGAAGGAAAAGCCCGAGGTCTGGGACATCCTGGACGAGGTGATCCGCGAGCACCCGATCATGCTCAACCGCGCGCCGACGCTGCATCGGCTCGGCATTCAGGCGTTCGAGCCCGTGCTGATCGAAGGCAAGGCGATCCAGCTGCATCCGCTGGTCTGCTCGGCGTTCAACGCCGACTTCGACGGCGATCAGATGGCCGTGCACGTGCCGCTCTCGCTCGAGGCGCAGCTCGAGGCCCGCGTGCTGATGATGTCGACCAACAACATCCTGCACCCCGCCAACGGGCTGCCGATCATCGTGCCGAGCCAGGACATCGTGCTCGGGCTCTACTATCTCTCCCTGATGCGCGACGGCGAACCGGGGCAGGGCATGTGCTTCGCCAATATCGGCGAAATCGAACATGCCTTGGCCGCCAAGTCGATCACGCTCCACACCAAGATCAAGGGGCGCGCCTGGACCTACGACGCGGAAGGCAAGCGCGTGGCGAAGATTTTCGACACGACGCCGGGCCGGCTCATCCTTGGCCGGCTGCTGCCCGAGCATGTCAAGATTCCGTTCGACGTCGCCAACAAGCTGATGACGAAGAAGGAAATCTCGAACATGATCGACACCGTCTACCGCAATTGCGGGCAGAAGGAGACGGTCATCTTCTGTGACCGGATCATGTCGATCGGGTTCCGGGAGGCGTTCAAGGCGGGCATTTCGTTCGGCAAGGACGACATGGTCGTGCCGGAGTCGAAGCCGCGCTTCATCGCCGAAACCTCCGCCTTGGCGAAGGAATACGAGCAGCAATACAACGACGGTCTGATCACCCAGGGCGAGAAATACAACAAGGTGGTGGATGCTTGGGCGAAGTGCTCCGACAAACTCGCCGAAGAGATGATGGCGGGCATTTCGGCGGTACGGAAGGACAAGACCGGCCGCGACCTTCCCATCAACTCGATCTACATGATGTCGCATTCGGGAGCGCGCGGTTCGCCCACCCAGATGCGACAGCTCGCCGCGATGCGCGGCCTGATGGCCAAGCCCTCGGGCGAAATCATCGAGAGCCCGATCATTTCGAACTTTAAGGAAGGCCTTTCGGTTCTCGAGTACTTCAACTCGACCCACGGCGCCCGCAAGGGCCTCGCAGACACCGCGTTGAAGACCGCGAATTCGGGTTATCTGACGCGTCGTCTGGTCGACGTCGCGCAGGATTCGATCATCACCATCCCGGATTGCGGCTCCACCGGCGGCATCAAGATGCGCGCGATCATCGATGCGGGCACGGTCGTGGCCTCCCTCGGCACGCGCATTCTCGGGCGCACGGCGGCCGAGCCGCTGCTCGACCTCGACGGCAAGACCATCGTGCCCGCGGGCCGGATGATCGTCGAAGAGGACATGCCGGCGATCACCGCGGCGGGCATCCAGGAAGTGAAGATCCGATCCGTGCTGACCTGCGACGCGCCCAACGGCGTCTGCGGCGCCTGCTACGGTCGCGATCTCGCGCGCGGAACGCCCGTCAACATGGGCGAGGCGGTCGGCGTCATCGCGGCGCAGTCG
>Ga0209139_10001034_pt1 | contig 10137 bp, 10 predicted proteins | sample BogFormECP14_OM3_FD_188246 | JGI IMG/M metagenome (GOLD analysis project Ga0209139, IMG submission 188246) | Bog forest soil microbial communities from Calvert Island, British Columbia, Canada - ECP14_OM3 (SPAdes) (version 2) | ecosystem: Environmental > Aquatic > Freshwater > Wetlands > Bog ...
TACGCAAACGAGCAGGGAATTTTTTTGCCAGCGCAGGGAATTAATTCGCGCGAGCAGGGAATGAGCAGGGAAAGACCGATCCGCACCCTCGCGTAGAAATACCTCAACGTGATAGATAAGATAACAATCAAAAAATGGTTGCGGGTGAGGCCGAACACGCTTGGCTTCTCCGTACCAGCCGCGCGGCGGGATGCGCGTGTCAAGCTCCGGATCAAATCCGCAGACGTGCATGACCAAATTGAAGCGCAGCGCTTAATTCTGGGCGTCGCGATAGCCCGTCGAAAGACGGGCGTCTTCGACGGCCCATGGCGCTGCGTTCTCCCGCACCGCGGGAGAAGGGTTCACATCGGTGGCACGACGCCATCCTTGCCGACGATAATCCGGGCCGCTTCCACCGCGCCGTCTTCGGCGCGGGCGCCGCGCGCTATCAACGCGGCGCCGGGTTTGAGGTCCGCGCGCGAGCCCGACGCGATGCCGACGATCGGTGTCTTCGCGTCGATATGAATCGTCTGCTGGCCGCCGTGGTAGTTCACCGTCAGCGTCGACCCCTCGACGCCCTCGACCCGCGCGGAAAGGTTACCGTTGGTCATGCTGCTGCCGGGCGCGAGATCGAACGGGCGGTATCCCTCGCCGGTCCCGCGCAGCGCCTCGGGGAAAATATGCACTTCCAGGGCTTTCAGCCCGCCATCGCCGGCGGGGACCGCCGCGACGCCGATGAAGGAACCCTGCTTCACGTCGGCCAGCGTCGCCGGCACGACGAGAGCGATCGGCAGGTCCGGCTTCACGCGAACCGTCGCCGCCTCGCCCGCGCGTGTCTTCATGGTCAGGGCGCCGTCGGCAGAGACGGTCTCGATCGTCCCGCGGAGCGTCACGGAGGGCGTCTGAGCGAAGGCGGCGCTGGCGAAAGCCAGGGCGAAGGCGGCGGATAGCAAGCGAAGACCCATCGAAGCGTCCCTCCAGAAAGAGGCCGAAGCGCCGAAGCCCGAGCGATCGTCGGACCCTGGCGGCGCTGCCCGGCGGTTTCAACTCTGCATCGCGTGAAATCAGCGATTTAGGCACCTTTTTCTGCGCACGCCCGGCTTGCGCTGACAAGAGGCCGGGGACGGTTAACGCAAAAAGTGATTGACAATGGGTGTAATTACAGCTACCGCCGCAGCATGAGCATCGAACATCCCACCGCCGCGGACATCTACGCCGCTTGTGTCTGCCTCGGGGTCCAGAGGGCGGCCCGCGGCGTCGCGCGCCGGTACGACGAAGCGCTGAAGCCGCTCGGGCTGACGTCGGGGCAATTCTCGATCCTTTCAAGTCTGCTGCGCGAGAGTTCGGAACCGATCGGCGCCTTGGCGGAACTGCTGGGCCAGGAACGGACGACGCTCACCCGCAACCTGAGGCCGCTCGAAGCGGCCGGTTGGGTCGAGACCAACCTGGACGCGAACGACGCGAGGCTGCGGCGCCTGCGATTGACAGACAAGGGCCGTGAGTTGCTGCGCGCAGCCGTCCCCTTCTGGCGAGCGGCGCAGCGCGACAGCAACGCACGCCTCGGGGAAGCAGGCTGGGCCGCGCTGCGGCCCCTGCTGGGGGCGCTGGCGTAGGTTTTGAACCAAAGGGGCCTCGTCGCAGGCCTCGTCGGGAATCATAGGTGTAATTGCACTTACTGATGAAGAGGAGAGCAAAATGAGCATCGTGAATTCGTTGGAAAACACCGACTTCGGGCGCAAGACGTGGACGTTAGTGGCGATTTTGGCGTTCTGGGGCGTCGCAGTGGCGGTCCTCGTGCAGACGGGCGTCTATCGCGAAATCTTTACGCCGCTGTTGGGCCCGATCATCGCGGTGGGCATGGCGCTGCCGTTCGTCGCCTACCTGTCGTTTCCCGGGTTCCGGAGCTGGGCCGAGGCGATCGGCCTGCGGCGGCTGACGGCGTTCCACGTGTGGCGCACTCCCGCCGCGCTGCTGTTCTTCTGGTACGGCGCGCACAATTGGCTGCCCGAGGCGTTCGTCCGCGACGCGGGCTGGGGCGACGTCGGCGCCGGCATATTCGCGCTGATCGTGACCCTGCTGCCCGAGAGTCGCGGCCGCTATCTCGCTTTCCATCTCTACGGCATCGCCGACTTGGCGCTGGCCCTCGCCACCGGCATGACTCTCACGCTGCAGGGCGACCCGCGCATGGCCGGCATCCTCACGCTGCCGATGGCGCTGATCCCGCTCTACGGCGTCGGCATTTTAGGCGCCACGCACCTGATGGCGTTCGACCTGCTGCGGCGCGGGGTCGGGATGCGAGAGGCGAAGGGGTGAGAGGCGCCGCGCTCGAAGTCCCCCTCTCCCGCTCTTCGCGGGAGAGGGTTGGGGTCAGGGCGGCAGAGTGAGTCCGAGCCCGAAAAGACCCTCATCCGGCCCTTCGGGCCACCTTCTCCCGCAAGAGCGGGAGAAGGGTTTGCCTCACCACACCCCGTTCCCCTTCGGCTCAGGCTCGCCAAGCTCCGGTATCGTTCTGAATCTAGCCGCGATTTCCATCCGGAACTGCCATGGCCCTTAGCCTCAACGACCCCGGAACCGACCGGCTCGCGCGCGCGGTCACGTCTCAGCTAGGCGAGAGCCTGACGGAGGCGGTTCGCATGGCGCTCGCCCAGCATCTGGAGCCCGAGCGGCGACGGCGCGGCAAGGGGGATTTGGCGGGGCGGCTGCTGGAGATCGGCGCGGAATGCGCCGCGGGTGGACAGCAGTCATTGAAAAATCGAAGCTATTTGCCCGAGAATGGGTGTCCCCGTTCAGGATCGCCGGCTAGACCATGGACGTTGGGGATTGGTTGCGAAGCCGCGGGCCGGGCCAATAGGAGGTTAGCATTTCGCGAGAACGAGATTGACAGCAAGGTTCTGCCGAAGCAGACGTCCGGGGACTTCAAGGAGCTGGGCGTCGCGGCCCTAGGGCATCGTAGGACGATCTTGTCGGCGATGGGGGAACTCTAGGGTTCGCCCGCAGCGCCCTCAGCCATCGCCGAGGTTGCGACACTATCGTCCGTCCCGCCTGTCGAAGGACGCCGCCGAGCGCCGCCAGCTGACCGTCATGTTCTGCGATCTCGTCGGCTCGACCCCGATGACATGCGCGGCATCATCGGGGCCTTCGTTCCAGAAGCCGATTGCGCGGCCGGCGATGTCCGAATATCAACGACTCGAGGCATTCGTCAGCGCCCCGAACCGGTCCAATATTCTTAGGCGACGCCAAACAACAAATGAATCAACTCGCGGTAAGCGGCGACAACCGAACACGGGGGTGCTTTATGAAAATGTGTCATGCTCGCGAACGCGAGCATCCAGAATACCACGACGCCACAAGGCTTGCTTTGCGCCGCTTTCGGCGGCTTTCCGCCTTACGTCGTCGCGTCGTCGTGTCCCACGGCTGGATCCCCGCTTTCGCCGGGATGACATGCTGGCTTGGCCGGTCGCGATGCAACAGCTGTTTCGACGCGTCGCTATTGGTCAGTGTAACAATGCCCTCCGGGAGTGCGATATCATAAGACCAGTGCTAATTTGGAAGATGACGGCGGCGACTAGGCGTAGGGTGAATTGCTTTGGCTTCCTTCGCTCGGCAATCGATCGCGGTTTTCGTCTAGCGTCACGTAGGGTCCTTCTTCGCGAAACCAACCATCCGGTCGCTAGCTTTGAGAGCAGTGCCTCGACTGGCCAGTCCCTCGTCGTGAGCCACGGCTGGTTCATGCAGTGATCGCCTTTATCGAAAAATCGTTGAACCAGGAGTCCTCCTGATATGATGACCACCCCGATTGTCGGACTTGTCGATCTCTGCGCTCGCTACCGGTGGACCGTCATCATCGTCGGATTATTGCTGCTGTTGGGAACGGCAACCTACGTCGCCGGGCACTTCTCCATCAACACCAATGTCGAAGAATTAATCTCGCAAAAACTTCCCTGGCACCAACGGCAGGTGCAGCTGACCAAGGCCTTTCCGCAAAGGGCGATTTCGGCCGTCATCAGCGCGCCGACGGCGGAAAACGCCGAGAGCGCCACCAATGAACTGGCACAGGCGCTCGCGAGGAATCCAAGTCTGTTCCATGCCGTCGTACAACCCGATAGCGGTAATTTCTTTGAACGTAACGGATTGCTGTTCGGCTCCGCAGCGGACGTTCAAAAGACCGCCGATGGGCTGGCCGATGCGGAGCCGATCCTTGCGGCGCTCGCGGCCGATCCGAGCTTGCGGGGCGTCATGAAAGTGCTCGCAGCTGCTGCCGACAGCGTTCCGGCAGGCAGGATCGGGCTGGAGCAACTGGCATGGCCGCTTTCACTCGCCAAGCAGACGTTCGGTGACGTACTCTCGGGCAAGCCTGCCTTTTTCTCCTGGCAAGAGCTGTTGCAAGGTCACGCCTTACCGGCCAGTCAATTGAGACACTTTGTCGAGGTGGCGCCCAAGCTTGATTTTGCGGCGCTTCAACCAGGGCGCGCCGCCGAACAGGGAATTTATAAGGCAGCGGCCGACTTGAACCTGAGCTCCAAGCTCGGGGCCACCGTGGGTCTCACGGGCGAAGTCCCGATGAATGACGACCAATTTTCGGTAATCCGAAACAGCGCATTGCGCGATACGCTGACAGCGATGGTCGGCGTGCTGATCGTGCTGTGGCTCGCGCTTCGTTCCTGGAAACTGATCCTTTCGGTTTTCTTCAGCCTGATCGTCGGGCTTGCGGCTACCGCCGCGCTCGGACTTGCCATGGTCGGCTCCTTCAACCTGATCTCGATCGCGTTCTTTGTGTTGTTCGTGGGCTTGGGAGTCGACTTCGGCATTCAACTCAGCGTGCGCTACCGCGCCGAACGGTACGAACTGGGCGATCTGCGAAAGGCCTTGCGAAGCGCCGCGGAGAAGTCCGGCAAGCCGCTCGCGCTGGCTGCCGCGGCAACCGCTGTCGGTTTTTTCGCGTTTCTGCCAACAAGCTATCGCGGTCTTTCCGAGTTGGGGCTGATCGCCGGATGTGGCATGCTGATAGCCTTCGCCTGCAGCATCACCCTGGTGCCGGCGATGCTCATAGTGCTCAATCCGCCGGGCGAACCGGCCGCGATGGGCTTCCGACGCCTCGCCCCGCTGGACGATTTCCTGCAGCGGCATCGCATTCCTGTGATCGCGGCCACGATCGGCGTGGTGCTGGCCTTCTCGCCGCTGCTGTCGCATCTGCCCTTCGATTTCAACCCGGTCGACTTGCAAGACCCCAACTCGCCGTCGGTAGTGACGTATCGTCAATTGCAATCCGATCCGCAGACCAGCGGTAACGACGCGGAAGTCCTGGCGCCGTCGCTCGAACAGGCCGACGTCATCGCCAAGCGCCTTGCGACCGTTCCCGAAGTTTCACGCGCGCTGACGCTGAGCAGCTTCGTTCCCGGTGACCAGCAGCAGAAAATCGCAGCTTTGCAAGCTGCATGGCAGGACCTCGGCCCGGCGCTCAATCCTCCCGGGCTGCAGCCGGCGCCGGACGATCAGCAGAACGTCGCGGCGATCCGCGGCGCAGCGCTGGCTCTCTCCAGAGCGGCAGCCAGCGCGAAAGGGAGTGCGGCGGACGATGCGCGTGACGTCGCCGCTCTCCTCAATCGCATTGCGGACGCCGCGCCGGCGGTTCGGAGCAAGGCTGAGGCGGCGATCGTGCCGCCATTGACTTACGACCTGGATCTCGTTCGTAAAAGCTTCACCCCTGAAACCATAGCCATCCAGACGCTGCCCCCAAATCTGGTCCGCGACTGGATGCTGCCGGACGGCCGCGCGCGCGTTCAGGCCATGTCAAAGGGCGATGTCAGTGACATCAGCATTCTGCAGAAATTCGCTGTGGCGGTTCTTGGCGCCGAGCCGTCCGCGGCGGGGCCCGCGATCAACTACTATGAATCCGGGAAGACCGTCATCACCGCCTTTATCGAGGCCGGGATTCTGGCGCTGGTCGCGATCACGATCTTGCTGATTGTCGCCCTGCGGCGGATAACTGACGTTCTCTTGACCTTGATCCCGCTACTTCTCGCCGGCGCGGTGACGCTCGAAATTTCCGTGATCTCGGGTCTTTCGCTCAATTTCGCGAATATCATCGCGCTTCCGCTGCTGCTCGGGGTCGGCGTTGCGTTCAAAATCTACTACATCATGGCCTGGCGCGCCGGCCAAACCGGTTTGTTGGAATCGCCGCTCACGCGCGCGGTGGTATTCAGCGCTATGACCAATGCGGTCGCGTTCGGCAGCATGTGGGTATCCAGCTATCCCGGCATGTCGAGCATGGGCAAGATGATGGCGCTGGCGCTGGCGTGCACGATGGCGGCCGCTGTCTTCTTTCAACCGGTGCTGATGGGCCAGCCGCGGCAAAGCAAGCGTCTCGGCGATGCACCTTCGTATCTGCCCGAGCCCCGGCCCAATCGCGCGCTGGCTTTCGCATTGGAAAATCGGCAGCGCGAGAAAAGGGCGAACAACCGAAATTAGCGCTGGCGATTTCGGACGCGGTGGCCGTCTGTCATGCCCTTCCCGCACTTGATCCGGGGACCGAGCCGGGCATCCGAGCGGCGCCATCGGTGATTCCCATGCTAAGTCGGCCTTGGATGCACGGGTCAAGGCCGTTGCATGACGCAACTGAAGTGCAGCGCTTATTCTGGGCGTGCTAAACTAACGATCGGGCTTGGGCGCCCGATCGCGGTCCGTTCCCGACGGGCGCTCACGCGCCCTTCTCCTCCTCGCCCACCGCGCCCTTCTCCTCCTCGCCCACCGCGATATCCACCATTAGCTCGCCCGCCAGGCGCTCCAGCGTCGCGCGCAGGCGGTCGACCGTGAGGCCTTCGGGGGCGGTGAGGCGGGCGGAGGCTTGGAACATGGGGGCGCCGGTGAACGCCCCGCTCTGCAGCCGGCTCTCGAACGCCTCGATGTTGACGCCGAGCAGGCTCAACGCCTCCGTCACGTCGCGCACGATGCCGGGCCTGTCGAGCCCGAGAAGTTCGAGCTTCAGCGTCTCGCGGGCTACGGGTTCGGTCGGCGCGTCGCCCTGTTCGACAGTGACGCGGAGGCCGCTCGCCTCCAGCTCGAGCAGCGCGAGGGTCAGGTCGCCGACCTGTTCCTGCGGGACGTCGACCCGCACGATCCCGGCGAACTGTCCCGCCAGATGCGCGAGCCGGCTCTCTTGCCAGTCGCCGCCGTGCTCGGCGACCTTGCGCGAAATCGTGTTGACGAGGCCGGGCTTGTCGCGGCCGATGAACGTCATCACCAGAGGGGTCGTCATTTTCGGGCTCCGTTGGCGCGTCGCGCCCTTATAGCGCGCCGCGACGCCGCGCGCGCAAGGCGCCGACGGGCCTCACAGCCTCGCGCTCGATTCGATTTCCGTCGGCGGCGGGATCTTCCCGGGAGACAAGGCGACCCGCTCGAGATCCGGGGGCCCGCGCTGGATCGGAGAACGATCTAATCTTTCTTGGCGAGATCGGCGCGCTTGGCGGGATCGGAGCGCGCTTCACCGCCCCCTGGCTGTGGAAAAAGGCCGCCGACCATGCCGCGGAACCACTCCGCACCCTGCGTCCCGCCCGAGAACCAGGCTTGCATGAGCCCTTCGGGCGTGAACTTCTCCGCTTCCACCATCAGCCGCTTTTCCATCTGCGCGAGCAGAGCGGCCTGCATCGGCTGGACGTCGGGCAGCCCGAAAAACTGCCTCGCCTCCAACGGCGTGCAGTCGATCTCGATCGTCACTTTCATCTTCGGACCTCAGCTTCGACCACGTCGGTAAGGGATCTCTCGGCGTTACAAGACCAACCTGCGCCGGATCGCGATGCGACCGGGCTGGACGGCGCCGAGGTCTCCTCGAGGCAACGAGGCGGAGCGCGGCCGAATTGCGATGTTCGATCAGGACTTCTTTGCGGGAGGCGCCATCGACTGGCCGCCCTTGCCTTGCGAGGCCTTGTAGGCGGAGACGTGCGTCTTCGACTGATTCTTGTCGGCCTTCGGTTTCTTGGCTTCCTTGTTGCCCTTGATCTGACCCTTCGCCATGGCTTCCTCCGATATGACGGCTCCATGACCACCATAACAGATTTTCGCGCGCGTCGAGAACGATCGTAAAGCAAGGCCAGTCAGCGACCAATAATCACCGAAGGCGCCGCCTGGATGCCCGGCTCGGTCCTCGGCTGGTCCGCATGACGGTGGACGGCTATGGCGGCGCCGCCAATCGTTCATTATCTAGGCCCTCTCGGGCGCGCCGCGCCACAATCGCATCTGGACCGCCCATGGCTAGCCTGAATTCCGCTTTCGCTCATCTGCCCTCGACGCCGAGAATGCCAGCGCTGTTCGTCGGGCATGGGAATCCGATGAATGCGATCGAGGACAATCCCTACAGCCGCGCCTGGCGCGCGATGGGCGAGCGCCTGCCGACGCCGCACGCGATCCTCTGTGTCTCCGCGCATTGGATGACGCGCGGGACGACGCTCGTCCATATCGGCGAGCGGCCGAAGACGATCCACGATTTCGGCGGGTTCCCAGCCACGCTCTATGCGCAGCAATATCCCGCGCCCGGCGCGCCCGACGCCGCGCAGGCGGCGATCGAACTCGTGCGCTCCAGCCACCTCGAGACCGATACGCAATGGGGCCTCGACCACGGCGCCTGGTCGGTGCTGATCCAGATGTTTCCCAAAGCCGACATCCCGGTGTTCCAGCTCTCGCTCGATCTGAATCGAGCGCCGCAGGCGCATCTCGATCTCGCGCGGGAGCTGAAGCCATTGCGGGAAAAGGGCGTGCTCGTGATCGGCAGCGGCAATCTCGTGCACAATCTGATGGCCTTAGCGCCGGGCGCGCCGGCCTACGACTGGGCGCTGGCGTTCGACGCCGAGATCGCCAAACGCATCGACGCGCGCGACGCGGCCGGCGTCGCCGCCGCGTTGGGCGGCTCGCGCGTGGCGCGACTCGCGCATCCGAGCCCGGAGCATTTTCTACCGGTGATGTTTCCGCTCGGCGTCGCCGACGAGAAGGACGAATTGAGCTTCTTCACTACGTCGTTCGACATGGGCTCGATCTCGATGCGCTCGTTCCTGCTTTCTTGACCGCGCTCGTCGTCGGCGCGGGCCCCGCGGGTCTGATGGCGGCGCAGGCGCTCGCCGAAGCGGGCGGCAAAGTCATCGTCGCCGACGCGGCCCCCTCCCCCGCGCGCAAATTTTTGCTCGCCGGCCGCGGCGGGCTCAATCTCACCCATTCGGAGCCGCTGGATCGTTTTCTCGCGCGCTACGGGCCTGCGAGCGAGCGCTTGCGGCCGGCGATCGAGGCCTTCCCGCCGGACGCCTTGCGCGCTTGGAGCGCCGCGCTCGGCGAGCCGACGTTCGTCGGTTCGAGCGGGCGGGTTTTTCCGCGCAGCTTCAAGTCGACGCCGCTGCTCCGCGCCTGGCTGCGGCGGCTGCAGGCGCTCGGTGTCGAGTTGCGCGCGCGCCATCGGCTGATCGGGCTGCCGGCCGAGGGCGGGGCGCGCTTTACGACGCCCGACGGCGGCGAGGTTCTCGCAGCGGGCGCGATCGTGCTCGCGCTCGGCGGCGCCTCCTGGCCGCGGCTGGGAAGCGACGGCGGCTGGGTCAGGGTCCTGCGCGCCGCCGGGATCGCGATCGCGCCGCTCCAGCCGGCCAACTCCGGCTTTCTCGTCGAATGGTCGACGCATTTTCGCGAACGTTTCGAAGGCGCGCCTTTGAAGGCGTTTCGTTGGACCCATGGGAAAAGCCAATCGCGCGCAGAGGCGGTAGTCACCGCTGGTGGACTGGAGGGCGGCGCGATCTACGCGCTCTCGGCGAGCCTGCGCGCGGCGATCGAAGCCGAGGGCGCGGCGGATCTCCTGCTCGATTTCAAGCCCGACGCGTCTCCCGAGGCGCTGGCGCGCCGCCTCGTGCGCTCGGCCGGACAATCGCTGCCGACCTTTCTCCGCAAGGCGGTTTCTCTCTCCCCCGTGGCGATCGGCCTCCTGCGCGAGGCCGGATCGATCCCGAACGACCCGGCGGGGCTGGCTGCGCGGCTGAAGTCCTGCCCGCTGCGCGTCGTCGGCGCCGCGCCGATCGCGCGCGCGATTTCGAGCGCGGGCGGCGTCGAATGGTCCGAGATCGACGAGAACTTCATGCTGCGCGCGCGGCCCGGCGTCTTCGTCGCCGGCGAAATGATCGACTGGGAAGC
>Ga0209139_10001035_pt1 | contig 10136 bp, 6 predicted proteins | sample BogFormECP14_OM3_FD_188246 | JGI IMG/M metagenome (GOLD analysis project Ga0209139, IMG submission 188246) | Bog forest soil microbial communities from Calvert Island, British Columbia, Canada - ECP14_OM3 (SPAdes) (version 2) | ecosystem: Environmental > Aquatic > Freshwater > Wetlands > Bog ...
CCGATAAACTCGACGTCGCCGGATGCATTCTGTGCCGCGTGAGCGATCGCGTGGACGTGCTTGATTCGCCCATCTGGCATTAGCAGGCGATAGGCATGCTCGAATTCTGGCGCTCCCGCCAAGGCGCGATGAATGACCTCTTTAACGTCGGCGCGGCCCTCGGGATGGACGCGCTGCAGCACTGAATCTAATGTTGGCTTCACAGTGCGGTCGTACTCGAAGATACGGAACGTCTCGTCGGACCAGAACAGCTCCCCGCTGGCAGCCTTCCAGCCAAAGGTGCCTGTATGGCTTAGCCTTTGCGCCTCGGCCAAGTAGGCTTCTCGTCGCCGGAGTTCCTGAGTCAGCAGCTCGTGCTCCGTAACGTCCATCACCGTGCCGATGATTTCCGTAATTTCACCGGAACTGTCCTTGGCAGGATGAGCAACGGAATGGAGGTGCTTTATCGTTCCGTCTGGAAGAACGATTCGAAAATCCCCCAGCGAGTCTGCCCACTCTTTCCTGGTAGTTTCTATTTTTGCTCGTTGCTCGATCTGTGCTCGATCTTCAGGATGAACCCTCTCCAGGAACTGCGCCCATGAGGGACCGATTTCTTGTGGGTTAAAGCCATAAATGCGAAAAATCTCCTCCGACCAGAACAGAGCGCCTGTACGCAGGTTCCAGGCCCAACTGCCCGTGTGGCTCATCCTCTGTGCTTCGGCCAGGTACGCTTCGCGCCGTCGCAGCTCCTGCGTCAGCAGCTCGTGCTCCGTGACGTCTATGGCGCTGCCCACGTACTTTTTCAGGCTTCGGCTGTCCGCAAAACGAACACCGGCGCAACGAATGTAGCGGACCTGGCCATCGGGGCGCACGATGCGCTTGGTGGCGTCGAAGGGCGTATCTTCCGCCACCAGTCGGTTGATCAGATCTGCCATCGCTCGCTGGTCCTGCGGGTGAACCAAGCCTAAGTATTCCTGAACGCTGGGCGCGTGGCAGGCCGGTTCCAGCCCGTGCATCCGAAATAATTCAGGCGACCAGTAGGTGAATCCGTCAGGGTCGAACGCCCAGCTTCCCATGTGGCCCAACCGCTGCCCTTCGGCCAGATAAAACTCGCTTCTTTGCAGCGCATCCGTATTTCTGCGCAGCTGCTCTTCCGTAGTTTTGCGCTCCTCAATATCCAGGCTCGACCCATACCACTTCACGATGCTGCCCCGGTCATCCCGCAGCGGCACCTTGCGATGGAACATCCAGCGGTATTCTCCATCTGCCCGCCGCACCCGCGTTTCGTATTCGAAGACTTTTCCGCTAGCCAGGCAGCCGCGCCACTCCGCCACAATTCCATCCACGTCTTCCGGGTGAATGAATGTAGTCCAATTCCACCCCGCCACTTTCTCCAAACTCACGCCCAGATATTCCAGCCAAGGCTTATTGAAGTAATCCAGGTAACCGTCAGGCAAAGAGGTGTGTATCAAAGCGGGAATCGAATCCACCAGCAGCTGAATATTCAACGGCTCGCTTCCTGGTCTCGAGGAGGCCATGGCCGGCAGTATATTCCCACTTTGGCCCTTTAGCACCATGCATAGCAACATCCGCCTCCGTATGGCGCGTGCCTAGGGGATAATCCTGCCCGATGATTCTTTTGCTGATGGGTGTAACCGGGTCAGGAAAGACCACCGTCGGAAAGCTGCTCGCTCAGCGCTTGGGCTGGCCATTTCTGGATGCCGACGATTTTCACCCTCCTCAGAATATTGAAAAGATGCAGCACGGCGTCCCGCTCACCGACCAGGACCGCCAGCCGTGGCTGGCTGCCATCCATGCGGAACTCTTGCGCTGTGCCGCGAAAAATCAGGATGCAGTGCTGGCCTGCTCCGCCCTGAAGCACAGTTACCGTGAAACGCTCGCCTCCGGGGTGGATCTGCGCATCTGTTACCTGCAGGGAACGTATAGTGAAATAGCCGCCCGCCTGCAAAGCCGCACCGGACATTTCGCCGGCAAAGCGATTTTGGCCGGCCAGTTTGCGGACCTCGAAGTGCCAGCCGATGCGTTAGTCCTGCCCGTCAACAACACGCCAGAGGAAATCGTCAAGGACTTGCTGCGAGAACTGAGGCTCGCGTAGCGCCGGGGACAATGAAGGGTGGCGCGGCCTTCCGCACTATCACCACAACGCGTAAATCTACCGACGTCTACGCATGAATCGCGCATTTCCAATCGACACAAGTTGCAATTAGAAACCAGGTCTAACTCCTTGAAAACAAACAACGGCGATCCATTCGAATCGACACTAAATTTCGCAGTCTCCAATGCTCACCCGCCAATCACGAGCCAGGCATCCGCAAGAACCGCAAGCTTTCCCGCCCCGGTTCCGCATCGGAACTGCCGAAAACTATGGATCGCAGAGATTCTTTGAATTGGACACTGCGAATCGCTACTGGCAAAGTAATCATGCCGATCATCTCCCCGACGTGATGATGGGCACGAACTCAGAGGTTCCCTCCTAACCACTGTATTTCGAACGCGTCACTTGCTGACTCCGTTGTCCGCAACGAATCAACCTTAGCAACGCCAGCACGAAGTGTGCCGCGGCGTTTACGGCAACGAATTCCTGAGGAGGAATTTATGACATCGAGCAAAAAACTGTCCCGCATCAGTGTCCTGCTGCTGTCTTTGGCTTCGTCGTTCACATTTCCATCGCGCGCAGGAGCCCAGCCGGTCATCGTCGGCAGGTTCACGCTAACCAGCCCGGCGAAGTGGGGAATGGTGCTGCTTCCGGCCGGCGATTACACCTTCGGGGTGGAGGATAGCGTCTCGCCGCCGCCGGTAACCATCTTCGCGGCAGACGGCACTGGCAAGGGAATTGTGATCCCGGCGTACATCAGCGAAATAACCAGCGCAGACACCGGCAAGATGACTCTGGAAGTGCGAGACGGCGAAGCGGTGGTGACTGCATTGTACGTCGAGAGGTTGGGCATCGTGCTGCACTACAGCGCGGAGCGCCCGAATGTGGAGTTGGCACGAAAGAAAGTAACGCCTGATGCGAAGTTGAACTCGTACTTGCAGGCCAAGTGACGTAGGCGAAGAGCCTGCGCTGTAATTGCGCTGGCGCGGCGGTGGGCTCGTTGCGAGCTTGCTTCCGCGCCGGCGTTTTTTTGGGTGGAGTTACGAAGCGGATTTTGCGGAACGTTTTACTTCGTCGGAGAGAATGATGGCTTCGGCGATTTGCTTCATGGATTTGCGCGTCTGGCGGCTTTGCTGCTGGAGAGTCAGGTAGGCTTGCTCTTCGGTCGAGCCCATGTCGCGTTGCAGGATGCCTTTGGCGCGTTCCAGGAGCTTGCGGGTTTCCAGGCGCTCGGAGAGCTGGGTGTTGGCGGTTTCCAGTCGCGCCATTTCGATTTCGGCGCCGACCAGGAAGCCGACGGTCGAGATCAGCTGGATGTCGCGCTGTTTGTAGATGTGCGGGCGAATGTGCTGCAGGTTGATTACGCCGACGAGCCGGCCGCGGCAGAGCAGCGGCACAGACAAGAACGCCTGGTAGGAATCCTCGGGCAACTGGTTGAAGAATTTGAAACGCGGATCTTTCGCGGCGTTGCGCGCGACGGCCACGACGGTGCGGTGTTCTGCGACCCAGCCGGTGATGCCCTGGCCGACGCGGAGTTTCAAGCGATCGACAACTTCCTGATGAGGATTCTTCGACGCGCGCAGGACGAGTTCCTCCTGTTCCTGAACATAGATGAAGCAGGAATCGCATTTGACCAGGGCGATGGCGAATTCCAGGACGCGTTCGAGGACTTCGTGGAGAGGGTCCTGGCCAGAAGCGGCGATGCTGCTGCCGAGATCGTGCAGTAAATCTACATCGGCATCGTGAGTTGCTGTTGTTGTGGCGGTGTCCATATATAAAGTTAGCGATGCTGGATGCGGAAGTCCAATCGCAAAAGCGGATGCGCAGGATAAAGTTTCGCTGAGGTACCTGGATTTGGTACACGGACTTGGGCGGCGCCGGCTGCGTGCGTTCGTGCGTGGAGATACGGATTGACTCCGCATGGGGCGCGGTATACTGTCGGCCGGTTTGGGCCCACTGCGTTTCAAATCCAGGAGGAACTTGTGAAATTGATCAAACTGATTGCTGGCATGGGTGTGTGTTTGCTCGCGGCGGTGTCCGTGGCGGCGCAGGCACCACCACCGAAGGCAGAGATTGCGTCGCTGGAATTTCAGACGCCGAAAAGCGGCATGGTCCAGCAGTATGAGGCGGGACGGAAACAGAAAGTGGAGTGGCATAAGCAGCAGAAGGACACGCAGCCATTGTACGTATTTGAAACGCTGACCGGCGAACGCACTGGAACTTATCTCGTCGGGCGGCTGGGGCAGCATTGGTCGGACATGGATACGCCTTCGGTGACGGATGCGGCGGATCTGGCGGAATATCAGAAGGCGATTGGCGCGTCGGTGGACAAGCTGGTGACTGCTTACTACGAGTACATGCCGAAGGTGAGCAACCCGCCGACGGAGATGAACGGAAAGTACACGGACATCATTACCTTTCATATTCGCTACGGCCACAACGACGATTTCCGCAGCGCTATCGCGCGGGTGCATGATGCGCGGACGCAGCTGAAAACGCCAACTCACTATAACTGGTATCACCTGGTGAATGGCGGACCGGGCGGGACGTATGTGCTGACGATCGAGCATGCGAACTGGGCGTCGTTTGAAGATGATCCGGCGATCAAGCCATTGCGCGACGTTCTGCGAGAGGCGTTTGGGGAGCAGGAAGCGATGTCTGTGATTGAGCGGATTAATGGCTCGGTGGAGAGCACTTACGACGAGCTCATCGAATTTCGTTCGGATTTGAGCTACGTGCCGGCGAAATAAGAACAGTTGAAAGTTGACAGTTAAGAGTTAAAAGCAAGAACGTGCGGCAGAGGCGTTTACCGCAGAGGCGCAGAGCGCGCAGAGAAAACCGCTGAGAGATCCTTCGACCGGCTTGGAGCAAAGGCGCTGGCCTCAGGATGACGATGTTCGTCGCATCGTCAGAAAACCTTCAACCTAAGGATGCCCGCTCTGTCCCGAAAAGCACGGGATAGAGCGGCCGCTACAAGGGCGACTTTAAGTGCAACGGCAGGTCCCTGGTGGTGAAATCCGACGCGCGCCGCCCTCATCGGTGTTTCTGCAGGCGTAGTTTGCGACACGTTGCTTCGAGACTTCGCTAGATTGAGATCGTGGCAAGCTGGGGCGCAGCAAGCAGCGCCCCTACCTCCGCATTAGCAATCCTGCTGGGGCTACGGCATCTCGGGAATCATGGACAATGGGATGGTGCGCGGCTAGAGTAGTTGCGCATTGGGATTGGGCTCCAGCGGAAAAAAACATTTGGCGCTACTGGCGCTTTTGGTGTGGGTATTTTTGTGCGCGGTGGGCGCCGCGCAAGATAGCAAGCTTTCCACTTCTGGCGGGGCCCAACATATTTCCACTTTAGCTGCGGTTCCTACCTTCGAGGATATTTCCGCGCGGGCGGGGCTTGCCGTGGCGCATATCGCTTCGCCTGAGAAAAAATATATTGTGGAGTCCATGAGCGGTGGCGTGGGGTTTATTGATTGCGATGGCAGCGGAGTGCTTTCGGCGCTGGTGGTGAATGGTTCGACGGTGGAACGCTACCGGAACGGCGGGGATTTCATGGTGACGCTGTACCGGCAAGTGGGGAATCGTGCCGGCGGTGCGGCGTCGAAATTTCAAGATGAGACACAGGCGCCGAAATTTGAGGATGTGACGCAGACCGCTGGCTTGACGCGCAAGGGTTGGGGAATGGGCTTGGCGGTGGCGGATTTTGACAATGATGGAGTGCTGGACATTTTTGTTACTGGCTACGGCGGGAACGCTTTGTATCGCGGCCGGGGAAATTGCACTTTTGAAGATGTGACGGAGAAGGCTGGGGTGCGCGGGAGCGGATTTATGACCGGTGCGGCCTGGGCGGATTACGATAAAGACGGGTTCGTGGATATTTTTGTGTCGCGCTATGTGCACGTGGATCTGAGCAACGTGGCGGCTTTCGGCACATGCAAATTTCGCGGGATCGTGGTGCAGTGCGGGCCTTGGGGAATGACGGGAGAGACGGATTTGCTGTATCACAATCGCGGCGACGGGACGTTTGAGGAAGTGTCGCAGAAGGCGGGCGTAAACGATCCCAACGGATATTACGGTTTGGGCGTGGTGTGGGGCGATTACGATAACGACGGCTGGCCGGATTTGTACGTGGCGAATGATACCGGGCCGAATTTTCTTTATCACAACAATCACGACGGGACGTTCACGGACCAGGGGATGCTGGCGGGTGCGGCGCTAAGCAGCGAAGGCGACGCGGATGGTTCGATGGGCGTGGATTTCGGAGACTACGATCATGACGGGCGGCTGGATATTTTCGTGACGAATTTCGCGGACCAGGAAGACAACCTTTATCACAATCTGGGCGCGAAGGGATTTGACGATGTGAGCTGGAAGGCGGGAGTGGCGAAGTCCAGCTATCCTTACGTGAAATGGGGCGCCGGATTTTTTGATTTTGATAATGATGGCTGGGTGGATTTATTTGTGGCGAGCGGGCACGTGTATCCGCAGATGGACCAGCTGGAGGGAGCGGCGCGCTACAAGGAGCCGTTGCTGCTGCACATGAATAATCATGATGGAACGTTTACGGAATCTTCCGCGGCGGCGGGATTGGGCGCGGTTCCGGTGGCTTCGCGACGCGGGGCGGCGTTCGGGGATGTGGCGAACGATGGGAATGTGGATGTGCTGCTGCTGAATGTGGGCGAGGCGCCGACTTTGCTGCTGAATCATGGAGTGGCGGGGAATCATCGCGTGGAATTTCGATTGCAGGGGACGAAGAGTAATCGCGCGGCGATTGGAGCGCGAGTTACGGTGCGGGCGGGGAAGCTGGTGCAATTCGATGAGGTGCGCGGCGGGGCGAGTTATCTTTCGCAGAATGATTTGCGATTGCATTTTGGTTTGGGGAAGGCGACGAGCTTGGATTCGGTGGAAGTTTTGTGGCCTAGCGGGGCGGTGGAGAAATTTGCGAACGTTGCGGCGGACAAAATTTATATCTTGGTGGAGGGGCAGGGGATTCGGGGGACGGTGGTACTCGTGGGCGACGGTAAGTCAAAGGCACCACTGATGAACACAGATAAAGGCAAAGACGAAAATGGAAAAGAGAAAATGGAAAATTAGAACTCGCGCGTGAAAGCGGTTTGCGAAGCAAAAAAGGGCGCTGCGATTTTCTGCAGCGCCCTTTTTTTTGCCGTGCGGTTAACTTTGTCGGGTTAGAAGATGAACTTCAGGCCGAACTGGAAGATGCGGCCCAGGTGCGCGCCGGAGGGTTGCAGGAATCCCGACCAGGTGGCGCCGGTGGCGTTGTTAGGTGGCGGGACGCAGTCGGAATCGGCAGCGTTGTTTGTGGCGCCGTAGCAAGCGACGGAGCTGTTGACTCCGTTCCACTGGGTGTGGTTGAAAATGTTGAAAGCCTCGGCGCGGAACTGGAACGAGTAGGATTCTTTGATGGGGAAGTTCTTGTACAGCGCCATGTCAAAATTCAAGCGGTTGGGAATGTTCAAGGAATTGCGTCCGGCATCGCCGAAAGTGAGGCCCTGCGGAGCATTGTAGGCCGCAGGGTTGAAGAGCAGCGGGCCGGCACTGGGGTTCAGGGATGCCACCACAGCAGCCGGAGGCGCGGCATGCGGATTAGCAACAACGTCTGGGTACGAGCCGTTGGCTCCGACGCCGTTGGCGACGCCGGCGTTGTCACCGAAAACGGCGTTGGTAACGCTGAAGGGCGTACCGTTATAGAAAGTGGTGATGCCGGAAAATTCCCAATTGGCGAGGAGTATCTTGGAGATGCCTTCCTTATGGCCGGAGGGAATGTCGTAAACGTAGCTGACGTTGAGAATGTTGCGCTCATCGAAATTGGAACTGGCGTAGTTGCCTTTGAGGTTGTAAGAGTTCACGAAATTGACATCCTGCCAGTCGGATTCATCGTCGAGGGAGTGTGAGTAGGTGTAGGCGACGGCCACAGTGAGAGGAGCGATGGTGCGGCGGACGGAAATCTGCAGCGAATTGTAATTGGAGCTGGCGCGATATTCTTTTCCGGTGACATCGCCGAAGCCGAAGAAGTTGGGGCGGACCTGGTTGGGGTCAATGTTGCCGCAGGCGACGGCGAAATTATTCTGCACGCCTTGCGGCAGGGTGGTGATGTCAGTGCCATTGGCGAAACCAGTCAGGCAATCGTTGCCGTTAAGCGGAACGCCCGCTGTGTAGGGATTCTGATTAGCGGGAGTGGGGTGCAATTGGTTCAGGTCGCGCTGATCGGCGAGATTGGTGCCTTTGCTGCCGACGTAAGCGATGGATCCAATGGTGTTCTTGAAGAACTCGTGCTGAATGCTGATATTCCATTGCTGCGCGTAGGGCCAGATGGCTTTATTGGGAATGGAAGTGACGGACAAGGGGAAGGCCAGAGCAGCGCCGCCTGCGGTTCCCAAGCAGGTGTAGCCGGTGGGCTGGCCGCAGGTGTTGCCCGCAATATTGGACTGGCCGGGAGTTAGCACCAGAGGAGCGCTGCCCTCGAGGCTCTCGGCGTTGGCTTCGTTGCCGTTGCCGTGGTCGAAGAAGATGCCGTAACCGCCACGAATAGCGGTCTTGCCGTTGCCCCAAGGATCCCAGGCAAATCCGATGCGAGGAGCGGGATTGAACCAGTGTTGCTGGAGACATCCGCGGGGAGAACCAGGTCCGCATTGCACGATGCCGTTAAATAGGTACTGATTGTCGGCGGGGTTGGAGTAAGAGAGCGGGACGCTGGTGTTGGGATTGAGCAAGGCCGAGGAATTGGGATCGAGCAGGGGCGCGTTGGCTGGAGTCCAGACGGTGGTGTCGAAGTTATATTCACGATTGTATTTTTCGTGATAGGTGCCAAAGAAGCTGAGGCGCAGGCCGAGATTCAGAGTGAGGCGCGAAGTGACATGAAAGTCGTCCTGGATGTAAGGCTCGAGGATCTGATAGCGATCGTAGTATTTGATCTGGTTGTTGGTTTGGGAATAGCCGGCGACGTTGCCGAGCAAGAGGTCGGCAAAAGCGTTGCCGGTGCTGACGGAAGTGTTGCTGGCATCGAAGGTGAGAGCGCCTTCGATTTGCGGTGAATTCTCCTGATTTTTCTGGGCGATGACGGCGTAGGCACCGAATTGCAAGGTGTGCTTGCCGATAATTTTGGTGACGTTGTCGCGCAAGGTGTAGGTGGGGTTGGCGTTGTTCCAGGGCTCGTAAGACGGGTCGGTCTGGAAGGAATAGGCCTGATTTCCGCCGACGGAGATGGCGGGGAGCTTACCGCCGAAGCCGTTGTCGAAGAACGAGGTCATGGTCATGGAAGGGGGACGTTGGAAGGGGCCGATGTTGGTCAAGGTGATGTGATCGGCGGTGTAGCTGAAGACAAATTCATTCAGTAGCGAGGGCGAGGCAGTGTAGGTGAGGCGCGCGACGGCGCTGGTGCCAGGCCCGACGAAATTGGTCTGAATGTTGGGCAGAGTGGCGTTGGACCAGAGAGTGGGGGTGACGACGGTGTTCCAGGAATCGTGAATATAGTGGAACGAAGCGCGCAGTTTGGGAGTGATGTTCTGGTCAACGCGCACCAGCTCTTCGCGCCAGTTGGTGGGAGTGGGCTGGGAAGTGTCGTAACAAGATTGCGTGGGCGATCCGCAAGCCAGGGTGCTGTTGGCTTCGGGAATTGACGCCAGGAGCGCGGAGACGTTCGGATCCGTTGCGGGGTTCACGCCGACGATGTGATTCGCGACGATTTGCACGGGCAGATTGGGATTATTTACGGGGCAATCGGTGGGACCGAGCGAGCAAATGTCCGTGAAGTCGCCGCCGCGTTCTGCGTTGGAAGGAACGGGGATGGCGAAGGTATTGGGGACAATTTCCTTGCGCCATTCCTGCGAGAAGAAAAAGAAAGTCTTGGATTTGTCGGTGTTGTAATGGCCGGGAATGTACACCGGGCCGCCGATGGTGTAGCCGAAATCGTTCTTCTTGTATTCGGGAGCGTTGGGCGAGCTCTGGTCAAAATAGCTGCGGTCGTTGAATGCATTGTTGCGATTGAATTCGTACACGTCGCCGTGGAAGGAGCTGGTGCCGGACTT
>Ga0209139_10001038_pt1 | contig 10113 bp, 7 predicted proteins | sample BogFormECP14_OM3_FD_188246 | JGI IMG/M metagenome (GOLD analysis project Ga0209139, IMG submission 188246) | Bog forest soil microbial communities from Calvert Island, British Columbia, Canada - ECP14_OM3 (SPAdes) (version 2) | ecosystem: Environmental > Aquatic > Freshwater > Wetlands > Bog ...
GCTGCGCGGCGGTCCTACAGAGGCCTCTGTTCAGTTTTTCACCTGCGGGACGGCGCTGTTGGCAGCCTTGCCGAGCACAGCCGCGGAAACTCTTTCCGAAATCTTGATTTCTGCTAATTTATTGTGAAGGGTCGCGCAAGTCCGAACGCAGGCGTCGGTGAGGCCTAAACCCCTTGAAATCATTGAAACCGCGAAATGCCGTAATCGTGACTCAATGATTTCAGTGGTTACAGCAGGGCAAACGAAACAGTATCGCTTCGTTCGCGCAGTATTCGCTTCATTTTTCTTTCCCGGGGTGGGGCATCGAATAGAGTTTTGCCTTCCGCAAAATCGCTGGGTCAAGGGACGCGGCAGTATGAGGACTGACAATTACGGAGGGGCGGCATGTTGATTAGAGAGGGTTCTCCCAGCCTCCGGGGCGCCCAGTGGGACGGCGACGGCGTTAATTTCGCTCTTTTTTCAGCCAATGCGACGAAGGTCGAAGTGTGTTTTTTCGACCATCTGACGGGCAACGAGACGTCGCGGATCGAATTGCCGGAATATACGGACGAGGTCTTCCACGGCTACCTCCCCAACGTCGGGCCAGGTCAGTTTTACGGCTACCGGGTTTACGGCCCTTACGAGCCCGACGCCGGTCATCGCTTCAATCCCAACAAGTTGCTGCTCGACCCCTACGCTCGAGCGCATGCCGGCAAGCTGACCTGGAATCCTGCGGTGTTCGGTTACCAAATGGAAACCGGCGACGATACGACGTTCGACGACCGCGACAGCGCACCGTACGTACCCAAATGCGTGGTGGTCGATCAGAATTACGACTGGCGCGGCGAGCCCGGCCGGAAAACAACGCCCTGGGACGACTTGGTTATTTACGAAGCGCACGTGAAGGGTTTCACGAAACTCCATCACGCCATTCCCGAAGAGCTTCGCGGCACGTACGCAGGGCTGGGTCACGAGTCTGTCGTCGATTACATCAAGAAACTCGGCGTGACCACGGTGGAATTGCTGCCCATCCATACCTTCGCCAACGACCACTACTTGGAGGAGAAAGGGCTCGTCAACTACTGGGGTTACAACACGATCGGGTTTTTCGCGCCTGACCCCCGCTACGCGCACGATGTGCCCAACAGTCTCCGCGAATTCAAGGAAATGGTCGCCCGGTTTCATGAGGCCGGATTGGAGGTCATCCTCGACGTCGTCTACAACCATACCGCCGAAGGCAACGAACTCGGCCCGACGCTATCGTTCAAAGGGATCGACAACGCCAGCTATTACCGCCTCCTTCCCGACCAGAAGCGCTACTACATCAACGACACCGGTACAGGAAACACGGTCAATCTGTCGCATCCCGCCACGATCAAGATGGTGATGGATAGCTTGCGCTATTGGAGGGACGAGATGCACGTCGACGGGTTTCGTTTCGACCTCGGCACCATTCTCGCCCGCGAGCCGAACGGCTTCGACAACAGGAGCGGTTTCCTCAAAGCAGTGGGGCAAGACCCCGGGCTCGGCAGCGTCAAGTTGATCGCCGAACCGTGGGACGTTGGCCCGGGCGGATACCAAGTCGGAAGCTTCCCGCCCGGCTGGGCGGAATGGACCGACAAGTTTCGCGACGATGTCCGCGACGCCTGGCGCGGTGAGGGACCTATAACCGCCTTGGCGCCGCGGCTGCTGGGCTCGCCGGATAATTTCAACCACCACGGCCGCCGGGCCTATGCCTGCGTCAACTTCATAACGGCGCACGACGGGTTCACGCTGAACGACGTCGTCACCTATAACGAGAAGCACAACGAGGCGAACGGCGAAGACAACAGAGACGGCAGTTCCAACAACCATTCCTGGAATTGCGGCATAGAGGGCCCAACGCACGACGAAAGCATCAATACTCTTCGCTCGCGTCAAATACGCAATATGATGGCCACGCTGCTGCTGTCGCAGGGAACGCCGATGATTCTCGCCGGCGACGAATTCGGTCGCACGCAGGGGGGCAACAACAATGCCTATTGTCAGGACGGTGAGATTTCGTGGCTGAACTGGGATTTGCAGGACAAGGGTAAGGCCCTTGTACAATTCACGCAAAAGCTCACCGCCTTGCGGCACAAATATCCTATCCTACGCCACAGTCGTTTTCTCACCGGCGAAGTCAACGAAGAAACGGGCGTCAAGGCCATCACCTGGATCGACGCCGGCGGCGGTGAATTCACCCGTGAAGGGTGGGAAGATGGGTCGGTGCGGTGCTTCGGAATGCTTATGGACGGGCGAGCGCAATCGACCGGGGTGGTCAAGCGCGGGCTCGACGCCACAATGCTTCTCATCCTGAACAGTGGAGATGGAGTCGCCTCGTTCCAGCTTCCGGAAGCGCCGGACGGAATCGGCTGGCAGCTGTTGATCGACACCGCAGCTCCAGATGCGCAGAAGGCCTCTTTCAAATTCGGCGACGCGTACGAGGTCCCCGGAAGGTCGCTACTGCTGTTTGTGATGGAGGGCTCGTGACGGACGCCCGAGCGCCCCGCGCGACCACACTGAGCCCATGGGTAAGGAAAAAGTACTCAGAACTTCGGCGGAAGTCGGGGTCTTCAGACCCGACCGGTCTGCTCGACGATCCCGGCCATCTCCGCGGCGCCTTCATCCGGATCGGCGCGCAAGCCGGCGATCACGCCCGCGCGGTCTTCCGCCTTGCGGTTTTGGCTCACTTTCCACTTGCCCCTGATGTCGGTGATTTCGATCTCGACGCCGACGATCTGGCGGATTTGCGCCGCGACGAAATCGTCCGGCGCGTCGCTCACCGCCCAAGGCGCCGCGCGCTCGGATTCCTTCTTGCGCGTGAGCGCCTCGATCTGCCTGCGCAGCCAGCCGGCGTCCTCGATTACCCGCGGCCGCCCGCGCGCCTGCACGATCAAGTAATTCCAGGTCGGCACGACCTTGCCGGTCTCGCGCTTGGTCTCGTACCAGGACGGGGAGATGTAATGATCGACCCCCTGGAACACGACCAGGGTTTCCTCCGCGACCTGCAAATCCTTCCACTGCGGGTTGGCGCGCGCGACATGTGCGAGCAGCGTGCCGAATCGCGAGGCCTCGGCGTCGATCAGGAACGGGATCGCGTTGGCGAGCAAGCCGCTCGGCCCATGGCTGATGAGCAGGCCGAGCGGATAGCTCCGGATCAGCTCATGCTCGGCCGCGAGGTCTTCCTGCCGGTGCAGCGGGGGTTCGTACATTGGTTTCCGACTATTCCGCCGCCAGCCCGCGCGCGCCAAAGCGGCGCTCGACATAATCCGTTACCAGCGTCTTGAATTCTTTGGCGATTCCGGCACCACGCAACGTGACGGCCTTGGCGCCGTCGATGAAGACCGGCGCTGCCGGCGTCTCGCCCGTGCCGGGGAGCGAAATACCGATGTCGGCGTGCTTGCTCTCGCCCGGGCCGTTGACGATGCAGCCCATCACCGCGACGTTGAGCGCCTCGACGCCGGGATATTGCGATTTCCAGACGGGCATCGACTCCTGCAGGAAGTCCTCGATCTCGCGCGCCAGTTCCTGGAACACCGTCGAGGTCGTGCGCCCGCAGCCGGGGCACGCCGCCACCTGCGGCGCGAAGGCGCGAAAGCCCATCGTCTGCAAGATTTCGCGCGCGACCTTGACCTCGAGAGAGCGGTCGCCGCCCGGCTCCGGCGTCAGCGAAACGCGGATCGTGTCGCCGATCCCCTCCTCCAGCAGAATGCCGAGCGCGGCCGAGGAGGCGACGATCCCCTTCGAGCCCATGCCCGCCTCGGTGAGGCCGAGGTGGATCGCGTAATCCGAGCGCTTGGCCAGCATGCGATAGACCGCGATCAGGTCCTGCACCCCCGAGACCTTGGCCGAAAGGATGATCCGATCGCGCGCGAGGCCGATCTCCTCCCCGCGCGCCGCCGAGAGCAGCGCCGACCGGACCATCGCCTCGCGCATCACCGCGCGCGCATCGATCGGGTCGGAGCTCTCGGCGTTCTCGTCCATCAGTGAGGTCAGCAGTTCCTGATCGAGCGAGCCCCAGTTCGCGCCGATCCGCACCGCCTTGCCGTGGCGGATCGCGATCTCGACGATCGTGCCGAACTGCGCGTCGCGCTTGTTCTTGAAGCCGACATTGCCAGGGTTGATGCGGTATTTGTCGAGCGCTTCGGCGCACGCGGGGTGCTCCGTCAGCAGCTTATGGCCGATATAGTGGAAATCGCCGACGAGCGGAACATCGATCCCCTTCGAGCGCAGGCGATCGCGGATGTGCGGCACGGCGGCGGCGGCTTCGTCGCGATCGACCGTGATGCGGACGAATTCCGAGCCCGCGCGCGCGAGCGCCGCGACCTGCCGCGCCGTCGCCTCGACGTCGGCGGTATCGGTGTTGGTCATGGATTGCACGGCGATCGGCGCGCCGCCGCCGACGACGACCGCGCCCGCTCCGGCGCCGATCCGCACGCCGACGGTTCTGTGCCTTGCCCGTGGGCCAAATGCATCAGGCGCATCGATTGTCATTGGGCTCGTTTCTCCTGGCGCGGGCGCGGTGTCTATCGAAATGTAGGGCGCCGACGCGACATTGTCATCCTTGCCGCGGTTCCCTTCTCCCGCTCCCGCGGGAGAAGGTGTCGGCGAAGCCGACGGATAGGGGTCGTCGTAATTCCTACGCCCCTCGCCCCAACCGCTCTCCCGCGGAGAGCGGGAAAAGGGGCTTTCCTCACCCCCGAAATCGGGTGCGCAACAGGTCGAACAGCGCGCGCGCCGACTGGATCTCGCCGCCCTGCGGCCCGTGCGCGCGCGGCTTTGGATTCCAGGCGTAGACGTCGAAATGCGCCCATGATTTGGCGCCCTCGGCGAAACGCCGCAGGAACAGGGCCGCCGTCACCGACCCGGCGAACGGGCTGCCCGGAGCATTGTTGAGGTCGGCGAAGGGGCTCTCCAGCATCGAATCGTAGGGCCGCCAGAGCGGCAGGCGCCAGACGGGATCGCGTACGCGGACGGCGTGGTGCGCGATGTCCCGCGCGAGCGCTTCGTCGTCGGTATAGAATGGCGGCAGATCGGGGCCCAGGGCGACCCTCGCGGCCCCGGTCAGCGTGGCGAAATCGAACATCAGGTCGGGCGCCTCCTCGGCCGCGAGCGCCAGCGCGTCGGCGAGGATCAAGCGGCCCTCGGCGTCGGTGTTGCCGATTTCGACGGTCAAGCCCTTGCGGCTCTTCAGGATATCGCCGGGGCGCATAGCCCGCGCCGAAATCGAATTCTCGACGATCGGAATCAGGACCCTCAGCCGGACGTCCAGCGCGGAGTCCATGATCAGCCGGGCGAGCGTCAGCGCCGTCGCGGCGCCGCCCATGTCCTTCTTCATCAGCTCCATGCCGTTGGCCGGCTTGATGTCGAGCCCTCCGGTATCGAAAACCACGCCCTTGCCGACCAGCGTCACCTTCGGCGCGTCCGCGCGGCCCCAGACGAAATCGACGAGCCGAGGCGCCTCGAACGCCGCGGCGCCCACGGCATGAATCAGCGGCAGGTTTTTGCCGAGCAGTTCGTCGCCCCGAATCGTCTCGACGCTGGCGTCGAACGCCTGCGCGAGTTCCGTCGCGGCGCTCTCGAGCGCGGCGGGGCCGAGGATGTTGGCCGGCGCGTTGACGAGGTCGCGCCCGAACGCGACCGCGGCCGCGACGCGCTCCACGTCTTCACCATCGACCCCGGCGGGCGCAGCGAGGCGCGGCTGCGTCGAGGCGTCGGCCTTGAAGCGGTCGAAGCGATAGAGCCCGAGCAGGAAGCCGAGCGCCGCGAGTTCGGCGTCCTGAGGGGAATTGGCGAAGCGCCAGTCGCCGGCCGGCAGCGCGGTCGCGAGCTTACCCGGGGCGAGCGGGTCGCGATCGCCCGCGTTCGCGCCAGCCTGGCCGAACAGCGCGCCCGCGAGGCCGCCGCTCGCGTCGGGCAGCAGCTGGAGGCGGCCCGGTTTGGGCTCGAAGCCGCAGGCGGCCGCGAATCGCGCGGAAGTTTCCCCGATCGCGCCGCGAACTTCGTCCCAATTCTCAGGGCTCACGAACCAGATCGGAACGGCGTCAGCGGCTTCGGGCGTCAATCGGGCAGCCAAATCGGGTTCCTCATGGAGCGATGTAGAGCGCGCCGTACATAAACATCGATTGCCCGAACCGCCACGCCTTAGGCGACGGCGCGGAATAAATGCTTCAATCCGACGTTCATGTTTCTACGGTTCTGCTGCGTGCAGAATTCCCTGGTCGCAGGGAAAAACGCTGGGAATTTCGCCGATTCAGCCGTTTTCTGCGAAAATCCGTCTCGAAAACATCTGCGAATTCAGTAGTTTGCGAGGTGAATTCCCTACTTGGAAAAGCAGAGAATTAATTCGCGCCAGAATTCCGCCTCTCGGACCGGAGCAGGGAAAGGGCCATAAATCAATCCGCCAGCCCCGATGAAGCCATTATTCCGAGTCGCCGCCTTAGTCTTTGGCAGTGGGCTTCCCTACCAACATGGCATGCAAAGCTGCCTCTGTCTAATTCAGCGTTCGGCGTTCATTGCATAAGGTTGTTCCGTGTATTCGACGAAATCGCCGCGAGCGGGCAACCCGCCCGGTGAGTCGAGTTTGAGCGGAGAGACTATCATGACTGATCGCACGCCACTGATGACCCATGCCACCGGCGCCCCCGTTGTCGACAACACCAACATCATGACGGCTGGTCCGCGCGGCCCGGCGCTGCTCCAGGACATCTGGCTGATCGAGAAGCTGGCGCATTTCGATCGCGAGGTGATCCCGGAGCGCCGGATGCACGCCAAGGGCTGGGGGGCGCACGGCGTCTTCACGGTCACGCACGACATCACCCGCTACACCAAGGCGAAAATCTTCTCCGGAATCGGCAAGAAGACGCCGATGTTCGCTAGGATCTCGACCGTGGCCGGGGAGCGCGGCGCCGCCGACGCCGAGCGCGACATACGCGGCACTGCTTTGAAGTTCTACACCGAAGAGGGCAACTGGGACATCGTCGGCAACAACACGCCGGTGTTCTTCTTTCGCGATCCGCTACGCTTCCCGGACCTGAACCACGCCATCAAGCGCGACCCGCGCACCGGCATGCGCTCCGCCGACAACAACTGGGATTTTTGGACCCTGCTGCCCGAGGCGCTGCATCAGGTCACTATCACCATGTCGGATCGGGGCATCCCGAAAAGCTTCCGGCACATGCACCTCTACGGCAGCCATGCCTACTCGATGATCAACGCCGCGAATGAGCGTGTCTGGGTGAAGTTCCACTTTCGCACGCAGCAAGGCATTCAGAACCTGACCGACCAGGAAGCTGCGGCTATCGTCGCCAAGGATCGCGAGAGCAACGGCCGGGACCTCTTTGAGAGCATCGAGCGCGGCGACTTCCCGCGCTGGACGCTGTTCATCCAGGTGATGACCGACGCGCAGGCCAAGGCCTTCCGCTTCAATCCATTCGATCTGACGAAGGTGTGGCCGCAAGCCGATTATCCGCTGATCGAGGTCGGGGTGATGGAGCTCAACCGCTATCCGGACAACTTCTTTGCGGAGGTCGAGCAGGCCGCCTTCTCGCCGGCGAACATTGTGGCGGGCATCGGTTTCTCACCGGACAAGGTGCTGCAAGGCCGGCTATTCTCCTATGGCGACACCCAGCGCTACCGGCTCGGGATCAACTTCAACCATATCCCGGTGAACGCGCCGATATGCCCGTTCCAGAGCTATCACCGCGACGGCAAGATGCGAACCGACGGCAATCTCGGCGCCACACCGAGCTATTGGCCCAACAGCAAAGGTGCCTGGATCGACCGCAACGAGGCGCTAATCGAACCGCCGCAGCCGATCGAGGGCGACGCCACCTATTGGGACCATCGCCTCGTCGAGGATCACTATGAGCAGCCCGGCGATCTGTTCCGGAAGATGAGCTCCGCGCAGAAGCAGGTTCTGTTCGAGAATACCGCCCGCGCCATGGGCGATGCGCGGCTGGAGGTCAAGCAGCGCCACACCGGCAACTGTGCCAAGGCCGATCCCGCCTATGGCGCGGGCGTCGCCGCGGCCCTTGGCCTGGCGCTCAGCCACGCCGCCGAGTGACGGAATCTCCCCTCGACCGACCGACGGCCGCATCCAGTCGGTCGGAGAGTCGCAGATCCGTGCCCGCGTCCGGCGCAACTTCGACGGAAATTCATCCCCGGAGATCAGTATGTTCAATCCACTTGCACCCAAGCTCCTTGCGGAGTTGATTGGCACTTTCGCGTTTGTGTTCATCGGCGCCGGCGCCGCGGCCATTGTCGGCCAGGGTGTCGGCTTGCCCGGTATCGCCGCAATTGCCTTCGCCCATGGCTTGACCATCATGGTCTTCGTCTTCGCCTATGGCGCGGTATCGGGGGGGCATTTCAACCCCGCGGTCACGATCGGCGTGCTCGCGGCCGGCGCCATGCGCGCTGGCGAGGCGATCGGCTATATCATCAGCCAACTCGTTGGCGGTGTCATCGGCGCCCTTTTGTTAGCGGCTGTTCTCGGCGGTACGGCGACAGGCCTCGGCACGCCGGCGCTCGCGCACGACCTCGCTCTGGGCCACACAACCGTCACGATCACGCCTGGGATCGGCTTCGTGATCGAGGCGGTGCTCGCCTTTTTTCTGGTCACAGTCGTCCTCGAAACTGCGGTCGCGGGCCGCGCCGGCAACCTCGCGCCGCTGGCGATCGGCATGACCCTGACCCTCAACATCATGATGGGCGGGCCCCTCACTGGCGCCCCATTCAACCCGGCGCGGGCGCTCGGCCCAATGATCGCGACGGGCGATCTCAGCAATGCTTGGCTTTATGTCGCAGCCCCGATTGTCGGCGCACTCGCCGCTGCCATCGTGCACATGGGTATCGCGGGGCTCGCGGCGCAGCCCGCGACGGCGCAGGCACGCGTGCCCGCCTCGTCCCCGGCCGAGTGAGATTTGTTCGCGGCCATTACGAATACCCGCGAGCGGATAGATCGCGAACGAAGGCGCAAAGCCGACACACAAGGCGCCGCTCGGGTCGCGCGTTAACACATCGTTAGCGTTAACGAATTATTGCTGCGTCTCGCCTATGATCGAACAGGCCCCTCTCATGCCTTCACCGCGCCGCAGCCTCGTTTCCTCTCGAGCCCGCTTTTCCCGCCTTTGGGCAAGCTGGCTGGCGTTTGCGTTGGCCGCCGCGCCGCTGGGCGGATGCCAAAATTTCGGCGATGTCACGGGATCGATCGGAGGCGCGAACCAGCAGTTGCCGACCGACGAGGCCTCGCTCCGAGCCTACACCGACCGTTGGGGCAAGACCTATGACAAGAACCCGGGCGAGAAAGTCGCCTCGATCAATTATGCGCGAGCGCTGCGCGCCCTGACCCGCTACACCGAGGCGGCGGCGGTCATGCAGGCGGCAGCGGTGAAGGCGCCGAAGGATTTCGAAGTGCTCGGCGCCTATGGCAAAGCGCTCGCCGACAACGGGGAATACCTGCAAGCCAAGGATGTGCTCACCCGCGCCTACCCTGCCGAACGTCCGGATTGGACGATCCTGTCGGTCCAGGGCACGGTCGACGACCGCCTTGACGATCACACAGGCGCGCAAAGGTTCTACCGCGAGGCTCTCAAGATCTCGCCGGGCGACCCGACCGTCCTCAGCAATCTCGGGCTTTCCTACGCCCTGACCAAGCAGCTGGATCTCGCCGAAGACGCCCTGCGCCAAGCGGCGGCGAGCCCGCGCGCCGACACGCGGGTGCGGCAAAATCTCGCGCTGGTGCTCGCGCTCGACGGCAAGTTCGCGGAGGCCGAGGAGGTCAGCAGTAAGGACATGTCGGCGCAGGCCGCCACGGCGAACGTCCAGGCGATTCGCGCGATGATCGCGCAGAACGATACTTGGCGGACGCTGCAATCGGGCGCGCCCAAGAAGCGCGTGAAGATCGACGCGCCGGATTCGCTGCCGCAGCCGGCGGGTCAACCCACCGGCTAGGATCCCTTCTCCCGCTCTTGCGGGCGAAGGTGTCGGCGAAGCCGACGGATGAGGGTCTTCTCACAGCATATTCTTTGCCGCGGCCCTCCCCCAGCCCTTGTATGTCAAGTGGAAAAGTGCGCGGCTCTCGCTTTTTGGAATGGGTAGGGGGTCCGCGCGAGG
>Ga0209139_10001039_pt1 | contig 10109 bp, 6 predicted proteins | sample BogFormECP14_OM3_FD_188246 | JGI IMG/M metagenome (GOLD analysis project Ga0209139, IMG submission 188246) | Bog forest soil microbial communities from Calvert Island, British Columbia, Canada - ECP14_OM3 (SPAdes) (version 2) | ecosystem: Environmental > Aquatic > Freshwater > Wetlands > Bog ...
GCATCAAAAAGTTGCTTATTCAGTGGATGGACTTTTTTCGGCGTCGGATTCCGCGCGGACAAATCTGCGCATTCCGGTGATAGCGGCCTGTGCCAGATGAACTTGTCCTTGAATTTCTTTCACCGATTGATGGTCTTCTGCCGTCAGAGTTGGATTGTCGCGCAGAAGTTCGGCGTAGCCTAGAATGGCTGTCAGTGGGTTGCTGATTTCGTGCGTCGCACCGGCAGCCAGGCGCCCCAACGCCGCCATCCTTTGCGATTCCAGGATTTGTTTTTGAACAAGCTTGAGGCTTTCCAGTGAAGACTCCGTCGAAGCAATCAAGCGCAGAAGTTCGCGGTCCATCGAAGAGAGTTTAAGAAAAGTCAGGCTCCCCAGGAAAAGCATTGCGCCAAAGATCAACCGGAGGCGAAAAATAACAATCGGTTGCGGGGTGTGATAATCGGAAAACGTAACGATGGCTAGAATGGGGAGCGAGATAACTCCGATCATCGCAAGCCGGGCGCTCCACAATCCCCGATTGCGCAGAGAAAGTGCGGATTCGCCTGTTTGCGACTCGAGATCCCCGCCCAGTGCGGCAGCCACGGTAAGCAAAGCCAGCGAAAAGCCCCAAGGCACGTCGTAGAAACTTCCGGTGTAGTACAGACCCCGGTCGATAAAAATATTTTGCAAAAGGCTCCCGGCGGCAAACGCACCAAGTGCAAAGAAAAACTGTCCGTAGAATCTTTTCCAGGATCCTTTGCTCTTCGCATAGAGCGCTCCCACAGCCAGCAGAGCTGCGCCGTGTTCGGATAGAGCAAGAACATAGTACGCCGGGTTGTAATCGGGATAGCTTTTGATTACCAGTTGCCAGGGCAATGCAAAATAAAGGTACAGGCAGACCCACCAGAAGAGCAGAAGAAGAAAGTCCACGCGGCGAAATCGCAGATCTCCAGCAGCACCTTCGGCATGAGGCCTCAGCGTGAACGAAGCCAAAGTGGGAACCAAGGCAAGAAGAAAAAGTCCATCGCCTGCGATCGGATTAGGTGCGCTTCGGCGAAGTACAACATCGTAGTAGAACCAGACCCCTTGCGAAAGAAACAGAATGCCGAACCCGGCTTCGTTCAAGGCCCAAAACAATCGAACCGTTCCATTGGATCGACGGCGGTTACTCCGGAAAGCAAGCATCACCACCAGCGCCAACAGACACGGAAAGGTGTCGCCTAGCCAGGTCAACGGTGTACTCGTGCGCAAAAAAACAGCGGCGGCCATCTGGGCGATAACCAAGCCCAGCGCTATCCGGGTCCAGATTGTGTCAATCGTTCGAATCAATTTCGCGTCACCAATAAATCCAAGAAGCTTAGGAAACGGCTTCTACCGTCACGGCTACAGAAGCTGGAAGCATCAGTCTGAACAAGGCTCCACCCTCCGGCCGATTTTGGCAGTCGATTTCTCCGCCATGTTGCCGGACGATCCCATAACATGTGCTGAGTCCGAGTCCCACCCCTTTGCCGACGGGCTTGGTGGTGTAGAACGGCTCAAAAACGCGCCGCGGCTCTTTCAGCCCCGAGCCTGTGTCTATAAATCCGATCTCGATGTGCTCTTGTACTACGCTGATAGCGATCGTGAGAATCCCTGCTTTGTTTCCCTCCATCGCATCAATTGCATTTGCGATGAGATGCAAGAAGACTTGGATCAACTGATTGCTGTCTGCCTCGACCATCGGTACAACGCCGTGCTCTTGGATCTCCACTCGCACGCTGTGTCGGCGCCCTGCGCGCGTTAAGTTAACGGCGCTTTCCAGGAGAGGCCGAACATCCACTGAAGATCGATGCAAGGGCATCTCTTGCGCGAAGCTAAGCATGTTCTCAACCAGACTGTTTGTACGCCGAGCAGACTCGCCAATCTTGGTTGTCATCCTTTGCCGGTTTCCATCGGCCTTGGGATGCGAGCTTAATATTTCGACATTCTTGCCCACGGCGGTCATGGCTTTATTGATTTCATGTGCGACTCGTGCCACCAGCTTGCCGAGCGATGCGAGCTTTTCGCTCTGTACGAGTTGATTCTCGAATCGCTTGAGATTCGAATAGGCAAAAGACGCGTCTTGCAGGTAACCGGCAAGCTTGGAATTGAGAAGATCTTGTTTGAGCAAAAGCAGAATAGTCAGAAACAACATCGTTGATAAGGTCAGCAGAATTCGAAAGTGGCGAACTGGATCTTGCGTTTCTCCGGTCGTCATCAACCACAATCCGATTACCGGGGTCGAGAGAGTTGCCAGCATGGAGAGTCGTGCGGACCAGACCACAGTTCTTCGGTTTGGGCGGCCCAGACTTTTAGACTCCCCCGAGTTTTGAAGCCGGTGTGCTCGCGAATCTGCGGGGTAGATTATTGATATGACGCAAAACCACGCCAGTGCAGCGGAGAGCGGCACGTCGTAAAAACTTCCTGTGTAATAGTGCCCTGAGGCGATGGCGTGGTTGATCAGAAAAGAAGCGAACCCATACGTTGCCGTGGCGCCGAGAAAGTGCACGTAGAAGCCGCGCCAGTGTCCCCGGCTTCGATAGGCGACGACACCCAGAATCAAGAGAAATACTTGATTTCCCGCTATATCGATGGTGTCGGAGTTGCTGTTGTAACGCGCCAAATCGTTTCCCGCAAGCAAGTAAGCCATGGCACAGAAAAGATAAACATACGTCCAGAAAACGAGCAGGGAAGTGAGGTCAAACAGACCGAGCAGGCGAGGATGATCGGGGTTGTCATTGTTTGGCTCGAGGGCTAGCGCGGCAAGCATCGGAACAAGTTTAACGAAGAGCAGGAATTCCCCGATAGGAACCGACGGAACTGGTTTGTTCAACCAGACTTCATAGTAGACCCACAAACACATATTGACTGACCACATGCCGAACCCAAGCGCGATCAAGAGCCAGAATGCCCGCAGCGTGCTCCGAGTGGAAACACCTTTCCAGGCAAAGAAGAGAGTCGCTGTAAGCAGCAAGAAAAACTGGGACAAATCCCCGAAGGACGTAAACGCATAGCTGGGACGGCCGCGAAGCGAGGCTCCAGCAAGTAAGACGGGTAGAAGGACCGCAAAAACGATAAGAACTCTTTTGCTGGAGGAATGCCAGCCACTTGAGGTGCTTTGAAGTTGTCCAGCCGCTTCCTGCACACGCTCACCTATCGAGGCAATTCCCACGTCCCGTGTCGTGCGATCCCAGCAACAAACTACGTCCTGATATGCCTGTCCCATGTTCCAAGGAGACTGGCGCTAAGGATGCGAACGGATCGTTTAAGACTTGTCTCTATTTTGCTTGCTTTGGCCGCGACATCAGGAACAATTGTTTGGTGAGTGGCACAATCAATACACGGAGAAGAGCCAAGGATGATTTCCCGCGGCCTCTGGTCGGCTCAGGAGTGAAGTACAAGCAGAGCGAAATCCCTAGGATAGTGAGAACCAGGGACTAGACTAGCACGACGACAGGAGCGCGCAGCCCCCAATCCCATTCCGAGCGGTGGAGCTCTTTTTTGGCTTCATAAAGATTGCGGAGTTCCTACCCCCAGGTGCGCAGGCCGATGATTCCCCAATAGGCAAAGTAGGCAGCGGCGACCAGAAGTATTAGGATGACAGCTGTCGAAAACCTCCGGACACTTGTTCGTACTTCTTCTTTGGGCGCGCGCCATAGGGAAACGGCCCCAGCAAGAGTAGCGAGGGCATAAACCACGGTTGCCAGAAAGAAACTAGCGGACCATGCAGTCAGATTTCCCATGCGCGGAATAAGATCGTCACTCGCGACGCTAAAGATGACGACAATTGCGATTAGGCTCAGAACCGCGATCAGCGGCCACAATCGCATGCCACGCTCCGCCGGTCGGCGACGCTCTTTTCTCAGCCCGCCCAGGATCCAGAACGGTGCGTAGAGAAGTACCAGAATGACGGCTAGCAGGAACCAACAAGTGAGAATAATTTCCGAGATCGCGAACCACGTGGGGATGTGCTTTATCGTTTCCTCCCCGACGCCGAGCTGAATGAATTGACCCTCCGCGTTTGGCGCGAGCAACTCAAGCGTGGCTATGGGAGACGGGGGACCTTTTTTGTGGTTCGAACGGAATTGTTTGTCCGTCACAGGAACGAAGACTATATTTCTTTCTCCTATGTTGCTGACGAGGAGTTGGCCGTCCTCAAAACGGACGCGGACTATTCCCAGCAGGCGTTCGAGAAAATGAGTCAACTCTGAGCGTGTCGAGTCTGGCTGATACCAGCCAGCATATGTGGCGGCGTTGGTAGATAAGGGTGCCACTGGTGGAGGGGCTGGTTTTGGCAGATTGCGCGTGAGGTACGCGCGAATGGCCTCGCCGATCTTCCCAAAGGAACCACCATTCGCTGCGTTGATGCTATAGAAATAGCCCACATCGCTATCGGGTATATAAGCCATCTCCGTGAGGCCGCCAGCCACGCCTCCGTCATGTCCGTGGTACACGAAGCCCTCGTTGATGCTCCAGTAGTTGCTCAAGCCGTATCCAGCTTTCAATCCTTGTTGTGCCGCCCACGTGCGGGTGGGCATTTCCATGCGATCAATCGAAGCGGCTGGGATCACCTCTACGCCGTTTACCGTGCCACGATTCAGATAAAACTGAACGTACGCTGCCATGTCCTTTGCTGACGCATTTATCGAGCCAGCCGGACGATACTCCACGTTCCAATAGGGATAGGTGGTCTTTCCGTCGGCGTGATAGAGACTGGTCAGCATTCCTGAAGTCGGCTTAAAATACGTCGCCGTCTTCATGCCAATGGGTTCAAAGAAATTCTTGCCGACGTAATCTTCGAATTTTTCACCGGTAATTTTCTCGACGATGTAGGCGGCAACCGCAGGTCCAGAATTGCAATAGGCCATGCGGGTGCCTGGTCTCCAGCGTGAAATGCGCGAGTGGTGGTCATAATCAAGCGCGTCGCGCAGGCTCAATCCGGGGTCGTCTTTGGCGTATTCGCGCAAGTGCATGTCGTCCCAGCCGGTGGTGTGTTCGAGAAGATCAACGACACGCACGGGGTCCGTTGCTTCCCAGGGATTCTCAAACCACACTTCGGGCACCAATTTGTGGACCGAGTCATCCAGTGAAAGCTTGCCCTCATTCGAAAGTTTCAGAATGGAGAGCGACGCGAACGCCTTGGACGTCGAGCCAATGCGGAACTGCGTGTCCGCAGTTGTAGCCCGATTGGCAGCCACATCCGATTTGCCAAGCCCCGCCATCCACTCGGGACCGTCGCGGTGAACGATGGCGACGGACACGCCCGGTGTGTGCGTGTCGACGAGGATTTTCTCCAATTGTTGTTGGAGTTCTGCAATGGACTGCGCAGGCTTCGGCGCGTCCTCTTTTTTGTCTTGGGCAAAGCAAGCCGGTGCGAGCAGGCAGAAAAGAACTAGCCGGGTTATGGTTTTCACGGTGCGCATTCTCCTCTTGAACGACCCAAATCCGCAAGTAGATAAACTTTTTTGACACTCCCCCTCAGCCAGCCGCTCGAAGGACACATTTATCGCCCTCTTTTTCGCAATCGTTCAGTTCACATGGAACCTTTCGGGGTGCTCAGTCGTTACTCCTGGTGATATCCGCGAGGGGCAACTATGGAAACTTTCTGGAAAGACCTGCGCTACGCGTTTCGCATGCTCTGGAAGAGCCCGGGCTTCACGCTCATCGCCATGCTCGCACTCGGCCTTGGCATAGGCGCAAACACCGCCATCTTCAGCGTTTTCAATGGGGTACTCTGGCGGCCGCTCCCCGTCAAAGACCCTCAGCAGCTCGTCGTCCTCGCTTCGAAGACCGCTAGTTTCGAGTTTCCTCTTAACCTTTCTTATCCGGACTTCCAGGACTATCGAAACCTTAAGACTATCTTCTCCGACCTTATTGCTTATAACTCTAACCCCGTGAACTTCGGCACCGAGGGACGTCACGAGCGCGTTTGGTGTGAAACAGTCAGCGGCAATTACTTCACCATGCTCGGTCTGGAGGCAATCCGAGGCCGCACGTTTGCCGCGGACGAAGGCTGGGTCCCAGGCAAGGACCCGCTCATGGTCATCAGCTATAAATTTTGGCAAAAGCGTTTCGGCGGTGATCCTGCAATCGTTGGCCAGACGGTTCTCGTCAACAACCACGCATTCACCGTGATCGGAGTCGCTCCTGAAAGTTTTCGCGGAGCGTACTACTTCCTCGAGCCAGACTTCTATATTCCCCTCACGACCATGGGCCTTCTTGACCCGACTCAGGCTGACGAACTCAACAAGCGCGGCGCCTCCTTCCTTCGCGTTCTTGGCCGGGTCCAGCCGGGCGTGACCGTTACACAGGCGATGGCAGCGGCCGAGCCGCTTGATCATCGTTTGGCTCAGGAATTTCCGGATTCACACAAAGGCATGTCGTTGCTGGTTATACCGGAGCTCAAGGCCCGCCCGGAGCCTGGATTAGTGGCTGGTTTCATGTCCACTGCGGCCCTCGTTTTCATGCTCCTCGTTGGGCTCGTCCTCTTGATAGCTTGCGCCAACGTTGCCAATCTCATTCTCGCTCGCGCCAACGGCCGCCGAAAAGAATTCGCCACCCGCACCGCCCTCGGCGCTACACGCGGGCGAATGGTCCGCCAAATGTTGACGGAGACTGTACTTCTATCTGTCTTCGGTGGACTGCTTGGTCTCGTCTTCGCACGGTGGGCTGCTTTGGCGCTGATGTCCGTGCGTATCCCTACCGACATACCACTGAAACTATTTGACCTGCGCATGGACTGGCGCATCTTTATGTTCACTTTTCTAGCTGCACTCATAACCGGAATGGTCGCCGGTTTGGTTCCTTCGCTGCAGGCCTCGCGCACGGATTTGGCTGATACGCTAAAGGCTGGTGGGCGTTCGGGGGGAGCGTCTGCAGGCCATCATCGCTTTCGCAATGCGCTGGTTGTTGCGCAAGTCGCGGTTTGTATGCTGCTCCTTGCTTGCGCTGGCTTTTTCATTCGCAGCCTCCGGAACTCTGCCAATGTAGACATGGGCTTTCGTGTCGACCACACGATTCTGATGACCATGGACGTTGGCCTTCAAGGCTATAGCGAAGAGCGAGGCCAGCAGTTTTTCAAGCAACTTACCGAGCGCGTGCGCTCGCTGCCCGGCGTACGCGACGCTGCCATTGCTTCCTACATTCCCATGGGCAACGAGGACTCGCTCGACAATATTTTCCCCGAGGGCCAGCCCAACGACGACAAATCAAAAACGCACGCCACATTTGACGACAACGTTCAGCCTGGCTATTTCCGCACCGCAGGCACTCCCATCATACAGGGCCGCGAATTTACCGAAGCCGACAACGCCAAAGCTCCCCATGTCGCCATCATTAACGAGACCTTTGCGAAGGAAATCTGGCCTGGCCAGGATCCCATCGGCAAAGTGTTTCGCACGAAAAAAGACGGCCCACCCATTCAGGTTGTCGGCATCACACACACAGGCAAATATCTTTTTCTCTACGAAAAACCGCAGCTTTACGCTTATTTCCCCTTGGCACAGAACTACAACTCCGGCGCCAATTTGTTTGTCTACACGGAGGATAATCCACAGCGGCTTATCGCTCCTGTACGCGATCAAATCCGCCAGATGGATGCAGGTCTTCCCGTCTTCGATGTCACCACCATGGACCAGCAGGTGCAATACGGTAAGGCTCTCTTTCCCGCACGCCTCGGTGTCATGTTTGTCGGCACTTTCGGCGTTCTCGGTTTGATTCTCGCTTCGGTGGGAGTCTACGGCGTCGTTTCGTATTCCGTCAGCCAGCGCACGCAGGAGATTGGCATTCGCACGGCACTAGGAGCACAGCGCTCGCACGTGCTGAGTATGATCCTGAAGCAGGGAATGAACATGGCGCTGATCGGGACTGCCGTTGGAATCGTTCTGTCGTTCTTACTTTTCCGCGGTTTGGGCTCTATGCTTTATGGAGTCAAGTCCACCGACTTCGTCACACTCTCGGCCGTCTCCGCCTTGCTTCTTTTCGTGGCGTTCGTGGCCAGCTATGTTCCCGCTTTTCGCGCCACTCGCGTTGACCCTGTGATCGCCCTTCGCGAACAATAACTTTTCGGTCGTTTCACCAGCTCCTGCAGATAAGGCCTAGGCCGGCTCTGTTTATTAATTCGAGGTCAGGCAGCCCGCTACTTCACGTCTACATCGTCCTTTAATCTCTCGTACGTCGATGCGGTCATGATCTTCTTACTCACCAGTTCGTGTTTGTCCTTGTACGGTCTCCCGGCCATGATTCGCCGCGCTTCATGCTGTCCAATGCCCGGCAATTCCGTCAGCTCATCCTCGGTCGCAGTATTCAGATCCAGTGTCTTCTGCTTCCCGTTTTCCCAGCCTTCTTTTGCGCCGTCGACGGCCGCTTTCACAGCCCTGCCTGCTTCCTCGACCGCGGGTTTTGCCTGAGCCGCAGCTTTCGAGGCCTCCTCTCGAATCGTTTTCTCGCGCTGCGCCGAATCACCGGAGCAACCTGACATGCCAATCGCCGCGACCACCGCCGCCGTTAACGCTAGAACCAATATTGCAAACCTTCGCCGCATGTTCGACACCTCTCTCTTCTTCCACACTATCCTGTACGTCTCCTGAGACCCATGTCTATCCTCAATTTCCCTGATATCTCTTATTTCGGCCCCTTCAAGAACGTTCCTTTCTCCAGATCCTTGAATGCCTGCTGCAGTTGTTCTTGCGTGTTCATTACGATGGGTCCGTACCAGGCCACCGGTTCTTCGAGCGGTTTGCCCGACACGAGCAGGAAGCGAATGCCTTCGTCGCCAGCTTGAACGACAACCTCATCTCCGCGGTCAAACAAAACCAGCGAACGATTATCCGCCGCAACCGGAGGAGCAGTGTCCAGCCATCCAACGGCTTCCGTCGGCACCGCCAAAGGTTCCGATGCATTGCAGAACTTTCCGGATCCTGCAAACACGTATGCAAACGCATGGCGGGTGGTGCCGACAGGCAGAGTTTTCCTTCGGCCTGGCGGCACGGATACATCGAGATAAATAGGGTCGGCGGCAATTCCATCCACCGGTCCGCTTTTGCCCCAAAAATTTCCGCACACTACGCGCACGTGCGTGCCGTCATCGTCCTTGATCTCGGGTATTTCAGGGGCTTTCACTTCTTGGTAGCGCGGAGCTGTCATTTTCAGCGAGGCCGGCAAGTTTGCCCACAACTGAAAACCATGCATTCGTCCCGCGTTATCTCCCTTGGGCATCTCCTGGTGAATGATCCCGCTCCCGGCTGTCATCCACTGCACCTCGCCCGGTGCAATCTCTCCGTGATTGCCCATGCTGTCGCCGTGTTCCACGGTTCCCGCCAACACATACGTGATCGTTTCTATCCCGCGGTGGGGATGCCACGGAAACCCTGCCAGATAATCTTCGGGGACGTCGTTGCGAAAATCGTCTAGCAGTAGAAATGGGTCGAAGTCCGTGGTGTTGCCGAATCCAAAGGCACGCCGTAGATGCACTCCTGCGCCCTCTACGGTGGGTTTAGCGGCTACAAGTCGTTTTACTGGTCGAATCGACATTTTTCCTCCTCATCTACTGCATCGGCGGCATACATATTGCGGTTATGCACAAGACGGGCACGGCGTGCCGTGCCCCTACGGCGCCTGCGTTTAAGCGTGCTGCTTTCCAGCCTCCTCAAGTATCTCCGTAAACGGGCACGCTTGCGCCTTGAATCAATTTCGCATCATCGCCGCACAAAAACAAAATCACTTTGGCAATTTCTTCAGCCTTGGGCCATTTCGCGAAGTCTGCTTTTGGCATCGCTTTGCGATTCGCTGCTGTATCAATAATACTCGGCATAATCGAGTTCGCCCGGACTCCCGTGCCCTTTAAATCTTGGGCTAGACAATCGATCATCGCCACAGCCGCCGATTTCGAGGCGGCATACGCCGACGCTCCCGCAGCGTGGTCTACCGCGGCCTTTGACGCAACGTTCACAATCGCGCCGCTCCCTTGCTTTACCATTACCCGAGCCGCTGCCCTCGCCAGCACAAAACCTGCCCGTAAATTCAGCGTCAGTTGTTGTTCAAAAGCTTTCGTCTCCTGCTCCCACAATTTCACTCCGCCCGCATATCCCCCGACGGCGTTCACCAGGCAATCG
>Ga0209139_10001040_pt1 | contig 10102 bp, 6 predicted proteins | sample BogFormECP14_OM3_FD_188246 | JGI IMG/M metagenome (GOLD analysis project Ga0209139, IMG submission 188246) | Bog forest soil microbial communities from Calvert Island, British Columbia, Canada - ECP14_OM3 (SPAdes) (version 2) | ecosystem: Environmental > Aquatic > Freshwater > Wetlands > Bog ...
GTCGAAATTCGAACTCGGCACCACCTTGTCGGTGCGGCAGTCGATGGTCATCTGCAGTTCAGTGGCGTCGCGGCGCAACGCGCTCAGCTGGGACTGCACCTGCACGATGTCGTCGGCCGCTCGGCCGGCCGCCCGGGCCACCGCCAGCGACTCGTTGCCGTGCGCGTCGAGGTCCGACCTAATCGAGGCGCTGCTGTGTCTGCGGGCTTGCGCGGTGGCGCCCTGCCAGGTGTCGAACACCGCTAGCGAGGCCAGTTCTCGCGCGGCATCCAGGGTGGCGTGCCCACGCGCGCCGGCCGCGTGGAACACCTCGCGTACCGCCTCGGCGCGCCACCGATCGATGTCGGCCACCGTCAACGCCACGTCTCATCACCTCACCGGAAGAAGCGCTGCCTATCCCGTAACAGCAGCGCAGACGCCATGCAACTCACGTGTCGGTGCGTAACCCGTGGAACGGGACGCCCATGCACAGCTGGGCGTTAACGCTCAGCAGGCCGCATCACGGTTGAAGCGGCCAGTGCCGCAAGTGAAATGAGCGCAAGCAGTTGCACTGCAGCCGAATGGCCCGCGTATCCGTCGACGGATCGCCACGGATGCCGCGACAGCGCCGCACCGGCCAGGATCAGCCCGCCGGCGCTCAACCACAGAGTGACGACGTCGCGTCGTCGTGGACGATTGCGCAGCACCCACCGCATACCCAGTGCGGCGCCGAAGACCACGACGCCCGCCACTCCGGCGATCAGCGCGCCGGCGGTCAGCATCGCGACGGCGGCCCAGGGCCCGGGCGTCCACGGGCGCGCAGTGGAATCGCTCGGCCGGCGTCGCGGCGGCCACCACGCCAACAACGCCAACAGCGGCAGCAGCGCCAGGCCGCCGGCCAGGCCGGCCCGGTACAGCGAGTTGGGCGCGAAGGTCAGCATGATGGTGCCCGACGTTCCGGCCGGCACCGCCCATCCCTGCTGCCATCCGTTGACCGCCAACGGTGTCAACCGAGTTCCAGCGCTGGTGCGGGCCACCCAACCGGAGTTGATACTTTCCGGAACGACCAGCACCCGCGACGTCGTCGCGTCCGGCACCCGCACTTCGCGACGGGCCGGACCCCACGCTCCGGTGGCCGCCGGTGTCGCCGCGGCGGTGGCCGACTGGGCCGCGAGCGGTCCGGACAGCTCCGCGCCGTCGACGACGAATTGTGGCCCGGGACTTACCAATAGCTCCTGTTGGCCAGTCGGCAACGTGATCGGCTCGGCGTCGCAGGGCTGCGCGGTTACCGGAGCGCCGTCCAGTAGCGCGTCGACGGTGGTGTTGACCGAAGTGTGCACAAAGCGGCCGGCGATCGCGATGACAGGTCCGTGCTCGCAGTCGACGGTGACCTCGCGAGTCCGGTTGCGCGCCGCGTTGGCCGCGGCGATCGGTCTGCCGTCGGTGCCCAGCGCCGCGATCTCGGCCAGCCCCGGTGGCTTGAGTTGGTCGAAGCCGAGGGCGGTGCGGTCGATGACGTCTTTCCAGTCGAGCAGGCTGACCGTGATGGTGTCGGTCAGCCGGGGCTGTAGCGGCAGGTCCTGTGGCCCCGATGTTTTCAGCGCCCGGACCTGCGGACCGTCGCCCAAGTCGACGGCCACCATGGTCGGGTGCGCGGGCACCGGCGCCGTGCTGGGCGCGACCCGCAGACCGGTCACTTCGGTGGGTTGAGGCAGGGTGAGGGTGAGCGTCGGGGGCGTCTTGTGCTGCACCACTCGCTGCGGTGCCGTCCACGCGGTGGCCGGATCGCCGTCGGTGGCGGCAGAGGCCGCGCCGAGGACGTCGACCAGATCGGAGTCGCCGTGAGCCCGGGTGGTGTCCGGCTCGGCGACCAGATCGGCCAGTTTGGGTCCCGACCGGGCGCGGACCCAGATCGTCGGCAGCACCGACATCGGCTGCGGCACGCTCAGCGTGCGACTGAAGGTCGCGGGTGTTTCCGTCGCCAGCGCCATCGACGGCGCGCATTGCACGTTCGTCAGGCCCGTCGCGCAACCCGGCCTGCCCAGCGGATCGGAGCCCAGATCCCATTGCGCCACAGCGGCGTTCGGTGGGGGAGCGGGAACGAGCACGGTGTGCCGAATATTGATCGGATGCGCGAAGCCGCGGGCGTCGTACTGCGTGATCGACAAGTCGGTGATCGCGAACTGCACCCCTGGCGACCCGTCGTCGGTGCCGATCGCGGTGATGCGGACCCACGGAGTCTCGCCGTACGGCAACGCCCCGCTGATCGGTTTGCCGGCCTCGTCGAACCGTAATGTCGTTGTGCCGGTTGCGGTTTCGACCTCAACACGTCGGACCTGCGCACCGACGGTGGTCGCGCTGGGGGTGATGGTGATGATGCTGTTGGTCACCGGGTGGTCGAAGTCGACCTGAAGCCATTGACCGACGGCCGACTGCAGACTGTTGGATACCCAGGCGGTCGCCGAATCGGCATCGATCGCCGCGGCCGGCGACGCGGCGGTGGCGACGTCGGGCAAAACCGTCGAGTCCGACGACGAACTCGACGCCGTCAGCCGGCCTCCGGTCCATGAGCCGTAGACGGTGTCGGCACCCGGGCTTGGATAGTCCGGCACCCGGTTGAAGGTGTGCCGGGTGTCGCCGACGGCGCGGATCGCCGACGAGTGGTCGTCGACCCGGCCGTAGTCGGTCTCGCGGGCCAGCGGTGTATCGGTGACCGTGACGACCGGTACCGGCAAGCCCGCACCGACGGCGTCTGCGGTCAGCAGCGCCGGGCCGAGCGGTGGCCGGCCGGCCAGCCGCCGACGTTCGTCGAGTCGCAGCAAGGCCTCGGGGCCGCCGTCGACGCGGGGCAGTCCGTCGATGTCGGCCAGGTACGGCGCTCCGGGATCGCCGGCCATGGCGGTCACGCGGTAGATCTCGACGGCGGGATATCGGGGACGCAATTCGCTGTCGGTGACGAATCCCGACACCGGGCCCGGGCCGACCGGCGGGCCGAATTCGGCGACCTTCTGCAGTCGCGGCGATCCGGTGACGGCCCGGTGCACCAGGATCGGGCGTGCCGAACGAGATGCGTCCGGGTCCAGGTCGTTGCGCATCACGACATACGAAATGCCTTGGCGAGCAAGCGTATCGGCGAGGCCCGCGGAGGGCGTTCCGGACGGGAACAGGCGCTGGACCGAGTCCAGCGCGCGGATGGTCTGCGGCGGAGTCAGCGGGATGGAGTCGCGCACACCCCACGGGCTGTCGCCGAGCACTTGCAGCGGTTCGTCGTGGCTGGTGCCCCACAGTTGAGTGGCGAACGGCGCGCCGGGGACCACGAGCACCCGCCCGGGCGCCGGCACACCGGTGTTGTGCGCGGACAGCCAGTCGGCAGCGTCGTGCCAATACCGCGGTATCGCGCTGTAGGTGCCCGGCGGGGTGATCCGCCCAGTCCACGCCAGCGATGTCCCGGCCATCAGCGCGGTCAACACCACAATCCCGACCGCTACCCGCTTGTCGCGTTCCGGATGAGTAAACGCGCTGCGCCACAACGGTTTCGGCGCACTACCTGGTAGCGGTATCCGGCCGAGCAGCTGGGCCAGCCCCATTACGACGGGGATGCGGATCAACGATTCGAATTTGTGCACATTGCGCAGCGGTGCGCCGCCGGCGTCCAGGAAAGCCTGTACATGCTGGGCCACGGGTGAGCCCAGTCCGCCGCTGTATCCAACACCCAGCAGCACCACGCCGACGAGCAGCATCGTCACCAATCGCCCGCTTGCGGGCACGTTGCCCGCGGACATCTCAGCCAGCCCGGCCAAACCGGCCGCAGCCACCAGGCAGGTGGCCAGGATGGCGACCGAACCGGTGACCAGCGGCGCACCTGCCGTGGCGTTGGGCGCTACGAACGGGGTCCAGCTGTCGGTACCGCGCAGCACCTCGACCAACGACGACCACTGCGTGGTCACACCCGAGGATTCGATGAAGTCCAGGAACGGCGGGCTGATCCGGGCCATCAGGATCAATGCCACCAGCCACCACGTCATCGCCAGCGCCAGCGCCAGCAGCCACCACGCCGCGTAGCGCAACCACCGCCGGTTAGGCCGGTGACAGGCCCACCAGATCACCGCGGGTAGGCACCCGGCCAGCGTCGCGATCGCGTTGACCGCTCCCATCAGCGCGACGGCCACCCCGGCCTGACCGGCCAGCCGGCGCACCGATGGCCCGCTGGGAGCGCTGCCTCGCAGCGCGAGGATCGTGGGCAGCAACACCCACGGCGCCAGCATGATCGGCAGCGTCTCCGACGAGATCGATCCGATCGTGGTCAGCACCCGTGGTGAGAGCGCGAACGCCGCGGCGGCAACCGCGCGTGACGTCGGGCTGCCGATGCCCAGCGCCTCGGCGACGCGCAGTAGACCCCAGAAACCGACGGTCAATAGCAGTGCCCACCACAGCCGTTGGGTGATCCAGCCCGGCAGTCCGAGGAGGTGGCCGGTCAAGAAGAACGTGCCGTGCGGGAACAGGTAGCCGTAGGCCTGATTCTGCGCCTGCCCGAATGGCAGCTCGCTGTTCCACAAGTTGGTCGCCCGGGCCAGAAAGCGCAGCGGGTTGGCGGTGAGGTCGAGCTTGGTGTCGGGGGAGATCTGGCCGGGCGACGAGCCGAAGCTCAGCGCCAGCGCGACCGCCGCAACCAACCACAACCAGCGTCGGGACAGCGGAATGACCTCGACGGGCCCGGGTTCGGCCCGCATCGCACTCGGCCTATTGCCCGGCTCCTCACCGGGCCGCTGCCCGGCCCGCATGGTCGCCGGGCTAGCTGCGGTTGCCGTACTCGACCCGGTTGAGCACCGACGACTGCGGGTCACCCCCGGGGAGCGGCGGTTTGGTGTCCTGCTGCACCATCAGCGTGACTCCGAAGATCGCGGCTGCACCCAGCAACAGGCCGACCACGACGCTGGCGGCGGCGGGTGCAACAAAGCGATTCATAGCTGCCCAACCTAGCAGAGGACGAGGTCGTGGCCGGTAGCCGCAGGCTGCGCATCTCGTGACAGCATGGCCTGATGGGATTCCCGCGCGTATTGGTGGTGTTTGCCGCCGTGACGGCGCTGATCGCCGGTTGTGGCCACTCTTCACAGCGGCCGAACTCGGCACCGGCAACCTCGTCGTCGGCCAAGCCGATTCCGCCGGCCAAACCGGCGTGCGGGGATCCGGCGGCCTTGCCTGCCCGCGAGAAGCTGGCGCAGCTGTTGATGGTGGGCGTCCGCGACGGCGACGACGCCAAGGCTGTGGTGACGACCTATCACGTCGGCGGCATCTTCATCGGCAGCTGGACCGACCTGAAGATGCTGGGACCCAACCTGGTCAAGGACCTGTCAGCCAGCACTGCGCTGCCGGTGGCGGTCAGCGTCGACGAGGAGGGCGGCCGGGTGGCCAGGCTGTCCAAGCTGATCGGTCCCGCGCCGTCGGCGCGGGTGCTGGCGCAGACACATACTCCCGACGAGGTGTACGGCATGGCCCTGGACCGCGGCCACCGGATCCGCGGCCTCGGCATCACCGTCGACTTCGCGCCCGACGTCGACGTCACCGATGCCCCCGACGACACGGTGATCGGCGACCGGTCGTTCAGTCCGGATCCGCAAAAAGTCGTCGAGTATGCCGGTGCCTACGCCCGGGGTCTGCGCGACGCCGGGCTGCTGCCGGTGCTCAAGCATTTCCCGGGTCACGGACACGGATCCGGTGACTCGCACACCGGGTCCGTCATCGTCACGCCGCCGCTGCAGCAGTTGCAGAACAACGACTTAGTGCCTTACCGCGCCCTGTTGAACGCTGTCGCCCCGCAGGGCGCGATGGTGGGCCACCTGCAGGTGCCCGACCTCACCGGCAACGAACCGGCCAGCGTCAACCGGGCCGCCGTGCAGATGCTGCGCACCGGCGTCGGATACAACGGCCCGGCCTTCGACGGTCCGATATTCAGCGACGACCTGTCCAGCATGGCGGCGATCAAAGACCACTACACGGTGCCCGACGCGGTGCTGCGCGCCGTGCAGGCCGGCACCGACGTTGCGCTGTGGATCACCACCGACGAGGTGCCCGCGGTTCTCGACCGTCTACAGAAGGCGTTGGACGCCAAGGAATTGAAGATGACCGACGTCGACGACTCGGTCCGGCGGATCGCGAAGTTCAAAGGACCCAAGCCGGACTGCGGACGGTAAATCCGGCGGCGCGACCTCGTATTGCTTACTCTGAATCGACGCAGTCTCGCCGACAGGCGCGCAGATGTCGGCTAGATAGGGGATGGCATGGCAGGTGGTACCAAGCGGTTACCCCGTGCTGTCCGAGAGCAGCAGATGCTGGATGCCGCCGTGGAGATGTTCTCCATCAACGGCTATCACGACACGTCGATGGACGCGATTGCGGCCAAAGCCGAGATCTCCAAGCCGATGCTCTATCTGTATTACGGCTCGAAGGAGGAGCTGTTCGGCGCGTGTCTGGATCGCGAGCTGGCGCGATTCATCGATGGTGTGCGTGAAGAAATCAATCTCGACCAGAGCCCGAGAGACTTGCTGCACAACACGATTGTGGCGTTCATGCGTTACATCGACTCCAACCGCGCGTCCTGGATCGTGATGTACGCTCAGGCCACCAACTCGCAGGCTTTCGCACACACCGTGCGGGAGGGACGCGAACGGATCATCGCCCTAGTCGTGCGGGTCCTGCAGGCGGGCACCCGTAATCCCGAACCAGACACCGACTTCGAGATGATCGCGGTGGCACTGGTGGGCGCCGGTGAGGCGATCGCGACCCGGCTCAGCACCGGCGATACCGACGTCGACGGCGCGGCGGAAGTGATGATCAACCTGTTCTGGCGTGGACTCAAGGGCAAACCGGTTGAGAAAGACGCGGCCGAACCCTCGACCGAATCCGGTTAATCGGGGATGGGCCGCCGCAACGCTGACTTCTTTTGCGCGGTGGTAATCGTCGGCTTGCTCGCCGGGGTTGCCGGGTTGGCGACGACGCTGTTGTTGCGCTCCATCGAGCACCTCACCTATCACTACACGTTCGGATCATTGTTGGAGGGGGTAGCCGGCAGCAGCCCGGTCCGTCGAGCACTGGGGCCGATGGTCGGCGGAGCGCTTGCCGGGCTGGGGTGGTGGGTACTGCGATCCCGGGCCGATATCCCGCCGCTGTCTGACGCTATTGCGGACCGGACGCGAATTCGTCTGCTGCCCTTCGGTTTCGACGCGGCGATGCAGGTATTGGTTGTCGGCTCGGGTGCGTCGCTGGGCCGGGAAGTGGCACCGCGTCAATTCGCGGTGGCGCTGGGCAATCTCGCCACCGGCTGGCTGAAGCGGCTCTCAGACCGTGACCGCGAGATCCTGCTGGCCTGTGCGGCCGGCGCTGGGTTGGGTGCGGTGTATGCGGTGCCAGTCGGTGGGGCGTTGTTCACCCTGCGGATCATCTTGAAGACCTGGCATCCACGCGCGGTGGGTGCTGCGTTGATCACCTCGAGCCTCGCGGTCGCAGTTGCCTCGTATGTCACCCATGATCAGCCGAACCTGAACTGGCCCAACATCCAGGTCTCGTATCGGCTGATCGGTTATGCATTGGTGTTGGCCCCGCTGACCCTTGTCTTGGGACTCGCCTTCAACCGCCTCATGGCATCGGCACGTCAGGTCGCGCTGACTCGATCGTGGCTGCTGATCCCGGCGATCGCCGGAGCGGGATTGCTGATCGGTGTCTGCTCACGTTGGTGGCCCGAGCTGCCCGGCAACGGCAAATCGATCCTGACCGCAACCCTCGCCGGCGGGATGACCATGGAAACGGCGGCGATAGTTCTGGTTCTGAAACCCATTCTGACGGCTGTGTTTTTGCGCGGCGGCGCGAGGGGCGGGATGCTCACCCCCGCGCTGGCCACCGGCGCCGCGGCCGGCACGCTGTTGGTGCTGATCATCAACGCGGCTGCAGGAACTGAATATCATGTTCCGGCAGTCTCTATGGCCGGCGCGGCAGGCGTGTTGGCCATCACTCAACGCGCGCCGTTTTGGGCCGCGATCTTCGTCTGGGAACTGGCCAGGCCGCCGCTGTGGCTGTTGTTGGTTTTCCTGGTGGCGGCCTTGAGCGCCTACGGCTTGCTGCGTCTCGTCGAGCGTGGCCGGGGCTAGAGCGCGCGTAGCGTGCCGGTCAGGTGCGGATACCCCTTGGCGATATTGCGCAGGCTGAGGTCCCAGCCGTCCGGCACCTGATTCACGTACAGTCCCGCGCTCGCGGGCAGCAGTACGGGTTTGCCGAACCGCACCGAATAGGTCACCGCGTCGGGAATGGCGGCTTCAAGGTTCGCCAATACCGCTGCCGCGCTGAACATTCCGTGCGCAATGACGGTGGGGAATCCGAACAGTTTGGCCCCGACGGAGTTGGTGTGGATCGGGTTGTGGTCGCCACCGACGGCGGCGTAGCGACGAATCTGGCCCGGGCTTATCCGCAGGATCGCGTTGGGCGCAGGCAGCTTGGGCTGCTTTTGCGGCGGCGGCTTGGGCTCGTCGGACAAGCTGGTGTGCTGCTGATGTAGGAAGGTCGTGACCTGGTGCCACGCCACCTCGTTGCCGACGCTGACGTCGGTCACCAGGTCGACCAGCAGGCCCTTACGGTGTTCGCGCAAGTTCTCCGCGTGAACCGCGATATTGACCGTGTCGGTCACCTTGATCGGTCGGTACTGGGTGATCTGGTTTTCGGTATGGACGGATCCCATTGCGGGGAAAGGAAAGTCGAATCCGGTCACCAGCGACATCAACGTCGGGAACGTCAACGCGAACGGATAGGTCAGCGGCACCGCGTCGGCGTAACGCAGTCCGGTAACCGCGGCGTATTCGGCCACATTCGCGCGATCGATGGGCAATTCGTCGACGGTCACTGTCCGGGTGGGCAGCTGGCCGCCACGAGGCACGAACGGCAACGCCCCGGCCGCCGCGCGCAGCATGCTCTTCAGGCCGCTAGGTTGGGTCGCGTTAGCCACCAGCGCCACTCCTCTCCCCCGCAAGCGGGTGGGGGTCCCCCCAGCCGCACAGCGGCGAGGGGGCGTACCCCCACATCGCTTCGCTCTGCATCGTCATCGGCGCGCGTCACGCTCCCAGCATGGCCTGGCCGCAGACGCGGATGACGTTACCCGTCACCGCGTTCGACGCAGGGCTGGCGAAGTAGGCGATCGTCTCGGCCACGTCGACCGGTTGTCCGCCCTGGTACAGAGAGTTGAGTCGACGGCCCACCTCGCGGGTGGCCAGTGGGATCGCCGCCGTCATCTGGGTTTCGATGAACCCGGGTGCGACGGCGTTGATCGTGACGCTCTTCTCGCCGAGCTTGGGCGCCAGCGCCTGCGTCAGCCCGATCATGCCGGCTTTGGTGGCGGCGTAGTTGGTCTGCCCGCGGTTGCCCGCGATGCCAGCCATCGACGACAGGCCGATGATCCGGCCACCCTCGCCGATGCTGCCGTTGTCGACCAGGCCCTCGGTAAGACGTTGCGGGGCAAGCAAGTTGACGGCCAGAACCGAATTCCACCGCGCATCATCCATGTTCGCGAGCAGCTTGTCGCGGGTGATTCCGGCGTTGTTGACCAGGATGTCGGCGTGGCCGCTGTAGTGGTCGCCCAGGTGCTCGGTGATCCGGTCGACGGCGTCGTCGGCGGTCACGTCGAGTGCCAGCGCCGTGCCGCCGATGCGGGTGGCTGTCTCGGCCAAAGCTTCCGCGGCGGACTCCACGTCGATCGCCACGACGCGGGCGCCGTCACGGGCGAACACCTCGGCGATCGTCGCGCCGATGCCCCGCGCGGCACCGGTCACGATGCCCACCTTGCCGTCCAACGGCCGGTCCCAGTCCTTGAGCGGCGTGGAGTCTGCGGGGCCGACGTAGAACACCTGCCCGTCGACGTAGGCCGATTTGGCCGACAACAGGAATCGCACGGTCGACTCGAGTCCGGTGGCGGCCGGTTTGGCGTCGGGGGACAGGTAGACCAGCGCGACGGTGGCGCCATGCAGCAGCTCCTTGCCCAAGGAGCGGGTGAAACCCTCCAGCGCACGCTGCGCGATCCGCTCATCGGTGCTCGCGGCTTCGTCGGGCGTGGTGCCGATGACGACGACCCGACCGGAATGGCCGA
>Ga0209139_10001043_pt1 | contig 10099 bp, 12 predicted proteins | sample BogFormECP14_OM3_FD_188246 | JGI IMG/M metagenome (GOLD analysis project Ga0209139, IMG submission 188246) | Bog forest soil microbial communities from Calvert Island, British Columbia, Canada - ECP14_OM3 (SPAdes) (version 2) | ecosystem: Environmental > Aquatic > Freshwater > Wetlands > Bog ...
ACCGCGACCGAGCCTGACTGCCGGCAAGACAGAGTTCACCTATTCGGGCGTAGTGTCGGGCATTGACCTCGGAAACGCTCCTAGCATCCTGAACAAGTCCTATACGATTACGGCGGATGTCAACGTCCCGGATGGCGGAGGCGACGGGATGATTGCGACCGAGGGCGGCCGCTTCGGTGGGTTTGGACTGTACATACTCAAGGGCAAGCCGGTGTTCGACTACAACGGTCTCGAGCTCGTGCAGTTCCACTGGCAAGACCCGCAGCCACTCTCCGCGGGCAAGCACACGATCGTGTTCGACTTCACGTATGACGGCCCCGGCGTCGCGAAGGGCGGCACCGGTGTGCTGAAGGTAGATGGGCAAACTGTCGACACGCAGAAGATGCCGCGCACGATCCCATTCCTGATGCCAGTTGACGAGACCTTCGACATTGGTCTGGACACCCGCACGGGGGTGAATGATCAGGACTACCAGGTGCCGTTCGCATTCAACGGTACGATCGACAAGCTGACTTTTCATCTCGGACCTGACCAGTTGACGGACAAGGAGCGAGAGCAGATTCGCCTAGCACAGATTCGAGAAGACTAGTCGGGCAGATAGTAGCAATTATGAAAAGCGGGCGTCCGCTCTTGGCGGGCGCCCGCGACTGGGCGGTCACAACCAATGCCTCCTGCGAAACTTGCGACGAAAGGAAAATGAAATCCGAGGCGGAACCAAAATCTGCCAACGCTCTGCAGAGCGCGACCGGGGCGATTGAAGCAGGAGCCGGCTTGGCGTTTCTGCTCTTCCCCTCGGTAACGGTGGAGCTTTTGCTCGGCGCTCCGCTGGAGGCACCAGCGTCCCTAACTGTCGCGCGAGCGGGTGGAACTGCACTGTTCGCGCTGGTAATAGCTTGCTGCCTCGCGCGCAATGATACACAAAGCCCCAGCGGCTAGGGATTGGTGGTCGCTATGGTGGTCTACAATCTCGGCATAGTCGTTGTCTTAGCGGCTGTCGGCATCCGACCGCTGCCGACCGGTGTCGTCTTGTGGCCTGCGGCCGTTCTGCTGCACTTGGTTATGGCCATCTGGTGCATCGTAAGTCTTGTCAGACGACAGGCTGGAGGTGAAACGCGCTCCTCGAGCGCTCTCGGTTTGCAAGCGAGGTGAATCGATGAGAACGCAACGTCTGAAATGTGAGCTAGCGGTAGTCGTCGTTTCGTTCGCCCTGATGTGGGGCGCACCTCGCTCACTCGCGCAAGTCGCGGCGAACCCTCCGTCGGTCGATGAATCTAAGCTACCGGATGACAGGAAATCACTGACCGAGGTTAACAAGGAGCTAACGAACCCAATCTCCAGTATCTGGTCGATCACGTTTCAAGATAACACCTATTGGTTGAACATGCCCACCGGTCACGACGATCGCATTCAGGTGAATACGCAATTTCAGCCAGTGCTACCCGTGTCTCTGACGGATAACTGGAACCTGATTAACCGGCCGGTAATCCCCGTGCTGAACTCCAGCCCGTACATCAATACAAAGAGTGGCAATATTCATCGGGTGACAGGTTTCGGGGACACTATCTTCGTAACTATGTTATCGCCAACTGAGAAAGTAGTGGGACGTTGGCTACTGGCGGCCGGGCCTACGTTCATTTTCCCGACTGCCACCAACTCGAGGCTCGGCCAGAATAAGTGGCAGATAGGACCTGCTGGGGTGATCGGCTACTTGGGAGAAAAATTCATCGTCGGAGTGTTCCCACAACAATGGTGGTCGGTAGGAGGCCCGGGCGCGAACACGGTAAGCCAGCTAAATATGCAGTATTTCGCCTCTTACTTTCTGAGCGACGGATGGAGCGTGGGAACGTCTCCGAGCATGCTGGTCAATTGGTACGCAAACAAGAGCGGCAACATGCTTACGTTTCCAATAGGGGTGGTCGTTGCCAAAGTTATAAAGATCGGTCCATTGCCAATTAGGATCGCTCTACAGCCACAGTATATGCCGGTGCATCCTGACGCCTTCGGACAAAAGTGGAATATCCAGATAATAGTGGCGCCAGTTATCCCAAAGCTAATCAAGGGGAATCTTCTCGATCTTATGTGACGGAAATTGAAACAGGAAAAGAGCCAAGAAGAATCAACCCCTTCAAAAAGAGGAAATACTATGAAGTCGAAAATCCTGAGTCGAATATATGCGTTGCTGGCTCTCGCGGCGTTCGGATGCGCTGGGGCGCAGGTGGCGCAACAGAGTTCAGCCGCGCCGATCTCGGCGACACCGCCAACAGCGGTCGTCGTTTATCCGTTTGCTGTAAATGCTGCAGATGTCTCGCTCAACTCGGGCATCTTTCAAGTTGCCTACAGAAACATGTCCGGCGAAGACCAAAGCGCCCAACAACTAGACATCGCCCATCAGTCGGCGCAGAACATCTGCGTTCAGGTCGGGGCGAACCTGACGCAAAAGGGCATCACGGCTACGTGCCTCCAGCGCGGAGTGCCTCCCACCGGGAACAACGTGCTGATACTGGATGGTCAGTTCACCGACATCAACGAAGGAAACCGGCTGCGCCGAATGGTGATTGGCCTGGGTTCGGGGCAATCGACGCTCGACTCTGTGGTTCAGGTTATTCAGAAAACTAATCAAGGCTCGACCGAGATACTCGACTTCAGCACTCACGCTGATAGCGGCTATATGCCGGGAGCGGGAGTCACGGGACCTGCCGGTGCGGCGGCAGGCGGAGCCGCCGCGGCAGCATCGCTGGCAGTGAACGTCGCGGCGGGAGGCGTCAAGAGCTATACCTCCTCGACCGGTTACCTCGTGGACAAGACGAGCGACCAGGTCGTCCAAATGCTGATGAACTACTACAACCGGCAGGGATGGTCGTCCTGAGTGTGTATTGGGTAACTGGTTGAAGGGCGGAGTGACAGGAAGATGAAAAAAACTTTTATCTCGCTGCTTTTTGCTGCTTTCGTGGCAACGATATTCCTCGCCTCGAATCAAGGAATCTCTGCCGAAACCGCCGCGCCAGCGAGCGCGGCCTCTCCAGCGAGTCCACCGGCGTCCTCGGCCGCACTTCCTCCCAGTATTGATCCTCGTGCGGAGCAACTCCTGAGTCGCTCCTGCGAAGACCTGGCATCGAGCAAGGCTTTTACATTTCACGCCGAGATAACATTCGACAAGGTGCTGCCGGACAACGTCAAGCTTCAATTTGCTGCCGCTGCGGATTACGCCGTTCAGCGGCCCGACCAATTTGCAGTTGTGTTTCACAGCGACCTGGGTGGCAAAGAGATCTGGTACGACGGAACGAACGTTACAATCTTCGACCCACCGCACATGGTCTACGCGAGCACAGAGGTGCCGGCTTCAATCGACGGGATGATGGACCAGCTGGAGGAAGCTCATAACCTCTCAATCCCGCTGGCCGACCTTGCGTATAGTCATCCGTGTGAGATGTTGCGCAGGGGAGTCATTTACGCAGCATATATCGGCATCAACGATGTGGAAGGCGACGACTGCGATCACCTGGCATTCACCAAGAACAACGCGGATTGGCAGATTTGGTTGCAACGGAAGGGAAAGGATCTTCTTTTCCCACGCAAAGTTGTAATCAACTATCGAAATGCTCCTGGTTCGCCGGAGTACGTCGCGGTTCTGTCCGATTGGAAATTCCCGGAGAGCATTCCGGCGAGCATCTTTCGACCCGACCTTCCGAAGGACGCCAAGCGGATCGAGATGGCGAAAGTGAAGGAGACAAAGCCATGAACGCGAAATCAAATCCTTCGACTCGGCGCGGATTCTCATTTCGAATCGCCGTACTGATTGCTGGATCCGCTCTGCTGACCGCTACCCCCAGCTTCGCTAGGTGGGGCGGCGGTGGTGGCCGCGGCGGTGGCGGATTTGGCGGCGGTGGTGGCTGGGGTGGTCGAGGCGGCGGCGGCGGTGGGGGCTGGGGTGGTCACGGCGGCGGATGGGGTCACGGTGGAGGCTTCGGCGGCGACGGCTTCGGCGGCGGCAACGTCAGCCATGCGAACAGCTACTCTGGCGGCCAAGGAGGGAACCATTCATCAAGTACCTGGCAGAACAGCTCGTCGGCCACCAAACAGTCGGATTACAACACTTACAATGCAAACCAGGGGGCCCAAAAGCAGGCTCAGTACAACGAAGCGAACTCTCTTCAGGAGAGCCACGAAAACACTGAAAAGCACATGCAGTACCAAACCGATAGCACCATCAACAACAATGTGGGCAATACCAACTACGATGGCGGCGGTGGTGGCAATCCTTACTACTGCTGCGGCGGCGGAGGGGGATACAGCTCGGGTGACGTTGCCGGTGCCGCGGCACTCGGTGCTGTAGGAGGCATGGCTGTGGGCATGATGGCTGGTTCGGCGATGAACCAACAGCCGGCAACTACCACGATCATCAATAATCCAGCCCCGGCTCCTTACTACGGAGCCAGCGCGCCATACAGTGCTCCTGTCATTGGCTCAACCGTTCCGTATCTGCCACCGGGGGCCTCGACAGCATATGCATATGGCGCAACCTTCTACTATTCGAACGGAACCTTCTACCAGGCTAATGGGGCTGGATACCAGATCGTAACAGCGCCTATCGGAGCAAACGTTTATACGCTTCCTAGCGGGGCGTACTCTACGAATATCAACGGAAGCACTTACTACGTCTCTGGATCGACCTACTACAAGCCGTATTTCGACGGCAGCCAGGTAGCCTATACCGTAACCCAGGTCGGTTGAGCTCCTGTCGGAAAACCAGATGCCTTTTGTCTCCATGGAAATCAAGAGAGAACGCAACGGGTTCGAATCCGCAGTAATCGTAGTGCTACGCCCAGCTTGGTCGGCTGAACCAACAACCCAGTACGGGTGGAAGCCAAAGAACGGTAACGCAAAGAAATTAACGAATCGCGAGAATCCAGTGTTGTGAGGAAATCATCATGACCAACAGTTTGCGAACAAAAATCTCAATAGGCATAGCCGCAGCGGGTCTGGCAGCGCTGCTGAGTTCGGGATGCTCGACCACCGTCGAGAGCACGCCGGCGGCCGAAAAGGCTGTCGAGTCGGGTGGTCCATTGCCTTCTTCCGTTACGGGATTTCTCGGCCCCGATGCGTCCAAGCTGGCTCCCGGCCCAGAGGGAGGCGCCGCACTCGTCTGGATAAATCCCAACGCTCAATGGAGTAGTTACACCAAGATACAACTGATGCCGGTTGAGTTCTGGGCCGCAGCTGATTCGAAAGTGTCGGCCGCGGATCAAGCGGTACTGACCGAATACTTCTACAACCAACTCCAGACCAACCTTTCCAAGAGTTTCATGCTTGTCAATCGGCCAGGACCCGGCGTCATGACCTTGAAAGTCGCTCTGATGGACGCGACGACCGCAGTCCCGGGCCTTCGCACCATCTCAGTAATTGTCCCACAGGCCCGCGTGCTCAACCTCGCTCAGTCGATGGCCACCGACAGTTATGCGTTCGTCGGATCCGCGGAAGCCGAAATGAAACTAAATGATTCGGTCACCGGTACTCTGCTGGTGGAAGCAGTCGACCAGCGTGCCGGCGGTATGGGGATCAAGAGCGCAGCTTCATTCGAATGGGGCGACGCGCAGAACGCCATGGACTACTGGGCACAGAAGATTCCAAACCGGATTTTTCAATTGCAAGGAAAATCTCCTGCTCAAAGCTAGGAGGCATTCCTGTCAGAACGACAACCAACCACCGCGTATCTCAAAACTGATTGGAGGAACTTCTATGGTAAATCGAAACTCGGGCTCGAAAGGGGAAAGGATCGCGAAGCGCACGCTCTCAGCGATCGCAGTGCTGGGTCTGTTGGCGCTCGGCGGATGCTCCACATCCGAACCTTCGCCCTCTACGCAAGCGGCAATGGCTAAGACCGAGTTACATTTCGATCTTAACGCGTGCCAAGAGATCGGGCCGAATTTGTATAAATGCCCGGCCGCCGACAAGCCAATTTGCAACCCCGATTACAATGGTCAGGTTGAATGTGTCCGAATTGGACCAAAGGGCAGCGTCTTCGTACAGAGTGGATTTGCGAACTAACCCACTGAAGTAAACTGGCTGTGGCTTGAGGTAATCCGACAACTCAGGGGTTGTGCTCAAGGGAAAGTCCTTTTGGTGGCCGGGGTTCTCGTCAAGGGAAAATCATGCGACAACTTAAGAGATTCACTGCAATTGCGCTGTCTGCGGCATCTTTCGTGGTCGTGTTTGGTCGATCGTCTTTTGCACAGGAGCCTGGTTCGCCGACGAGACCCAACATCCTCGTGATCATGGCCGACGACATCGGCTATTGGAACATCAGCGCGTACAATCGGGGCATGATGGGATACCGCACGCCGAACATTGATCGCATCGCCAACGAAGGCGCGATTTTCACCGACTACTACGGCCAGCAGTCCTGTACGGCAGGCCGCGCTGCGTTTATCACGGGCCAGAGTCCAATGCGTACGGGGCTTCTGAAAGTGGGATTGCCAGGAGCGAAAGAAGGTCTGTCGGATAGAGATCCGACGCTAGCCGACTTGCTCAAACCGCTTGGCTACATGACGGCACAATTCGGCAAGAACCATCTCGGCGACCGCAACGACTTTCTGCCCACGGTTCACGGCTTCGACGAATTCTTCGGCAACCTTTACCATCTTAATGCCGAGGACGAACCCGAGCACGCAGACTATCCCAAGAATACCGAGTTCAAGCTGCGCTACGGTCCGCGCGGCGTGCTGCGATGTACGGCGACCACGACTGAGACTCCCGGTGAAGATCCGCGCTTCGGAAAGTGGGGCAAGCAGAACTGTGAGGACACCGGGCCGCTCGACAAAAAGCGCATGGAAACGGTGGACGAGGAGTTCCTCAAGGCGACGCTCGACTTCATCGACCGTGCGAACAATCAGAAGAAGCCGTTCTTTGCCTGGTTCAATCCGAGTCGGATGCATATCTGGACCCGCCTCAAACCTTCGTCTCAAGGGAAGACCGGCCTCGGCGTATATCCCGACGGAATGGTCGAGCATGACGGACAGGTCGGCGAGCTGCTGAAAAAGCTCGACGATCTAGGTATCGCCAACAACACGATCGTCATCTACACGACAGACAATGGCGCCGAGACATTTACCTGGCCCGACGGCGGCACCACGCCATTCCGCGGCGAAAAGAACACCAACTGGGAAGGCAGCTACCGCGTGCCTGCGATGGTGCGCTGGCCCGGTCTCGTGAAGCCTCGCACGGAAATCAATGACATCGTCTCAGCGGAGGATTGGGTGCAGACGCTGGTCGGTGCGGCCGGCGACCCTGACGTCCAGAACGAACTGCTGCAGGGTAAGAGTGTGGGTGATAAGACTTTCAAAGTACACTTGGACGGGTACGATCAGCGCGATCTGCTGGCCGGCAAGGCTCCCGACAAACGCCATGAGTTCTTTTACTGGACCGATGACGGCGATTTAGCAGGCCTCCGTTACGACCAATACAAAGCGGTATTCATGGAGCAGCAGGCCGAGGGCCTCGAGGTCTGGATGCAGCCGCTGATTCCATTGCGTGCACCCAAGCTGTTTAACCTGCGTTCCGATCCGTTCGAGCGCGCGGAACACGAGGCGGGTGACTACGACAAATGGTTCATCGAGCACTTGTTCGTCCTGGTCCCCGCGCAGACCATAGTCGGCCAGTTTCTTGCCACATTCCGGGAGTTTCCACCGCGTCAGAAGCCAGGCAGCTTCTCAGTCGGCCAAGCCTTGGACTTGCTTACGAAACAAAGCGATAACTAGTGTCACTTTGCTTGCGAGACGACACACCGGCTAGGGAGATGAACACAAATGATAAGTCGGGGGCCACGCGCGAGTGTTGGCCGGTCACTCAGCAACGGAGCAACACTGGCATAAGTTTGCGTGCGGGAGCGAACAACAGTAGCGCACAAACATTTGATTGGCATTGAACTGGCCCGCCGAACTGATCGCCATACGGGGCCGTAGAGACCTATACTCAATCACTGAAGGAGGCGTCTGTGCTTGGGTTCAGTCTGGATCTTTGGGACTACGCGACCTTCGTCGCCATTTTTGTTCTGGCCGCGGCAGCTATCGCAGCCCTCGTCTTTCTTGCGGGATTGCCCGGACGGATCGCAATCGCACGAGGGCATCCCGAAGCAGAAGCAGTCAAAATCATGGGCTGGGCGGGGTTTCTAGCCGCAGTTCCGTGGATCCAAGCCTTTATCTGGGCGTTCAAACCGACCGATGTGGTGGACATCCGACGCTTTCCTGCCGAGGAGCGAAGAGCTGAGGCAGCTGACCTCGCTCGGCTCAGAGGCAAGCCACGACAAGCCGACGCGCCTCCTGCTAGCGGGTCTCCACCAGGTCAGCGAGGGAAAGAGCCGGGCAAGGACGATCGAACGTGATACCCGCGCTCCTCATCCTAGTAGTCTACATCTTTGTCCTTTGGTTGGTTTTCGTCCAACTCAAGATTGCGCAATTTTCGATCGCGTGGGGGGTCATTTCCGCGCTTGTCGGAGTTCACTTGCTGCTGATCTTCCTTATCGGCCTCCGCTTCGTCACGCCTTACTCCACTGATGCGACGGTCGTACAGCACACCATCCAGATTGTTCCTCGCCTGCCCGAGCCCACGTTGGTCACCGCGGTTCTGGTTGAGCCCAACGTGCCGATTAAGAAAGGTCAGCCGCTCTTTCAGTTCGATCGACGGCCATACCAATACAAGGTCAGTCAACTCGATGCGCAACTCGCACAGGCAAAGCAGAACGTGCTGGTTCTTGGGGCCGACTATAACGCGGCGGTGCAAAAAATTGTTGCAGTCAAGAGCGATCTTGGGTTTGCAAAGGAACAACTGTTTCGTGCCCAAAGTCTGGCAAAACGGGGCGCCGGTCCGGAAGAAGATGCTCAGAACTGGGTAGCGCAATCGAAAGTTGCCGAAGCGAACTTGAAAGCTGCGTCGGCCGATGCTGACACTGCCCGACTGCGCTACGAATCCCAGATAGGTGGCGTGAACACGACCGTAGCCGCCATACAGGCTCAGCTCGATCAAGCACGCTACTACCTGGACAATACCACCCTAGTCGCGCCCGAGGACGGTTATGTTATCAATTTACAGGTCCGGCCCGGTATGGTTTCTGGATACTTCCGCGTCGGAGCAATTGCCTCTTTTATCTGCGATGCCGACCGCTACGTGCTCGCTGCATTCAGCCAGCAGAGTCTCAAATACATAAAGCCAGGGCAACCCGTAGAGGTCGCATTCGACCTATACCCGGGGCAGATTTTCAAGGGACGTGTGGCAGATATCTGGCGCGCGAATCGTGAAGGCCAATACATCCCTAGCGGATACTTGCCGCGGTTCACCGTGCCCCCGCCGGAAGTCCCTGAGAAACATTTCGCTGTAATAGTCACTCTCGACGATCCTGACCAATCAAAATTTCCCATAGGTGCCCAAGGCGCCGTGGCTGTCTATGTGCATGGAGGGGGCTTCGCGGCCATGCGCCGGATCGGAATTCGAGCGCATTCTTGGCTGAACTGGCTCTATCCAATTCCATTCTGATGCAGCTGATGAATCGCAATGAGCGCCTGCGCGCGAATTCACCTCGCAGAAGACTACTTAGAAGGCTCGCCGCGGCAGTGGTTCTAACCGCACAGTCTGGCTGCTTCCTCGCCGCGCCGCCTCAGCACGGTGAAGTAGTGCACAACGCTCTCCCCACAACCGCTATCCCGCTTGCATGGAACCAAGCTGCTCAACCCGACGGCGCGGTCAGCGACGATTGGTTGAAATCGTTCAATGACCCAAAGCTTGATGGCATTGTCTCCGAAGCGATTGCTAATAACACGGATCTTCGGCAAGCCGCAGCGAGGGTCGAGGTAGCGCGCCAGAATGTCGTAGTTGTAGGCGCGGCACTGATGCCACAAATCAACGCAAGCTTCGCGGGCTCCGCGCTAGTGACTGATAGCAAGAGCGGGGATCCGACCAGCCCTTCGAATGACCACACAGCAAACGTCGAATATGCGACTATTTCTTGGGAAATAGATGTCTGGGGCAAGCTGCGGGCTCAGAAAGCAGCGAGTGAAGCGAACTTCGAGGCCACGGCGCTCGACTACGACTTCGCGCGTCAATCGCTGGC
>Ga0209139_10001044_pt1 | contig 10096 bp, 8 predicted proteins | sample BogFormECP14_OM3_FD_188246 | JGI IMG/M metagenome (GOLD analysis project Ga0209139, IMG submission 188246) | Bog forest soil microbial communities from Calvert Island, British Columbia, Canada - ECP14_OM3 (SPAdes) (version 2) | ecosystem: Environmental > Aquatic > Freshwater > Wetlands > Bog ...
GGTTAACCAGAGCAATCAGCCGGCGCGCAGCGTGACGGCCATCGCGGTGGATTCCGCCAATCCGACGGCAGGATTCGTGGCGTATTCCGGCTTTTCCTGCCCGGGCGTGCCGGGATGCGACGGCCTGGGCCACGTTTTTTTTACCAACAATTCCGGCGCTTCCTGGCTCGAGATAGACGGCAGCCTGCCCGATGTTCCAGTCAACGACATCGTCATTGATCCCACCGACGCGACGGACAACACGATATACCTGGCAACGGATTCCGGGGTTTACGCCAGCGCGAATGCCACCGCCGGGGGCGCCACCATTTGGAGCGTGCTGCAAACTGGTTTGCCGAATTCGCAGGTGCTGGCGCTGAGGTTGCGCAACACTTCGCGAACCCTGGTGGCCGGCACGCATGGCCGCGGGTTGTGGAGTTTGCTGCTGCCCAATCTTCCAAGCTATTCGCTGACGGAGCTAAGCCCGGCGTCGGCCGACACCGGTTCCGGTTCGTTGCAGCTAGCGGCGAGCGGCGACGGCTTCACGTCGCAATCGGTGATCGATTTCAATGGCGCGGCGCTGCCCACTACTTTCGTCAGCTCGACGAGTCTGACGGCAACGGCGCCCGCGGGCGCCCTGGACTGCGGGGGCCCAGTGCCGGTGACGGTTACGGATCCAACGCTGGGCTCAACGAATACGCTGACGTTCAGTACCGTGGGCGCATCATGCGATTTTTCCTTCGGCACGACGGTACCGGCGACTAACACGGTGAACGCGGGCGGAACTGCGAATTATCAGGTGACTCTCAACGCCGTGGGCAACGCCGGCGGCGCGGTGCAACTCTCGTGCAGCAATGCACCGGCGGGCTTCAATTGCAATTTTTCACCGAATCCGGCGATGACTTCAGCGGCTGGAACGACGGTGGGGCTCGGGATTACCGTCCCAGCGACAGCGAGCGCGCCGTTTTCGCATTTCAGGAATTCTCCTACGGTGAGAATCACTCCCGCAGGGCTGGCCTTCGCCGGAATCATAGCGATTTTTGTTTTCTTCACCATGCTGAAGAAATTGGATGCACCGCGCGCCCGGATAGTCCTCGCCAGTTGCTGCGTGATTGCGCTGCTGGGACTGCTGGAGGCGTGCGGTGGCAGTGGCGGTGGCAGCGGACCTGTCCCGAAGTCATACCAGATCACGATCCAAGGGGTTACGGGCAACTTCCGGCATTCAACTACGGTGCAAGTCGTGGTAGATTAGCCCCCGTCAGCGCCCCAGCCCGGCCTGGGCATCCAGCGGTAGCCGTCATTCAATCGGGAGGAATTCCGCCATGACCTGCCCGCAATGCAACGAGCATATCCCCACAAAATCGCTTTGGACGCCCGCGGGACTTTCGGGCGTGGTATGTGCGCATTGCCATGTAGCACTTTGTCCGAAGCCGCTTTCGGCAATATTTGTTTTCGCCCTTTCGTTTGGTCTGGGGGATGTGGCGCTGATGTTTCTGCGGCACAAGGGCGAGGCGTTCTGGGTGGCGTTCGCGGGATTTTTCGTGGTGTTCGCGGCGGTATTCGCGCTGTCGGCGCCCGTGCTGCTGCGCATGCGCTTGAAAGACCACGGCGATCCGCACCTGAGCGGGCACCGCGCCTAAGCTCCGGCGAAAAGCTTCAGAGCATCTGGCGCAGGACGTACTGCAGGATCCCGCCGTGCTGATAGTAAGAGACCTCGAACGGCGTATCCACGCGCGCCAAGGCGTCGAAGCAAGTTTCCTTGCCGTTAGCATCGCGAGCCGTAACCTTCATCTTCTTGCGCGGCTCGAAATTCCCCGCCAGTCCTTCGATTGCGAAGATCTCCAAACCCGTCAGCCCCAGTGACGCGAGGGTTTCACCGGGCAGAAATTCCAGCGGCAGTACACCCATGCCCACCAGGTTGCTGCGATGGATGCGTTCAAAACTTTCCGCGAGCACCGCGCGCACGCCAAGGAGAATGGTGCCCTTGGCGGCCCAGTCACGGGACGAGCCCGAGCCGTATTCTTTTCCCGCGAAGATAATCAGGGGGACGTGTTCGTCGCGATATTTCATGGCGGCGTCGTAGATGGCCATTTTCTCGCCGCTGGGTTGATGAATCGTCCATCCGCCCTCGGTGCCGGGCGCGAGAAGGTTGCGCAGGCGAATGTTCGCGAAGGTACCGCGCATCATGACTTCATGATTGCCGCGGCGCGCGCCGTAGGAATTGAAGTCCTTCGGCTGGACTCCGTTCGCCATCAAATATTTTCCAGCGGGCGTATCCGCGGGAATCGAGCCGGCGGGCGAAATATGATCGGTGGTGACGCTATCGCCCAAGACCGCCAGCGCGCGCAGCCCGTGCAGATCCTGTAATACGGCGGGCTTCAGCGGCATGTTCTCGAAATAGGGCGGGTGCTTGATGTAAGTGGATTTTGCGTCCCAGGCGTAGAGGTCGCCTTCGGGAATGGGCAGCGCGCGCCAGTGTTCATCGCCGGTAAAGACGTCGGCGTATTCCTTGCGGAACATTTCGCTGGTGACGGAGGAGCGCATGGTGGATTCGACTTCGTCGGGAGTCGGCCAGATATCGCGGAGATAGACAGGCTTGCCGCTCTGGTCGTTGCCCAGCGATTCGTTGACGATGTCGAAATCCATGCGTCCGGCCAGCGCGTAGGCGACGACGAGCGGCGGCGAGGCGAGATAATTGGCGCGGCACAGCGGGTTGATGCGGCCTTCGAAGTTTCGATTGCCGCTGAGAACCGAAACGGCCACCAGATTGTTGTCCTTGATCGCTTTCCCGATGGCGTCTGGCAGGGGGCCGCTATTGCCGATGCAGGTGGTGCAGCCGTACCCGACCAGATTGAAGCGCAGCGAATTGAGGAAGGGCCAGAGGCCCGCTTTCTCGATGTAATCGGTGACGACTTTGGAGCCCGGCGCAAAGCTGGTTTTCACCCAGGGCTTGGTTCTAAGCCCGCGCTCGACTGCTTTTTTCGCCAGCAGGCCGGCGCCGAGCATGAGCGAAGGATTTGAAGTGTTGGTGCAGCTGGTGATAGCTGCGATGACCACCGAGCCATCGGCCAGATCGAATTTGTCGCCGTTGTTTTGCACGCTGACGTGTTTTGGCTGCGCGGTCAGCGTCTTTTCGAACGATGCTTTGGCTTGCGTCAGCGGCACGCTGTCTTGCGGACGCTTGGGTCCGGCCATCGTTGGTACCACGGTGGCGAGGTCGAGTTCGAGCCGGTCGGAAAAGATGGGGTCGGGCGTATGATCCGTGCGGAACAGACCTTGTTCTTTCGTATACGCTTCGACCAGGCGAATCTGGTCTTCGCCGCGCGCGGTGAAGCGGAGATATGCGAGCGTTTCTGTATCCACCGGGAAAAAGCCCATGGTCGCGCCATATTCCGGCGCCATGTTGGCAATGGTGGCGCGATCGGGAAGCGTGAGGCTGGAAAGTCCCGTCCCATAAAATTCCACAAATTTTCCGACGACGCCTTTCTTGCGCAACATCTGCGTGACGGTGAGAACCAGATCGGTGGCCGTTGCGCCTTCCGGCAGCCGGCCATGCAATTTGAAACCGACTACTGCCGGGATCAGCATGGAAAGCGGCTGGCCGAGCATGGCCGCTTCCGCTTCGATCCCGCCGACGCCCCAGCCGAACACGCCGAGGCCGTTGACCATAGTGGTGTGCGAGTCGGTGCCGACGAGGGAATCAGGGAACGCCAGCCGTGCGCCTTCGTGCTGCTGACTGAAAACGACGCGCGCGAGGTATTCTAAATTCACCTGATGGCAAATGCCGGTATCCGGCGGGACGACTTTGAAATTCTGGAAACCCTTCTGGCCCCAGCGCAAGAACGCGTAGCGCTCGATATTGCGCTGCATTTCCAGGTCGGCGTTGAATGCGAATGCGCCTTCGACTCCGAATTTATCCACTTGCACGGAGTGATCGATCACCAGTTCAGCAGGCAGCAGGGGATTGATTTTTTTCGGATTGCCGCCGAGGTGGCGCATGGCTTCGCGCATGGCTGCCAAGTCCACCACCGCAGGGACGCCGGTGAAATCCTGCAGCAGGACGCGCGCCGGCATGAAGGAGATTTCTTTTTCCGTGGCGCCCGCGGCACTGGAAGGATCCCATCCCGCCAGCGCGTGAATGTCCGCGGAAAATACGAACTGGCCGTCTTCGTGGCGCAGCAAATTTTCCAGCAGCACTTTCAGGGAAAAGGGGAGGCGAGCAACATTGCCGACTCCGGCGCGCTCCAGCGCGCTCAAGCGGTAAATTTCGTAGGAATCGTGGCCGGCGCGGAGCGGCGTTCGCGTGCCAAATGAGTTTTTCTTTGCGGAGCTCATGCGGGGATTAATTCTCCTCTCGTCAGAACATTCTATTTTAGCGCACTACCGCCTTGGTTCTGGGGCGAATTTCGCGCCAGACGGCGGGAATGTGCGCGGGAAATGAAGCCGCGCTTCGGAAGGTGGGTGCGTGTGATGCTTCTTAGTGCTTTGGAGGCACGTAGCTGTCCGGCAGTTTTGCGCCTTCGCCGAAGAAGTAGGTCTCCATTTGCTCTTCCATCACCTGTTGCGATTTGGGGTCCAGAGGATTCAGGCGAAACTCATTCATGAGCATCTTGGAATGTTCGACCCACAGCTTCCAGGCTTCCTTGGAGACGTTGTCGTAGATCCGCTTACCGATCTCGCCCTTCCAGGGAATGCGATCCAGTCCGGGCATCTCCCGGCCAAATTTGACGCATTTCACGATATGCGGGGTTTGGGGCGCGGGCTGCGCGGAAGCGGCTGCGCCCGAATTTCCTGGGTTCTTCTCGTCGGCCATGTACGTCTCCTTGCAGTGTATGCTGCAATTCAAGATACTGCATCGGCGTGTGAAATTCCAGTTGAGCGGGTCCGGCGCGAGACAGGGGCGGCCAAAAGGTCGGGTAGCGGGGCATCCACCGAGTTGTGATAGGCTCTTGTGTAAAGGCTCTTGTTTTAATAAAACATTAGTGTGCATCCGGCCCATCCTCGGTGGGCCACCGGGATACTTATAATGAATACGAAAGCCGTAGTTGCCACCGATGCCACACAGGCGGGCGGCTATTTTTGCGAAGCACCTTCCGATCCTTGCGCAATCGTGATGTTTGGCGCGTCGGGCGATCTGGCGCGCCGTAAACTTCTGCCCGCCCTCTACGACCTTTCTTTCCATGCTTGCCTGGGGCCGCGTTTTCGCCTGCTGGGGTTCGCGCGCACGGAAATGACGGACGGCGATTTCACGCAGAAGGCGGGCGAATTCCTGCCGACCGGCGATGAAGAAGGGGCCGACGACGCCAAGAAGGCGGAATTTTTGAAGTGTTTGCGATATTTTTCCGGGAATTACGACGATCCCGAAACATTCCGGAAATTGGCGCAGCGGCTGGACGACCTCGATGGGGAAGGTCAACTGGGCGGCAATCGGCTCTTTTACCTGGCGACGCCCCCGGAAGTTTATCTGCACGTGATCGAACAGCTCAAGAAGTCCGGCCTCAACAAACCCAAGACGGAAAAGTCGTGGACGCGAATCATCATCGAAAAACCGTTTGGACACGATCTGGCGTCCGCGCGCGACTTGAACAAGCGAGTGCTGGAGGCATTCGACGAGTCGCAGGTGTACCGCATTGACCATTATCTGGGTAAAGAAACCGTGCAGAACATGCTGGTCTTCCGTTTCGGGAACGGCATTTTCGAGCCGCTATGGAATCGCAATTATGTGGATAGCGTGCAGATTACAGCCGCCGAAGCGCTGGGCGTCGAACGCCGCGCGGCGTTCTATGAATCGGCGGGCGCTCTGCGGGACATGATTCAGAGCCATGTGCTGCAGCTGACTTCGCTGATTGCGATGGAGGCACCCGCAACTTTCGACGCCACGTCTGTGCGCAACGAAAAAATTAAAGTCTTACAGTCCATTCGTCCGTTTACCAAGGAATCGGTGTGGAAATGCGTAATCCGCGGCCAGTACGGACCCGGCCAGGAGGAGGGAAAGCCGGTGCCGGGATACCGGCAAGAGCCTGGGGTGAAGCCGGATTCCGCGACGGAAACATTTGTGGCACTGAAGTTGCATGTGGATAACTGGCGCTGGAGCGGCGTGCCTTTCTATTTGCGCACCGGCAAGCGACTGGCGCGACCGCTGACGGAAGTTGCCATCCAGTTCAAGAGCGCGCCGCACATGGTGTTTCGCGGCGAAAACCACGAGACCAATTCGCTGGTTCTGAATATCCAGCCGGACGAAGGCATTTCGCTTTCCTTCGGAGCGAAATCGCCTGGCGCGCAGATGCGCATTCAGCCGGTGACCATGGATTTCAAGTACAAGGACGCGTTTGGCGGCGGCACGCGCCCCGCGTACGCCACGCTAATTAATGATTGCATCCGCGGAGACGCTACGCTGTTTGACCGCGCGGACAGCGTGGAGGCCGCATGGACGCTGGTAGATCCGATTCTGGAAGCATGGAAGAATGCGTCCCCGCCGCCTTTTCCGAATTATCCGGCCGGCAGTGACGGCCCGCGGGCGGTGGATGACTTGACGGCTGCCGATGGCCGGCATTGGCGCACGCTGTAAGTCGGCACGCGTTCACGCACAGTAGGCTGGATTATCAAGTTCGGAGGGTTCCATGATTTTGGCGGGCGACCTGGGAGGGACCAAGGCTAACCTCGGTCTGTTCGATGTAAAGGCAGGCAAGCTGGTCCGCGTCGCCGACAGGCGTTATGCCACGCAACAACATGCTGGCCTGGAAGAAATCACCAGCGATTTTCTGAATGGCGCCGGGGCGAAGATCACCGCGGCATCTTTCGGAATCGCCGGTCCAGTGGTGAACAACCGGGTGCAGGCGACGAATTTCCCGTGGGTAGTGGATGGCGCGAGCGTGGCGACGCATCTGAGCTTGAATCATGTGCGACTGGTGAACGATGTGGAAGCCGCGGCGTACGGGATCGGCGTGCTAGAACCAAGCGAACTGGAGACGATTCATGCCGGAGTGCCCTCGCCGCGGTCGACGCAAATCGTGATCGCAGCGGGCACGGGGCTTGGTGAAGGGATTCTGTTCTGGGACGGCCACCGGCACGTCCCGATGGCCACGGAAGCAGGGCACGCCGATTTTGCTCCCAATACACAGCAGCAGGCGGACCTGTGGAAATTTCTGAACACGCGCCAGGAATGTGTGAGCGTGGAAACGATTTTGTCCGGGGGTGGGTTCCAACGCGTGCATGAGTTTTTGAACCCTGCGGTGCGGCATGCGGGGTTCGACGATGACAGCACGGATCCGGCGCCGGAAATCACACGGCGCGGGCTGAGCGGGGAATGTCCGGTGTGCGCCGCGACGCTGGATTTGTGGGTGGAAATCTACGGATCCGAGGCCGGAAATTTGGCGCTGCGCACCGTCGCTCGCGGCGGCATTTACATTGCCGGCGGGATTGCCGTGAAAGTGCTTCCCAAGCTGAAGAACGGGAAATTTGCGGCGGCCGTGAAGCACAAGGAAAAGCTCGAATCGTTCCTGGTGCAAATTCCCATCCACGTGGTGCTGAACGAGGAGTGCCCGCTGCTGGGCGCGGCTTCCGTGGCCTGGAAAAATCTCTAGCCTGCGGCTGCGATTTCCTCTCGTTATCGTTCCAAAATCTCCTTCAGTTTTCGCATCTCGATTTCCATGTCCTTCATGGCCTGATCGAACTGCTGATCGGTCATGACCGGCGGCTGAAACAGAGTCATCATGACCGTGGAACCTTCGCCATTGGGAACGACGCGAGAGTAGACCTGCCACGTGGCTTGAGGATCTTTCCAGACGTGATCGAAGACTCCGAGCTCCTTGACGCCGTTCACTTTGAGCTCGCCCTCGCCAAACTTGGTCACGGCTTTAAACCATCCGTTCTGGCCGGGAGATACGGAGCGCAAGTTCACGACCGCGTAGTCGGGCCAATTGAGGGGGTTTGAGAGAAAGGCGTAGGCTTTGTCTGGTGCGGCCTGGATATCAACTGATTTTATTGCGGATCGGGCAATTTTTTTCATGGCGACCTCTCCTTCGGTGCTTGATGTTGCTTTCTCGTGTTGCATCGCAGGCTCCGGCCCGCGAACGTAAGGATTGCGCGCTATCTGGGAGCGGGGAAGTTTTGAATATGCTCGCCGCCATCGCGACCGAAGTAGCGCACTTTCTTTCCGTTCAGGTAGACGATGTAGAAGGCGCAGCCGGCAGCTGGAGCTTCTCGCACGAAGTCGGTGTAGCCCGCTTGTCCTGATTGAACCTTTTGGTTTATATGTTGCAATTTCTCAGCGGAAAATTCAGCCGCGACGCCGTCGTGGACGAGCGCGACTTGTATGACAAGGGATGCGCCGTTGGTGGCGTAATAGCGAAATTCATTTCTCAGAAAATCAACGTGATAGGATTCGACTCCCTCGTGTGCAAGCGCCGCAAGGATCTCCGAGAAAGGGATTCGTTTGTGTAATGCGTTGGCGATTAGTTCCTGGATGACTGCTTCATTCATCTGCCGCTACTCCTATTCAATAGGCATTTTAGAGAGCTTATGCAGCGCCGCCGTTTTCTTCAAAATTCTGGTCAGAGCGTCGCGCTCGGATTGAGAAAGCACACCGAAAAACTCTTCATCATTCTCGTCCGCCAATTTTGCGAGCTTGGGGACCATGGTTATCGCCGCCGGCCGGAGTTCGATGTCCTGGTAGCGGCGATCGCCGGCGGACTCCTTGCGAGTGACCAGGCCTTTTGCGAGAAGTCTGCTGATCAGCTTGGAAACCGCACCCCGGGAAAGGCCGGTGAGCTGCGCGACAACACTTGGGGAAGTGGTGTCGTCGCCGCCATACATTTCCCGCAAGACCACCCACTCGGCGACGGTGACGCCGCTAGCCTGCAGCTTGCGGGCGAAGGCCTGCGAGACGCTATTGGAAACAAGCCTCATCTGGAATCCGATGTGAGCGGTAAGCTGCCCGGCTTGGAGTTTTGCTTTGTTCCTGTGTGCCACGGGGTCGTTCCGCAAGACCTATATTAGTATCCTTGGAAACTGTTGTCAAGGAAATTATGTGGAGCATGCGGCGGGGGCAATTTCCTTTGGCGCGAAGTTAATTCGACGGGAACAGCGGGGCGATGCGTTCAGTGAATGACGGTTTCTGATATGCCGGTCTTAAGCAACTCGGCGAACTGCTGGGCAACGACGGGCCGGCTGAAATAGTATCCCTGCGCTTCCTCACATTCGTGAGCCTGCAGAAATGCCAACTCTTCCTGGGATTCCACGCCTTCGGCGATCACGCGCAGCTTGAGGCTGCGGCCCATGCTGATCACCGCGGTTACGATGGAGGTATCGTCGGGTGCCGTGGTGATCTGGCGGACAAACGACTGGTCGATCTTGAGAGCGTCGATGGGGAACTTTCTAAGGTAGCTCAAGCTGGAGTAACCCGTCCCGAAGTCATCCACGGCCAGCTGCACGCCTCTGCCGCGCAATGTTTTCAGGATGGATTGCGTGGATTCGGCACGCTTCATGAGAACGCTTTCGGTGAGCTCGAGCTCCAGAGCGCTGGGATCCAGGCCCGTTTCGTCGAGGATCGCGAATATACCCGCCAAGAAGTTTTCATTGCGAAATTCCATCGCGGAAATGTTTACCGCCATGGTGGTCAGGGGCAGGCCCGCACGCATCCAGGCCTGCGCTTGTGCGCACGCTTCGCGCAGGACCCAATTGCCGATGGGGACGATCAGGCCGCAGTCTTCGGCAACGGGAATGAAATGCCCCGGCGGGACCAGCCCGCGAAGAGGATGGGTCCAGCGTATCAACGCTTCCGCGCCGGCAATCTCTCCTGTCTTGAGATTGATCTTGGGCTGATAGTGCAGCGCGAATTCCTGGCGTTCCAGCGCGCGCCGCAAGCTTTCCTCGATGGATTGGCGCTCCACGGCCCGAACGTTCATGGCGGGTTTGAAAAACTGATAACTCTGACGGCCATTTTCCTTGGCCTGATACATGGCGGTGTCCGCGTTCTTGATGAGCGTCTCGGCGTCCAGGCCGTCGTCGGGATAGACGCTGACGCCAATGCTGGCAGTGACGTGCAGATCGTGCGGCACGATGGAATGAGCGTCCGCGACGGTCTTGAGCATTCTTCTCGCCGTGATCGCAGCATCCT
>Ga0209139_10001045_pt1 | contig 10096 bp, 12 predicted proteins | sample BogFormECP14_OM3_FD_188246 | JGI IMG/M metagenome (GOLD analysis project Ga0209139, IMG submission 188246) | Bog forest soil microbial communities from Calvert Island, British Columbia, Canada - ECP14_OM3 (SPAdes) (version 2) | ecosystem: Environmental > Aquatic > Freshwater > Wetlands > Bog ...
GTCTTTAGTTCCGATGATCACTCAAGGAAAAAAACTTCTGTTCGTAAACCTGTTACTCTAGCAAAGCAGAGGAAGCAGAGGAAGCAGAGCTTGGCAAATTCAAGGTCTGCTAGTACCGGGAAAAAAAAATCTCTTATGTCGTCTGTATTTTCTTCCCATTTTTATCAAGTATAGTTGGACTAATAGTTTATGAAGGTTGGTCTTGGACAAGTCAGACGAAGGTGAATATGATGAAAGCCATTCATCCCCTTCTCCACAGAAGAACCTTGTTCGCCAAGGTGTCTTTGACAATGCCATGTCAGTGTTCTTTTTGTATTCATAGCGCATGTTGACAATCCTATTACTTGCTATTCAAAGTGAACTTGTGAAGGAGCGCAATAAAAGTTCTTCAAAAAAAGTGCCATTGTCTTCTGACAATAACGATGTCTTTGGGACATCAAAAGCAGAGTCTTCAGCCAAGATTGAGGTTTACCTAGAGGATCTGGAGCGTGATCCTGTAGCAGTGTGAGTTTCTGTTGAATTTATGATATTATACTATTAATTTTTGGCCAGCCCTTTGAAACTTGAGACTTGTGGAGTGTATCATCGAGATCTTGTTGATCCTTTACTTCGTAATCGATACAAGTTGTTGCCCAAGTTACCCAGGTATGTTCTTAGTCTTTGGGGCATGTAATGTTAATGTTTTTTTTTGTAGTGGTTGTATGGTTCATACCTACGAAATACCTCGTGCCATCCGTACTGAAGATGATATTGGGATGATTATGCTATCAAAGGTCAAGGATGAATTTCCTGATTGGGACTATCTGTGAGCCTTTGGTGTTTTTTCCTTTGTTATTGGTCTCTGATTTCATTTTCAGCTATTTCAAGGAACTTATCTCTTTTTCCATGCACCGTGAGACTCATGTCGTCAACCTTGCAAGAGTTGAGCCTTCTCTTTTGATATCGAAGCCTGTAAAAAGTGGCAGCAAGGATTATCCTTTGCTACATTTCCGAAACAGCAACACTCCTGCTTTGTGCATTGACTTTGGCTCTCTTGTTGATGATTTTTTGAAGGAGGCTCGCAGTGTTGGTGCTGGTGATTTCAAGATGAGGCAGATATCAGCAAGAATGCTTTCAATGGAATTCGAACGAAAAGTTGCTGCTGAATGTGTAATTCACTCACAAACTTCCATCAGGGCCTCCATTGTTGGAAATCGTTGGTCATACACAACTAAGCCTGGTAAAAGTTATCGGGGCAACAGTAATCAAAGTAAGCCTGATTTATATACACTCCAACTATTTTTACTGATTATATAAAGATTCTATGCCTTCGCCAATAAAAGGCGGTCGATCCTTAACTGCAACTTTTCAAAGTCCTGCAACTGTTCGAATTGGCGTTTCCTCAGAGTCTGCCTGCTACAAGACTGGGTATTATAATGATGAAACAAGTATGGATTGTTTCTTTGACCCCTACAAAATGCTTATGATCAATTTAGTACCAGTTTTTGATGGACGTACTCAGAAGATTCAACTTCCAGAGGGCCTGCGCTCAGTACCAAAAACTTTGAAGCCGTTTATGGGAGATATTCCTGCAAGATCTTTAGGTTTGATCGCATATTCAAATGTTGCCTATCGATCTCAGGCACATCCTCAAGATTTGACAATGGGTCACAATATTGTTTGGGTTGTTGTTCTTGCTACTCCAGAGGAGTGAGTCATCGCTACTATAATTGTGAAATTTCTCTGATTATGTGAGCCAGTTAGATGGACAACAATGAATCCAAGCATGTTCCATGATGATCCCTTATTTATGATGTTAGGGGAGAATTGGATAGACAAGTCGTTGCTTCATGCTGATTTTTAGTAGGTTATGCCTAGATATTGAAAGTAGTTTCAACAACAGTTGAAACCAGTTGTTTTATAAATGGTTGCAATTTTCTTAAGGATATATTCTTTTCCTTCAATATGAAAATAAAAATTAGGTGCCCTTATTGTGATGAAATTGGTGTTAGTCAGGATGTGCTTTGTGCTTTAAACTACAGAAATTATTGGACTCCGGTTCATTTACAAAGCTATAGCATTACCTTTCAACTACTACAGTAAACGCCCTACTCGGTTTAGTTTACACAGTCCATGCTCAAGCATAACAACATTATATCCCATGAGTTCCAGATCATCTTGACTGATAGTGTCGATGATATAATCATGCAGTCCAGTAAAAGCGATCTGAACATCAGTAGATGAAGCTTTTGACTTCAAAAGTCCAAGGTTTTGTAACCCTTTGAGGGCTCCCATGCCTACCATTCCCACAAATTCGCCCCAACACTTCGCAGAGGGCATTTCTATGACCCTACTTTCGATGAAATCCCCAATTAACAACAATGCTGACAATTTGCCTATATTGTGGAAACTGAGGAGATACTTATATATCTTCTCCAATGATGGTGTAGAGTTGGACGGTCCAAGGAAGGTGGGCCAGGTGTTGCACTTCTGCCAGTAAATTTCGATATTACTGAGCTCTCTGCTAACTTGGCAGCTTCCATAACATGTGAGGTTGACAAAGTGACTGTCTTCTCGGCCTAGCAGTTTGTGGTATCCAATCCAATCGTTGTAGGAATCAAACCATCGGAGGCGTTTACGAGCCCAGGGTGAACCGTAAAATACTCCTCGGAAACAAAGGGCATTGAATAATCCAACTGGTGTACGAAGTTCGTCTGGGTCTGAATAAATTGTGATCATTGCAAGTTCCATTGTTGGTGCACGTTGGCGGAAAGGAAGTAGATAGTCTGTGTATTCAGGATTGGCAAGCTTTTGAAGAAGTGGATCACCAGAATGTTGAAAGTTATTGTGCAGTAAGGGCAATAGACCTGTCAAGTAGTTGACAAATTTCTGTCTTTTAGCATTCACTGCAGCGTCTTCATGCACTTCCTGTTAATAAAATATTATTATTTTTTATATTAATGAATCAGGATTAAAACTTACAGATGAATCTTGTACTTCTCCTTGACTCATTTTTTTTCTAACCTGTTTCATGGTTGGCTTCGTCACTTGAACAGGTGCATCAAATGGCTCTTGTGTCCAGCGATCCACTAAACCTTGCAGATAGCATAATTCCGTATTTTCTGGAGATCCTGCAGTAACTATTGGATGTTGGTGAAAGCGAGTATAAAATAAATCCAGGATTTGCTTGATGTATTTATTTGATTGTCGGAGACTTGATTGGACGCCTTGCATAATATGTGAGAGTGGATCCAGATACATGAACCATACAATGTCCAGGTGAAGTATGGCAGTCATGTCGCAAGAAAGGAGGGTTTCAAGCAAGGAACACTGGATAATGGTTTTGGTACCTGGGGGAAATCCAAGCCAAGAACGAATAGTCTGGGCAGTGAGCCTGATAGCAGTTTCTTGGGTTTCTTCTACATTCAAGCTGAATCTTGGAAGAGTTGGCTGATAGACAGTAGATGGGAGTTTGGGAAGGTACAATTTGGAGTCCAGAAGCAAGACCCTGGAGGGGTCTAAGAGGGGTTGGTTTAGAGTGTTGGAAATTTTCTTTAGGAGACCAGATGCCCATACAGGACCGTTTGGTGTGATAGAATCTTCCGCAATATGTTTAACCCAGATATGGGCACGCAAGGTGAGGAACGTGATTCGGGCTCGCATTACTCGTGTTTCGATACCGCTTATATGGGCATATTTGGTCATATTTTCGAAGTTTGACCAAAACAATGGTATCATGGCTGCAGTTGAAAGTGAATTTGGACTGTGATATAGAGCTTCGATAGTTGCTGCACAATCTTGGTTGATTTTCCAAAGATCTTTCTTTATATCCGTTTCTTTGATTGCATGTAAGGCATGCTCAAATGCAGTAATGCCCTGAAGGAGATTTACACTGTTGAATTCGAGCAGGAGGTCATCAATTGAATGTTCTGTTATCATGTTGGCTCAGCCAAAAAATTTGCCAAATATTACTGATAACAATAATACCTTGAAATGTTCTCTTCATTTTGTATGTTGCCCTCAATTCAATGCTGTTTGAAAATGGATGAGTCCTGTTGTTAATTGCGTCATCTTCATTAAGCAGAGCTGATATTGATAAAGACTTGGATGGATTGACAGTGAGAGTAGAATCAGGCTCATCTAGAAATACATTAGAGTAACTGGAGACCTTGGATTAAAATTTGAAATACCTATCTCTGGATTGTCAACATCCATAGGATTATTTTCAGGCACTAGGATAGGACAAGACACATCTGGCACAGATTCATTTGGTTCAGTGACCCTGGTCAGGCGTAAATGAGTTCTCATTAGATCTGTAGTGGATAAGCATTTTACTTTCTCTTTGATATCTCACATGGGCTTATAAACTTACCATTTGAAGATGATTGTATTACCAAAGGCTGGTTCAAAGATGGAGGACCGTCCTCCATCTCTTGATCTTCAGATGTATCCATCCCATCTATAAATAGAACAGAGATTTAATAAAAATTTCATATATTATGCAATCTCAAACCTGGTTGATCCTGTTCTCCTGCAAAGTATGTAGTTAATAGCATGATTTGGACAGAGAGTCTCTGTCAGTACCTGCAAATTGATTTGGTAGTTCATTAATAACAGCACTGCTTTGACCTAATATTATTCAGCTTCAGGAAATCAAAAATGTTCAGACATAAAAACCTTCAGTTGATGGATTGTTGCTGAGAGCCAACACACTGGGGACAATTGTTTCAATTGCATGGTTGGTGCTAAGCAAGGACATCTCAGTTGTCTTTCTTCCTATAAAACTTTCATTAGGCATATTTCAAATCAACTAGTAGGTTCTTACTTTTTGCTTGTGATTGTTGGAGCTGAGATGAATCTGATGGCAGTTTTTTTCGATCTATTTTCTCTGAGAAAGTCAATGCTACAATGTTAAGTCTGAAAAAAACACTCACTAGTAGTCTTTGACTGAGGTCTAGTTAATGGAGGCAATCCTAGCTGTCCCTCATCAATTTGATCCCTAACCTTTTCCCAGTCTTGGCTGTAAAGACCGGGAACAATACTTGCCCTAAGCTCAGAATGTGTAATCCATTCAAGAAGCTGACATTTGAGTGGTTCAATGTTTTCTGGTGCACCTGACCAACTTGGAGGTGAGATAACCTCACCATGATCATTCGTATATTCGATTGATTGCATGAACTTCTCTGGGTCAAGACGTGCTTTGATACTTGGATCCATTTGACTAAAAATATAGGATCCTAGTTGAAGCAATGCTCGAGCCATGAACTTCACATGGCTATCAGGATCCATTAAAACATGGCCATCTGTTGCCCAATTGGCATCTGCCCCAATGCCCACAACAGGTTCATGAGATCTGTTATAAACATTAGCAAATTGGGTTTTCAGATTATGGATATATACCTATGGCTAGTGACTTCAGGTCCAAGGGACAACAGCTTATCATGAGGAAGAGATGCAAGTGGTAGTACCAGCCTTCCAGCTTGGGAGATCATTGATTGGGGTGGATACAAGACAATCATGAGTCGGTATGCATGATTAAGAGGTGTGCTACCTGGAGGAGCAATTGGTGGGGTACCGCCGTGACGATTGAGACCGCAGAATGACACCATTTTGAAGGGTGTCAGAACAATATAACAGCCAAGCCATAACAAGTGAAAACGTCCAGCTTCATAACCATCGGGAATCCGACTATTCGCAATCATTGTTGTCAAAGCACCAATTGAATCAAAATTATCAATATGTCCCTCTGTAGTTCCAAAACCACCCATTCCTTTTAATCCAACCTCTAAGAGGCCAGATATGTTGGTTGTTCCTAAAATTCTGTACAAGATTTTAGCTCACCAGTACATTCTGAAAAGGAAACTGCTGGTGCAAAATTTGCCTGAACAGCCGGAAATGCATAATTGCCTGACATGCCAATTGAGGGTAGATTCGTGTATTCTGCATTTTTTTGAAGGGTATCAATCAGATTAGCAGGCGCAAATTGATTCAGTGCTTTGATAGCAACATTCACATTAACCTGCCATTTTGTAAAAGCAGCAATAAAAGGGGAATAAAAAGGAATAACTTACTGAAACAATTTCCTTGCGGATTTTGCCATGATCACTTAGAGATCCCTCATAGACTTTACCAGCAGCAGTAGGCCCAACAACTCCACGAGGGTGTTGATGGGTTATTGAGAGTGAATAGCATCGGGTATTCTTCACGCCGACTTGCCCTAGCCTTTCAAAATATGTCCCGCCAACCAAATTCCCATTTTCTATAATTGGTTTCTCCAAAGTCATGTCGGATTTGGGACCTAGCATTTTATCACGTGCTGCAGAGAGTTTATCAATATCATCAGGATATACAATTTGGCTATGGAAAATGATGAATGCTTTGTATCTGTTATAGCACCATTACATACCCGTCAACCACCCAGCATACAACAATATCTTCTTCTGGATTATCATGGCCAAGGGGTCGTGCATATATTATGGTACCGTGTTTCAGTTCAAACAAACCTAGACTATGTCAAATCTATCTGCAAGTTTGTTGGATGAACATACCTAAGTCATCCATTCTTGAATCTGGCCCAAGTGGTACCTTGAGAGTGGATTCCCAGTTATAGAGAGCATGTCTTGCTTCCTTTGAGGTGTCCACAATCAGGACCAAGATGGTTTGAATGTGGGTTTGATCAGTCACTAGTGGATGTTTATCAACTTTATAGAGATAAGGGAAAGCAGAATCGCGGTTTGGATTGAGAAGTAGCTGCCCTTCAGGTATGCAAAAGGCTGCCTCTGGATGGCCAGGTATGTTCATTCCTTCCTTTGCCGGTCCTAAAACAGTAATGAAAGTACAGGAGAAACACAGTTGAAAGCCTTATCATAGCCACATCTATGTTATCATGTTTGTTTACATCTGTTGAAAGGGTCCAGTCATTATGACGCACAAACGTCAACCAACACGTGCTTTGGTTGACGTTCGTGCGTCATAATGACTGGACCCTTTCAACAGATGTAAACAAAGGAAGATGTTCGACAATAAACCTGCTGAAGTCATTCATAGATACTAGGCTATTATGAGTACCTATGAAGCGAAGGTATGTTTTTTTTCAATTGTTTCTTCACAAATAACAAATGACGAAAAAAGGGCCTAAATGACGCAGATGAGTCGTTTCAGGGCAGGGTATGTTTTTTTCTTTGTTTTTATTTTATTTTTCATATCCTAAGTAATGTTTTTTCTTCTATTCAGGTTTAGTGTTTTAAAGTCCGGTCCGGTCCGGTTTTTTGCTCGAAAATGAGGCAACCGAGACTGGGACCGGTCTTAAAAATTTTCATTCAAAAAAAAACCGGACCGAAACTGAGTTGGACCGGTCTTCATCGGTTTTAGTTCAGTTGCAACTGGTTATTAAACCAGTTTAGACCGAAACCGGTTGATCAACCAGTCACAACTGGTCTCAACCGGTTTTTTTAGGAATTATTTTCTTGAAATAAATAGTATGATAGTACTAATAACTATTAACATGAACGTCTCTTTACCACAAGTGATGCATTACTCGGGAATTAAATAACGAAGTACTACTAAGAGTAAATTAAAATATGTAGAGTCCAATTAATCAAAATAATCATTGTTAGAGTCCCGTGCAATGCGACTACATCACCCTCGCTTGTATTATGCAGCGAATCCCCATGATCTCGTGCTTGCTCTGTGCGGCACAATAACACCATACGGCATAACACAACCGATTGTCACAATCGTAACGGCCATCGGATACGCCGTTAGAATCTAACAGTCAGTTTGGATTATATAAGCGAGCTCGACCACTCGAGCTCGCTTGCATAATCTGGTCACAGAATTTGGGCTTCCCACGTGGCCATTCACTAAATAAGTGACCAGATTATATAAGCGAGCTCGACGACTCGAGCTCGCTTGCATAATCGGGTCTCAGAATTTGGGCTTCCCACGTGGCCATTCACTAAATAACAAAGCAGAGACATCTAAGAAGGGATACACATAGGGACCATTAGGAAGCTGGATGCCACAGAAAGGAGAGCCGCAATCCAAGCAACTGTCCTGGGCACTACCGTTATGAACTTACTACTTGATTTGACTTAAAGTTTAGATATCTCATATGTATACTGCTTCCCTGCGCTGCCTCCCAAGTATTTTACTACGAGTAGGACAACACAAGAAGCTAGTATTCTATGTACAATAATGATATCATCTCAGAGTCTCTGTTTCGCATTGGCGTTGGAATATGTTCTACCACCTCAATTGTTCATGTTTGGCATTGGCCTTAGACTATGTTCTAGCACTTCAATTGCGCATGTTTGGCATTTGTATTTTGTTGTCTTCCTTCCCACATCGCGACACCACTCCAGAGCCAGTACAAGTACGTCCGTCAATGAATCCCCTGAATATCCAACTTTACTAATATCGTACATGTTTCTCAATGTAATCAGATGGAGACCGAACTTTCTACGAAGTCTGCGAAGACTGGGTATACAATAGCGGGCGATGACAGGATGATAACAGACCCCTCAAGTTGAGTGGTTCTATGTACCCTTCCTCTTTCGTTGCTCACTATTGCTTGCATTATCCATTCCAGCAGACCGATCGGATCTGGATCCGATGCTGCGATTGGAAAGTTCTACAGAGGAAAGGATCAATGGTGGAATTTGTGATGATCAGGAGATGGGAGAAGAATCATTCCGTTGAGTAATCCGATCTACCTTTCCTTTTCATGACTCACAATTTCTTGCGTTAGGTATAACAGGATCTGGATCTAATGCGAATATTATGATGCGATCGCAAGGTTCCACTGAGCTGACCAGTGTAGCTAGCGATCAGCAGATTTCAAGAGAGTCATCGCGTTGAGTGATTCTACATAGCCTTGCCCTTGCGTTACTGATTATTCCTTGCGTTATCGGTTGCAGGTCTCAGATTGGATCCTGATAATATTGTGGGATCCCAACTTTCTGCAGAACAGGAGACCATTGCTACTTGCGATAAGGACATATCAATGTCATCGAGTTGAGTAAAATTTCTCTTGATATTCTTAAACGCTCATGATTCATGGTTTATTGTCTTCTCATGGAATCTAAAAGTTTCTACACTCCGTCAAACATCTGTTGTGCTCACGCGTTTCCCATGGTACACTAATGTCATTCCCTGCAAAGCCAATCTTTGTGAAGCATTTTGCAATGGTCATTACCTCCAGGTCAATTGATCTTCTCTTTCTTGGAGATCACCTTTGACTTTTGTCATACAGGACTTACTGAAAGGAGTACAGGACTTTGAAGAGATCATTACCCAAACATCATCTATAGAGGACAACTATACCTTGCATTCCTTACTGCAAGACCACTCTGATGTTGATATTGCAACTTCAACTGATACCCTGGCAATCATTGCTGAGCAAGAGCTAAAACACATTTCAAGGTCTAAAACCGGGTTCAAGTTACCAGGCCTGCTTGTATTGTATCGGCTGATTGATTTTTGTCAATTGTTGCTTGATCATCCTTTACCTCAGAAGGCAATTCACCGTAGGGATTCTGGCTTGATTGCACAACTAACAATCAAATCAAAGGCATGTATTCCTCACTATAATTGAACTCTATCTCCTTAATGAATTCCAATAGTTAAAAGATAAATTGAATGATTGGTCTGCTATATTAAATTCATTCAAGCATGCTGTCTCATCCTTTGAACCTCTACCACAAACTTCCAGTCCGGATCCTTCCAATCTCCATTCTGTCTTTCTTCAAAGTCTCTTTCAAATTTCGACTATGCGGAATGCTACAAAGATGATGTTCAACATACAAATTGCAGCCTTGCATTTATGGTATTTGTTGCACCATGACTTTAAAAAGGTTCCTGTCTCTTGCTTACTCAGTTTCAATGATATTAATGTGTATTATGATTCCTAGGGTATACCTGATCTGCCTGAGAAAAGTATTGATTTCCTTTTGGCTTCACAAACAAAGTAGGTCTGAAATTGACAATGATATCAAAGTTTCACTAATTGTATAATATCTTTCCATGTTGTAATAGTTCCTCAACACTTTCACAAGACGCCTTTCAGTTCCTTGAACGCTGACTCTACATCAACCCAACTACGTCTTCCATTACATCT
>Ga0209139_10001047_pt1 | contig 10069 bp, 10 predicted proteins | sample BogFormECP14_OM3_FD_188246 | JGI IMG/M metagenome (GOLD analysis project Ga0209139, IMG submission 188246) | Bog forest soil microbial communities from Calvert Island, British Columbia, Canada - ECP14_OM3 (SPAdes) (version 2) | ecosystem: Environmental > Aquatic > Freshwater > Wetlands > Bog ...
CCCAAGTTCGGCGCGTCGCTCGTGCGCACGGGCAAGTACGACGCGACCAAACTGGTCGTCCCCGATGCGCTCGCCTTCTCGACAGTGCCCAGCAATATCCCGCCGCAGGCCCTCGAAGGCGCTCGCGGCACACGCGGCGGTTCGGATGTATCGACTCAGGCTTACAAGCTCTTCGATCAACTCTGGCAGAAGGCCGGCGGGGCGGAACATTTCTCGCTCGATGCCAACAGCTTCGACGCGACGACACTCGTTGTTCTCGCCGCCGCCGCGGCGCATTCGGCGGACGCAGCTGCCATCACGGCCAAGATTCGCGACGTCACCAAGCCGGGAGCGCCCAAATTCGACCCGACCCGTCTCGGCGATGCGCTGAAGGCGGCCTGGGGCGGACAGGCGATCGACTATGTCGGCGTCGCCGGCGCCTTTGAATTCGCCGCCAACGGCGACCCGACGATCAGCCGCTTCGACATCTACGAGTACAAAGGCGGCAAGCTGAACGTGATCAAGCAGATCGACGCCTCGAAGTGACAGGTGGAATTGACACGGCCTCCGTCGCGCCGACGCGCGCGCCGGAGCGTCGCCTCGAGGATATTCCCGCGGCGGCGTGGCTCGCGGCTGTATTGATTGCCGCTGTTCTGCTGATGAGCCTCGCGCGCGGGCCGGTCGCGGTCGGTCAGACGACTCTGAACGGCCTCGTCGCGGCCGGCTATTTTGCGCTCGGCGCGGTCGGCTTGACGCTTGTCTTTGGCACGCTGCGCATCATCAATTTCGCCCATGGCGATCTCTTGACGCTCGGCGCCTATCTGACCTTCGGGATCGGCGCGCTCGGGCTTCCGTTCTGGCCGGCCGCGGCGGTCGCGGTCGTTCTGACGGCGCTCTTCGCCTACGCGCTCGATTGGATCATCTGGGAGCCGATGCGGCGCGCGCGCACGAGCACGCTGCAGCTCTTTCTGGTCGCCATCGGGCTCGCCATGGTGATCCGCTACACCATCCAGTTCTTTGCCGGCAGTCAGGTGCGGGGCGTCGGGCAGGACGTGCTCAGCAGCATCAATATCGGGCCGTTCCATCTCGGCGCGCTGCAGGCGTTGGTGCTCGTGGTCGGCGTCGCCGCCATCGCCGCGGTCGGCCTGGCGCTCGCTTTTACGCGCTTCGGCAAACAGATTCGCGCCCTCGCGGACAACGTGGCGCTCGCCGAAGTTTCGGGCATCGATACGCGCCGCGCCGTCCGGCTCATATGGCTGGTCGCCGGCGCGCTCGCAGCGCTGGCGGGCGTCCTCTACTCCGCTGCGGTCGGCTCGGTGAACCCGAATTTCGGCTTCTTCATCCTGCTCAGCCTGTTCACCGCCGCCGTGCTCGGCGGGATCGGCAACGCCTATGGCGCGCTCGCGGGCGGCCTCGTCATCGGCCTCGCTCAGGAATGGTCGACGCTCTTCGTCGGCACGCGATGGAAGCCGGTCGTCGGCTTCGCCATCCTGATCATCATGCTGCTGGTCATGCCGCGCGGCATTTTCGGCGGCGGGCGCGCGCGATCGTGAGTGTGTTCGATCTCGATTTCTGGGTCGGCGCCGGCGTCATCGCCGGCATTTACGGCATTTTCGCGCTGGGGTTGCAGCTCAATATCGGCTTCACCGGCATTATGAATCTCGGTCAGGCCGGCTTCATGTGCGTCGGGGCCTACACGATGGGCATTTTGGTCGTCGACGCCGGCTGGCCGTTGGCGCTCGCCTTTGCTGCGGCGATCATCGTCGCGGTTGCCGCCGGCGTGCTGGTCGGGCTGCCGAGCCTGCGGCTGCGCGCCGACTATTTCGGCATCGTGACGATCGCCTTCTCCGAGATCGTGCGTTACGTCTTCCAGAACGCCGCCTTCGCTGGCGGCAACCAGGGCGTCATCGGCTATGACGCCGAGTGGCGCGCCTTCCAGGCGTGGGCATCCCAACGCCTCGCCACGATCGGCCTGGGCGAGGCCACCCAAATGCCCCTCTTGATCGCTGTGTGGGCCGCGCTGCTGCTGTGCCTCGTCGTGCTCCAGGCCTTGCAGGTCAGCCCCTGGGGCCGCGTGCTGAAGGCGATTCGCGAAGACGAGGACGCGGCGGCGGCGCTGGGCAAGAACGTCTTCGCCTTCAAGTTGCAATCCCTCGGCATCGCGGCCGCGTTGGCGACGATCGCCGGCTTCTTCCTCGCCATGAACGTCACCTATCTCTACCCCAGCGAATTCGACCCGAGCTTCACTTTCTTCGGCTATGCCGTACTGATCCTCGGCGGTTTCGCGAGCTACGGAGCCGTGGTCGTCGGCGCGGTCCTGCTCTGCACGCTCACCGAGGGCTTGCGCTTCCTCGACCTGCCGCTGTCCGCTGGTCAGGCGGGATCGCTGCGCTTCATCATCGTCGGCCTCGTTCTGATCGGCCTTAGCATGTTCCGTCCGCAGGGCCTGCTCGGGAGCGATGCGGAAATGCAGCTGCGCGCATGACGGCGACTTCGAAAGCCGACGGACCGATCCTCGTCGTCGGCGAGGTGACCAAACGCTTCGGCGGCCTGCGCGCCGTCGACCGCGCGAGCTTCGCGGTCGCGCGCGGCTCGATCACCGCGCTCATCGGTCCCAACGGCGCCGGCAAGACGACGCTCCTCGACCTCGTCAGCGGCTACGACCGGCCGGACAAAGGCGCAGTTCATTTCGAGGGTCGTCGGATCGACGGCCTCGCCAGCCATCGCATCGCGCGCCGGGGAGTCGTGCGCACTTTCCAGCTCACACGAGTCTTCGCGGCGATGAGCGTACGCGACAACATGATGCTCGGCGCCCAGCGCCAGGCCGGCGAACACCTTCATCGCCTCGTCTTCAGCCGAGCGGCGGTGCAACGCACCGAGGATACGGTGCACGAACGCGCCGAGCGGCTCATGCGCGCATTCGCCCTCGACGCCAAGGCGAGCGAATATGCCGGGGCGCTGTCGGGCGGGCAGCGCAAGTTGCTCGAATTTGCGCGCGCGCTGATGGCCGAGCCGCGGCTCGTGCTACTCGACGAGCCGATGGCGGGAGTCAACCGAGCGCTGGGCGCGAAACTGCTCGACGAGGTCGAGCGATTGCGGCGCGAGGAGGGCATGACGTTCCTCTTCATCGAACACGATATCGACATCGTCATGCAGCGCGCCGACCAGGTCGTCGTCATGGCCGAGGGTCGCGTCGTCGCGGAAGGTCCTCCCGACTTCATCCGCCGCGACCAGCGCGTCGTCGACGCCTATCTCGGCCGCAGGGGGAATGCGGCGTGAGCGAAACTCCGGCGCTCGCCGTCGCCGATCTCGTCGCCGGCTATTCCCCCGAGGTCGACATCCTCAGGGGCGTATCGATCGCACTCGAGCCGCGAGAGATCGTAACAGTCGTCGGACCGAACGGCGCGGGGAAATCGACGCTGATGAAGGCAATCTTCGGCCTCATCGCGCCCAAGGCGGGACGCGTGCTGCTCGCAGGAGAGTCCATAGCAGGCCTGCGACCCAGCGTCATCGCGCGACGCGGCGTCGGCTATGTGCCGCAGCGCGAGAATGTCTTTCCGAGCCTGACGGTCGCAGAAAATATGGAGATGGGCCTAGCTGCCGCTCCGACCCGCCCTCTGAAGCGTCGCTTCGAGGCGATGTACGCTCTCTTTCCTCGACTAGCCGAACGCCGCCGCCAGAAAGTCGGCACAATGTCTGGCGGCGAGCGTCAGATGGTGGCGATGGCGCGCGCGCTGATGCCCGAGCCGTCGGTGCTATTGCTCGACGAACCTTCGGCCGGACTGGCGCCGCTTCTGGTCGATGCTATGTTTGACCAAGTCCGTGCCATCAACCAGGAAGGCATCGCGATTCTGATGGTCGAGCAGAACGCGCGCCAGGCGCTCGCGCTCTCCGACCGCGGCTATGTGCTCGATCTCGGCCGCAACGCCCATCAAGGGCGCGGTCAGGACATGATCGACGATCCGCGCATCGCGGAACTTTATCTCGGCGTTCCGGCGCCTGCCGACAGGGAGGAGCTTCCAACATGAAAGCCGTCGTGTTCGACGCCCATGGACCGCTCGAAAACATGCGCTATCGCGACGCCCCGGACCCGACGCCCGGGCCAAAGGACTGCGTGATCCGAATCCGGGCGGTGGCGCTGAACGGTTTCGACCCGATGATCCTACGCGGCATTCCCGGGCTGAAAACGCCGATGCCGATGACGCCCGGCGCCGACCTCGCCGGCGAGATCGTTGCGCTGGGCGCGGAAGTGGATTCCGCGCAGTGGCGAATCGGGGACCGCGTCACGGTCATCCCCAACCAGGACCACGGCATGGTGGGTGAGACCTTGGTCGGCGGGGCGAGCGAGCTCTTTGCGACCGAGGCGCGCTATCTGCTGCCCATCCCCGACGCGGTAAGCTTCGTCGACGCCGCGTGTCTGCCGGTCGCCTATGGCACCGCCCTGCGCATGTTGGAGACTCGCACGCAGCTGAGGGCGGGCGAGAAGGTGCTGATCCTGTCGGCCGCCGGCGGCGTCGGCACCTGCTGCGTGCAACTCGCCAAGGCGGCGGGCTGCGAGGTCGTCGCCTGTGCGAGCTCGGCGGCGCGCGCCGAGCGGCTGAAGGGCCTCGGCGCCGATCACGTCGTCGACACCTCGCAACAGAACTATGTCGCCGAGGTCCACAGGCTCTACGGCAAGCCACGCACACGCGGCGGCGGCGGCGTCGATGTCATCGTCAACTATACCGGCGGCGACAGCTGGGCCGAATGTTTCCGCGCGCTCGGCCGCCACGGCCGCCTGCTGACCTGCGGCGCGACCGCCGGCTTCGATCCGAAGACCGACTTGCGCTATATCTGGTCCTTCGAGTTCAACATCATCGGCTGCAACGGCTGGACCCGCGACGACCAGATCGAATTGTTGAAACGAGTCGCGGAAGGTCGCCTCGAGCCGATCAAGCACTGTGAGCTGCCGCTGTCGCGCTTCGGCGAGGCAATAAGCGATCTGATGGAGCGTCGGGTGTTCGGCAAGGCGGTGCTGATCTCATGACCGCGCCCGCCTGGACGTCCCCGCGCGGCCACGCGCGGGCGCTCGATTTCGAGGCCCTCGCCGCCATGGTCGAGAACTGCGCCTTCCACAAATGGCTCGGCGTCAAACTGACGACGCTCGACGACACAGGCGTCGCCATCACAATGCCATGGCGCGCCGAGTTCGAATCGGACCCCGTGGTTGGCTATGCGCACGGCGGAATACTCGCGTCGCTAATCGACCTCGCCGCCGACTACGCGGTCGCGGCGCGGCTCGGGCGCGGCGTGCCGACCGTCGACATGCATGTCGATTATCATCGCGCCGCGATGCCGGGGCCGCTTCTGGCGCGCGCCGCCGTCGTCAAGCTCGGCGGTACGCTGGGAACGGCAGAGGCGCGCATCTACGACGAGCACGACAATCTGATCGCCAGCGGCCGGGCGCTGTTCATGACCCGCGCGCCCGAGACCAGGAAAGAGACGAAACCGTGATCCGACTCGACCATCTCCTCTGGGCGGCGCCCGATCTCGACGACGGCGCAAGGACGATCGAGCGCCTGACCGGGGTCACGCCGGTGCGCGGCGGCGTGCATCCAGGGCTCGGCACGCGCAACTCTCTCATCGCGCTCGATTCCGGCGTCTATTTCGAGATTATCGCGCCCGACCCGGCGCAGAATCTCGCCGGCAATCGCGGCGGTCGCATCGCCGCGCAGACCCGTCCGGGCCTGATGACCTTCGCCGTCAGCTCTGATGACCTCGCTTCGCTGCGCGAAGCGGCGCTGCGCGAAGGGCTCGGCGTCAGCGGTCCTGTCGCCATGCATCGCAACACGCCCGCCGGCGCGCGACTCGACTGGACGATCCTCTATCTCGAGGACGCGCGCTACGGCGAGGCGATCCCCTTTGTCATCGATTGGGGGAACACGCCGCACCCCTCGACGAGTCCGCCCGGCGGCTGCCGCCTGAAGTCTTTCACCGTCACGCATCCCGAAGCCGAGGTGCTGACGCGGTCATATGCGGCGCTCGGCATTCCGGTCGCGGTGAAATGGGCCGCCTATCCCGGCTTCGTCGTCGAGCTCTCGACGCCGAACGGCGAGGTCGTGCTGACCCAACCCTGACAACTAGACTTCCAAGAAGAGAAACGAGAATGCGGTCATGACTTTCATCGACCCGAGAGCAGGAAACCTCGGCTACTGGTGCAGCGCCTCGGCGGCGCGGTTTCCCGACAAGGTCGCGCTCATCGACCTTTCGCGTGATCCGCCGCGCGAGACGACCTACGCCGAACTCGAGCGGAGTCTCGACAGCGTCGCAGCGACGCTGTCGAGACTCGGTCTCGCGAGCGGCGATCGTCTCGCCATGTCGATCAGCAATCGCGTCGAGTTCGTCGAGATCATGTTCGGCGCGATGCGCGCGGGCATCGTGCCTGTGCCGCTCAACACGAAGCTCGGGCCCGACACGCTGCGTTATGTGATCGAAGACTCGGGCTGCGCGGGGGCGGCCGTCGAACCGGCGGCCAATGGGCATGTCGCCGATATTGTCGATTCACTCGGGCTCCCTGTGCGCCTCATGCTCGATGCAACCGCGCCGGGCTGGTTCGGTTACGAGGACGCGCTCGCCGCGAGCTCCGCCGACTTCGCGCCGCCACCGCTCGCGCCCGATCATCTCGCCTTCCTGCCCTATACATCGGGCTCAACGGGCAAGCCGAAGGGCGTCGCGCTGACGCACGCGGGACAGTGTTGGTGGATCGGCTGCCTGCACAAATATTGGCCGATGCCGGCGGAGAGCCGCGCCCTCGCCGCCGTGCCTTTGTATCACAAGAATGCGATGGCCGGCGCAATCAAGCCGTTGCTGAGCGCAGGCGGCTCGGTCGTGTTGCTTCAAACCTTCGAGCCACGGCGGTTTCTGAAGGCGCTCGCCGGTTATCGCTGCACCCACGCCGGCGGGGTGCCGGCCGTGTTCTCGCTGCTGCTGCAAGAGCGCGACCTCATCGAGAGCCTCGACTTCTCCGCTTTGAAGGGCCTGAAGATCGGCTCGGCGCCGACGCCGAAAGAGCTGCTCGACGCGGTCGAGGCGGCTTTCGGCGTTCCCGCCTCGGAGAGCTACGGCCTCACGGAGGGCGGACCGGTGATGATCGGTCCGCCGGTCGACGGTCGCCCGACGCCGCACGGCAGTTGCGGCGTCGCCTGGCCGGAAGGCGAGGTCAGGCTCGTCGGAGCGGACGGAGAGGAATCGCCTGATCACGGCGAATTGTGGGTGCGAAACCCCGGGGTCACGCCCGGCTACTACCGCCTGCCCGAGGTCAACCGCGAGCGCATCCGCGACGGTTGGCTGAAGACCGGCGACGTGTTCGACCGCGACGAGGAGGGGTTCTTTTATTTCAAGGGCCGCACGGACGACATGTTCAACTCCGGTGGCGAAAACGTCTACCCGCTCGAGGTCGAGAATGTGCTGTTGAAGCATCCCGCCGTCGCCGAGGCCTCGGTCGTGCCCGTGCCGCACCGCATAAAAGGAGAAGTGCCGGTCGCGATGGTCGTCAAGGCGAAGGGCCGGGAGGCGAGCGAGGACGAGCTCAAGCAATTCTGCCTCGCCAATGCCCCGGCCTACGCCCATCCTAGGCGAATCGATTTCGTCGAACAACTGCCCCTCAACGGACCGGGGAAAATCGACCGCAAAGTCGTTCAGCGGATGATGCGGGAAAGATTGGGCATGCTCGGCTAGGAAGTTTCTCCATCCCCGACCAGGCCCGCCATCGCTTCCGCACCATCGCTGAACGGGACGCTCTGGGAAGTTGGCCGACTACTCTTCGCGACCTCGGCATGACGGAAGAAACGATCGCCACATATCTCGGGCACGGGCGCTGCCCGCCTCTCTGACGCCTGGACCCGGACCGTCCGAACTCCGAGTTTCGGGCCTCGATAGTGCACATTGCGAGTAGCGCACTATCGGACCTTGGTTTGCCAACGAGGCACGCATCGGGCAGAAGAACCAGATCACGCGGCGCCGGGCTAACTAGGCAGGCGGCCTTCGGCCCCGTACGATCCGCATACCGCGCCTGCTAGACCTTTTGAGCAATCCATCCCTACCGCCGATATGCCCACAGCTACATCTAATCGAAAAGGTCCGGAAGTCCATACGCGACACTGGCCATCGACAACTGCTGCGAGGTCGGAAAATGCTTCTCGATTGACCCTGACGCATCGTCTCCATCGATATGCGAGATTGGGCGCGTTGGCCCTGTTCAGTTGGTCTCGGTATGGTGCGCTTCCTCTGCTCCGCCGAGTTGAGCGGCGAGCCAGTCGAATGTAGCGCCTTGCATTTCGAGATCAAATCTGTGCGCGCCCGGGAAAAACTGTCCGACGTAGCGATTCGCACAGCCGGCGTCGCGATAATAGGTTTTGATAATTGCGTCGGCGTTCGTCACGCCCATGCTCGGAAACAATTCGTCGTCGAGAAGGTACTGGACCAATAGCCCCTTGGGCGCCGCCGACGCGGCCAGGTCGGGCCAGTCGCCGAATTGGCTTAGGCCCCTTGGGAAGAACATCCAGGTGTGGTTCGCGACGTGCTGATCGAGCATGTCTTCGTGGGTGCTCATCATGCCCGCGATCACCGACGCGCTGATGCGCTCGGAAGTCGCCCGGAGCATCGCGGCGCGGCAGCCGCCGCCTGAAAGCCCGACGCAACCGATCCGCTGGCCGATCACGTCAGGGCGCGAAGCGAGGTAGTTCGCCGCCACCCTATCCTCATAGCTGACTATGGCCCCGAGCGTGGTTCCAAGCGCAGCGCAGTATTTCTCGACTGTGTTTTCATGCAACATCGCGGCGACGTTGTATAAGCCAATCTCGTCCGCGAGGGACGCGTCTCGGAATTCGCGATTGAAGAGTTCCGCCCACTTTCGCTCCCTCTCCGGCATGACGTCGAGCGGAAAGCGCCGGCTTCCCCACAGGAACACGTCGTGCACCAAGACGGCAAACCCCTGGCGAGCCAGTGCATTTGCGAAGGGTCGACCTGCGTAATAGGTGTCCCGAAAGCCGGAAAGATCCGCCGAAGGCCCCGAAGGTCCGTTGGCGATCTTCTCTTTACCAAAGAACTTGAAGGCGCCGTGGTCATGCAGCGCCAGCACCCCCGGCAGCGGACTCGACGTTCCTTCGGGCCGCAAGAGCCAGCCTTCGGTCCGCGGGCCGTAGCCGACCGACCACGAAACAGGCTCGCCGATGCAGCCATCAGAGCGCCATTTTTCTCCGAGCTGGACATCCCGAGGCTGTTCGGATTCGAGCGTGAAACGGATTGTCTCGAGAAGCCTCAGGCGGTCCGAACTCGCTCGTCCAAGTCGAGGAAAGAGCGGACGGACCTCTCGCAATCGTCCGACAAGGTCGCTGAAGGGACCGAGATGCCGATATTGAGCGGTCACCAACGCTACCTCCAATCGCCGAGACCGGCCATACTTCGCTTGAAGCCGCGCAAGGCGAGCCGGGACCACACGCCGTCAACTGTCCGCCGGTCGAGGCCGCCTTGCGCCATCGAGCCTGCGCCGAGAGCCGCGCGCCGCGTCGGACGCGATCTTGGCCCCGACCGGCTCGATCGGCTTCGACGTTGTCGCCCGCACGAGGAGTTCTGCGCCGATGACGTGGCGGACCTCCCGCGCGCCGCCCTCTTCGAGGATCGAAAGGAGCAGGTCCACGGCGACGCGGCCCGCCTCATATCCGTGACCCGCGATGCTTGTCAGTTGGGGATGCATCGTGGCGGCGAGCACATCGTCGCAACCGATCACGCTCATCCGCGCCGGAACGGCATATCCCTTGGCCGCGAGGCCAGCGATCACTCCCTGTGCGACGAGATCGTCGAATGCGATCACCGCCGTCGCGCCACTTTCGATCACCTTCCCCACGACCTCCATCCCCGCCTCGTAGGTAGGCGCCGGCGCCTGAATCAAGAAGACGTCCATTTGCAGGCGTTTGCCGCTTTCGCGGATTGCGCCGCGACGTTGTTGGTTGGACCCTCAGGAATCCCCTCATTTTTTGATGGGACTCAATTTCGCCGAATTTTCTATAAATTTCATGAGGATGCCGAATCACATGCTCACGAACGGTTGGAA
>Ga0209139_10001048_pt1 | contig 10065 bp, 9 predicted proteins | sample BogFormECP14_OM3_FD_188246 | JGI IMG/M metagenome (GOLD analysis project Ga0209139, IMG submission 188246) | Bog forest soil microbial communities from Calvert Island, British Columbia, Canada - ECP14_OM3 (SPAdes) (version 2) | ecosystem: Environmental > Aquatic > Freshwater > Wetlands > Bog ...
ATGCACTCCAGCGACAGCGGCTACTCCCGGTACACCTCCGAGTGGGACGGTGCCGACCAGGAGATGCTGCCATTCCAGACCAATGCGATGGGCATCCTCAACGAATGGCGGCCGATCCAGGACTCGGTGGGGTCGTGGGTGATCCACGGCGCGCTCTACCGCCATCCCAAGCTGAAGGTCGCGATCGTCGAGGCCGGTTCGAAGTGGATGTTGCCGCTGCTCGACGGCCTGGCCGAGGTCTACCGGAAGGCCCCGGAAGCTTTCCCGAGCGACCCCGTCGAGGTGATCAAGAACCGAATCCACGTCAGCCCGTTCTTCGAGGACGGCATCGACGATCTGGTCAACCTCGTCGGTGTGGATCAGGTGCTGTACGGGTCGGACTGGCCGCACCCGGAAGGGCTGGCGGAGCCGACCTTCTACATCAACGCGCTGGCGCACCTGCCGGTCGAGGATCAGGCAAAGATCATGGGCGGCAACCTCGCCCGGCTCGTCACCGTGTGACAGGCACGCGACTGTGGGAGACCATCCCGGAGATGGTCTTGAGCGCGGCGGACCGGTTCGGCGACGCGGAAGCGGTTGTCGACGGTCCGGTGCGCTTTAGCTTCACCGACGTGGTCGAGCGAATTTGTTGCGCTGCGGGCGCTTTCGCTGACCTCGGTATCAGGAAAGGCGATCGGGTCGCGATCTGGGCGCCCAATTCCGCGGAATGGATCATCGCGGCGTTCGGCCTGCTGACCGCCGGCGGCGTGCTGGTGCCGGTCAACACCCGGTTCAAAATCGAGGAAGCGGCCGACGTCATCACCCGCAGCGCGGCGAAGGCCGTCCTGGTGCAGAAGGGATTCCTCGGCCAGGAATACACCGCGCCGACCGGGATACCGGCCATCGAGCTGAAATCCGACTTCCTTTCCAGCGGTTCCCCGTTCGAGCGGGCAGTGAGCGGCACCGACATCTCGGATGTCATCTTCACGTCGGGCACGACCGGCCGCCCGAAGGGCGCGATGATGAATCATCAACAAACGCTGCGCATGTACGAAGAATGGGCGACGCTGGCTGATCTGCGAGAGGGCGACCGTTATTTACAGATCAACCCGTACTTCCACACGTTCGGCTTGAAAGCCGGCCTCATCACGTCCTTCCTCCGCGGCGCGACGATGCTGCCGGTCGCGGTGTTCGACGTCGACACAGTGGTGGATCTCATTGAGCACGAACGCGTTACGATGCTGCCCGGCCCGCCCACGCTGTACCATTCGCTGCTCGCAGTTCCTGACAAGGCCAGGCTGTCGACACTGCGGGCCGGCGTGACCGGCGCCGCCGACATCCCGGTCGAACTGGTGCGTCATATTCACGACGAATTGCCGTTCCAGACGCTGATGACTGGCTATGGCCTCACCGAGGCGGGCAATGTGACTTTGTCGCGGCCCGGTGACTCCTTCGAGGATGTGGCCACCACCGCGGGCCTGCCCTGCGAGGGGGTCGACGTGAGCATCGCCGACGACGGCGAGGTGCTGGTCCGCGGCTACGGCGTCATGCAGGGCTACCTGGACGACCCGGCGGCCACCGCGCAGGCGATCGACGACGACGGCTGGCTGCACACCGGAGACTTGGGGAATTTCGATTCCGCCGGACGGCTGCGGATCGACGGGCGTAAAAAGGACATGTTCATTGTCGGCGGGTTCAACGCCTACCCGGCTGAGATCGAGGGCTTCATGTTGGAACATCCCGCGGTTGCTCAGGTCGCGGTGATCGGTGTGCCCGATCAGCGGCTCGGGCAGGTGGGTAAGGCATTCGTCGTGCCGAAAACACCGGTGTCCGAGCAGGATTTGATCGCATGGTGCCGCGAGCGGATGGCTGGTTTCAAGGCCCCACGGTACGTTGAGTTTCTCGATGAATTGCCGCTGAACGCGACTGGCAAGGTGATGAAGGACCAACTTCGGTGAAATCCGCAGATCCGCAGACCCATTCGATGGTCATCGCGTCGGACTATCGCGTGCCGAACCCAGAACGCGTCTGGCCGCTCATTCAGCGCCGCGAATCGGCGCTCGCCGGCATCGGTGCGCACCATGTGCTGGTCTACACGTCGACACATGACTACGGTCGTGTCCTGGTGACGATCGGTGTGCGCAGCCGGGAGCCGATCGTCGAACTGCTCCGCTCACGGGTGTTCTTCGACTGGTTTGACGCGGTTGGCGTCGAAGACATTCCGGCGGTCTTCGCCGGCGAGATCGTCGAACGATTCAATTCCGGCACCCCGTCGCAACCGACGGCTCCCGGCGTCGTGATAGCCGCCATCGCCTCGGTCGACAACGTGTCCATCCTGGCCGCCGAAATCCGCGGCGCCCTCTCACGATTCCAGACGGCGGGTATCCGCGAAACCCGGGTTTTCAAGGCTTTCGACGACGGGCATGAAGTCCTTATTCTGCAAGAAATTGACGACGAGGATGCGGCGCGGCGCTGGATCGAGCATCCCGACGTGGTGGCGCGCTGGATGACCGGAGCCGGAGTCGGTGCCTACCCGCCGCTGTTCGTGGGCAAGCTGGTGGGCATGATGCGGATCGACGGGTGAACGGGCCACCCGGTGTTCGTCTGCCTGTGTAACGGCATCACCAGTCAAGTGGTGGCGGACGCCATCGCCAAAGGGGCGTCGACGACTAATCAGATCGCCGCGGCATGCGGTGCGGGCGCGGACTGCGGCCGCTGCCGGCGCACGCTGAGCTCGCTGCTAGGCGTTCAGCGACGCGGAGTGCCATCCGGCGAAGTGGGTTGAGCCAGTTCGTTCAACAGGTCGGGGGAGTCCAGCCGCGGCACGATCGCCTCGATGAGCACCATCCGGTCACGGTTCTGCGCCGCCGCGAGAAAGGCGTCGTCCAGCTCACCGTAAGTCTGAGCCCGAAACGTCAGGTGATTGGTCACGCCCAGCGCGTTGGGAATGTCAGCCCAACTCCACCTGACAATGTCGTTGTAGGGCTGGTCCTTTCCGTGAATCATCCGTTCAACGGTGTAGCCGTCGTTGTTGACGACCACGACGACCGGCGACAGCCCTTCCCGTGAGAAGGTGCCAAGCTCCTGGACGGTCAGCTGGGCGGCCCCGTCGCCGATCAGCAGCACCGGCCTGCGATCCCGATGCGCCAGCCCTGCGCCGAGGGTGGCGGGCAGCGTGTATCCGATCGAACCCCATAACGGTTGGCCGATGAAGGTAACGCCGCGGGGCAGGCGGTGAGTGGCCATGCCGTAGTACGAGGTGCCCTGATCTGCAAGCACCACGTTGCCGGGTGTGAGCGCGTGGCAAAACCTGTCCCACAACACTTTTTGGCTGAGCGGCTCGTCGCGGGCGGGCGCTTGCGCCGGCGCGTCGTCGGACGTCGATGCGATCGGCGGCGACGTGATGCCGCGGCGAAGCAGAATCGACGTCAGCGCCTCCAGCGCGGCTTCCATCTCCAGCGGCGCGAACACCTGGAGGCCGACCGTGCTCTGCTGGGGTCCGACGTCGATGGTCTTGGCCGGATCGATGCGCTGGCTGAAAAAGCCGCTGACCATGTCGGTGAACACGACTCCCGCAGTCACCAGCGCCGGCGCCTCTTCGATCGCCCGACGCACTGGTTCGGCGCTGGCCGCTCCGGCGTAGATGCCCAGGAAGGTCGGCGCGCTCTCGTCGACCAGGCTCTTGCCCCACATCAGCGTGGCATGCGGGACCACATCCGCGGCCAGCAGCGCCTCGAGCTTGTCGACGGCATTCAAACGATGGACCAACAGGTCGGCCAGTACGGTCAACCGGCGGTCGGCGATGAGTTCGGTTGCCGCTTCGATAAATAGAGCAAGCGCACGTGGGCTGGTCCCGCCGGTATAGCGCGGTAATGGCGCGGTGGGCGGCTCGGTTTCAAAGCGCGCCACGTCGATCGGCAGCAGCAGGTACCCGGGCCGCCGCTGCTCCCGCACCTCGCTGAGCACGCGGTCGATTTCCCTGGTGGCCGTCGCCGGCATGAGATTGGCTTGGGCACAGGTGATTTCCCGGCTTATCCGGAAGAAGTGCTCGAAATCGCCGTCGCCCAGCGAATGATGCAGAGCCCGACGGGTGCCTTGTGCGTCTTTCGACGGCCCTCCCACGATGTGCACCACCGGCACATGCTCGGCGTAACTGCCCGCGATCGCGTTGGCTGCGGAAAGCTCGCCGACTCCGAATGTGGTTACCACAGCCGACATTCCACGTAGCCGGCCGTATCCGTCGGCCGCATAGCCCGCGTTGAGTTCGTTGGCGTTCCCGACCCACCGGATGTCGGGGTGGGCGATGATGTGATCGAGGAATTCGAGGTTGTAGTCGCCGGGGACTCCGAAGACTTCGGAGACGCCGAGTTCTACCAGGCGGTCGAGCAGGTAGTCACTGATGGAGTACGTGTATTCACTATCAGCCATCACGGGGACGACGCTACGCGTCTGCGGTCGAAAACGCCCTCCGTGCGGCGCGGCCTCGCTATCGTGCGGCCATGGCAATCAAAGAGTCCCGCGACATCGTCATCGAAGCAAGCCCCGAGGAAATCCTGGACGTCATCGCCGACTTCGAAGCGATGCCGGAGTGGTCGGACCCCCATCAGAGCGCGGAAATCCTGGAGACCGGAGACGACGGGCGGCCACGCAAAGTCAAGATGAAGGTCAGGACCGCGGGCATCACGGATGAACAAGTGGTGGCCTACACCTGGAGCGGCAACGAGGTGACGTGGACGCTGGTGAGCTCCGGACAGCAGAAGTCGCAAGACGGCAAGTACACCCTGGTGCCACAGGGTGGCGCAAAAGAAGAAGCGACCTTGGTCAAGATGGAGATCACCGTCGATCCGAACGTTCCGCTGCCCGGCTTCGTGCTCAAGCGTGCCGTCAAGGGGACCATCGATTCGGCGACCAAAGAGCTGCGCAACCGGGTCCTCAAGGTGAAGAAAGGGCTGTAGGTCAAGAAGGGAGGGAGCCATCGTGACAAATGGGGGGCCGCTCGCCGGGGTGCGCGTCATCGAACTCGGCGGTATTGGACCGGGCCCGCACGCGGCGATGGTGCTCGCGGATTTGGGCGCCGATGTGGTGCGGGTGCGTCGTCCCGGCGGATTGACGATGCCGGCCGAGGATCGCGACCTGCTGCACCGCGGCAAGCGGATCGTCGACTTGGACGTCAAGACGCAGCCACAGGCGCTGTTGAATTTGGTCGCCAAGGCCGATGTGCTGTTGGACTGCTTCCGGCCGGGCACTTGTGAGCGACTCGGCGTCGGCCCCGACGACTGCGCGGCGGTCAACCCGCGGCTGATCTTCGCTCGCATCACCGGCTGGGGACAGGATGGCCCACGCGCCAGCACCGCCGGCCACGACATCAACTACCTGTCGGCGACCGGGGCGCTGTCGGCGCTCGGCTACCGCGACCGGCCACCAATGCCGCCGCTGAATCTGGTCGCCGACTTCGGTGGCGGTTCGATGTTCGTCCTGCTGGGCATCGTGGCCGCACTCTATGAGCGAGAGCGGTCGGGAGTCGGTCAGGTGGTCGACGCCGCGATGGTCGACGGCGTCAGCGTGCTCGCGCAGATGATGTGGACCATGAAGTCGACCGGCGCGCTGCGTGATGAGCGGGAAGCATTCTTGCTCGACGGCGGCGCGCCGTTCTATCGCTGCTACGAAACCGCCGACGGTAAGTACATGGCGGTGGGTGCAATCGAGCCGCAGTTCTTCGCCGAGCTGCTGGCCGGATTGGGGCTGTCCGCCGACGAGGTGCCCGGTCAGCTCGATATCGGTTCGTATCCGCGGATGTTCGAGGTTTTCACCGCGCGCTTCGCCGGCAAGACCCGCGACGAGTGGGCGGGGATATTCGACGGCACCGATGCGTGTGTCACTCCGGTGTTGACGTGGACTGAGGCCGCCGCGGATCCACATCTGACCGCGCGAGCGACGGTGATCAACGCGAACGGTGTCGACCAGGCCGCGCCCGCGCCGCGCTTCTCCCGCACAGCGGCCGGACCGGTCGGGCCACCGCCGCCCGCGACCACGCCGCTCGACGAAATCGGCTGGTAATCAGCCCGTTAGCCGGTCCGTCTTGCTAGTTTGGACGTAGTGGCCGTACGCGCATCGCGAGAGATTCTCATCGACGCTCCGCAGGAGGTGATCCTGGAGGCGCTGTCCGACGTCGGGTCGATGTTGGTGTGGTCGCCGATTCACAAACGGATCGAGGTCCTCGACTGGTACGTCGACGGCCGGCCTCATCACGTGAAGGCCACCATCAAAATCTTCGGGCTTGTCGACAACGAGATCCTGGAATATCACTGGGGTCCCGACTGGGTGGTCTGGGATGCCGGCGACACCTTCCAGCAGCGCGGGCAGCACGTGGAGTACAACCTGCAACGGGTGGGCGTCGATAAGACGCGGGTGCGCTTCGACATCACCGTCGAACCGTCGGGACCGGTTCCCGCCTTCGTCGTCAAGCGGGCGAGCAAAATCGTGCTGGACGCCGCGACCAAGGGACTGCGCGAGCAAGTCATGGGCCTAATAGCGTCCGAATAGGGTCCGATCAGCCGAAATAGCTGCGCAACCTGGTCCGCGAACGCGACTGCGTTGCTAGCTTGATCTCAGTGGCCGTACAAGCATCCCGAGAAGTTGTCATCGACGCGCCGCCGCAGGTGATCCTGGAGGCGCTGGCCGATGTCGGCTCGGTGCCATCCTGGTCGTCGGTCCACAAACGGGCCGAAGTCATCGACAGCTATCCCGACGGTCGCCCGCACCATGTGAAGGTCACGGTCCGGATTGTCGGCATCGTCGACACCGAAGTGCTGGAATACCACTGGGGGCCGGACTGGCTGGTGTGGGATGCCGACAAGACTCTGCAGCAGCATGCCCAGCACGTCGAGTACACGCTGCAGCGCGAAACAGAGGACAGGACGCGGGTGCGATTCGAGATCACCCTTGAGCCCGCGGCGCCGATTCCCGAGTTCCTGGTGAACCGGGCACGCAAGAAGGTCCTCTACGCCGCGACCGAGGGGCTGCGACGGCGGGTCATGGCTGCTCTCGCTTCGGATCGGCCGGGATAGTCGATCCGTCTCGCAGTCGTGCCAGTCGGCGGATCGCCTCGTCGAGCGTGTCGTCCCGCTTGCAGAAGGTGAACCGCACCAAGTGATTCCATTCCTTGTAGTCCGCGGCAGCGGGATCGCAGAAGGCCGTCATCGGGATGGCGGCCACCCCGACCCGTTCCGGTAGCGCGGCGCAGAATGCGTTGCTGTCGTCGTAACCGAACGGACGCGGGTCGGCGCACAGGAAGTAGCTGCCTGAGCTGTCATGCACCCGAAAGCCGACGTCGTTCAATCCGCGTGCTAGCCGATCACGCCTGTCCTGCAACGAAGTTCGCAGCGCGGCTACCCAGGTATCTTCGGTGTTCAGCGCATGCGCTACCGCCGGCTGAAACGGTGCGCCGCCGACGTAACTCAAATACTGTTTGGCCGCCCGCACGCCAAGAATGAGTTCGGCTGGCCCGCAAGCCCATCCGATCTTCCAGCCGGTGCAGTTGAACATCTTCGCCGCACTCGAGATCGTGATCGTACGCTCGGCCATGCCGTCGAAACCGGCCAGCGGCAGGTGCCGATGACCGTCATACACCAGATGCTCGTAGACCTCGTCGGTGATCACCAGCAAGTCGGCGGCCACCGCGACCTGCGCGATAGCCGCCAACTCGGCCATGCCGAGCACCGTGCCGGTGGGGTTGTGCGGCGAGTTCACGATCAGCGCCTTGGTGCGCGGTGTCACCGCGCGCTGCAAGGCGTCGGTGTCGAGCGCAAAGCCGCGACCATCGGGTACCAGCGGCACGATGACCCGCTTGGCGCCGGCCATCGCGACCACCGGGGAGTAGGAGTCGTAGAACGGCTGGATCAAGAGCACCTCGGAGTCGGGCTCGATCAGGCCGATCACCGCCGCCGCGATGGCCTCGGTGGCTCCGACCGTCACCAGTACCTCGGTGTCCGGGTCGTAGTCGATGCCGAAGTGCCTCTTGCGCTGGGCGGCGACGGCCTCGCGCAGCGCCGCGACACCGATTCCCGGCGGATATTGATTGACGCCCTCGGCGATGGCGTCTTGGGCGTCCTTGAGCATTGCCGGCGGCCCGTCTTCGTCGGGAAAGCCCTGGCCCAGGTTCACCGCGCCGACGCGAGCTGCGAGCGCCGACATCTCGGCGAACACCGTGGTTGCGTACGGTCGCAGTCGCGACACCGTCATGGATGTTGAGGGTAGGGCGTCGGCGGCCGAGTGTGCGGCCAGCTTCACGTTGGGTGGCGAGTGTGCGGCCAGCTTCACACTCGCGGCTCTGTTCGGCGACCTGGCCCAACCAACAGGTTGATCGGGCGCCCTGTTAGGGTGGACGACAGAGGACTAGCGTCCCAAGGACGGATTCAAAAAAACCCAGTCGTGAAGAGGAATCACTCATGTCCGAAGAAGCCTTCATCTACGAGGCCATCCGCACGCCGCGCGGCAAGCAGCGCAACGGGTCGTTGAACGAGGTCAAGCCGCTGAACCTGGTCGTCGGTCTGGTCGACGAGCTCCGCAGGCGCTTCCCAGACCTCGACGAGACGCTGATCAGCGACATGATCCTCGGCGTGGTTTCCCCGGTCGGCGACCAGGGCGGCGACATCGCCCGGACTGCGGTGCTGGCAGCCGGGCTGCCCGAGACCACCGGTGGTGTCCAACTGAACCGGTTCTGCGCCTCGGGTCTGGAAGCGGTCAACACCGCCGCGCAGAAGGTGCGCTCCGGCTGGGATGACCTGGTGCTGGCCGGCGGTGTCGAGTCGATGAGCCGCGTCCCGATGGGCTCGGACGGCGGCGCCTGGGCAACCGACCCCGAGACCAACTACCAGATCGGCTTCGTGCCGCAGGGCATCGGCGCCGACCTGATCGCCACCATCGAAGGCTTCTCCCGCGAGGACGTCGACGCCTACGCACTGCGCAGCCAGGAGAAGGCCGCCGATGCCTGGTCGGGCGGCTACTTCGCGAAGTCGGTCGTGCCGGTGCGTGACCAGAACGGTCTGGTCATCCTGGACCACGACGAGCACATGCGCCCCGACACCACGCCGGAAGGCCTGGCCAAGCTGAAGACCGCATTCGACGGCATCGGTGAGATGGGCGGCTTCGACGACGTGGCGCTGCAGAAGTACCACTGGGTCGAAAAGATCAACCACGTCCACACCGGCGGCAACAGCTCCGGCATCGTCGACGGCGCCGCGCTGGTCCTGGTGGGTTCGGAAGCTGCCGGCAAGTCGCAGGGGCTGACGCCGCGGGCCCGCATCGTGGCCACCGCCACCAGTGGCGCGGACCCGGTCATCATGCTGACCGGCCCGACCCCCGCCACCCGCAAGGTGCTCGACCGCTCCGGCCTGACGATCGACGACATCGACCTGTTCGAGCTGAACGAGGCGTTCGCGTCGGTGGTGCTGAAGTTCCAGAAGGACCTCAACATCCCGGACGAGAAGCTCAACGTCAACGGTGGCGCCATCGCGATGGGTCACCCGCTGGGCGCCACCGGCGCCATGATCACCGGCACCATGGTCGACGAGCTCGAGCGTCGCAACGCGCGGCGCGCGCTGGTCACGCTGTGCATCGGCGGCGGCATGGGCGTGGCGACCATCATCGAGCGCGTCTGAGGAAGAGGACTGTAGAACCGTGACCGAGAACACCATCCAGTGGGACAAGGATGCCGACGGCATTGTCACCCTGACGATGGACGACCCCACCGGGTCGGCCAATGTGATGAACGAGCACTACACCGAGTCGATGCACAACGCCGTCGAACACCTTGTCGCCGAGAAGGATTCGATCACCGGCGTCGTCATCACCAGCGCGAAGAAGACCTTCTTCGCCGGTGGCGACCTGACGACAATGATCAAGGCCCAGCCGGAGGACGCAGGCGAGTTCTTCAGCACCGTCGAGGGGATCAAGAAGGACCTGCGCACGCTGGAAACCCTCGGCAAGCCGGTGGTGGCCGCCCTCAACGGTGCCGCGCTCGGCGGTGGCCTGGAGATCGCGCTCGCGTGTCACCACCGCATCGCCGCCGACGTCAAGGGCCTCGTG
>Ga0209139_10001050_pt1 | contig 10060 bp, 9 predicted proteins | sample BogFormECP14_OM3_FD_188246 | JGI IMG/M metagenome (GOLD analysis project Ga0209139, IMG submission 188246) | Bog forest soil microbial communities from Calvert Island, British Columbia, Canada - ECP14_OM3 (SPAdes) (version 2) | ecosystem: Environmental > Aquatic > Freshwater > Wetlands > Bog ...
AGCTTCGATTCGCGTACAGGCACTTCTTTTTGTCGTGGGCCTTTTCTATCTAATGAGCGCGACGCCACTGAATGCGCAAGCAATCAGCGGACAGAAAACTTTCTCGTCGCCGAGCGAAGCGGTGCAATCTCTGGTGGAAGCGGCAAAGTCGGGGGATCCTGCGCAACTGGAACCGTTGCTCGGTCCGCAAGCGCCGCAGCTTATAGCTGCCGGCGACGCAGGTTCCGCCAAGGAACTTCTCGCGGGCTTCGTCAAGGCCTATGGCGAAAAACATTCGCTCTCGGTTGAAGCCCAAGGATTCGAGTTCCTGCAAGTGGGGCAGAGAAATTGGCCGTTCCCTTTTCCGATCGTTCGCGACGGCAAGGTCTGGTATTTCGATGTTGACCGGGGCAATCAGGAAATCCTGGATCGCCGGATTGGTCGCGACGAGCTCGGTGCGATCGCCGTGTGTGAGGGGTACGTCCAAAGCCAGGTCGAATATGGTTCCAAAGGACGTGATGGCAATCCCAGCGGCATCTACGCGCAGCGATTTCACAGCAATCCAGGCAAACAAGATGGTCTCTACTGGCCCGTTTCCAAAGGCGAGCCCGAGAGTCCGATGGGCCCGTCAGTCGCCAGCGCGTCTGCCGCGCAACACGCGGGGCAACCGTCCGAAAGCCCCGTCCCCTATTACGGTTACCTTTATAGGATTCTCACCGAGCAGGGGCCAGACGCACCCGGCGGCGCGAAAAGCTACATCGTGGACGGAAAGCTGACCGGCGGCTTCGCGCTCATCGCCTACCCGGCGCAATATCGCGCCAGCGGCATCATGACGTTCATAGTTAATCAAGATGGCGTCATATATCAACAGGATCTGGGTGAGCAAACAGGCGACCTTGCGTCCAAGATCACTGCCTACAATCCTGAGAGTTCTTGGGAGCCAGCGCAGCACTGATTCGTCCGACAGTACACGCACGACTGCTTGGAGCTCTGCTGTTGACGCGAGCGATTCCGATTTGTCTGTCGTCCTTGGATCAAGCCACGTCGTTCTTAGACCCGCAACTTAGACTGTCAGTTCTGACAATTATCAACCGCTGTTCTCGGGGCGTAGCATGCGTAATGCTGCGGAGGCGCTCGCGCCTTTGCGCGAAGAGTTCGGCAACAACGACTTTCGGTTAAGGCCGGAATTCGAAGAGGAGCGTATGTATGAATTGGATGGCAAAAACGACTTTGCTCGCGGTGTCTGTCACAGCGCTGGGCTTGGCGGCATCATCAACCCCAGCACAGGGTGTTCCGGTTTTCGAGATCAATCACGCAGACAGCACAGTTAAGTTCAACGTGAAGGCGTCGGTCGCCATAGCGGGTACCTTCGACAAATGGGACGCCAGCCTCACATTTTCCTCCCCCGAATTGGCCACTGCGGTCCTGGACATCAAGATTCAGGCCGCCTCGGTAAACACTGGAAGTGGTATGAAAGACGGAAAGCTGAAAAGCAAAGATTTCTTCGACGCTGATCACGATCCGCTGATCACGTTTCACTCCACAAAAGTCACTCAGACCGGTCCGAATACTGTGGAGTTCGACGGCGACTTCACGATTCGCGGTGTGAAGAAGTCCGAACAGCTGACCTTTACAATTACAGGCCAAGGTACCGGGGCAGGCGAGATTGCCGGCACCATGGCTTTCGACCGCAAGGACTATGGGATGAACAAAGGCATTCCCTTCGTGACAATCGCGGACCGCGTCGAGGTGATCGTGGATCTCAAGGGAAAGCGAGTCAGTGGCCCTCCGGTGGCCTTTAAGTAGCAGTCAGGTTGGCTCCGTGGCAGTGCCGCACCTAGTTTACCGCGGCTACGCTGCACAAGATTGTCTCGGTGGCTTCATCTCGACACGGGGTTTCGGCAGCCGCGGCAGTGCGATTAGAACATTCAAGGAGATTAATCAAAAAATGCTCGGTAAACTCTGCAAATCCTCGATTATTTTGCTGTTAATGTCGGTCACAGCGGTCTGCGCCAACGCCCAGCAGAAGAAACCGAACATTCTCGTCATCTTCGGTGACGACATTGGTTATTCCAACATCAGCGCCTACAACCTGGGCATGATGGGTTACAAAACACCGAATATCGATCGCGTAGCGCAACAGGGCGCCCTCTTCACCGACTATTACGCGCAACAAAGCTGCACGGCGGGCCGAGCGGCGTTTATTACCGGCCAAAGCCCGTTTCGCACGGGACTGCTGAAAGTCGGACTGCCTGGCGCAGAGCTGGGTTTACAGCCGCAGGATCCCACCATTGCTGATTTGCTAAAGGGCCGTGGGTACCTGACTTATCAGAATGGCAAGAATCATCTGGGTGACCGGAACGAATTTCTGCCAACGGTGCATGGTTTTGACAAGTTTTTCGGCAACTTCTATCACCTGAACGCGGAAGAGGAACCGGAGAATGTGGACTATCCGAAGAATCCTGCGTTCATGGCGAAGTTCGGTCCTCGCGGTGTGTACAAATGCGAGGCCACAGCCAGCGAAAATCCGGCGCCGCCGGATCCCCGTTTTGGCCCGTGGGGAAAGCAGACTTGCGAAGATACCGGCCCGTTGAGCCAGAAGCGCATGGAGACGGCGGACGAAGAATTTCTAGCAGCCACGCTAGCTGACATGGATAGTTCGGTGAAAGCGGGCAAGCCGTTCTTCATTTGGCATAACACGACGCGCATGCACATCTGGACGCATCTGCAGCCGAAGTACCAAGCGATGGTTGCGGAAAAGGGTCTCTATGGCGCCGGCATGACGGAATTCGACGACAACATCGGCGTGTTGCTGAAGAAGCTCGATGATTTGGGCATTGCCGACAACACGATCGTCATTATCACGACGGACAACGGAGCTGAGACTTTTTCCTGGCCGGACGGCGGTACGACTCCCTTTCGCGGCGAGAAGAACACGAATTGGGAAGGCGGCTACCGGGTTCCAATGATCGTTCGATGGCCCGGCACTATTAAGCCGGGGACTGTGATCAATGACATCGCCGCGCACGAGGACTGGATGCCGACGTTGCTGGCGGCGGCCGGCGAACCCAATGTTGTTGAGAAGCTGCTGACTGGATACGAGTCAAACGGGAAAACCTTCAAAGTTCATCTGGATGGCTACAACCTGACGGACTTACTCTCGGGCAAAAGCCCTTCGCCGCGCAAAGAATTTTTTTATTGGACCGATGACGGAGATTTTGCCGGGCTCCGTTACGAAAAATGGAAACTGGTTTTCCTCGAGCAGCGCGCCCACGGATTCGGTGTCTGGGGCAATCCCTTAATTCCGCTGCGCGTGCCCTTGATTGAAGACTTGCACGCCGATCCCTACGAGCGGGCTTCGTACGAGGCTTCCGACTACGATCATTGGATGATTGATCGCGTTTACTTGCTGGTGCCGGCGCAGGCGATTGTCGGCAAGTTCCTCATGACTTTCAAGGAATTTCCGCCCCGCCAATCGCCCGCTAGCTTCGGTGTTGATCAAGTGATGGAGAAGTTGCGTACCGGTGTGCAAGACGATAACTGAAATGCCCACGTTCTCGCGATGAATCAGCGCCGTAGGAAGAAGGGACATTATCCAATCCGGACGGGAATGTAAATCAACTGGGATGCTCCGTCGTTGGCAGTGAGCGCCGACTCAATCTCCAGCTGAGGACAGGATCAGCATCGCAACGCGCAGAAAATTGGAGTTACAGATGCGAAAGACTCGAACTTTAATGGCGCTGGCGGTCTTTTTCCTAACCACGGTCCCGCTAATTGCACAAGATACGCCGGTTGGACCGGAAGGAACTCAAGTTGCGACGGACCAGACGCAGGCGGCCGCGGTAAATACCGACGCGCTGCGAAACGCGGCGCAGAATCCGATCGCCAGTCTGATTAGCGTCCCGATCCAGGACAACTTCAATTTCAACATCGGGCCGGCCGACCGCACCCAGAATGTTCTGAACATTCAGCCGGTGATTCCGCTCAAAGTGTCCAAAGACTGGAACCTTGTCGTCCGCTGGATTGTGCCGATCATCTATCAGCCAATTGGTGTGGCGCAGGTATCCGGACCTCAACTGCAAAGCACCGGTGTGTACGGATTAGGAGACATGAATCCTACGTTCTTCCTGTCGCCGTCCAAACCCCACAAGATCATCTGGGGCGTCGGTCCGACTTTGGTGTTCCCCACAGCAACCAACACCAGCTACCTGGGGCAGGGGAAATTCAGCATGGGGCCCTCGGTGGTGGTGCTGGTGCAGCCCAAGCCTTGGACGATTGGGTTTCTTGCAAACAACATTTGGTCTGTGGCCGGTCAATCCGATTTCAATTCCGCCGGCGCGGTCAACAAACCTCCGGTGAACCAGTTCCTGCTGCAATGGTTCGTGAACTACAACATGAAGAAGGGCTGGTATCTCACCACCTCGCCTATCATCACCGCCAACTGGAGAGCACCAAGCGGTGACGTGTGGACCGTGCCCTGGGGCGGAGGTGTGGGCAGAATCATGAAGCTCGGATTCCAGCCGGTGAACATCACCGCTCAGTTCTACGCCAACCCCACTCGTCCGGCGAATACGTCGCCCTGGGGAATGCGGCTGCAGTTTGTGTTGCTGTTCCCCAAGCTAAGCAAGGAGCAGGAGAAGGGTTTGCTGGAGCAAAAGCTGAAACAGATGAATGAGGAGCAGCCGCAAAAGCAGTAAACGCGAATATCGGTCCAGCGACTTCAGCCGGGTTGCCGAAACTGTCCCCAAAAGGGACGCAGCCGTTTCGAGCAGTGCTTCGACCGCTCGAAACCCGCCTCAAAATGGATCTCGCGTCCGCGCCCTGCTAATTTTGATAATAAGAAAATTTGCGACCTGTGTTAGTTTACCCCAGCGATAGGAACGCTCCGGCTGTGAAAACTTCCAGCTTCCTTGACCATATTCGGACTCTCACGTTTGTTGAAGAGAATCGTAGCTTTTTGTAAGCGCCAGCCGGCTTTGCTGCAGCGATCTGACCTTGATAGGAGGATTCAAGATGAAGCAACGAATCGCAGTGTGGCTTCCGCTTTTCATGCTCTTAGCCACTAGTCCTGCGGCCCTCGCGCAGGTTACGCCGAAGGCACCAGCAACCAAGAACCAGTCCGCGAAATCGCCGGCCACCGCCACGCAGAAGCAGAACATTCAAGCTTACATCGACCTGATGCGTGCCAATGTGCGTGATCAGAAGGCCGAGATCATGGGCTCCGTCATGGAATTGAACGCGGCTGATGCCGCGAAATTCTGGCCGATCTACAGCGAATACGACGCCGAATTATCAAAAATCAATGATCTGCGGGTTGCGAATATCAAGGATTATGCGGCGAATTATTCGCAAATGACCGACGCAAAAGCGGACGAACTGATTCAGAACGCTTTGACCTACCGCAAGCAGCGTTCGGAACTCCTTGCAACATACTATGGCCGCGTGAAGGATGCGTTGGGAGCGGTTACTGCCGCACGGTTCGCGCAGGTCGAAGACCAATTGCTTTTGATCATTGATCTTCAGATCGCTTCTTCTCTGCCGATTGTGGGGCAATGATCATGAACGCGATGAAGGAGAGAAAACAGATGCGGACTGTACCGGTTTGTGTGGTGGCCATTCTATTCGGAATAGTATCCATGCAAGCAGATTCCTTCGCCAATGTCTCACCAGCAGCTTTGCCAGCGGCCTCCGCCCGACCTGCGTCTGGCGCAGCGCAAAGTTCGAAGAAGATCTACGTGCCTGCCGGAACGCGCATTTTGATCCGCACGATTAGCACCATAGACTCGACGAAGCAAAAGGCGGGAGACCGCTTCACTGCGAGCCTGGAGACGAATCTCGTGGTGGACAACATAGTGGTGGCGCCCCGAGGAACCACGGTGTACGGCCGCCTGGCGTCTGCTGAATCGGCAGGCAGGATGAAAGGCAGCTCCGAACTGACGCTCGAATTGACCGATATCGTCATCAGGGGCACCGCCTATCCGCTCCTCACCAGCACTTACGAGCTCAAGGGAAAGGGTGAGGGCGGGAACACGGCGAAGAAAGTTGTCGGCGGCGCCGGACTGGGCGCGCTGATTGGCGGGATTGCAGGAGGTGGAAAGGGTGCTGGAATCGGTGCGCTTGTCGGCGCTGGCGCTGGAACGGCTGTCGCCGCGTCTAAAAAGGGCCAGCAACTCACGATACCGAGCGAATCTCTTCTCGAATTTCGTTTGCAGCAGCCGGGATCGCTACCTGTACCCGCGTGATTTATGAAGCGCGTCAGGAATTCCATTCGCGATCGCGGTCCTGACCGGATCGGCGAATTGAAGCAGCCCCTGACAATTCGAGCTCTCTCCGGTTAGCGCGAATGTAAGGACTCAGCGAGGCTAATCAGATTTTGCGGCTTCACGCGAATAACTCCTCTGCGCGGGCTGTCGATGTCCGCTACCAGGAAAAACGCGATGGCCAGAACAAGCGGCAGAACTAGAACGTGAATGACTCCCGCTTTTGTGCGCCGCGCGCCGTAGCCGAACATTAGGTTGGCGCAAATTGCAATCGCGAGCATCAGAATCCATGCCGCCGTTGGAATTCGATTCCAAAAGGCGGCCTGTGTGTACCCCTGCGAGTTCAACACATCATTCATGCCCGAAACGGCCAGGGCGATCACGGGCGTCGTCTGCGGAACATTCGGAGCCCTGACCGCGGACCACAAATCGGTCTGTAGCCGAGCAGTAGCATCATTGATCTGAAGCAGCTTATTCTCATCGCGGGTTCCGTAGAACAAGACGCGTTGGTCGAGATACTCAACCAGCAAGGCGCGTACTCGCGCCGCATCGCCGGCAGGCAGCAGGTCGGCCCGCAGATATTCCGTGCCAATCGCGTTGGCCTCTGCCTCCTCGCAGTTTTTGCGTTGATCGTACCGGTCGGTGGCCATGGAGAAGCTGAATCCGATGATCAGGCCCAGCAGCGTCAGGGTCGCGGCCACCACAACATCGAGATCATGGCGCATGCCGTCGTCCAGGGACTGTCCCTTGCGAAACGCGGCACCAATCCGCGCAGCGAGCCATAGCACGACGAAAGAAATTAAGAACACAAATAGTGGACGGACCACAGGATTTCTCGTACCTCCTCGCCTCGAATCCTACTCGAGTCGCCTTGAGGAATTCTTATCGGATACGTGGGTTTCAACATCGGCACCAGGACGGCGGAACAATCTTGGTGACATGTTTTACACGTCTCCTTTCGCACCCGGTTTTTAATGAGGGCGAAGCGTCGAATCATACTATGTCGGAGGAGCACGATGGCTCAAGTGGCAAAACTTACCGGCCGCGGCGAACTGCGGGTGCTCAGCCTAAACTGCGTTACGTCCAAATCTGGGGACCCAGCCAGCTGTCAATCTGCTGAACCCGCGGGCTGGAATCAATCCTCATGCTCGCGCGAATGGAACTGGTAGTTTTGACAATGTTCAATGGTGACGTAGGTGCCCGACTATCAATGGGTAATCATTAGATTGCGACGATTTGCGTGCGTCCTTGCCGGGTGCTTCTAGGGACCTAGATCGGGATCTCCGCACGCCACCTGGGCACCGCGGTTCGCATTGCGATTTACGTGACGACTGCAACGTGGGCGGCGTCGCGCATTAGAACTTCTAAATTGGGGCTGCAGCAAAGATTCGCGAAGCGCCTGTGTGCGCCGATAAAGCCAATCACATGGAAATTCAGAACGTGACCGCACCGAAATCTAGGATTAGCCGCAGCTCGAAGACTTCGATCGAGCGTTATCTGAGTGTTTTGCTCGTCTGCGCCGGATTTCTCTCCGTCAGCATCCCCTGTCTCAGTCAAGAAAATCCGCGAGTGGAGCAGGTCTCGGCCAGTGTAGCCGCACAGAATAATTCGCCGAAGCCGGCTGCGCAGGACCCGCAGTCGACCACGCCTCCGACGGCGGCAGCGCAGGACTCGCAGTCAACCGCGCCTGCGAAACCCGCAACAAAGCCGAAAAAAGAGAAGAAGCCCGAACGAGGGGCATTTGTCGTCGCGCCCCTTCCGATATCTAGTCCGGCCATCGGTACTGGAATTGTTCCGGTGCTCGGCTATATCTTCCCCTTCAGCACCAAGGACAAGGTTTCCCCACCTTCCACGATTGGCGCGGCCGGACTGGTTACCGACAACGGCAGCCGGGGATTCGCCGTCGGCGGGCAGCTCTTCTTCAAAGAGAATACCTACGAGCTCACATCGGGTTACGTCCATGGCAACGTGGACTACAACTTCTACGGCACGGGGGTTGACTCGAACCTCAAACTGCCTCTGGTACAAACCGGCCAAGCATTCTTTGCAGAGTTCCTCCGCCGCGTCGGATGGAAGGTTTTCGTGGGTCCTCGATTTATAACCGGGCGTTCATTCGTGACAGTGGTGCCGAATAGCGGCAGCATGGTCCCAATTCCCCCGGAAGTGGGGCTCCACGACAACCTTACCTCTATCGGCGCACGCGTGACCCGGGATACCCGCCCCAACCATTTCTATCCCCTCGGCGGCACTTTCTTTACTTTTACGTCGGATTTCTTTTCTGAAAGTTTAGGCAGCAAGTACACGTTTCAATCGTACCGATCTGAATTCGACAAATATTGGAGCTTGAACGATAAACAAGTCCTCGCCTATGACGCCTATGTCTGCGGAACCGGCGGCGCGCCTCCGTTCTATGCGAATTGCATCTATGGCACCAGTAACGAATTGCGAGGATACACGGCAGGGAAATACTTCACTCGCTACTCGCTTGCAACCCAATTGGAATATCGTTTGGTCTTGCCGAAGCGGTTTGGGCTGGTTGTATTCGGCGGGCTTGGCGGCGTCATACCCGGCGGGAGTCAACCGTTACAGGTTGCGCAAAGCAGCCATTTCCTGCCCTCCGGAGGCGGAGGATTGCGATTTGAGCTGAGCAAGAAGTACCACGTGAATCTTCGAGCGGACATTGCCCAGGGGCGGGACGGCCACACGTTCGGTATGGGCGTTGGCGAAGCGTTTTAACGCAGCGGGACGCCATCGCAGGGCTGGAGTTCTCTGCCTAAGGGGGCGCGAGGCCGGATTCATCGGATGCCCTCGAGTTATCCCCGACTGCTGCTCCTTCTACATTTTCGAATCTTCGAAGAATCATGCCGGGAAAACAGGTACCTGCACAACCGCCGCCGCTCGATGGAATTCGCGGCGTCCCCCCAAACATTGTCTTCATCGGACGCTCGCTGAATTGATCGCTTGCAATCGAAACGCTCGGAGAAAATCAGGTTTGAACCGTGCTGCGGGCGAACGCGGGGATCGATTCATTGAATAATTTCCAGCGACTCGCTGGAGCCTACGTAGCGGAGCGGCGCTGCGTATGCTGCTTTAACGCTTCCTGCTTGAGGTGCTCTAATTTTGCTGGAGGCAAGCTAAGTTCTATGTGGCCACAATCCAGACAGACCGAAACATCCTGGCTGACGTAGAGCGGGGCTCGATCGACATTTTCGACTTCGCGAAAAGCAAGAGTCATTTCTGATTTGAAACTCCGCTCGTTACTGGACGTGCACTTCTTGCAAGACATAGAGCCTCCTCCGCGGCTCAATTCTAGCATCGGTTATTGTTAATCGGTACTTCGCTACTGGCGGCCCTCCACTGCAACCGCGGACTGCTAAGGCTGCTTGCGTTTCAAAACTCGCAAGGTGGACAACGCATCGTTCAGCTCTCTTCGCTCGTCGCGAGAAACCCGGGCCTCACCTGAGGCACGCGCCTGAATGGCGTCTTCAGCAGCTTGCACCCGAGCCTGCAGTCGCTTCGGATCAAGCTCAAGAATCGCGGCTCTGTATAAGTCCCGCCAAATACTTTCGACCATCTTCAACTCCAGGGGGCCACGTAGCCGCCGCTGTTCAGAGTTCCAGACCGAGTTGACAATCTGAAAATACTGAACCGATTTCGGAAGTAAGAGCGTCTCATGCGGAGATGTCCACGTCGTTGCCTCAGAACAACCGTGAACTTGCTCCAGCGCAATCACGGAACACGACAGCGAGAGGAATGTAAGAGAAATGTCTGGCGCGCGTTCGCTTGCGGGAAGACCGCATGAAGCCCTTACCCGGGAGCTC
>Ga0209139_10001052_pt1 | contig 10048 bp, 7 predicted proteins | sample BogFormECP14_OM3_FD_188246 | JGI IMG/M metagenome (GOLD analysis project Ga0209139, IMG submission 188246) | Bog forest soil microbial communities from Calvert Island, British Columbia, Canada - ECP14_OM3 (SPAdes) (version 2) | ecosystem: Environmental > Aquatic > Freshwater > Wetlands > Bog ...
TCTGGATCTCCATTGGCTTATGTCGCCGATTGCTCCTGGATGACGAGCAAGAACGAAGCCGCTAACCGGGAGTTACTCCGGCCAGAAGTCCGCTTCTAGGAAGCTGCGTATTACGGGGAGTGAAGTGGCAGGGCAGGTGTGTACAGAGTAGTGAGCGCGGATATGTAAGTCGGTAGCATATACTCAGGGCATGGAAACGGGTGAGATCGATAACTCCCAAAACAATAGACGGGCAAATATCGCCATTGTCATCAGTGTTCTCGCTTTGATCGTCGGCGGAATCAGTTTGTGGGACAACCACAAGGCTACCCGGCGCGACGATGAACGTGCGCGGCCCATTCTGGTACCGGGTGTTCCACGCGCTTCCTGGGGCGCCGGCGAGCCAAACGCTTCTCTCTTCCTGATCGTCAGAAATACAGGGGACCTGACGGCGACAATGATCGAAGTCTAAACCAGACCCTTGACGCTTGGGTTCGATGAGAACGGACCGGATAAAATCTGCTACGCCGATATTCTTAATGCAAAGCCTCTTGTAACCCGAAGCGAAGGCACTCCGGAGATAATTCTCCATTCACACAATCATCCGATTGTGGCTTTATTTTCAGTTCCCGCCAGTTGCCCGACCAACCGGAACTCGCTAGGCGTCGAGGTCATTTTTACTTACAAAGATCCTGTGAACAATGTCTACAGTCAGCCGGAAGACCTGCTCGCCGATTTTGTTAAAGAGCCGACTAAGTAGTGGCGCGCACTCAAAAGATTGTTCCTCCTGGAACTTTCTTTCCAAGTCTCCATCGGTCCATGAGGTGGGCAATAGAGAGGGCACCGCTATTTCTGAACGTGATCCTTGGTGGCCAGGCTATGGTTGGAGCACTTATGGGCCATAGGGATATGAGCATATTGCTCCAGTCGCCGGGCTTCGGCTGAACATCCTCGACGTTGCTTGCCACGTACTCAGGGTAAATGTGCATGGTCACAACTTGAATCGCCATATACCCGACGACGAAGGTAGACACTGTGGCGACGCCATACTTCAGAGAATCCGCCGAAATGATCCTCACGTCTGTTCCATCCGCGCCGAGCGATGACTCGCAATATCTTCCAATCCAGATCCGGGTTCGCTCCGGTATTCCTTGGTTGAGTCGCATCGCCACACACTCAAGTTTGTCGTAAAACAGAGGGGCCGGCAGCTGATGCTTCACGGAATCCAGCACCATGGATGTTTTGACGGCCCAGGCCGAAAGCATGGTTTGTTGTTTTAGATTCAACAAAGAAGGCTTGTCCCGCAGGAAGCCAATTATGACCTCTCGATTATCCTGCTCAAGAAGGCTCATCCATTCGTTGTTGCATTTGCGGCAGACCGTGTCGATCGTCTGCTCTGGGTTGTTATCGACTATAGAAGCCGAATCGCCGATAGCGACACGGATTGAACCGAACTGCTTCTGTCTATGAATCCACGCAGCCCACAAATGCTCTTTGCTGCCCGAAGACTTCTCGCAGAAAATACATTCTTTCGGCATGCCGCAAACCTATCACACTCAGTCGGGGAAGCTGGGAACAGACGGAACGTTTCCGCTTCCTTGCGAAAATGGCTGGGACGACGAGACTCGAACTCGCGACCTCGGCCGTGACAGTTCGCAGGATATAAGTGTTTTCAACGACTTGGAAGAACGCGGACGGCATCCTAAGTCATTGCAAGTTCGTTTTAGACAACTCTATTGTGTACCACGGTGTGTACCGCGAACCGGAATCCAATCGCTCGCCTGATTCACTTATGCCGGCTAATCTTGATTGCCGTGAGAGGCAGATCTGAACCTACGACCTTCGGGTTATGAGCTTGAAGGTCACACTCTAAGTCCCATTGATTCGGTTGCCCTTATAGCAATGAGACCCCCAAAAACCGACCAAAATACCCGAGTTTTGGACCCCAGTTGGACCCTGGAATTTCAAGAACACTGGCACCCGAATCGAGACGATTGTACGGCTTCCCATCCTTCGCGCAAGATGAGGGGAGTCAGAGCAAGGGCAGCAACAGGGTCAGCCCACCCCTTATTCCAGATGGCGTTCACTACGAGTCCTGCAAGGGCAATCCACGCCATGTAACCACAGAGGGCAGATTCCGCAGCATCGGCCTTCAAAGCGGCACTGGACGTTACGGCTGCCAAGAGTCGCTTCCGGCTCGCTAGCCAAGGCATCATAACGGCAGCGGCCAGCAGGATTGCGATTCCAAGTAGACTAGGCCGCGCCTCGCGGTACCCAACAAAATTCAGGATCGAAGTCAGCACCACGAACCCTGCCAATGCGAAAAGCAAGCCTCCTGCGATTCGGGCTGCCCGGGCGTCGCCTAACGTGAACCGAAAGCGCCAGAACACAACGGCTGCCGAAAGTAGTTCAATCAAGCTGTCTCCGCCGAAAGCGAACAGCGCGGGGCTGCGCGAACTCCAAGCCGTCCCTAGAGAGACGATGGCCTCCACGCTCATCCAGATGAGTGTGATGACTTGGAGTTGAAGAACCTTACGCGAAACGTCAGACAACGGAGATGTTGTCGCTGCTGTCATAAGTGCATCGCAAATGATTCTACTCCCTCATTGCGGGGGAGGGAGAACGAGTGTTCCTCGACGCAATGCACGCTCTTTCATGAGCGCGAAGAAAACGGGCACGAGAATCAAGACGTGGATCGTCGAGGTGATCATGCCGCCTACGAGAGGAGCGGCAATGGGTTTCATCACATCTGCGCCGACACCTGTTTCCCAGAGAATCGGAATCAGGCTGGCGAGTACTACGCATACAGTCATTAGTTTTGGCCTTAGGCGGTGGACCGCTCCTTCGATCACGGCCGCTTCGATGTCTTCGTGACGCAGAGGAGCGCCGGATTTGAGCCGGTGATCCAGTGCTTCGTGTAGATACACAACCATGACCACGCCCGTTTCAACGGCGATTCCGAAGAGCGCGATGTAGCCGACCCAAACGGCTACGCTGAAGTTGTAGCCGAGCAATTTCTGCAGAATTAGGCCGCCCGTCAACGCGTAGATTGTCGGAAAAATGAGGACAGTCGCCTCGGCGACGGAGTGAAACACAACGTAGAGCAACAGAAAGATGACAAAAAAGACGATCGGCAAAATGAGTTGCAGCCGCTCTTTGGCTCGCAACTCGAACTCATATTCGCCGGACCATTTGTAAGTGAAGCCAGGAGGTAAGGCGAGTTTTTGCTTGAGCAAATTAGTCGCGTGCGTGACGAATCCTCCATAGTCTTTGGTGTTCAGATCGATGTACACGTAGCCGGTAAGCGCGCCGTCTTCATCGCGGATCATCGACGGTCCCCGAGAGAACGAGATTTTCGCAACATCGGAAACTGGAATCTGCGCGCCCGAGGGCGTGCCAATCAGGACGCGCCGTAATTCTTCGACGTTGTCCCTGAAGTCGCGGTTATACCGGACATTCACGGGATACCGCTCGCGGCCCTCGACATTCTCGGCGACCATTTCGCCGCCGATTCCCGAAGTGATCGCCTGTTGCACATCCGCGATAGTCAGACCGTAGCGAGCCGCTTCTGGACGGTTCACTTCGACGTTGAGATAAAAACCTTGAGAAACGCGTTCCGCGAAGATGGAGCGCATCTCAGGAATCGCCGAGAGGATCTGCTGCACCTGTGCTCCAACTTGCTGGATACCGTCCAGATTTGGCCCTTGAATCTTCAAGCCGAGAGGCGTCTTGATACCCGTTAATTCCATATCGAGCCGGTTTTCGACCGGCATGGTCCAAGTGTTCGACAGCCCAGGGAACTGGAGTTTCGAGTCCATTTCCTGGATGAGTTTTTCGTAGGTCATCCCGGGCCGCCATTGACTGCGCGGCTTGAGCATGAGCGTCGTGTCATACATATCGAGTGGAGCATTGTCGGTGGCGCTGTCGGAACGTCCGATGGAACCGAAGACGGTCTCGACTTCCGGGAACGTGCGAATGATCCTGTCTTGTTCTTGCAGCAATTGCGACGCCTGCCCGATGGAAATTCCGGGCAACGCAGTTGGCATGTAGAGAGCCGAACCTTCGTAGAGGGGCGGCATGAATTGACTGCCAATGTGAAGCGCGAGCGGAAGTGTGACGATCAGAAAAACCAAATTGAGCAGCAACGTGGTTTTGCGGAACCGTAAGCAGAGGCGCAGAACCGGCAAATAAATAGCTTGGGTGATTCTTGAAATAAGATTCCGCGATTCAGGTATCAGCCGTCCGCGGATGAATAGGATCATAAGCACAGGCACAAGTGTGATCGCCAAGACGGAGGAGAAACCAACGGCCAGCGTCTTCGTCCACGCCAACGGGCGAAACATGCGTCCTTCCTGCGCTTCGAGTAAAAAGACAGGCAGGAAAGAAACCACGATGATCACCAGCGAAAAGAAAATGGCAGGACCAACTTGTTTCGCTGAATCTAAAAGAATTTTCCGTCTCTCTGGCTCGGGAATAGGCTCGGATTGAGCGGCTTGGTGCTCCGAAAGCTGCCGGTATCCGTTTTCGACCATGACGATGGCGGCGTCCACGAGAACGCCAATCGCCAGCGCCAAACCGCCGAGCGACATGATGTTCGAGGTGACATGGAGGTAGTACATCGGGATGAAGGCTGCGAGCACAGCGATGGGCAGGGTCAGAATCGGAATCAACGCCGAGCGGAAGTGGAATAAGAAGATGATGATGACTACGCTGACGATGGCGGCCTCTTCGAGCAAGTCGCGTTGCAGCGTTTCGATGGAAGCGTGAATCAATCCCGAGCGGTCGTATCCCGCGATAACTTCCACACCCGGCGGCAGCGAGGGTTTGATTTCCGAGAGTTTCTGCTTTACGCCATTGATGACGCTGAGAGCATTCATCCCGTCGCGCATCACGACAATTCCGCCAACGGTTTCGCCTTCCCCTTGCCACTCGGCAACACCCTCCCGAATGTCCGGCCCGAACGAAACTGTTCCCAAATCCCGCACGAGAACCGGCGTTCCGTTCTTGGTTGCAACGGGAACCGTTTCCAGATCGCTCAGCGAATGCAGATAGCCGAGGCCACGAATCATGTATTCCGCTCCGCCCATTTCAAGCAAGCGTCCACCCACTTCATTCGTACTGGCTCGAACTCTTTCGATAACTGTTGAGAGAGGGATTCCATAAGCGCGAAGTTTGTCGGGGTCCACGTTGACCTGGTACTGCTTGACGAATCCGCCGATGGTAGCCACCTCGGCCACCCCGGGAACGGTCGCGAGCTGATAGCGCAAATACCAATCTTGAATGCTGCGCAAGTCGGCCAAGCTCCGTTGATGGCTGTGATCCACAAGCGCGTATTCGTAGACCCATCCCGCGCCGGTCGCATCTGGCCCGATGACCGGATGCACGCCCGAGGGCAAACGGCCCGTGATCTGTTGCATGTACTCGAGAACGCGCGAACGCGCCCAATACAAATCGGTTCCGTCTTCGAAGACGACGAAGACGTAGGAGTCGCCAAACATGGTTTGTGCGCGCACGGCTTTTACGTGCGGTGCGGCGAGAAGCGTCGTGACAATGGGATACGTAACCTGGTCTTCGATGAGGCTGGGAGGCTGCCCCGCCCAAGGCGTGTGGATAATTACTTCCACGTCGGAAATATCCGGCAACGCATCGAGCGGAATGTGACGCAGCGCCCAGATTCCCGTGAGCACCAGCAGGATGGTTCCCATGAAAACGAGAAAACGATTTTGCGCGCACCAATCGATCCATCGTGAGATCACGTTACATTCCTCCCGTGGCGTTCAAACTCAGTTGTTTCGTAGCGATTGGTTGGCCATTCTTTTTTGCGAGAATTGTGATTTGCCAGGTTCCGCCGCTATCCAGCTGCCCCGGACCTTCATAGAGCCCATTGCCTTTGTCGCTGAGAGTAACGGGTACACGCATCGAGGCCATGCCCATCGCGGGCATCGCCGGCATAAAAAACGTCACGATGACCTCCGCGCCGGTGAGGGGTGTTCCACTCGCATCCGTGAGTTTCACGCGGAACACGTTGCTTCCTTTCCGCGGTGTAGTCGGGTCCGAGCTGAATTCGACATTTCCTTGAGGAGCGTTAGTCGTAGAAGCCGCGCTCGCGCCGGGTGGCGGTGGAACGAAGGAACCGAGCGCAGCCTGAAGCTGACTTTCGGAGTCGATCAGGAAGTTTGCGGAAGTGACAATTTGTTCGCCCTCTTTCAACCCCTTCTGCACGATAAAATCGTCACCCACGCGGGAGCCCAACTGCACCTCGCGCGGCTCGATGTAACCATCGCTCCGCTCGACAAAAGCAATCGCGCGCGTGCCGGACTGCAGGACGCCGCTTGCGGGGATAACAAGCTGGTTACCCATCGGAACCTTCAGACTCACGTTGACGAACATGCCGGGTTTGAGTTGGATTCCAGGATTCGAAAAGACAACGCGCACTTTGGCCGTCCGCGTGTCCATATCCACTTGCGGATAGATAAAGTCCACGCGGCCATTGAACGTCCGGCCCGGATAGGTATTCACGGTGAGCATTGCAGGAGCGCCGATCTTTATGCGTTCGAGATCGTTCTGGAAGACCTGCGCCTGAACCCAAACGGTCGAAAGGTCGGCGATGGTGTAGAGGCGCATTTCCGGTTGAACGGCAACAGTGGGTAGAGCATTGCGCTCGGTGATATAGCCGGAAACCGGCGAATCGACTTCCAGTTCCTGTTGCACTTGACCGGTGGATTCGAGACGGGCGATTTCTTTTTGTGGAACACCCCACTGCGCAAGACGCCCCGCAGTCGCGTCGAGCAGCGATGTTGCGCTGAAGGCAACGCCTTGCACCGTACTCTGCGCCACCTGCTGCTGATTCTGTTTGGCCACCAAATATTCCCGTTCGGTTGCCACTAGATCCGGGCTGTAAACGGTGAACAGCGGCTGTCCTTTTCGGACGTATTGGTACGTGGCATTAGCAAACACTTTCTGGATATAGCCGGAGAATCGTACTTGGACGTAGGCCAGTCGTCTTTCGTCCACAGCGACACTCCCGGTGGTGCGAACCTCGTCTGCGACCAATTTGCGTTCGACCTTGCCCGTTTTCACACCGATACTCTGCAAGCGTTGCGGCGAGATCTGCACCGGAACCAGCGGCGCTTCGGGCGATGCAGGGGGCGCGGCCATGGAGTTGGGCATATCGGCCATAGAATCCTGCGCAGTGGAATTTCCCTTTTTGGTTTCCATATCCGCCATCGGCTTCACGGTGCGATAGTGCAGCCACAACCCAACGAGGACGACGGCAAGAACGATGTTTCCAACGAGTGCCAGCAAGAACCCTATGCGATACGTTTTCATCTCTTCGCTCCTTCTTCCTGTAATGAAAGTCCAGTGAGTTGTTCGAGCCGCGCGATGGCGGTCTCGTATTCGGCGAGGTTCTGCCAGTAGTCCTCGTCAAGGTGCAGGACATCGAGAAACGCCGTTAGCAGCGCCTGAAAATCCTGTTTGTTCGATTGGTAAGCCGCGAGACCTGATTGAAATTCCGAACGCGCCTGCGGGGACAGTCCTTCGCGGTGAATCTTGAGCAGCTCGGCGGTCTGCTGCACGACCACGTATTGCGAGCGCAAATCGCCGGCGAGTTGTTGCGATTGCGCTTGGAGTTCGCTTCGCGCGCGAAGCTGTTCCGATTCGGCCTGAGCCAGTTCGGGGCGTTGTTTGCGGCTGCGATAGATCGGCACCTTGATGCCGACGCTCAACATGTAATAGGCGCGGAATTGGGCAGGGTCGGTGCGTTGCCACTCGTATTGCACGTTGAAGTCGGGATAAAAGTCTTTGCGGGCAAGGTCCACCTGCAACGACTGCCTTTCGATCATTTTCTGTGCGCCAGCGATTCCCGGATTCTGTACTTGCGCCGCGGCCAGAAGGTCGGCGTAGGCTTGCACAAGAGGTGTTTCGAGAAGATCGCCCGTCTCGATATCCGGTGATTCCTGCGAGCGGTTGAGGAGTTGTTTGAGCTGGGCTTCGAGCTTGCCAACCTGCAGGTGATGCATGGCGATTTCGCGAAGCAACTTGGTTTTTTGCAGTTGCGCCTGGAGGACATCCTGCTGCGTTCCCATGCCCGAGCGGTAGCGGGCGTCGGCGGCCTGTTCCACTTGTTTGAGCAACTCGCCGTCCTCTTCGAGGAGCGTGAGTGTTCTAGAGAGAGACGCGAGCTGGAAATACGTGCCCTTGATCTCAGCGAGAACGGCGCGCCGCACGGACTCGATCTGTTGCTGTGAAACATCTGCGTCACGTTTCGCGATTTCACCCTTCAACCGCAGCTTGCCTGGGTATGGAATGTCCTGCGAAACACCGAGGCCAAGGTAGGCAAAGTCGCTGTTGGTGTAGCCGGAAAAGGGGCGAGGACTGCCAACGCTGACATGTTGCAAATTGAATTGCGGGTCGGGCAGCGTCGAGACTTGTGTCGGCACCTGCTTCGCAGCTTGCCAGCCTTGCCGTGCTGCCTCGATCTGGGGATTGTTCTTCTCCGCTTCCGCGAGCAACTCGGAAAGTGGAGTGATCGACCCGGTGTGCGATGTCGGGGACTCCTGCGCAAAAGCATGAGCGACGAAAACAACCGAAAGCAAAATCACAGAAATACTTCGACCAACAGCTGCGCGTGACAAACGCGCAGCGAGACTGGTGCTCGCTATCGAAAACATCTTTTTCTCCTAAATGTGTGGCTCGAAGCCGCGGCGCGCCGGTGAATCACCCAAGAGGGACTCGACCGAAACACGTCGGCGGGTTAAGTGGACCGTGGAGACACAGAAATAGACGAGGCGGTGCGTTGCCGCACCGTTGAGCAGCGGATCAGATCAGGAGGGAAGAGTGAAGGATGTAAAGCTCGGGAGGCGAATGCGTCGGAGCGTCGAAATCGAAGCGAGATACTTCGGGGTACGTCATGGTCTGCGGCGATTCAAGAATATCGGTCGCAACCATCACCGGCGCATGGAGCGTCACGTGAGCGACGGGCAATACGCTGGGGGACTGAGACGAAGCCATCGCCTTGCAGCAATCGTGATTCTGATTGGACGGGTCGCAAGGCATGGAACCGCAGCACTTCATGCTCTGTTGGTCTTGCGTCATCGCGGACATGCAGTCCGCAAATTGCAGACCCAACAGCGCGACTAAGGCCAAAACTACAAATAGTCTCTTTCCCATCATGGTCGTTTGACTCTAGGCGGGTTAGACGCCTTAGTCAACAAAAGGATACATGTCAATGCCAAGACCCCAATTCGAACTGACGGTCGTTTGGTTATGAGCCGGATAAAATACTAGCCCGTCTTTGCTTCTCAACAACTTACGTATATGTTGATCGACCTATTTCACGGGTGTTCTTTCGTAGTTTGTTCCCAATTTGTTCTCGATTTGTCCGACTGCACCCCTCTGATGAGACAGTTTTCGATGGGCACACTTGCAGTTCTTTGAGTTTTCTTCCCGCCCGTAATGAGGCTGGGGATCCGGGGGAGGGGGCGACGTCGCCCCTCCACTCGAAAATTGAGAGCCGACCAAGCTAAGCAGCAAGGTCACGACTAGAAAGCCACCGTCTAAGGCACTCTTCAGCTTGCTGGGCACCCACCGCATTCAAACCGAACAGCTCGCCGAGTTTCCCCTGGAGTGATTTGAGGGCGATGTCTGTGCCCGGCTTTCGTGCCAGCGAATCCAGGACCGCGGTGAAAATCGAATCTCTTTTTTCCACATCAATTGGTTCGCGATAAATCTCAACGATGAAAAATAAGGCGATCCTCAGCAGCACAACCAGGTCAATAGAGTCTGAGGCAAATTGGGCAATAGCTTGTTTCAACGGCCAACGCCACGGTTGCCATTCAGCAATGCGGGAAGCGCTCATCAAGATATTTGGATTCACGCTAGTGAATCCGTACTCGAAGCCCACAAGCTTGGCGCTCGCGCGCGCAAAATCCTCTTGAGTGATCGTGCCGGCTTCAAGACATCGCTGAAGGAGCAACTGCGTCCAGACTCTACGTACCCCGTGTTCGGTACGTGCGTGCGCCGCCATCCGGTTGTCGTCAGTCCACAGGATGCGGCCCGGCTGACCTGC
>Ga0209139_10001053_pt1 | contig 10048 bp, 7 predicted proteins | sample BogFormECP14_OM3_FD_188246 | JGI IMG/M metagenome (GOLD analysis project Ga0209139, IMG submission 188246) | Bog forest soil microbial communities from Calvert Island, British Columbia, Canada - ECP14_OM3 (SPAdes) (version 2) | ecosystem: Environmental > Aquatic > Freshwater > Wetlands > Bog ...
GGCGCCCCCACCCAAGTTTGCCGCGGCCCCACCCAGCGCGTTCTCGCCCTCCGAAAGCCCCTGGCTGACCTGGCTGCTCACGCCCTGCAGTGCCTGGGCCGACGAGTTCTGGGCCAGATAGCTGAGCAGGTTGATCGGGAATCCGGACGAGACGAACTGGTTGGCGTAGGTGTTCACCTCTCCAACAAGGCCGGCGCTGGGATCGAAGGCAGTGGGCAAGAGCCCGGCGGGGGTGGCCGCCGCGACCGTGGCTCCCGACGAGGTCGTCGCGGCAGGCGTCGCGGAACTGGCTTGCGTTTTCAGGGCCGACGGGTTGGTCGTCGAGGTCGGCGAGGTCAACTGCGGCAGGGTGGATGCCTGGGAGGAGGCCGCCTGATAGCGGGTCATCGCCGCCGCGTTGTTCGCCCACATGGTCTGGTACTCAGATTCGGTTTGGGCGATGGCGGGAAGGTTTCGCCCAAATACGTTGGTGGCCAATAGCTGTGCTAAACGCATCCGGTTGGCGGCTACGGTGGCCGTCGGAACCACGGACGCCTGTACCGAGCTGAAGGCGGCCGCTGCGGACTGTGCTGCCGCTGCGGTCTGCTGAGCCTGCTGCGCGGTGGTGCGCAGCCACGTCACGTACGGCGTGACGGACTGGACCATCGCCGCCGAGGACGGGCCGTACCAGCTCTCGTCCATTGACGACAGCGACGAGGCATAGTTGTCCGCCGCGTCTTCCAGGTTGGCACTGAGCTGTTGCCACGCCGCAGCGGCATTGGCCAGCGATTCCGCACCGGGTCCCGAATGAATGAGTGCGGAGATCACCTCAGGGGGCAGCGTCGTGAACTCCATGATTCAAAAGCTTTACTACCGTGGGAAAACTCTTGGAACACCGGGTTGACTACGGCGAAAAATACCCTCGAACATTGAGCATCGACTCCTCACGAGACGGCGTTGATGGAGTTCAGCAGCCGCGGCTTGAACTCAACGGGGATTGGAATGTAGCCGGCACCGATCAAACCGTCCTGACCCGGACCGATAGCGCTCTGCAGGAAAGCCCGGACGGCCGTGCCGACCTTCGGATCCGGATACTTCGAGCACACGACCTCATACGTCGCCAGCACGATCGGGTACGCGCCCGGCTGGTTGGGCCGGTAGAACGAGATGGTGTCGAGGGCGAGATCGTCGCCCCTCTTGATGAACCAGGCCGTGGAAATCGTCTTGCCCACCGACTCGGGGCTGATCTTCACCGGGTCCGGACCGGCCGACGTGATGATGCTGGCCACATTCAAGTTGTGCGTCTGAGCGAACGACCACGCGAGATAGGTGACCGATCCTTCGGTGTTTTTGACAGTATCGGCGGCGCCATCGTTGCCGACAGCGGGCTGACCGACTCCGCCGTTAAACTTCCGCCCGGCCGGGAAACCCCACGTACCCTTAGAAGTGGTGTCGAGATACTTCTGGAAGTTGTCCGTAGTCCCGGACTCGTCGCCGCGGAATACCACGTGAATCGGCTCGTTGGGCAGCTGCACACCCAGATTCTGTAACGCGATTGCGCCGTCGTTCCACATATTGATTTGTCCGTTGAAGATCTGCGCCGCGGTCAAACCGTCGAGGTTCAACGACGTCACGCCCTTGACGTTGAAAGCGATCGCGATCGGGCTGACCACCATCGGCAGGTTCCAGGTGGGCGAACCGCACCGCTGCTGCGCCTTGGCGTACTCGTCGGCGCTCAGCGTGGAATCGGAGCCGGCGAAATCGCTTTTGTTGTCGAGAAAATCGCTGATTCCGGCGCTCGAATCGTCCGCGGTGTAGTTGAGGGACTGTCCCTGGCAGGCTTGCGCGAAGGCCTTGATGAATTCGCTCATCGCGTTCTTCTGAGCGGTGGAGCCACTGGCGATCAGGTCCGGCTTGCCTCCGCAGGTCACTTTCACCGGAGCCGGGCTCGTCGTCGTTCCCCCGCCGGAGGCGTTGTTGTGACCGCCACACGCTGACAAGAGCAGCACACCAGTCACGAGAATGCTCAGTGCGGCGTTAAATCGATTGAGCTTCAATCCAATTCCTTCAGACGGTACAGAGAAGATGACCGAACCGGCGCATCGCACGCCGCACCGCTAGTCGCTCGCATCCATGAGGCATGGTAACAAGATTCGCACTTCGGTCATTATTCCCAGCTTCCGCCGAACGCGCGATACTAACGATTTCGGCTCCAGTTTCCCGCCCGTTCATGTTCTCGACTCGCAATTCCAGGGTCAGCGTGGCTGCGCAACGAAAAACTGACCGAATAGCCTCCGATGCGCTGAAGGCGCGGGTGGTGGGTCCGATGACTGCCTTGGGCAGATACTGAGGGCAGGCCGTCTGACGTTTGATATCGAAACGATCACACGTCGGTGCTGTTAATCACACGTCAACTAGTTTTCCGCCACGTTCCGAATACGGCATTTGCCCAGGTTGACGGGGTGGCCATGCCGTGATGGAGGACGGGCGCGCCCAAGACACGGCACGCGACGCGCTGTCACCTACCCGGCCCAAACGCCTCCCGGGACGTACCGTGGGAATTACGCACGCCGATTGGCGGTTGGTCATTGCAGACCGGCCTGTGACGCCGATCACCACAATTGAAAAGTCTCCGCGCCGGTCACTGCGAGACGCCCCGACGATCGCGTCGGGTCACTTAAGGACAGAAACGTGCTGACGACCCTGAACAACGTCAAACTTGGCAATCTGGCAAATATTCGCTCCATCGACACCGGCTTCCTGACGACGCGAGCCTGGGACACTCTCCGGGCTGTCGTTCAGGGCGTGGCAGCCACGAAGGCGGCGGCCACTGTCCCGACCGTCACCCTCCCGGACCAGGGCCTCACACCTATGCTTCGCGGCGCTGAGCGCTGCTAGGGCTGACGCTCCAGCCGTCGCGAACTCACGAACTCGCGGCGCGTCCCACTTAGCGGATCGTCGAATTCAATGCGCTGCGCCAGCAACTGCAATGGCGTGGAGAAGTCGTCGGCGGCTACGTCGATGACGTTGGGATACAGCGGGTCCCCGTAGATCGGCAGGCCCAGCGAGGCCAGGTGCACACGAAGCTGGTGGGTGCGCCCGGTCCGCGGTGTCAGCCGGTACAGACCATCGGACGACTGGGGGCACCACCCGCTTGCGGGGGACAGCTCCACCAACGTCTCGGCGTTGGGCTCGCCGGCTTCCTCGACAGCCTGAAAACTGCCGCGGCGCTTGATGATACGACTACGCACCACCCGCGGCAGCACGACGTTCGGGTCGACCGCAGACCTCGCTAGATACGTCTTGTGCACGGCGCCGCGGGCGAACAACGTCTGGTAGGCCCCGCGAACCTCGCGGTGAGTTGTGAACAGCAGCACCCCGGCCGTCAAGCGATCCAGCCGGTGAGCCGGGCTGAGCTCGTCTAGGCCGAGTTGCCGTCGAAGCCGCACCAGCGCAGTCTGCGCGACGTGGCGCCCGCGCGGCATGGTGGCCAAGAAGTGCGGCTTGTCGGCGACCACGATGTCCTCGTCCTGGTACAGCACCGGAACGTCGAATGGCACGGGTACTTCGTCGCGCAGGTCGCGGTAGAGGTAGACGACGGCACCGGCCGGCAGCACGGTGGCCGGGTCCAGCACCGCTCCGTGCTGATCGACAACCTCGCCGGCCATCGCCCTGGCGGCGACATCGGGCCCGAACCGTCTGGCCAGCTCGTCGCCCAGGGGTCCGCCATGCACCCTCAGCCGCGCCGGCCCCAATCCGTCGCGTGGCGGCAGCGGGGGGCGCCTCAAGTCAGCGGCACCGGCTCGAGGATCTCGGCGCGGGCCTCTGGTGCGCTGGCCCGCAGCGCATCCGCGGACGCATCGTCCGGCTGGGCCTGGGACAGCACTTCGGCCTCCACCCGCGCCGTGTAGGTCTCGACCTCCCGGTCGACATCAGCCGCGGTCCAGCCCAGAATCGGCGCGACGATGTCGGCCACCTCGCGGGCGCAGTCGACGCCGCGATGCGAGTACTCGATGGCGATGCGCGTCCGCCGCGCCAGGACGTCTTCCAGATGCAGCGCGCCCTCGGCCACTGCGGCGTACGCCGCTTCGACCCGCAGGTAGCCCGGTGCGGCGGCGATCGGGTTGAGCAGGTCGCGTCGGTCGGCTGCCAGCGCGAGCACTTCGTTGAGCAACGACCCGTAGCGGTCCAGCAGATGGCGCACCCGGTACGGGTGCAGTCCCGCGATCGCGCCGACGTGCTCGGTCTGGTTGATCAGCGCGAAGTAACCGTCGGCGCCCAGCAGCGGCACCTTGTCGGTGATCGACGTCGCAACCCGGGCCGGAACATATTGCGCCGCAGCGTCAATCGCATCGGCAGCCATCACCCGGTAGGTGGTGTACTTGCCGCCGGCTATGGCGACCAGACCGGGCGCGGGAACCGCGACGGCGTGCTCACGCGACAGCTTGGAGGTCTCCTCGCTCTCCCCCGCCAGCAGCGGCCGCAGCCCGGCGTACACCCCGTCGATGTCGTTGTGCGTCAACGGAGTAGCAAGCACGGTGTTGACGGTGCTGAGGATGTAGTCGATGTCGACTTTGGTGGCGGCCGGATGGGCGAGGTCAAGGTTCCAGTCGGTGTCGGTGGTCCCGATGATCCAGTGGTTGCCCCACGGGATGACGAACATCACCGACTTCTCGGTGCGCAGGATGATCGCGGCGTCGCTGACGATCCGGTCCCGCGGCACCACGATGTGCACACCCTTGGATGCGCGAACCCGAAAACGCCCGCGCTGCTTGGACAATGCCTGAATCTCGTCGGTCCAAACCCCGGTCGCGTTGACGACGACATGGCCGCGCACCTCTGCGACCGCGCCGTCCTCGGAGTCGCGCACCCGCACACCGGTCACCCGGTCGCCTTCGCGCAGCAGCGACACCACTTGGGTGGACGAGCGCACCACCGCACCGTACTGCGCCGCGGTCCGCACGACAGTCAGCGTGTGCCGCGCGTCGTCGACGACGGTGTCGTAGTAGCGAATCCCGCCGATAAGCGCGCTGCGCTTCAGGCCCGGGGACAACCTCAGGGCGCCGGCTCGAGTCAGATGCTTTTGCGCAGGAACCGATTTCGCGCCACCGAGTTGGTCGTAGAGCACCAGGCCGGCAGCGGTGTACGGGCGTTCCCACCACCGCTTGGTCAGCGGATAGAGGAACGGCAGCGGCTTGACCAGATGAGGCGCCAGCGTGGTCAACGACAACTCGCGTTCGAAGAGCGCTTCACGGACCAAGCCGAATTCCAGCTGCTCGAGATAACGCAACCCGCCATGAAACATCTTGGAGGACCGGCTCGACGTGCCGGAGGCAAAGTCGCGGGCTTCAACCAGTGCGACTTTCAGTCCTCGGGTGGCGGCATCCAGAGCTACTCCGGAACCCACCACACCGCCGCCTATCACCACGACGTCGAACTGCTCGCTGCCGAGACGGTCCCAGGCTGTGGCGCGCTGTTCGGGTCCGATAAACGAACCCGGCCGGGTCTGCTTGCTGGCCGGGACGCGAATCTCGTCGCTCACGGCGCGGTCTCCTGTCGGTTACTCGTCAGTAGATTTGTTGGTTCAAGGCTACCTGGCGGGGTCAGTCCAGGTCATCGTGCGCCATCAGCCGTCGCGCCGCCTCGGTGATCGAGCCCGACAGCGACGGGTACACGCTCAAAGTCTGCGCCAAGTGGTTTACGGTCAGGCGGTTCTGCACGGCCATCGCGATCGGCAGGATCAGCTCCGAGGCGATCGGCGCGACCACCACGCCGCCGATCACCACACCGGTGGCCTGTCGGCAGAAAAGCTTGACGAAGCCGTGCCGAAGGCCCGACATCTTGGCCCGCGCGTTGGTCCGCAACGGCAGCATGATCGTGCGCGCCAGCACCGATCCGTCGTCGATCGCGGACTGGGGAACACCCACCGCCGCCAGCTCGGGCCGAGTGAACACCGCAGCGGCGACCGTACGCAGCCGGATCGGAGTGACGGCCTCGCCGAGTGCGTGCCACATGGCGATCCGACCTTGCATCGCGGCGACCGAGGCCAGCGGCAGCAGCCCGGTGCAGTCGCCCGCCGCATAGATGTTGGATACCGACGTCCGGGAGACCCGGTCGACGGTCAGATAGTTGCCGGGTCCGAGTTCGATACCCACCCGGTCCAGGCCGAGACCGCCGGTGTTGGGTACCGAGCCGATCGTCATCAGCGCGTGGCTGCCCTCGACTGTCCGGCCGTCGGTCAAGGTCACCAGCACGCCGGAATCGGTACGGGTCACCGAGTCGGCGCGGGCATTCTTGACGAGCTGCACTCCGCGCTCGGCGAAGATCCGCTCCAGCACAGCGGCCGCGTCGGCATCCTCGTAGGGCAGGATCTGGTCGCGGCTGGCGACCACCGTGACGTCGACGCCCAATTCGGTATAGGCGTGCACGAATTCGGCGCCGGTGACACCGGAGCCGACCACGATCAGATGCTCGGGCAGTGCCTGCAGGTCGTAGAGCTGACGCCAGTTCAGGATGCGCTCGCCGTCGGTCCGCGCGGTCGGCAGCTCGCGGGGGCTGGCGCCGGTCGCGATCAGCACCGCGTCGGCGTCGTGGGTGCTGGTGCTGCCGTCCGGCGCGGTGGCCTGGATGTGATGCAATGCCAGACCCGGCGTCGCGTCGACCAGCTCGCCGCGGCCGGCGACCACCTCGACGCCCGCGTTCTGCAGCTGGGCGTTGATGTCGGCGGACTGGGCGGCGGCCAGGGTCTTGACCCGCTCGTGGATTTCCGGCAGCGAGATCTTGGCGTCGTCGATGTCGAGGTCGAAGCCCAGCTGCGGAGCACGACGCAATTCGGTACGCACACCGGTGGACGCGATGAAGGTTTTCGACGGCACACAGTCGAAGAGCACCGCCGCGCCGCCGATGCCGTCCGAGTCGATGACGGTGACGTGTGCGTCACGTGCCGCTGCGACGAGGGCCGCCTCGTAACCGGCCGGCCCTCCCCCGATGATCACAATGCGGGTCGCCACAGACCTAACCTAGCCAACCTGTCGGATGACCGCCGCTTCAGCGGTAGCCGTTTAAGCTTTGTCCGTGCCGCTCTACGCCGCCTACGGCTCGAACATGCATCCCGAGCAGATGCAGCAGCGTGCACCCCACTCGCCGATGGCCGGAACCGGCTGGTTGCACGGGTGGCGGCTGACCTTCGGCGGCGAGGACATCGGCTGGGATGGCGCGCTGGCCACGGTCGTGGAGGATCCGACCTCGAAGGTGTTCGTCGTGCTCTACGACATGACGTCGGCCGACGAGAACACCCTCGATCGGTGGGAGGGGTCCGAGCTCGGCATCCACAAGAAGATCCGGTGCCGAGTGGAACGGGTGTCGTCGGACACGACGACCGATCCGGTTCTGGCATGGCTGTATGTGGTGGACGCCTGGGAAGGCGGTCTGCCGTCGGCGCGCTACATCGGCGTCATGGCCGACGCCGCTGAAATCGCCGGCGCCCCAGCCGAATACGTGCACAAGATCCGGACCTGTCCGGCGCGCAACGTCGGACCCGGTCACAGCGAATAACGCCGCAGTCCCATCCGCCCCGTGAGTCTCGGTTTCGGTAGGCACGCGTTGACTCACTAAAAATGCCCGCGTAGCTCTTTCGTTGCCTCATTTGTGAATGCCCGCCTACGGCGTGTCGTTCCAGGGGGTGTGGAGGGGCTGCGCTACGGCCGGTTGATGGAGTTGACGTTGGCGCAGCGCACTGCCGTGACGAGGGTGATCGCCGTCCGTTACAAGCGGGCGGCCAAGGTCGAGAAGGCAAGAATCCTTGACGAGTTGTGTGCCAGCACGGGGTGGCATCGTGATCATGCCCGCAAGGCGTTGCGCTGTGCGCTGCGGCCGCACGTGGTCGGTGGGCGTCGGCCGCGTGGACCGAAGTATGGGCCCAAAGCGGTTGCTGCGCTGGTGATGTGCTGGTCGGTGCTGGGGATGCCGGCAGGTAAGAGGCTGGCGCCGATGCTGGGCGAATTGGTGGCGGTGCTGCGCCGGTTCGGTGAGTTGGACATCGACGAGGACACCGCGGCACTGCTGGTGGGCATGTCCGCGGCCACCATCGACCGTAGATTGGCTCCCGAACGTAAGAAATACGCCGTAAAAGGTCGATCACGCACCAAGCCCGGGACTTTGCTCAAAAGCCAGATCCCGGTGCGCACGTGGGCAGACTGGGACGACGCCGTACCGGGATTCGTCGAGATCGACCTGGTCAGCCATGACGGCGGTACCGCTGTGGGTGAGCATGCCTGGACGCTAACGGTCACCGACATCGCGACGGGTTGGACTGAGAACCGCAGCGTGCCCAGCAAGGCCCTTAAAGGGGTCATGGCCGCTCTCGATGAGATCGCCTCGGTGATGCCCTTCCCCGTCCGCGGCATCGACTCCGACAACGGCTCGGAGTTCATCAACTTCCACCTGCTCGACTGGTGCTGCAAACACCAGATCACTTTCACCCGCTCGCGTGCGGGCAACAAGAACGACGGCTGCCACGTAGAGCAGAAGAACTGGACCACCGTGCGCGCCCTGGTCGGCTACCACCGCTACGACACACCCGCAGAACTGTTGCTACTGAACAAGATCTGGACGCTGCAGTCCTTGCTGACTAACTACTTCTACCCCCAACAGAAGCTCGTCTTCAAAGTTCGTGACGGTGCGAAAATCACCAAAAAACACGACACCGCTGCCACCCCGCACCGCCGTGCACAGGCACACCCAAACCTGCCCATCACCGCGAAAGCGGGCCTGACCGCCACCTACCTCGACATCAACCCTGCCGCCCTGCAACGCCAGATTCAGGCCCTGCTGACCGACCTACTCACCCTGGCCATCACCAAAGCCGGACCCCGGCGCAAAGCCCCGCCCGCGCGGACGCCAGCACACGAGGAAACGAACCACTTGTCGCGGGCATCCGGCACATGAGGCAACGAATACGGGACTGTGGATTTAACGGTGTTTCCGGCCTGACACGCTGAGGGATCCTCGGCGAGGAAGGTGCCGTGATGACGACACTGGATGGCGTGACGAAGAAGAAGCCGGCTGAGGAATCGGCCGAGCAGCGGGCTGCGGCCGAGCTGGTGCGATTGGCGCAGGAGCAGGGCCTGTCGCTGACCGGACCGGATGGGCTGCTCAAGCAGCTGACGAAGGCGGTGCTCGAGACTGCTCTCAACGAAGAGATGACCGAGCACCTGGGCTATGAGAAACATGACCCGGCTGGCGTGGGCGCGGGCAATATCCGCAACGGCACCCGGGCCAAGACGGTGTTGACCGACACCACCGGCCCCGTCGAGCTCGATGTGCCACGGGATCGGGCCGCGACGTTTGAGCCGCAGATCGTCAAGAAGCGCCAGCGGCGGCTATCTGGCGTCGACGAGGTGGTGCTGTCGTTGTATGCCAAAGGCCTGACCACCGGCGAGATCTCGGCGCACTTCGCCGAGATCTATGGCGCCTCGGTATCGCGGGAGACGATCAGCCGGATCACCGACAAGGTCATCGAGGAGATGAACGACTGGGCGGTGCGGCCACTGGATGAGGTCTACGCGGCGATCTTCATTGACGCCATCGTGGTCAAGGTCCGCGACGGCCAAGTCGCCAACCGACCGTTTTATGCCGCGATCGGGGTGAGCTTGGCCGGGGAGCGCGACATCCTTGGGCTGTGGGCCGGCACCGGTGGTGAGGGTGCGAAGTTCTGGATGAGCGTGCTCACCGACTTGCGCAACCGCGGCATCAAGGACGTCTTCTTCGTCGTCTGCGACGGCCTCAAGGGCCTGCCCGAGGTGGTCAGCAACGTCTGGCCACAAGCGATCGTGCAAACCTGCATCATTCATTTGATTCGCAACACGTTTCGGCTCACCTCGCGCAAGTACTGGGACGAGATCAAACGCGACATCAAACCGATCTACACCGCGGTCAACGCCGCCGCAGCGCGCTCGGCGTTCGACGAGCTGACCGAGAAATGGGGGCAACGCTACCCCGCGGTGATCCGGCTCTGGGACAACGCCTGGAGCGAGTTCATCCCGTTTTTGGACTACGGAGCCTGTTGCAG
>Ga0209139_10001055_pt1 | contig 10043 bp, 11 predicted proteins | sample BogFormECP14_OM3_FD_188246 | JGI IMG/M metagenome (GOLD analysis project Ga0209139, IMG submission 188246) | Bog forest soil microbial communities from Calvert Island, British Columbia, Canada - ECP14_OM3 (SPAdes) (version 2) | ecosystem: Environmental > Aquatic > Freshwater > Wetlands > Bog ...
GAAGTACTCAGGAGCGCAAGGAAAAGGTGCAGGCTCCGAAGCTGCAAGGCTCAACGCCGGGATAAATTTGGAAATGCGCTGACTTTTTCCGCAGCCTGTGAAGCCCGGCACCTACACGAGACGGAGAGGACTGCTTCTTGCTGATGTTTTCCCAGGCTGCGCTGAATGCCTCGCTTAACGGGCTTAGCGGCATTTTACTCGTGGGCGGCTACGCGGCGATTCGCGCGCGGAAGATCGAAGTGCACAAGCGATTCATGGTTTCGGCTTTTATTGTTTCGTGCGCATTCCTCGTTTCCTATTTGATTTACCACTATCGCGTGGGGCATGTGGTGTTTCAGGGGCGGGGATGGATTCGTCCGGTTTATTTTGTTTTGCTGACGTCGCACACGATACTGGCGATTGTGATTGTGCCGTTGATTTTGATTACCTTGCGCCGCGCGTGGCTGCAGAAGTTTGATAAGCACAAGATCATTGCCAAGTGGACTTTGCCGCTGTGGTTTTATGTGTGTGTTACCGGCGTGATTGTGTACCTGATGGTGTACCAGATTTACGTGCCGCGCTGACGTGGCGCTTTTTTGGAGTGCGGCGGCTTGACGCCGCTTTTCCGGTTGCGCCTTCGGCTCGGCTTACAAATAGAGTCTCTCGTCCTGAAAACTGGCTGCATGAATCGGCGTGTTCCGGCTTGATGGATCGTGCGCGAAAGCGGCGTCAAGCCGCCGCACTCCAAAATGGCTACAGGGCGGTGATTATGGCGTCGGTGAAGGCGGCGGTGCCGGTGGTGCCGCCTAGGTCGCGCGTGTGGTGTTGGCCTTCGCGGTAGACCTTGTCGAGGGCGGCTTCGATGCGGCGGGCGGCGCTGCGCTCGCCGAGGTGATCGAGCATCAGGATGCTGCTCATTAGTAACGCGGTGGGATTGGCTAGCCCCTTGCCGGCGATATCTGGGGCGGTGCCGTGGACGGCCTCAAACATGGCGTCTTCGTCGCCCATGTTGGCGCTGGGGACTACGCCGAGGCCGCCGACCAGGCCGGCGCAGAGATCGCTCATTACGTCGCCATACAAATTGGGAAGCAGCAGCATATCAAACTGCTGCGGATTCAGGACCATTTGCATGCAGGCGTTGTCGACGATCATTTCTTTGTATTCGATTTCTTTGTGATGCTCGGCTACGGCGCGGATGGAATGCAGGAAGAGGCCGTCGGAGAGCTTCATGATGTTGGCTTTGTGGATGGCGTGGATCTTTTTGCGGCCGTATTTGCGGGCGTACTCGAAGGCGAAGCGGGCGATGCGGGTGCTGGCGCGTTCGGTGATGATTTTCAGGCTCTCGACTACGCCGGGAACTACTTCGTGTTCCAGCCCCGAGTAAAGATCTTCGGTGTTTTCGCGGATGAGTACGATGTCGATGTTCTCGAAGCGCGACGGCACGCCTGGTAGATTTTTTACTGGCCTGACGTTGGCGTAGAGGTTCAGGGTGCGGCGCAGGGCTACGTTGACGCTGGGGGCGCCGCCAGCGATGGCGGTGGCCATGGGGCCTTTTAGGGCTACGTGGTTGCGGCGGACGGCTTCGATGGCGGCTTGGTTGATGATTTGGCCTTGGTCCTGGGAGCTGTCGGTGCGGCCTTCGATTTCTTCCCAATCGATGAGGACGCCTGAGGCTTCGAGGATGCGGCGGACTGCGGAGGCTACTTCTGGGCCGATGCCTTCGCCGGCGATTAGCGTGACTTTGTGTCTCATAGGGGCATCTTATTGTAGGCGAAGCGATTTTGGTTGTCGAAGGCGGTCGCGGTTGCTTTGGCGAGAATCTCGGTGCGCTGGATAGACATCGTCGCGTTGGGACAAAGGCCGCAGGGCTCAAAGGCGGTCGCCCTGCGCTACAGGTGTGTGATCGCGCGTTGGGTGCGGCGGCAAAAGTGCACAGGCAAGAGTGCCTGTGCTACTTAAGAACTGGCCGTTGAGCATGACGGACCGAGTTTTGCTATACTGAGTGCGTAAGATTGCTTCGCGGCGTTTGGCTGCGAGCGGAGGCCACTAGGAATATGATCAGCTTAACTCCTGTTGCTACGAGCAAGGTGAAGGAAATCATGGGCATGCAGACACCGGTACCGGTGGCGTTGCGCGTTGCGGTGGTGGGCGGCGGGTGCTCGGGTTTTCAATATCACATGGCGTTTGAAAACCAGACTGGCGAAGCCGACGACGTCGCGGAGTTTGACGGTCTGAAGGTCGCCGTGGATCAGATGAGCTCCATGTATCTCGATGGCGTGGAAATCGACTACATCGAGACGGTGGAAGGCGCGGGCTTCAAGTTCAATAATCCGAACGTGAAGAGCACCTGCGGCTGCGGCAGCTCGTTTAGCGTTTAGTTCGGAGAAACTGCGCGCGAAGGGCAGTGGCGGTTTTTTGTGGAGCGCGTGATTATCTCGCGCCGTTTTCGGGACTCTCGAGGCTCTTGAGCGTGTCGTTCAAGAGCCTTTGTTGTGTCGGTGACGCCCTAAAGGGCGTCGCTACGAAGGGCGCGTGTACCCCCCTGGGGTTTTTTGTAAGTGTTCATTCTAAAGGCGGATAAAGTTCTTTGTTTTGATACACTTTTGCAAGTGTTCATTCTGCTGGGCTTAGGGTCACCTCGAGATTAGTAGTTGGTTAACAGATTTTTGTTTGCTGCGGTGCTAGAAAACCTCAATATGGCGCGCATTGCAATGTCCTCACTTCGTTCGTATGCTGTTGGGCAAGCATGAAGATAGCCCTCGCGCAGTTCAATCCCACCATTGGTGATTTCACCGGAAACGCAGCAACCATTTTAAAGCTGGCGACGCAGGCCAAAGAGCGCGGCGCGGACCTGGCGGTGTTTACGGAGCTGTGTTTGTGCGGTTATCCGCCGCAGGATTTGCTGGAGCGCCCGGCGTTTGTGGAGCGCAATCGCGACGAATTGCAGAGGCTGGCCAAGGCGGTGCCGCTCCCCTCGATCGTTGGGTTCGCCGGGGCGGTGAAGAATGGGCACGGGAAGTCGGTGGCCAACAAGGCGGCGCTGCTGCGCGACGGCGCGGTGGCGTTCGAGCAAAGCAAGATGCTCTTGCCTACTTACGATGTGTTTGATGAATCGCGGTATTTCCACGCGGCGGAAAAGCAGTGCACGTTTGCATTTGGGCCGGAGATGCTGGGCATTACCATCTGTGAGGATGCCTGGAACGACGAACGTTTTTGGCCCAAGCAGATGTACGAGCGCGATCCGATTACGGAGATCGTGGAAAAGGGAAGCAGCGTCATCATCAATATTTCGGCGTCGCCGTACAATTTGGACAAGCGGGCGCTGCGTTTTGACATGCTGCGGTCGATCGCGCTGCGGCACCGGCGTCCGGTGATTTATGTGAACCAGTTTGGCGGCAACGACAGCCTGGTGTTTGATGGCGCGAGCCTGGCGCTGACCGCGGACGGAAAAGTGGGCGCGCAAGCGCTGGCGTTTGCCGAAGATTTGGTGCTGTTTGATACGGCTACCGGCGCGGGTGAAATCCACGAACAGCCGCGCGAAGAGATTGCTTACGCGTACGCGGCGTTGGTGACCGGGGCGCGCGATTACGTGCGCAAGTGCGGATTCAAGAAGGTTTTGATTGGCCTTAGCGGCGGCATCGATTCGGCGGTGGTGGCGGCGCTGGCCGTAGACGCGCTGGGGGCGGAGAACGTCCTGGGCGTCTCTATGCCTGGGCCATTTTCTTCCGAGGGTAGCAAGACGGATGCGCAGGCGGTGGCCACGCAGTTGGGAATTGAATGCCTGACGCTGCCCATCAGCGATGTGTATGACGCGTACCACAAGGCGCTGGCGCCGGCGTTTGGCGATCGCGGGCCGGATGTTACGGAAGAGAATTTGCAGGCGCGCGTGCGCGGCAATTATCTGATGGCGCTATCGAATAAATTTGGGTCCATGGTGCTGAGCACGGGAAATAAGTCGGAGCTGGCGGTTGGTTATTGCACGCTGTATGGCGATATGGCCGGCGGACTAGCGGTGATCTCCGACGTGCCGAAGCAGATGGTGTATGAGCTGGCGCGTTGGATCAATCATAAGGGCGGGCATAAGGACGGGCATAAAGACGGGCGCGAAAGGGAAGTCATTCCCCAGGCGACCATCGACAAGCCGCCCTCGGCGGAACTGCGGCCTAACCAGAAGGACGAAGATAGTCTACCTCCCTATCCGGTGCTGGATTGCGTGCTGAAGGCTTATATTGAGGACCTACTGAGCCCGCAGGAGATTGCCCGGAAATATGACTTCGATTTGAAGCTGGTGCGCGATATTGCGCAGCTGGTGGATCGCAACGAGTATAAGAGGAAGCAGGCAGCGCCGGGGTTGAAGATTACTTCTAGGGCCTTCGGGTTTGGGCGGCCGTTTCCTATTGCGCAGCGATTTGTGCCTTAAAGACAAAAAGCTTAACGCAGAGTGCGCAGAGACGCAGAGTTCACAGAGAAAAAACTGGAGGGTGGAGTGAACGCATCCTTATATTGGGCTCGGATCGTGCGGGTCTATGTGCTGGGCCTGGTGCTGAGTTTGGGATTTATGGGTGAAGCTACGCTTGCGCAGCAGAGCGCTGCTCCTGGCGCGGCTTCGTCGGCGGCCCCGACGCAGACCCCGAAGACGATTGAAGCTTATTTGCGGCACCTGTATGCCTTTGGGCCGGACATCGAAGTGCATGTTAGCGAGCCTAAAGAGACGCCGGTGCCTGGGTTGCTGGTGTGCGAGGTCAAGGTTAAGGTCGAGGGCAACGAAGAGACCGGCAAGTTTTACGTCAGCAAGGATGGCAAGTATCTGTTTCGCGGAGAGCTTTCGGACCTGACTAAGGATCCGCTGGCCGAGAATCGGGCGGCGATGCATACCAAGGATGCGCCGTCGCTCGGTGACAGCAAGACTACGGTAACCGTGGTGGAGTACTCGGACTTTGAGTGCCCGGTGTGCCGCAGCTTGCATGACGTGATGCGCGGGATGCTGCCGAACTATCCACAGGTGCGTTTGGTGTTCATGGACTTTCCGCTGGAGCAGATTCATCCCTGGGCACGGACTGCGGCGCTGGCCGGGCGCTGCGCCTACCAGCAGAACCCGCAGAGCTTCTGGAAGATGTATGACCTGATTTATGACAATCAGGAGCTGATTGCGGCGGGCAACGCTTATCAGAAGATGACCGACTACGCCGGGCAGACTGGGCTTAGCTTGGACACCTTTAAGAGCTGTATGGCTGGGCCGGAGGCGGCTGCGGCGGTGGATGCCAGCATCGCCAACGGGCGCGAGCTGGAGATTGGGAGCACGCCGACTGTTTTTGTGAATGGGCGAAGGATTGTGGGGGCGGATCCACACGCGCTGGAACAGTATATTAAGTATGAATTGGCGCAGGTTAAGTCTGCGAAGTAAATCGCGATTCTAGAAACTGCCCGGCTGAGTGGCGGGCTTCCTCGCTGCATTCTGCTGGCTTGTTGCTACCGTAAAAGCGGCGTCGAGCCGCCGCACTCCAAAAGAAACTGGCGATTTGTGGAAGGGGAGGCGACGGGCTTATTCCACAGGGCGTCCACAGGTGGGATGGGCGGCCTTATTTCTTAGTTAACATAATATTACTTATCAGACTCTTTGTCAAGGACTTTCTTTGGGGGATGTGCTGGGCTGTGGATATTCTCTCGGTTTGGATTTGGCTCTCTCTTGATTTTGCTTGTGCTCTTTGAGTGTCTCTTCCTTGCTTTGGTTCTCTCTTGGTTCTTTCTTGCTTTGATTTGCTTTCTTTTGATGATTGAAGGCTGGCGCGGGGGGTGCGCCAGCCTTCAATCGCGCGACGGTCGCAGATGCGAATCTGATGATTCGCCACTACAGAAGAGAATTCGGGGGCCGACCCTGCGCCGGAGTTGTGTGCTAGTGATGGGCGGATTTGGCGGCTATGGCGCCGGCGGCGGCGCCTAGGGCGAACCATTTTAGGGCGCGGACGGTGCGCTGGAAGAGGCTGCCGCCTTTGGCGGCTTTGAGGGCTTCGTCGCGGGATTTGGTTAGGGTGGCGGTTTTGGTTTTTTCGTCGGCCAGGTCGCTTTGGGCGGCGGTTAGTTTGGCCTGGCAGGCTTTGCAGTCGAGGATGTAGTCGTAGAGCGGTTTGAGGTCTGCGGCGGGGATCTGGGCCGCGGGGGCGTTGGGTAGGGATTGAGTGGGTAGTCCCATTTTTGGTGGGCCGGACTGAAGTCCGGCGCCTACATCAGATCCATCGGCGCTCGCGTGGGCTGACGTGTTGCTGGTTGCTTTGACGGGCTGGAGGGAATTGGTGGCGGTGGACTTCCCTGCCGCGGCGGATGGCGTGGCGGATTGCGGCTGGAGAGTTAGTGGCGTTGGCAGGGCGACCTCGCGGGCGATGCCGGCCAGGAGTTGGTCGGGCGTGGTGGCGGACTTCTTCTCCGTGGCGATGGTGGTTAGGACGTCGCTGAGCTTGGCGTCGCGGTCTTGTTGGCGCGCGGTGGCGGCGGTTAGGGCTTGGTTGGCGGCGGCTAGTTGGGATTGGAGTTGGGCGCGGTCGTTGCGGGAGTCGCGCCAGGCGAGGATTAGGCAGGCGGCCAGGAGCAGGGTGAGGGTTAGTTCTGCGATGCGGATCCAGAGGGTGGTTAGCATGGGGTGTTGGCTCGATTTGGGCGGTTTTGTGGCGTTGGTGTTCGGGACGGCGGTGGCCGCCGCGCCGAGTGGCGCGGCGCCTGGGTCACCTAGAACACCCGTAACGGAGATAGCGCGGGAGGCCAGGCCTGGGCAGAGTTGCGACCCAAAGGACCGCGAATCTGAAGATTCGCCACTACAGAAGAGCTCGAGAGCGAGGCCGGACTGAAGTCCGGCACCTACACAGGCAAGTCAAACGCGGCGCGTCACAAATAGTGGGCGCGGCGGGCTAGGACTTGGACTGGGTAGGCGGGGTTGGCGCCGCCGTTCCAGGCTAGTAGGGCGCGGGTGGTGTCTCCTTCGGTGATGTCGAATTTGCGGCGCAGGACTTTGCAGCCGATGGTCAAGCCTTGTGCGGGTTCGCAGAGGATGGAGAGGAATGGGGCATCGCAGCCGGCTTCGCGGGCGACTTGTCCCATGACTTGCATGAGGCCCCAGGAGAAGCCGCGGGCGTAGGCTTCGCTGGCGGTGACCTTGTTGTTTGTGTAGAGGCCCGCGACATATTTGGCGAAGAAGGCGGGCTCGTAGCGGATGGCGAAGGTGTTCCAGGCGGACTCCTGCTCGATGACGGCGCAGACTAGAGCTGGATCGAGCGCGTAGGAGATGGCGTTGCGCTTGGCGAGGGCCACGAGCTCGGGAGCGATGCTCATGAGTTGCGGCGGTGGCCGTTGGCGCCGTGGAGATCGACGAAGCGGACGGTGGGCGCGGGATGCACGGTAATTCCCTGCTGCTCGCAGATGGATTGCAGAGCGCCGTAAATGTGCGGGATGTGGATGAGCGCGAGGTCGCGGATGAAGGCGCGATTGATTTCGTCGTCGCGCATGCGGCGGTGCAGCCAGCGGAGAAACAAGACGAATTGCACGCCGGTGGCGGCTGCGGCGGTGAGTGGGGCTAGCCAGTGCATGTGGGTCTCGCTGGTGTCGGATGATGGCGAAGGCGCGCCGGCGAACTTGCTTGGCGCCCCGCCGTTTTTTAAACGTTGCGAAACTGCGGTGACAAATTTTAGTGGGAGGGTCCGGTTGTGGCCGTAAAAGCGGCGTCAAGCCGCCGCACTCCAAAAAAAGCGCGGCCAGAATCGGCGGTGCCACGGACTACAGAATGACGAACTACAAAATGCCGCCGGCTAACGCGCCTAGTGCTCCGCCGGCGGAGGAGGCTAGCGAGGGGAAGAAGCCGGTGCTGCGCGAGGCGTTGGCGGCGGTGTTCAGCAGTTGCGATGGAATGCCCAAGGTGCGGCCAAGGAGATTGCTGTCGACGCCGAAAACGCCGGAGAGTCCTTGCAGGGCGGACATTTGGCGGTTGAAGGCGGTGTTGTCGAAGTTTAATTGGTTTTGCGCGGCTTGATTGCCTTCGGCGATGCCTTTTTGGCGAGCGAGATCGTCGGTGAGGTCGGAGAAGCCGGCGGAATTATTTGTGGCGGCGACCCGGTTCGCGGCGGACTGCTGGAGCGAATTGAAAGCGCTGGCGATGGCGCCTTGGGATTGTCCGGTGACCGCGGCCTGGTCGGCGGGGCTGAGGCCGGGATTGGCCAGGATGTTCTGGAAGCCGGAAGTTACGGCGTTGCCGGTTTGCTGCTGCTGATTTAGGAATTGCTGATTTAGGGCGTTGGTATTGGCGAGTTGCTGGTCGGTGAGTTGCAGGGTTTGTTGCTGTGCTCCGCGTCCCATGGAGGTTCTCCTAGAGTGAGTGACATTGATCTTGTTTACGTAATGGTGCTGCAAGGAAATGCGTAACGCCGGCCCGTCGCTAGCGCGGGTCGTGAAGAGCCGAGATTGGAATCACTTTGTAGTAAAGGACTGATTCGCTGAGTGAACTAGGCGGTGCGTGGAGCGGTGTCTCGCGTCGATTGAGTGGGCTGCGTCTTAGTGGTTGCGGGGTTGTTTTGCTCGCGCACCTGCGCCTGTTCTCGTAGGTAGCGCCGCTTGTCGGCAAGAGCCCGCCAAGTCATATAGACAATTCCCAGAAAAAACACGAGCCAAGGAAGAAAAATCATTTTTCGCGTTCCACCCAGATTCCGACTTCAATCAGTAGCAGGCCGATGATGGCGATGCCCGCCGCTACAATCCAGTCTACTGCCGTTCCGTGTCCGGCGCGCAATAATGTGTCCAGTGGCGCGAAAACGAAAAACAGGATGCCGATGTCTCGAAGTGCCTCGGCCCATAATTCATAGCGCTTTTTCGCCACGGGTGACCTTGTACCGTATGGAGGTCTACTTGTCCAGTATTTATATCTACAGTTACCCAGGAGGCGCTAGTAGGCGGCAAAATGGGGTCCAGGTGTCGTCGCGGATCCAGCCTAGGTGAGTGAGGCGTTTGCCGAATTTTTGGGCGATGGGCGGCGGGAGCCAGGCGTGGACGTCTTCGAGGCCGCGGTGCCAGGCGTCGCGTTCGGCGGCGGCGTGCAGTGCCAGAAGAGCGTGCCAGCGATCGTTGGGCATGCCTGCTTGTGGATGGAGTAGCAAGTAGGCTTCGGCGGTTAGGCGCAGGAAGGCCGCGCCGAGCAATCGTTCGCTTCCCTGCTGGGCGTTCGCGCGCGGCCCGCAAACGGCGCCGATCGGGAGATCGGCGTTTCTAGCAACGGATGCATCGCCGTCCGTTAGGACGAGTTTTGTGGTGAAGAGCGGGTTGCGCAGATCTGGTAACGGATAGTCGAAGCCTTGCGCGGCGTGAATGGCGCGCAGGGATTGCAGATCGGATTCGTGATATTCGCGGATTCGCATGAAGATTCGTTTTTGGTGCGGTGACGCTGGCGGGCACGGCATGCCGTGGCCCTGCGTGACTGCAGGTGCTTATATTTGTGCTGCGATGAGCTTGCGGATTACGCTTGGGCTAGCTAGGGCGCAGCATGCTGCGCCCCTACAAAAGAAAGAGTGATCGATCTGGAATAGCGATTCGGCGGCCTACGACTGCGCGACTACCGATGGGACTACAAAATTGTTTGGCGCGTGATGCGGGCGCCGGAGTTGGCGCCGAAGCCGTTGCCGCCGCGGAGTAGGCCGTTTGGTAGCGTGCCGCTGCCGCTTGAGGGCAACGGCGTTGGTCCTGCGGAACCGCCGCCGACTACGGCGGTGGGTGGTGAGCCGAAGCTTACCGGCGACGACGGCAGCGAGCCGATGTATTGCGAGTAGGCGCGCCAGTAGAGCGTTTGATTGCCGAGTTGCGTGTAGAGATTGCGCGAGGCGCCCAGGAAGTAGACGCGCGGTGCGTTGAAGGAGGGCGCGGTGTCGGACTCGGCGAAATAGAAGAGGCCGGGGCGAGAGGCGGCTGGATCGGTGATCGAGATGTCGAACCAGCCGTTGGCGGCTTGCGCCATGACGCTCGCGATGGGTGATGGCGCGGGCGAAGGCGTGCTGGAGTCAACGCCGGCGCTTTGGCCGGTGGCGTTTACGGCGGCC
>Ga0209139_10001056_pt1 | contig 10040 bp, 7 predicted proteins | sample BogFormECP14_OM3_FD_188246 | JGI IMG/M metagenome (GOLD analysis project Ga0209139, IMG submission 188246) | Bog forest soil microbial communities from Calvert Island, British Columbia, Canada - ECP14_OM3 (SPAdes) (version 2) | ecosystem: Environmental > Aquatic > Freshwater > Wetlands > Bog ...
CGGCGAAGGCCGGCGGACAAAATCCGAGGAACTCGGGCATCAGGAGTTCATACTGACCTACAAATCGTTCGAGCCTATCGGGCCGGCTTGTCTACCCGCAGCCTGAGCCCGTCCATGCCCCTGCTCTCTTCCCTTCCCCGACTCCTCATGCATCCGAATCGTGCGCAATCTGATGGAGCAGCGGCTCGTCGCCTTTCAGGCGACGGCAGTTCTCGAGGATGACGCGAAGGCTGCGTGCCCATGTTTGCGGCGTCAACCACGCGATGTGCGGCGTCGTGACGACGGTCGGGCAGTCGGCGAGAAAGCCCATGTCCGTGGCGGGCTCGCCCTCGAATACGTCGAGCCCCGCGCCGGCCAGACGCCCCTCGCGCAGCGCCTCCGCGAGCGCGTCCTGATCGATCAATTCTCCACGCGCCGTATTCACCACAACGGCGCCCGTCTTCAGCCACGCGATCGCGCCGCGGTCGAGGAGATGCCTGGTCTCAGAAGTCAGAGGAACATGAAGAGAGAGGATGTCGCTCGTCGCGAGAAGCCGGTCGAACGGCATCGGCGTCGCGATCGCATCGGGGCGAGCCGTGCGGTTCCAAAAGCTGACGTCGGCGCCCAGCGCTACGAGGACCGGCGCGAGTCGTTGAGGCACGGCCCCGTATCCGACGAGCCCGACGCGGCTGCCGCTCAGTTCGCCGAGAGCTTCCATGGAATCGGCGGGAAGCCGCCAGCCTTCGCCGCGGCGGGTCGCGGTGTCGAAGGCAGTGACCCGGCGGAGAGTCGCGAGCATGAGAGCCAGCGTGTGCTCGGCGACGGCCGCGGTGTTCACACCCGGCATGTTGGCGACCGCGATCCCCGCCCGGTGCGCAGCGTCGCGGTCGATCGTATTGACGCCTACGCCAATCTTCTGGATGAGCTCGAGTTTCGGCGCCTTCGCGATCATTGCGGACGTCACCGGCTTCAGCACATGCAGCAGGACCTGTGCATCGACGATCTCGCGGTCGAAGGCCTCGTCGTCGTCTTCCGCCACGACGACGACGCGCGGCTCGGCGATCTCAGAAAGCCTCGTCCTCAACCGGCTGCTGGCCGCGAAATGCAACAGCGCTTTCACAGATCAGCCCACCGCGGCGCCGAGAGCGAGCGCCGACCGGCCAGCAAACACTGCGTCTTCACCCAGAGCCTCTTCGATCCGCAAGCATTCGTTCCATTTCGCCATCCGTTCGGATCGCGCGAACGACCCGACTTTGATCTGGCCGGCATCCCAACCGACGGCGAGATGAGCGATCGTCACGTCCTCCGTCTCGCCCGAACGGGCGGAAACGATGGTCGCAAAACCGGCAGCTTTGGCTGCATCCAGCGCAGCGCGGGTCTCGGAGATCGTCCCGGCCTGGTTCGGCTTGATGAGCACCGCGTTCAACGCGCGATCGCGGGCGGCATTCGCGACGCGGCCCGCATTTGTCACGAGGAAGTCGTCGCCGATCACCTGACAGCGCGCTCCGTAAGCCTTCGTGAAGTCCCGAAATCCCTGCGGATCATCCTCGGCGAGCGGATCCTCGATCGAGACGATCGGATAGCTGTCCAGCCAGCCGCCGAGCATCGCTATCATGGCGTCGGAATCGAGCCGGCGGTTGTCCAAGGCCAAGGTGTAGACGCCGTCGCGACCGAATTCGGACGCCGCGATGTCGAGCGAAATCGCGATCTCCCGGCCGGGCTCGAGGCCCGCCCGTTCGATCGCGAGCACCAACGTGTCGAGCGCCTGCTCGTTGGAGGAAAAGGCGGGCCAGTACCCGCCCTCGTCGGCGACGCCCTGCAGCTTGCCGGCCGCCTTCATCAATGCGCCAGCGGCGCGGTAGACTTCCGCGGTCCAGTCGAGCGCCTGGGTGAAGGACTCGGCGGCAGGGCAGACGACCATGAAATCCTGAACGTCGACGCGACGGGCCGCATGCGCGCCACCGCCGAATATCTGAATCTCCGGCAGCGGGAGCCGCACCTTCGCCCCCGCAGCCAGATACCGCCACAGCGGTACCCCGTCCGCAGCGGCGCGCGCGTGGAGGACGGCCATCGAGGTCGCGACGATAGCATTGCCGCCCAGCCGGCTTCGGTTGGGGGTTCCGTCGAGCGCAATCATGACGCGGTCGATTCCAGCCTGGTCATCGGCGTCGAGGCCAGTCAAGGCGGCGGCGATCTCAGTGTTGACCGCCGCGACGGCGCGACGGACGTCGAGGCCCCCGAAGGTTGGACCGCCGTCACGCAGGTCCAGGGCCTCGCCCGTGCCGGTGGAGGCGCCCGCCGGCGCCATGGCGCGTCCGCGGGCTCCGCCCTTCAAGATCACTTCCGCCTCGACTGTGGGGCGGCCGCGCGAGTCCCATAGGCGTCGGCCGCGGACCGAGGATATGATAGTATTCGTCATATTTGGATCCCCGTCGCCCAAGCGCGTCTGACGTCGGCAAGCCTGTCCGGCGGCGAGGCGATGAGGGGCCGGGCGATCCGTCTCACGCGATCTTTCTCCGAGTCGGCGGTAATGTATTCGACCGGCGACTTGCCGTCGATGCGCGCGAGAAGCAACGCCGGGAGAAGGCGAGCGGCGCGCGCCTCGACATCAGCAGGCCGCTCCCAATCGACGCGTGAGAGATAGCTCGCCGCGAGCGCGTCGAAGCTCGCGAGAAGAAGCAGGCTTGCGGACGGCGTCCAAATGCATTTGAGCAGCAGATGGTTGAGGCAGAAGGCCAGATCGAACGCCGGCTCGCCGAACCAGGCGCACTCCGCGTCGAGGAACACGGGACCGGCGGGACCCACCAGAATGTTCTTCGGGCTCACGTCGCCGTGAACCAGCGTGCGCTTGGCGATCAGCGTATCCTCGGCGAGCCGAACCAGCGGCGCGGACAAGTCGGCGTGGATGCGTGCGGTCGCCTCGATATAGGGCTCGACGCGGATCGAATGGAAGGTCGCGTCGTTGGCGAAGCGGCGGGCGAGAACCTCCGAGCCCGCTGTCGCCGCATGGATGGCCGCGATTGTTTCACCCACTCGCCCGGCGAAGCCAGGGTCGACGCGGCCCTCACGAAGTTCTTGCTTCCACACGGGATAACGCGACGGGTCGAAATAAGTCATCGCGAAGATTCCTGCGTCCGCGTCACGCGCGAGAATCCGTGGCGCCGAATTCGGCGCCACGCGCGCCGCTTCCAACATCCAATCGACCTCGCTCTTGTTGCGCGATACAGGCGCATTCCAGACCTGGGCCACGCGGAGCTTTGGCAAAGCCTTCTTGATCACGAAGGCGCCGTTCGGAGCCTCGACTTTCCAAATGTCGGACGCGACGCCGCCGGTCAGCGGGGTCAAAATCGCTTCCGAGGGATTCGCCAGACCACTATCACACAGAAATTTCGCGATCATCTCGTCGAGCACGTTGGAGACCTCACATTGATTGGCCGGGCGCTATCGTCCAGCCCGCTCCCCTACGGGCCGATTTCCACGTCATTTTCCGTCATGGCCGGGCACAGCCCGTCTAAGGACTGGCGTTCTTTCGAACGCCCTATCCCCGGCCACCCACGCGGTTCGGCTTTTGCGCTCTCGGCGACTTCGTGCGCAGAAACCGTCCGCGGGGGTCAATCCGTCAAGCGTGTATACACGGCAGCCAGCGCAAAAATGATCCCTCCATACAAAATCTGTTTGACTGGCTCGGGCGAGTCGACCAGCGTCAAGACTCCGTTCAACACGGTCAGGATGAGCGCGCCGATTATGCTTCCTTCATAGCCGCCGCGACCGCCGAAGATGGAAGTCCCACCGATGATGACCGACGCGACGGACGGCAATAGATAGGTCTCGGCCAAGCCGAGATCCGCGGAATTCGTATTGCCGACCAGCAGCATTCCGGCGATCGCGGCGAGCAATCCGCAAATTGCATAATCGACCAGCAGCACGCGCCAAACTCGCACGCCGGCCAATTGGCATGCCTCGAGATTGTCGCCGATCGCGTATACGAGACGGCCGAACCCAGACCAACGAAGGCCTGATATCACCAGGGCCGCGATGGGCGCCCAAACGAACAGATCGAACGGGATTATTTCAGCGAACCGGCCGGAGCCGAGAACATGGATGATATCAGGCACGACAGATCTCGAGGCGAGGATTCTCTGGCTGTAGACGATAATCACGCCCTGGGTCATCAGTCCCGTGCCCAAGGTCATCACCAGAGGCTGAACGCGAAGCACTGCGACGCCGACGCCGTTGATCAAACCGACCACGATTCCGAGCGCGAGTCCGACGACCACGGACCATCCGTCGCCGATGCGCAAGGTCAAGGTCGTCATGAGAAAGGCGGAACCCGTGGCGACGCTCACGACGGACAGATCAATGCCGCCAGTCAGCATCACCATTGTCTGACCCGCAGCGAGAATGCCGAGCGGCGCGGCGAACAGGAGCGTGTTCGACAGCCAGACGGAATTGACGGTGCCGGGTTTCGCAAAATCGACCGCGCCGATAAACACGACGAGCAACAGGATCAGCACCACGAGCGTGTTGCGCTGCAGCCAGGGCAAAAGCCCCTCCGGGCCGAAGAGCGAGCGTAGCCCCGACGCCTTCGGAAGGCCGCTCATTTACGGCTCCTCGCGAGCGTGAAGAATCCGCCCAGCATCACGACGAGAACGATGAGCGTGCCTTGTATGACTTGACCGAAGTTGGGGTCGATATTCATGAAAATGAGATCCGCCGGGATCAGCGTCAGGACGAAGGCGGCGACGACCGGGCCAAAAATCCCGCCGCGTCCGCCGACCAGACTTACGCCGCCGATGACGACGGCCGCCAATCCGCTCAGCGTGTAGAGAACGCCAGAGCGGGGCGAGCCGATTCCGGTGGTCATCGTCAGACCCAAGCCGCCGATGGAGCTGAACAGACCGCCAAACACATAGGCGAGAAACCGGCTCCGCGCGACATTGACGCCGCTGCGGAACGCAGCCGTGCGGTCGCTTCCGACCGCATAGATGCGCAGGCCCAACTTGCTCCTTCGCAAGGGAATCCAGACGATCGCCAAGGAAGCGGCTAGCAGAATGATCGAGTTGGACAGCCACGGCGTGAATAGTGTTCCGGTGGCGAGCGCGAGGAATGTGTCGGGCGCGCCGCCTCCCGGTTTCTCGAGGATCAGCAGCGCGACGCCACCCCAGATGAAACCCGTGCTCAAGGTTACGATCACATCGGGGACGCGCGATACGACGACGAGAAGACCGTTGATGGCGCCGACCAAGGCGCCTGCGCAGAGGATCAGGACGGCAAGCCCGAGGGCTTGGCCAAATCCCGCATACTCCATCGTTCTTGCAGCGAGCACGTTCGAGACCGCCATCACCGAGCCGATGGAAAGATCGATGCCGCCGGAAATTACGATCAAGGCTTGCGCCGCGGCCGCGAAGGCCAGCGGCAGCGCCGCCATCGCCAGCGACTGGGCATCGAAGGAATCGAAGTTGGGGTGGATCACCACGGTCGCGGCCAGGAACGCGATCAGCAGCGCGGGCATGCCGAACAGCGTGGGGTAGCGCGCGACGAGGCCCCGGGCTCGCTCCGCCAGCCCGGGGCGCGCCATCGCCGCTCGGGCGTCAGGAATTGGCTGCTCTTCCGGCTCGAGCGTCGTGCGCTTGGGCTCGACGGGCGACCCGAGCCCGTGCGCTGCCCGCAGCAATGTTCCTTCGTCGGCGGCGCTGGCGGGTATTTCGTCGACGATTCTGCCGCCGAACAAGACGATCGCGCGATCGCAAGCCAGGGGTATTTCGGTCAGCTCGGACGTGAACAGCAGCACCGCCGATCCGCTTGCGGCCAGCTCGCGCACGAGCGCGTAAATCTGATGCTTCGTGCCGATATCGATGCCGCGGGTCGCGTCGAAGCAGAGCAACGTCTCGAAGCCGTTCGCCAGCCAACGCGCGATCACCACCTTTTGCTGATTGCCGCCGCTGAGCCGACGCAGTTCCGATTCCGCGCGCGTGTCGATCCGGAGTCGGCGGACCGCCGCCGCCACGCGTTCGCGCTCGCGGCGCAGAGGTATCGGTCCCCATCTCGAGATGTCGCGAAACGCCGGCAGAGCGACGTTCTCGCGAATTGAGCGCTGTTGCAGCAGCGCCTGCAATCGATTCGCGGGAACCAGCACAAGCCCGCCCGCGATGGCGTCTGCCGGATGACGAAGCGTCAACGCTTTGCCGCCAGCGAAAATCTCGCCGCTGTCGAAACGGCGCACGCCGGCGATGCAATCGAACAATTCCTGCTGACCCTGGCCCTCCAGAGCTGCGACGCCGAGAACTTCGCCCCCCCGCAAACTGAACGAGACGTCGTTGACCCAATGGCCGCAGCGCAGGCCGCGCACTTCGAGCGCCGGGGTCCCGTCAGTCGATACGAGCGCCGCGCCGGCCGCGGCGGCGTCTCTCGCCCCGGCGGTGGTCGTCGACTGTCCGAGCATCAGCGAGACGATCCGCTCCTCGCTTCCGGGCGCGATATCGGTCACGCCGACGACGACCCCGTCGCGAAGCACCGTCGCCCGGTCGCAGAGCGCCGCGACCTCGGCCATTCGATGCGATATGAAGATTACCGAATGCCCGCGCTGGCGCCAGTGGCGGACGACCTGGAATACGCGCTCGGACAGATCCGCGGGCAGGGCGGCGGTAATTTCGTCGAGCAGGAGTATGAGGGGATCGGGAGCGAGCGCGCGCGCCAAGTCGATCAGGCGCAGAATCGGGTACGGAAGGTCACGAACGAAGGCGTCGAAGCGAAGGTTCTCGACCCCGAGCGCCTCGAGCCACCGCCGCACCGCGCTCGAAGCCACGTCGGCCAACCGCATGTTGTCGGCGACGGTCAAATCGGGAACCAGGGCCGGGTCCTGATAGACCGAAACGATCCCCGCGGCGCGCGCCTCGGCCGGAGAGCGAAACGATCGCCCGGCGTCGTTGATCGCGATCGTTCCCCGGTCCGGGGGAAAGACGCCGGTGAGAATTTTCACCAGCGTGCTCTTGCCCGCGCCGTTGGCGCCCATCAGCGCGTGGACTTCCCCCGGGCGCACGCTCAGGCTCGCCGAGCGAAGTGCGACGACCGAGCCGAACCTCTTGGCAATGTCGCGGGCTTCCAGGAGGTTTGCGGCGCTGTTCATGACGACGTTGTTTCTAGACCAACGTGACTCTCAGCGCATTACAATACGGACGCGCCACATCAGGGATTTGCCGGCGCGGCCAAACCGATTGGCGGCGCGACGACGCGACACGCCGCCGCCGGCAGGGGCCACAAAATTAGATTCGGCGTCCGCGCGGACAGGGGACGCGGACGCCGTCGCTCAACCAATCACTCGCCGGGACCCTTGCAGTCCTTTTCCTGCGCGGCGGTGAAGTGACCGTAATCCTTCTCCGGACCGTAGATAGGATCGGTCGGCGCGACATTCGGATCGTAGAGCTTCTTCAGCGTCGCCACGCCTTCGTCGGTCGTGTTGTCGTACCAAGCCGTCGGAACCGTCGTCACCTTGTCGCGAGGCTTTTTCTGCAAAACATCGAGGGCGACGACCAGGCCGGCAGCGCCGATCGCGGGGGAGTTGCTGACGGCGACCCCGGTCAACCCATCCTTCTTGTAGTCGATCAATTGCTTGATGAAGCCGTTGTTGTCGGCGCCCACGAACGGCATAAATGGCTTCTTTGCGGCCTTGATCGCCTCAATCACCGTATAATCGATTCCGGAAGTCCACACGCCGTCGAAATGTTTGCCCGAGGCCAGCATCGCCGACATCTGCTGCGCGGCTTTCTCGTTGGACCAGTCCATGAAAGTCGTGGCAACGACCTTGATCCCGGCGTTATCCTTTAGAACCGCGTCGAAACCCGTCTGCCTGACGCCATCGCCGGGCGCGCCGTCGATGCCGCGCATCTGATAGACGTCGCCCTTCCCCTTCAACTGATCGAAGAGCCACTTGGCGCCAACCTTGGCATAGGTCACCTGGTCGCCGGTCACAATATACGCTTCCGGAGCGCTGACCGGTTGGTCCGCCGCCACGACGACGATGCCCCTTTCCGCCGCCTGTTTGATGACGCCGTCGAGCGCTTTGGCGTCGGAGGGGTTGATGATGATCGCGTTGACTCCGGACGAGATCAGCGTGCGCAAATCCGCGATTTGTTCGGCAGGCCCGGCTTCGCGGTTGGCCAGCACGATCTTGGAGACCAAACCAGAGGCCAGCGCTTCGGCCTTGATCGAACAAACAAACTCCTCGCGCCAGCTATTGCCGATATGAGTATTGGAAACGCCGATCACGAATTGCTGCGCTGCGCTTGTCGGGGCCGCCCAAGCAGCCACGGTCAACGCGAGCGCGGCGGCGCCACTGAGATATTTCATTGCTTCCTCCCATTCCGTCGCTGGTGGAATCCAGCGAGCTCATTGCAGCTATTGCCCTACAAAACCGTTCTCGAATTCGGTCGAGCGGTCATTTCGATTTTCCCTGACGGAATCTCGAAGAATCCGTGGGCGTATTTCGATATAGCTAACGACATCGCAATAAGCGTGTCAACCCGATCGCGGCCTTTCATTACCTACTTCGGCGCTGCGGCGCCGCCGGCGTTTCGGCGGGAAGGCCGAGCATTTTGCGCAGCCGGGCGGCGTCGGGCGCTCCGCCGGCGAAGTCGTCGAAGGCTCTGTCCGTCTCGCGGATGATGTGCGAGGCGATGAACTCAGCGCCTTCGCGCGCCCCATCCTCGGGATGTTTGAGGCAACACTCCCATTCCATCACCGCCCATCCTTCGTATCCGTAGGCCGCGAGCTTTGAGAACACCGCGCCGAAATCGATCTGGCCGTCGCCGAGAGAGCGAAAGCGGCCGGCCCGCTCCAGCCACGGCAAGTACCCGGAATAGACGCCTTGACGACCATCCCCGTTGAATTCGGCGTCTTTGACATGGAAAGCGCGGATGTGCGAATGGTAGAGATCGATGAAGGCGAGATAATCCAGTGTCTGCAACACGAAATGCGACGGGTCGTAGTTGATCGCGCAGCGCGGATGACCGCCGACCGCGTCCAGAAACCGTTCGAATGTCGCGCCATCGAAGACATCCTCGCCCGGGTGAAGCTCATAGGCGACATCCACGCCGGCCTCGTCGAACTTGTCGAGGATCGGCCGCCATCGGCGGCCGAGCTCGGCAAATGCCTCCACGATCAGACCTGGAGGGCGCTGCGGCCATGGGTAGAAAAACGGCCAAGCCAGCGCGCCGGTAAACGAAATTGCGACGGTCAGGCCCAAATTGCGGGAGGCCAGCGCGGCGAGCTCGAGCTGCTCGACCGCCCAACGCTGGCGCTCTCGAGGTCGACCCCGCAGCGTTGGCGGAGCGAAGACGTCAAAAGCCTCGTCGAAGGCCGGACTCACAGCGACGAGCTGGCCGAACAAACTGGTGGAGAGCTCGGTGATCGATATGCCGTGCTCTCGACCAACGCCGATGATCTCGTCGCAGTAGGCTTGCGATTCCGCTGCCCTCTGAAGGTGGAAAAAGCGCGGGTCGCCGGCCGGGAGCTGGATGCCCCTGTAGCCCAGGTCCGCGGCCCAGCGGCAGATCGCGGGCCAGGTGTTGAAAGGCGGCTCATCCCTCGCGAATTGTGCAATCAGGATCCCAGGTCCCTTTGCCGTCGAAGGCATGTGAGCGCTCCTCAATAGAAACCTCTGGTTGGCGGAGGCAGGAGGTCGGATCAGAGACGACGGCGTGTCGAAAGTTGGAGATTAGACGACGGTGAGTCAAATGACGCCCGAACAAACCTCGCGAGGTCTATTTCGTGAGCCGCAGCGAAATTGACCGAGGCCCGCTCGTGCATGGCTCGCGGGCAAGTCCCCGCCGAGTTGCCGGCCGGCAACCTGACACGTTCGGCTGTGGCGATCCACGCGCGGCCCGGCGGAATAGCTCGAGCGCGCTCCCCGGCGGGTCGTAGCGCTCCAAGCTTTCTTGCAAGCTTTTCCAAATCTCGGCTGTTTCTCTCCAAGCTTTTCCAAAGAAAGCTTTGGCCGTTTTGTAGGATTTCAATGGGTTGCAAGCCTTCCAAACTCAAAGTGTTCACATCTAAATATTTTGCGT
>Ga0209139_10001057_pt1 | contig 10039 bp, 9 predicted proteins | sample BogFormECP14_OM3_FD_188246 | JGI IMG/M metagenome (GOLD analysis project Ga0209139, IMG submission 188246) | Bog forest soil microbial communities from Calvert Island, British Columbia, Canada - ECP14_OM3 (SPAdes) (version 2) | ecosystem: Environmental > Aquatic > Freshwater > Wetlands > Bog ...
TCGTCGATCCCATGCGGAAATATGCTATTGGGCAGGCCGTAATGAAGAAGCCGTTGGGGACTTCAAGCGGGCGTTAGAAGTGGACCCGGGACTTCCTGCAGTACACGCGTTACTAGGTATCGTATATATGCGCCAAGGTCGTGCGCAGGAAGCCTTGGCCGAAATGAACCAAGAACCCATCGTTCCGCTGCAATTGAAGGGGAAAGCAATGGCGTACTACGCCTTGGCACGGGAGGCCGAGTCAGACAGCGCTCTCGCCGAACTCGTTGCCAAATACCCGGAGGGAAGATTCTCCACTGCCTCAGTGTACGCGTTCCGTGGCGAAACTGATCAGGCCCTTGATTGGCTGCAGCAGGCATACGCCAACGACGACAACGGACTCAGGATGATAAAAATTGACCCTCTGCTAAATAACCTGCGCCGCGATCCACGCTACGCCGCCCTCTTAAAAAAGATGCGTGTGCCGGAGTGAAGCCAGGTTAGTCATCGACCGAACGGAAATGAACCGTCTCGAAGCCTGAGCGCATAGTCAGCCCGGTCGTAGTTGGGCAAGGATTTAATTACGCTGGATAGCTCGACGATCTCAATTTGCCTAGGACAATCGTCCCAATTGTGGCGCCAGCAGACCAGGAGGTCGCAGCCGTTGGCGGGATGGCCGTGGGTGTGGAAGTTTTTGCTTTCGTACTCGAATTCGATGCGGACGCGCTGCCAGCGGTCGGGGCCGATTTGGCGCTTGGCTTCGCAGTCGGGGAAGCCTGTCTGGACGTTTTCGATGAGGAAGCCGAGGTCTTTGGCGAGCATGCCGAAGAGAAGGACGACGCCCTGTTCGTTGAGGGGCTCGTGGCGCAGCCAGGGGAAGGGAGTGGGATCGCCGCAAATGGGACGGTCGCGTCGCGGAGCGGGCCAGGCTTTGCGAGGCGGAGTATGGGGAGCGGAGTGGGGACGCAGAGACTGACGGCCGGCGGCTGGCACGGGCCCGGACGGTAGAGGAGCTGGAAGAAGGAGCAGAACATCGGCCCATTCTCGTTTGGTTTTGGCGAAATTGCGAAAGGCCTCGGGGAGTCTGCGCCAGGGGCCGAAGCGCTTTTCGAGGGTGCCGGGATTGTACTTGCCCACGCGTGCATAGGCGCGACGGCCGGGTACGGTGCGGAGGCGGCGGACGGCTTTGGCCCAGTCCTCGAGCAAGGCGTGGTCCGCGGCGCGGATGTTGAGAGTGTAGGGACGAAGGCGGGCGGCGCAGACGGCATCGTTCCAACTGCGGAAAGATTGCGAGACGTAATAAGAGGTGATTCCTGAGAGGGAGTGGAATTCCCTTTCGGAGGGGGCGCGGCCGAGTTTCTTGGCGATTTTGGCGATGGATTCGAGGATTTGTTGTTTGTTGGGCATGACGTGTACCAATCCAGGAAAAAAACTAGCGGAAAGAACTAACAACGGGAACGAACACAGAGAGCACCGAGGGAAGAGGACACAGAGCTCACGGAGAAGAAAAGGACGCCCAAACGTAAACTGTGGGTATGCCCGCGGGAGGAGCAGGGGAAAATCGCCCCTAAAAACGAAAAAAGCGGGAGAAAGAATCTCCCGCTTTCAAGACGCACTTTTGTACGAGGGTTACTTTACATGAATCCTTGGACGGAGTCGAGCAAAATATTCACGCAAGGCGGTGTTGAAGGGTGCAGGAGGCTGCCAGATTCGCCTTTACTCCGACGATCTCGTGCTCGTTGTCCGGGGTGTGGGGCATGCGTGGTACAAAGGCCGCGGCGCGTTCGAAATTCAATGTGAGTGCGCATCTGGCTGCGGGAGCACCGGACTCCCGTCCGACCAGTGGCGTACCGGCACGAGAAACACGGTAAGGTGCTCCTCGGAGTCTTGAAAGGCGATGATCGGCGAACCAGGGAGGTCCGCGCCCCACGCTGCGGAATCGGTTTTGAGAGTGAAAAACATCAGATGCGGAAGCCAGGGGCCGGCCGCCCGGTCGCCCAAATAGCCCTGCTTGGACAGCATGTAGGACATGGCGCCGGGCTCCGGGGCCGGCAATTCCTTTTTGTCGACGGCGGCGACGATGGCGTCGCGCATCTGCGTTCGCGTACGTCCAGCGAGGACCAGTTCGGTCTTTTTGATGGTGCGTGGAAGGTAGGTGCGCGCCGCGGGAGCGTTTACGCAGAGCGGACCGCGGAGTTTAGGATTCCAAAAGTCCGGGCTGTCGATTCCGGCCGTCCACGATCTTTCTACCAGGCAGACGAAACCGTTCTTTCCCGGAACGGCAGTTTCATAGCCACGTTTGCCGAGGACCAGAACTTCGGCGTCGGCGGAGATGGAGTCCGGTGCAGCGCTGCGCGCCAGCTTGATCTCCTCGTTGCGATCGGGCATCAGGTATTGTTCGACCGGGGCCATAGTTGGATACGGAGTCTTGGCGTCCTGAGCGTTTGCTTGCGGGGCCGCAGCGAACATGACAACCACGGCAACGTTTCTCAATACGCTTGTGAGGGCTTTTTTTCGCCGCATGATTTCTCCTGAAGGCAACGGCACCGACTCGCGGTACGTGGCGATATAGATTGATATCAACCTATCAAAGCTTTGTCCACTTGGCAAGATACGTTGATATCCATATTATTTGGTTATGGCCACCGCCCGGGGCATGACCCTTGAGACCACGCATCTGGTCCGTGATTGCTGTCTCTGCCTCCACGTACAGCGAGCAGCAAGAGCGCTGGGGCGGCGTTTCGACGAGGCGCTGCGTCCCATGGGCCTGACCAACGGGCAATTCTCCCTGCTGGTGTCCCTGAACCGTCCGGAACCGCCCGGCATGACCTCCGTGGCCGCGCTCCTGGCGATGGATCGAACTACGCTGACGGCGGCTCTCAAGCCCTTGCGACGCCGCGGCCTGGTTCGCGTCACCGCAGACCCAGACGACCGTCGCGGCCGTCTGATGAAACTGACGGGAAAGGGAAGAAGGGCGCTGGCACGTGCCGTTCCAGTCTGGAGAAAGGCGCACGCCGCAGTCGAAGCGCTGCTGCACGAGGGCGATGGCGATCGGTTGCGGAAGAATCTCCGCGCACTCTCGTGAGCATTTGCCGGCCACGAAAACAGACGCAGAGCAGGAACTCAGCGCACGCAGGCTAGAATCTTTGGCATGCTGGACCGTGGCTTGAAAATCGTCACTCCGCCGATTTCAGTTCGCGAATCCAGATGTTGCGGAAGCGTACCGGATCGCCGTGATCTTGCAGGGCCAGCGGCAGCTTTTCGGGATGGACCTTGTAAGGCGGACGCTTGCCGTTTTCGGTCGGACCCGTTGGCTCGACGTTGTCTTGCACGAGGACGCCGTTATGAAACACGGTGACGCGGGCGGGACGAAGCAGCTTGCCTGCCGAGTCGAAGCGCGGGCCGTGGAAGACAATGTCATACCATTGCCACTGGCCCGGGGGGCGCGCGGCGTTCACGAGCGGAGGGTATTGACCATAGACGGCTGAAGCTTGTCCATCGGCGTAGGTCTTGTTCTCGTAGGAGTCGAGCACCTGGATTTCGTAGAGGCCCATCAGGAAAACGCCGCTGTTGCCGCGCTCCTGGCTATCGCCGTGAGGAGGCGTTGGCTCGCGAAATTCGACGTGCAGTTGGCAATCGCCAAACGCCTGCTTGGTGTAGATGTAGCCGGTTTTCGCCACAACTTCCGCGTAGCCGTTTTCGACTTTCCATTTCGCAGGCGTGCCGTCTTTGTGCTGCCACTTCGAGAGATCGGTTCCATCAAAGAGGACGGTCGCATCCGAGGGCGGTTTTCCCGGCGCGTCCTGCGTGCTCGAGGTTCCCGGATCGACCACCGGCGGAACGGGGCGATTGAGATCGTGAATCTTCCACTTGGTGTCGACTTGCGCGCGCAGAACGCTGGGACTTGCTGCGAGCACAACTGCGGCCAAAAGCGAAAGACGGCTTGTTTTCATCTTGGTCCTCATCTCCGATGCGCGAGGATTCTAACGCCGATTAGCCCTCAAATACAGGAACGTAAGGAAATTCTACGACGAGAGTTTGGAGTGCGGCGGCTTGACGCCGCTTTTCTTTGCTCGTCTTGCCTTCCAGCCTTCTAGATTCATACCGACCAACATATGATCGAACGCATCTCGGCCGCTGGAAAAGCGGCGTCGAGCCGCCGCACTCCACATAGAGAGGTCGCGGCTACTTCTTCGTAAAAATGGACTTGGGCACCATGCAATGCACGCCTTTGCGGATGTCGACGACTTCCGAGACGCGGCAATCGGCGACCATCGACGTGAGGGAGTAAGCCTCTTCACGAGACATGGGCACCATTTTCTGATCCGCAAGGAAGTCGATCGTATTTCTGACCGCGATCTTCATCGCTTCGTTCAGATCCTCGTCGAAGCCCATAAAAATCCAATGCGTGGAGGTTTCCGCGCGCGGCCAGTCGATGTGCAGGTCTTTCCGCACGACCGGTTGAATGTCGATTTCTTTGTACGAACATTCCAGGGCCGTGAGGTTCACCTCGCCGTTGCCCTGAAGGCAGTGGGAGTCGCCCATCCAGATGAGCGCGCCTTTTACAAACACGTGAAGATAGAGCGTTGAGCCTTCCTGCAACTCGTTCACGTCCATGTTGGAACCGTTTTTCCAGGGACGCAGCGTGCTGGTGCGGCCTTTGGCGTCGTGAATCGGCGGTCCAGCCTTTTCCTTTGGCTCATCGGGATCGGGGCCGAGCGCCAGCGTGCCGGGGAACGGTTTCAGCGGGAGCACGATGCCCGGCTTAAACTCCGTCGTCATGGTTTTCGCATCGAGCTTGAAATATTGGACGTGGCCCTCGGGAAATTCAGAGGCGAGCAAGCCCACGGTAGGGAACTGCTTCCCCGGCAGATTGAAATTGAAGCCATCCTCTTTCATTGCGATTTTCTTGATGTGGATTTCGAGTGTGTCGCCGGGTTCCGCGCCATTCACGTAGATGGGCCCGGTAACGGAGTGAGGGCCGCCGCCCGGATTCGCAAGGCGGAGCTTAACGATCTCGTCGATGGAAACGCCTGGTTTAATTTGGTCCATGGAATGGAGAAGAGTCTCTATGGCTACCGTGTCACCGGAGTTGATGACCAGCTTCGGTTTTTCGTTGGAGTCCAGCCAGCCCCACTGCGTGGTCTCCGGAGTCGCTCGCAGAACGTAACTCTTAGCCCCGGCGAGATCCGGAGAGGTGTTTTGAGCGACGGCGGCTGGCCACATTGGCGCGCTCAGTAGGACTGGAAGAATGGCGGCTTTCCATAAGGCTCGCACGCGTTTCTCCTGATCGGGCAGAATTGCACTAATGGGCGGGAAGTATAGTCGGTTGGATGGGCGGCTTCACAGCACAAAAATCAATTGCACTGTACAACTTTCGCAATGGATGCGAAATCTCCGCGTGATGCGAGAGTCTAGAAAAGAAGAGGGGCGGCCATGCGCCGCCCCTCTTTCATCGTCGAAGAACCGCTTCCGATTTAGCCGAGACTTTCCCGGGGCTTCAGTGGGCCGCAGAGCCGCGGATGCGCATGCCGTAGAACGAACGGTAGACGAAAATGAAGGAAACGACGAAGAAGGCCGCGGCAAGGATGTGCGTCAAGCCGTTGCCACCCTGGCTGGCGGTGAGTTGCACGGCTAGCTCGACGGCGAGCAGGCCGAAGAGCGTCGTGAACTTGATCACCGGGTTGAGCGCGACCGAAGAAGTGTCTTTGAAGGGATCGCCGACCGTGTCGCCGATGACCATCGCGTCATGCAGTGGCGTGCCCTTTTGTTTCAGCTCGACTTCGACGATTTTCTTTGCGTTGTCCCATGCGCCGCCAGCGTTGGCCATGAAGATGGCTTGATACAAGCCGAAGATGGCGATGGAGAAAAGGTAGCCAATGAAAAAGAAAGGTTCGACGAACGCAAAGGCCAGCGTGGCAAAAAAGACGGCGATGAAGATGTTGAGCATGCCCTTCTGCGCATACTTGGTGCAGATTTCGACGACTTTTTTGCTGTCTTCGACGCTGGCGGACGCGGCGCCGTCCAGCTTGATGTTGGCCTTAATGAATTCAACAGCGCGGTAAGCGCCGGTGGTCACGGCTTGCGTGCTGGCTCCCGTGAACCAGTAGATCATCGCGCCGCCGGTGATGAGGCCGAGAACGAAAGGCGCATGAAGGAGCGAGAGATTGTTGACGTTTTCCGTGAGGCCGTGCGTGAGCGCCATGATGATCGAGAAGATCATCGTGGTCGCGCCGACGACGGCGGTGCCAATCAGGACAGGCTTGGCAGTCGCCTTGAAGGTGTTGCCTGCGCCGTCGTTAGCCTCGAGCATTTCCTTGGCGCTCTCGAAGTTCACGTCAATGTTGTAGTCCTTCTTCAACTCCTGCCGAATGCCAGGCACTTGCTCGATCAGCGAAAGTTCGTAGACCGATTGCGCGTTATCGGTGACCGGACCGTAGGAATCGACGGCAATCGTCACGGGACCCATGCCGAGGAATCCGAACGCCACAAGTCCGAACGCGAAGACCGCTGGCGCAAGCATCAAGAGACCAAGACTCATAGTGCTGATGAGGTAGCCGATGGACATGAGTAGAACCATCGCCAAGCCGATGTAGTACGCAGAAAAATTGCCCGCGACGAAGCCGGAAAGAATACCGAGAGACGCGCCGCCATTTTCCGCCGAAGCCACCACTTCCTTTACGTGGCGCGATTCGGTCGAGGTGAATGCTTTCACGAGTTCAGGGATGATGGCGCCGGCCAGTGTGCCGCAAGAGATGATTGTCCCGAGTTTCCACCATTGCGAAGCGTCGCCGCCAAGTGTGGGAATAATCAAATACGAGATCACGTAGGTAAGCGCGATCGAAACAATCGAGGTAATCCAGACCAGCGAGGTCAACGGCGCTTCGTAATTCATCTTGTCGGCGTTCCCGTAACGCGCTTTGGCGATGAACCCGTTGATGAAATACGCCCCGGCGCTAGAGACCAGCATCATGATGCGCATGACAAAGATCCAGACCAGCAATTGCACCTGGACCTTGGGATCTTTCACCGCGAGAAGAATAAAGGTGATCAGGGCAACGCCCGTCACGCCGTAGGTTTCAAAACCGTCGGCGCTGGGGCCAACCGAATCACCGGCATTATCGCCGGTGCAATCGGCGATGACGCCGGGGTTGCGGGCGTCGTCTTCCTTAATTTTGAAGACGATCTTCATCAAGTCGGAGCCGATATCGGCGATTTTCGTGAAAATGCCGCCAGCAATGCGCAATACAGCGGCGCCTAGCGATTCGCCAATGGCAAAGCCGATGAAGCATGGCCCAGCGTAATCGCCAGGGATAAACAGCAAAATAAACAGCATCATCAACAACTCAACGGAGATAAGCATCATTCCAATGCTCATGCCGGCTTCGAGTGGCGTGTGGTAGATGGGATAAGGCTTGCCGCCGAGGGCGGCAAAAGCTGTGCGTGAGTTGGCGAAGGTGTTTACGCGAATGCCAAACCAGGCCACGCCGTAGCTTCCCGCCATGCCGACGATGCTAAAGACCAGGATGATCGGCAGCGTAACCGCGGTGGGGTGAACGGGAGCGAGGACGCCGAAGTAAATGACGATCACCACTGCGATAAACAGCCACAACAAAAGGAGGAATTTGCCCTGCGTTAAGAGGTACGTCTTGCAGGTTTCGTAGATCAGCTCGGAAATGTCGCGCATCGACTTGTGCACGGGCATGCCTTTGAGGCGGCTATAGATGGCCAAGCCAAAAATGAGGCCAAATACGCAAAAGACGATGCCGAACAGGAGCAGCTTGTGGCCATCGATTCCGAGAAAGGTGACTTGCGAAAGATCGGGCACTTTCAGGGCGGCTTCACCGCCGGCTTCTTGAGCCAGGGTTGCGGCACCCGTTAAGAGCGTTAGAACAACAGCCGCGGCACTACTTTTGGCGAATCTACATCCCAAGGACCAGGCACTCGCAAGCCAGGTGCGCATTAAAAATCCTCCATGAAGAAAAATCGGATTCAGGGCAAAGGCCGCCCTGCACACTCGTTTCCGGCACACCAGTTCCGCCTTAGTAACGTCGGGGGAACGCCTCGCCGGATTTCTACGGCTCCCACCTCAAGAAGGGACAGGACCACTGCTTTTTGGTGTTTCCCCGGACGGTCCGGGGTTGCCAGCACGCGCACCCAACCTATCTGCCGCCGCAAATTACCGCGTGGCAGCCCCTGTTGGGACTGAATACCGGCGCACACAAAACGTTGATTTATAACATTTTGCGGAGTGGCGGGTCAAACGTCGGGAGGGAGTGGAGACCGCGGTAAAGTGCCCGCTGGTGTGCGCCGGAAAAGCGGGAGCAGAGCTCCCCTTCGCGACGCTCAGGGTAAACCGCACTCCAAAGTGGGGGCGTTATAGGACGGTACCGCGTCGAATATGCGGACGAAAAACAATTGCAAAGCGATGGTAACATGCACTTATTGCCAGAGCAGGAAACAACCCGCTGCAAACGGGGGCCCATGAACAGAGATTTGTCGCAGCGAGCAGCCAGCCGCGCGGCTGCCGTCGATGCAGTTCGCCAAAATGGAAGGGGCATTAACGCCGACTCGGTCCATTCTATGCCGGATGCACTCTCGAACGTTCGAACGCAAAACCGCTGTGATCAGTTTGCGGGATGCGCGTGAGAAACCACTTTTTCATTACTGGGACGGATGCGGGAGTCGGGAAGACGACTCTCTCAGCGCTGCTTTGTGCGGCGCTGGACGCAGTTTACTGGAAGCCGATTCAGACGGGGACGCTCGAAGGCTCTGATCGCGTAACCGTGATGCGCTTGGCGGGCATTGGCACCGACCGCACGCTGGACGAGGTGTACAAGTTTGTGCCGCCGGTTTCGCCGGATCTGGCGGCTCGCTGGGCCGGCGTGGAAATCGATCTCGGCCGCATCAACATGCCGACGAGTTTGCTGAACGATTGGCTCGTTGTAGAAGGCTTGGGTGGCGTGCTCGTTCCCATCAACCAGAAGCAGTTCATGCTGGACATGATGGTGAAGTTCAAGCTACCCGTGATTCTCGCGGCGCGTAGCGGTGCTGGGACCATCAATCACACGCTGCTCACGCTGGCGGCTTTGCACGCGGCCGAATTGCCGGTGCATGGCGTGGTTCTGATTGGCGATCAGAATAGAGAGAACCGCGAAACCATCGAGCGCTTTGGACACGTCCGTGTCATCGGTGAAATACCGCGTTTGCCCAATCTTCACCGCACCGCGTTGATGCAAATCTTCATGAACCATTTTGACCGTGCTGCGTTTGCGCAATAGCTTCGCCGGACGGCACTGTATTTGGCTGAGCTGACATCGCCAATATATAGAGCCCTGCGAGTGGGAAAAGCGGCATCGAGCTGCCGCACTCCAAAATGGGTGGGAGCTGCGCTTGGCACTGAGTTTGGGCGGCTGGAAGCAGCGGATCATTGCCTTCGCGGGTGGGTTGGGAGCGCCTGGGCTCCTGCTTATTTCGTTTCTCGATTCTTCTGTGCTTTCCTTTCCGATCATCAACGATCTTCTGCTTATCCAGCTTTCCATGCAGCGTCCGGAGCGCATGGTGCTTTACGCATTAATGGCCACGGTAGGGTCCGTGGCGGGTTGCGTATTGCTTTACTTCCTGGCGCGCATCGGAGGAGAAGCTTACTTCCGGCGGAAAGCCGGGGAGCGTGCTCAGGCGATTCGCCACTGGGTCGAACGTAACGGGTTCGGCGGAATGTTGATTGCGGCGCTTCTGCCGCCGCCAACGCCATTCAAGATATTTGTTTTTGCGGCGGGAGCTTTTGAAGCGCCCATTCTAGGGTTTACCACTGCGATCACCATCGCCAGGCTGTTTCGTTATTTTGGCGTGGGCTATCTCGCGGTTCGCTATGGGGCAAACGCTATGCCGTATATCAAGGCGCACTGGCTCCTGGTGGTCATTTTAGCGGTAGTGCTGGTTGCCGTTAGCTACGGGCTCTCACGCTTGATCGGGCGGGACCAGCCCGTGCAAGATTCGCAAAAATAAGGGAAAAGATTAGTGGCGCAACTCTTGAGCCCAAACCAGCTCTTGAGATGTC
>Ga0209139_10001058_pt1 | contig 10037 bp, 7 predicted proteins | sample BogFormECP14_OM3_FD_188246 | JGI IMG/M metagenome (GOLD analysis project Ga0209139, IMG submission 188246) | Bog forest soil microbial communities from Calvert Island, British Columbia, Canada - ECP14_OM3 (SPAdes) (version 2) | ecosystem: Environmental > Aquatic > Freshwater > Wetlands > Bog ...
AAGCTCAATCCAGATGATCCGCGAGAAGCGATCTGGGCCAAGATAGGGAATGCGTAGTGCCCGAGGATGCGCAAACCCGCGATGACGCCAACGAACTGTTAAACGCGGCCGTCCACTATGCGCAGCGCATGCTGCGCAAATATGGCGAATTCGGTCCATTTGCTTTCTCTCTGGATCAGAAGCGCGAGATTGTGAACGAAACAGTTCCTCGCAAAGACATGCCGCCTGATCCCACCATGCTGTTGGAGTTGTTGCACGATCAACTTGTCGAGCGCGGCGGCAAAAAGGAGATCATCGCAGCAGCAACTGCGGCTAACGTCACTTTGGGGAAAGTCTCGACGGAGGGCTTCGCCGACGCCTTACTGGTAGAAATCGAGCACCAAAGTGGGTACTGTATAAAGGCCTTCGTGCCCTACAAAATAGGTGGAGGGCAGTTTCTCGGAATCCTGCCCAGGTACGTCAGGTTCGGCGCAGTCCAGGTGCAAAACGGGGAAGCGCGACTATTCGCGCATTGAAAGAAGTTATCCGGTTAAGGGCCAATTGAAAGACGAGATTTTTGAGTGGGACGATGATAAAGCGCTCATCAACTTCAGGAAACACGGTATTTCGTTTGAGGAAGCGCGTGGCGTATTTGAAGACCCCTATGCCATCACTGTGGATGACGCAACTCACTCCGAATTTGAGCCGCGCTATGTGACGATTGGCCTATCATTAATTAGCAGGGTCCTGATCGTCGTGCATACCGACCGCGAGTACACAATTCGCATCATCAGCGCCAGAAAAGCAACACCCTCTGAGAGGGCACAATATGAATCGCAGCGCTAAGAAAACCGAGGCCCATGAAGAGCTTGATGATATGAAGCCAGAGTACGACTTCAGTGCTGGGGAACGGGGAAAGCATGCACATCTCTTTGGCGAGGTTTCCGAAGACGAAGCTTTAATAGAGATATTCTGGCGGGAAAAGGGATTCATCCCGGAGCGTTTTGAAAAGGAGCACACACGTTTCTCGAAATCGCCGGATTTCAAACTCTATAAAGATAGCAAGCTGGTCGCTTATTGTGAGGTCAAGACATTTCAGCACGATCGCTGGATGGACAAGCAACTGAATGCGGTTAAGCCTGGAGAAATGGCGGGAGGGCTACGCCAGGACCCGATCTACAATCGGATATCCAATGCTGTACACACGGCTGCCCAACAGTTCAACGCCGTAAATCCAAATCACGAAGTGTTTAATTTTCTTATGCTCGTGAACCACGATAAGGCTGCAAAATATGCGGATCTAGTAAGTGTGCTGACTGGTTACTGGGACCCGCTCCACGGTGTTTTGGAAAAGACGCATACGCAGTTTTCTGAGGGGAGAATTCGCGAGGACAAGCGGAAGGTTGACCTTTACCTGTGGATGAAACCTGCATCGGATGGCAAGCTGCAATTGGGGGGATATTTCTTCGGAAATGATCAATCCGTGGAGCCTGTCAGCCAATTGCTGGGCATCGACAGAAGTAAAATAAAAATGATCTCGTAGTCTCCTCCATTCCATGCCAACGAAACGTAAATCGAAAGGCGCATACATGATCTCGGCGGTAGCCGAGATGTATGGCATTCATCCGCAGACGCTGCGTCTCTACGAGCGCGAAGGACTGCTGAAGCCATCGCGGACGGAAGGCAATACGCGCCTCTACACCGACGAAGACCTCGAACGCCTCGAATTCATCCTCAATCTCGCTCGCGATCTTGGCGTGAACATCGCCGGCATCGCCATTATTCTGCAGATGCGCGAGCGCATGGAAGAGATGAACCGACAGATGCAGGGCTTTGTCGATTACGTTCGCAGCGAGATGCTCAGTCGCATGCAACATGGCTTTCAGCAGCAGGGATCGGCCATGGTGCCGCTGCGCCGTCCGGTAGTAGTCGTAACTCCGGCAAAGAACAAGCGCCAGTAACCGTTACAAATTGCAAATCGCAAAGCAAAAGAGGCAGCCGCCTAAGGCTGCCTCTTTGCTTTGCATCAGGGCTAGAAGTCCAGGTGGAGCGCCATCTGAATCTGACGCGCGCTGCCGATGGTGTGAGTCACGACACCTATACCGAACGGGGCGTTGTACAAAGGCTGACCATATGTCGGAAATGAGTTGTAGTTCTCATTCTGTGAAACTTCATTCCCCGGAATGTCCAGGCTGGTCGTGTTGGTCAGGTTATAGACATCGAAAGAGAACTTGAGGTTGTAGCGCTCTTTGAAGGTGGTGTTTTTTACAAGCGAAGCGTTAGCGACCTTCTGGAATGACTGCCGGAAGATATTGCGCTGACCGTGAGTGAAGTCGGTCTCAAAGGCATCGTTTGAGGGGATGCCGCCGTTAAAAGAACCAGGAGCGAGTAACGGGACGGTGAAGCAGGAAGCTTTGAGCGCGGCGTCGTCATTGCCGAATGCTCCCGACTTGCCGGTCAGGGCGCTCTTAGGCGTACAGCCTGGAGCAAGAGGAACGATCGGATTCGTGATGCCGTTATTGGTGCTGTAGTAGATGCTGCCAACGGCTCCTGTGAAGTCGATGATGCTATAAGGCTGCCCGCTCTGCAGAACAGTGATGCCCACCAGTGACCAGCCGTTGGTGAAATAGCTTGCCAGCGAATGATCGTGAATGAGGTTGGGCATGGTAAAGATGTAGTTGAAGTTGATGACGTGCGTGCGGTCGAAATCAGCAGAACCATATCCGTCCTGAAGATTCAGCGGGTTGTTGCCGTTGTAGAAGAGGCCCAGGCCGCTCTGCTCGTCGGTCGCGTGAGAGTAGGTATACGAAGCGCCGAACTGGATGCCGTGATTCATGCGCTTCTCGATGTGCGCCTGGAGGGCGTTGTAGGCGTCAATGCCGGCGGCGATATAGTCGATGGATTCCGCCGCATATCCGATATACGGAACGCGATGATCGACGTTGCCGCCTTCGTAGTCCGCGCGGTAGGACGTGCCATCCGGAAGATTGACACCGCCCACCGTATAACCATAGGTATATTGCTCACCGTGAATGCGCGCCCCGGGATTGGCGATTCCAGGCTGATTGAAGGGGACCGGAATCACCTGATGGCGGCCGACGTTGCCCACATAGCCAAGGTCGATCGCGATATCGTTGCGCGGTTGCCACTGTATGTCCAGCGTGTAGTTGAAGGTGTAGGGCAGCTTGTTTCCGCGATCATAGACGCCGAGAGAAATCGGCTGGCCGCCGTTCTCGATCCTCGCGATATTGGGCAGATAGTTCACCAGGTCCGAGGACTGCGGATTGGTGGGAGCGGGCGACAGTACATTCGTATAAGGATTGGCGAGGTTTCCAGTGGACGCATTCGGAGCGACCGTAGGAGGAGCAAACGGGTCGCCGCCATCGGCCAGCCCGCCGCAGGTAGGAATGTAGTAGCTGTAAAGAGTAGCCGTGGGGCAGCTCTGCGCGGTGACGAAGGGAAGCTGCTGGTTCACGCCAAAGGGTCCGCCGGTAACGGTGCCGATAGCATAGCCGGGTGAGAAGTAAGTGAAGAGCTGGCCGCGATCGTAGTACATGCCAAAGCCGGAGCGGACGACTACTTTTCCGTTGAACTTCGAAGGCTGCCAGGCCAATCCAAGGCGCGGCGCGATACCCCACTGGCGGCCGGTGAGGGTGGTGTCGCTGACGCCCGGCGTTCCGTTCTTGTTGTTGCCCGCGATAATGAAGCCGGGATTGACGATGGTGTCGGAGGTTTCGTTATAGCTATAGAGCGTTGGGTCGAAGTTGAAGATGCGCCCCTGCTTCTCCGTCAATCCGCCATTCCAGTCCCACCGCAAGCCGGCAGTGAGGCTGAGTGTCGGAGTCACCTGGAACTTATCTTGCAAATATAGCCCGAGCTGGTTGGCACGATAGTAGCGGCTGGCATTTCCCTGCAGGAAAGAGCTGACATAGAAGCCAGTCGATGAGCCGCCGGGAGTGACGTAGCCCTGGGAGAAGGCGCTCAGATCGTCCGTAGCCACGGTGCCCGCGTTGGTGCGGTTATCGATCGTGTTGAGCTGAGTATAGCTGTAGTTCGCGCCGAAGTTGAGAGTGTGTTTGCCCAGTACCCAGATCGCGTTGCCCGAAGGCTGGATGCGGTTCTGGAAGACGCCAGTGTTGGAGCCCTGGGATTCCGCGTTGGGGCCGATATTCAGAATGCCAGTCGAGATGCCTGCGTTATACGCAGTGTCGCCCAGTACATTGACGATCGAAACGCCCGGGAAGTACGTGGAACCGAAAGTATTGATCGAGGCAGTTCCGTAATTACCGCCGGGAATACTCTGTGGCGTGAACGGCTGCTGATTGTTGGCGTAGATCTTTTCACGCCCGAAGCCGATCGTCTGCGTCGTGCTGAGGTTGGGCTTCACCAGATAAGTGTTGTTGAGCGAAAAGACCTGAGCGCCGGCATCGAGATGCTGGTCGAAGCCCGGCACGCTTGAGTACGCGTAGGGCGCAATGGTGGGGTCATGCTGGTAGTAATACTTGAGCGCCACCGTATCTTTAGCGTTCCAGTTGTAATCAAGATTGGCAGTTGCGATGTCAGCCGTGAAGCGGCCAGTTCCGGGAAGGAAGGCGTCATAGGCGTGGGTCGATGACAGGTTAGCCGAGCCCGTGTCGTTAGGGATCAGCCATTTGCCGGGCTCGCCGGGCAGCGAAGGCGAGTTGAAGAGCGCCAAAGCCGTCTGGTCAACATTGCTTGCACTGATCGGTGTTCCGAACGTCTGCATCATGTTGGCAAATCCCGCGGCGTTGCGGTTATCGTCGTTGAGTCCAACGGGCACGTTCAGGAACGAGTCGCCGATTTCCTGATCGGACACATGCAGATGCTGGTACGCTACAAATCCGAAAAGCTTGTTTTTAATGATGGGTCCGCCGAAGGTTCCACCCACGTTATAGCGGTGCAATTCGGGGTTCTTCTGGTCCTCAGGAATGGCGTCATCATTCTTGAAGAAGAAGGGCGCTGCGTTGATCCAGTTGGTGCCACGATTCCCGTAAACGCTTCCGTGATATTGGTTGGTCCCGGACGATGTGCTCATGTCAATGTGCGCCCCGCTCGTGGAGCCTTGCTGCGCGTCATACATGGAGGCATTCACGCGCACTTCCTGCAGCATCTCCGGAGCCGGTGTCGGTATGGCGTTGCCGATGGCGAGATAGACTGAGGCGCTGGATTGAATGACGCCTCCTGCGCCCGACTGGCCGACGCCCGTGCTATTAACCACGCGAGCCGATCCCACCTGGCTGGTGCTTTTGCCATTAAAGAGGTTGCTGGAATCCACGCCATTCAGCAGGAAGCTATTCGAAGTGTCGCGCTGACCGTTGGCCCAGATAGGCGCATTCCCCATGCCGCTATTGGCGCCCGTTCCGCCAGACACTTCCGCGTTGACGCCCGGCGTAAGAATAGCGAGCCCGGTAAAGCTGCCTGTCGGCAATGGGATCGCATCAATCTGACTCTTTTCAAGCACATAGCCGTTTGTTGTATCGACTGCGTTGAGCAGCGGAGTTTCCGTGACGGTCACAGACGTGGTAATAGCGCCGATCTTGAGTGTCGTGTTCAACGAAACTGTGCGGTTGGCCTGCACCACGATGGAGGGCACGTTCTGTGTCTCGAAGCCATCGTGAGTAAACGTGACCGTATATGTACCGATTGGCAGGTTGACCAGCTGATAGCCGCCGTCATTATTCGTCTTTGTTTCGCGGGTAAGCTTGGTTTGGTCTTCGACCGCAGTTACCGTTACATCACTCAATAACGCGGCTGAATTATCGTTGACCGTACCGCCGATCGCGCCGAGAGTCTGCTGCGCGTGGGCAACAGATGTCCCCAACATCAAAATGCTGAAGAGAAAACAGAATGCAGTCCTTAGGGAACTTTTTGTAAACATATGCAATGGCCTCGCAAAGTTTTTATGCCTCGGAAAACACTTCAGCGAACAGCCCCTGTACGGCCGGTCGCCAATCTGATCTGTAAGTGAAACAACTCGACACCAGAAGTTGAGCAAGCCGTGAAAAAATTCGGCACTGGAAAGGTTACGTTTTCGTGAGCATATCGCAGAAGACGAAGACGCCCAAAGAGAAAACACCGGCTACCCATGTCCATTGAATGCTGAAGATAAAAAAGATTTATACGAAAACCCGCGGCCCTGCTTGTGCCCATTTGTCTGCAACTACTTAACGAACAATGTTGATGCGTTCAAAATCCCGCATCGTTAAGGAAAGTCCGTTTCAATCTGGAAAGAAACACTGCTGGTTGTGTAATTAACCTGTCTCGTCGTATGGTGGCAGGTTGCGTCTCAAGTGCTTCATTACGGTCAGCCATCTCTTTGACCGTGCGTCATCTACCTAACCCCGAGGAGGATGCACCATGAGCGAGCCCCTTACACCTGAACTTCTGAACAAGATGAACGCCTACTGGCGTGCGGCCAACTATCTGTCTGTAGGCCAGATTTATCTCAAAGACAATCCGCTGCTCGAGCGGCCTTTGTCGATGGACGACATCAAGCCTCGGCTGCTCGGCCACTGGGGAACCACCCCCGGTCTCAACTTCATCTACGTACACCTGAACCGCATCATTAACGCGCACAACATCAACATGATCTACATCATCGGGCCCGGCCATGGTGGTCCCGGCATAGTGGCGAACACCTATCTCGAAGGCTCCTACACCGAAATCTATCCGCATGTAGAACAGAGCAAAGACGGCATCAAGCGCCTCTTCCGCCAGTTCTCCTGGCCCTATGGAATCCCCAGCCACGTCGCTCCCGAAACTCCAGGCTCGATTCACGAAGGCGGCGAACTCGGCTATTCGCTGTTGCACGCCTATGGCGCAGCCCTCGACAATCCTGACCTGCTGGTCACCTGCATCGTTGGCGACGGCGAGGCCGAGACCGGCCCCTGCGCAACCAGCTGGCACTCCAACAAGTTCATTAATCCCATCGTCGATGGCGCCGTCCTGCCGATCCTGCACCTAAATGGCTACAAGATCGCCAACCCAACAGTTTTAGCGCGCATTCCGCAAAGCGAACTGGAATCTCTGATGCGCGGCTATGGCTACAATCCGTATTTCATCGAAGGCAGCGATCCAACGACTATGCACCAGCAAATGGCCGCGCTGCTCGACAAAGTCTACGCGGAGATCCGCGCCATCCAGAAAAAGGCTCGCGAGACAAATGACCCAAGCCGCCCGGCGTGGCCGATGATCGTGATGCGCACGCCCAAAGGCTGGACCGGCCCGAAAGAGGTGGACGGGAAGCCAGTAGAAGGCACATGGCGCGCACATCAGGTTCCATTTGCGACAGTGCACGGCAATCCCGGCCATCTGAAGCTTCTGGAAGACTGGCTCTCCAGCTATAAGCCGAGTGAGCTTTTCGACAAGGAAGGCCGCTTCCGCGACGAGTTTGCCGAGATTGCTCCCAAGGGGAGACTGCGCATGGGCATGAACCCTCATGCCAATGGTGGACTGCTGCTCCAACCGCTGGAACTGCCTGATTTCGCAGACTATGAAGTGAAGTTCAAAGAGCCGGGCGGAACGGAGGCCGAAGCGACGCGCGTGCTGGGCTATTTCCTGCGCGACGTGATGAAGGCCAACCTCAAGAACAAAAATTTCCGCGTCTTTGGCCCCGATGAAACGGCATCGAACCGCCTCGACGCCGTATACGAAGTCTCAGAAAAGCGCTGGATCGCCGAAACGATGCCGGTAGACGAAAACCTTGAGCCCGATGGCCGCGTGATGGAGATTCTCAGCGAGCACATGTGCCAGGGTTGGCTCGAAGGCTATCTGCTCACTGGCCGCCACGGCTTTTTCTCTTGCTACGAAGCTTTTATTCACATCATCGATTCCATGTTCAATCAGCATGCAAAGTGGCTGAAGGTAACGTGCGATATACCATGGCGCAAGCCCATTGCCTCACTGAATTACCTGCTGAGCTCGCATGTATGGCGGCAGGACCACAATGGATTCAGCCACCAGGATCCCGGCTTCATCGATCACGTCGCGAACAAGAAAGCAGACGTCGTGCGCATCTATCTGCCGCCCGATGCCAACACCCTGCTATCAGTGGGAAGCCACTGCCTGCGCAGCCGGCATTATGTGAATCTCATCATTGCCGGCAAACAGCCTGCGCCGGTCTGGCTCACCATGGAGCAGGCGATCCGCCATTGCACCGCAGGGCTCGGTATCTGGGACTGGGCCAGCAACGACGACGGCGATCCCGATGTCGTAATGGCCTGTGCCGGCGACGTGCCAACATTGGAGACGTTGGCCGCTGTCTCTCTGCTCCGCGAGCACATTCCCGATCTCAAAATCCGCGTCGTCAATGTCGTGGACCTGATGACGCTGCAACCCGTCTCCGAACATCCGCATGGCCTCCCCGACGAAGACTTCGACCGCATGTTCACCAAGGACAAACCAGTCATCTTCGCCTTTCACGGTTATCCCACGCTGATTCATCGGCTGACCTATCGCAGAACAAATCACGACAGGATTCACGTCCGCGGTTACAAGGAAGAAGGCACCACCACCACACCTTTCGACATGTGCGTTCTCAATGACATGGACCGCTTCACGCTGGCGCTCGATGCCGTACGCCGCGTGCCGCGTCTCCGCCAGATGACCGATGCCGCAACGCAAAGATTCACAGAAACGCGCCAGCGCCACAAGCTCTACGTCTCCCAATACGGTGAGGATCTGCCCGAAGTCCGCAACTGGAGCTGGTCCGGCGGAAAAGGAGCCACGATCCAGGACACGGGCGGCGATAACGTATGAATCCGATCCTGGTCATCAATAGCGGCTCATCTTCACTCAAGTTCGGATTGTTCGTGAACAAGAATGGAGATGAGCACGCCATTGCTCGCGGGAACGCCGATGCCATTGGCAGCGAAAATGGCAAGCTCGAAATTTTCGACGAGCAGGGGAACAACCTCCTCAAAGAAACAAATCACCTTGATTCGCACAAGACGGCCTTCAGCCAGATTGCAAAACGCCTCACCGCATTGAAATACGATTCGCCACAAGCCATTGGTCATCGCTTTGTGCACGGCGGCCCGCATCTGGTAACGCATCAGCAAATCACCGACGAAGTGCTTTCGGCGCTGAAGCAAGCCGTGCACTTCGCGCCGCTCCATATTCCGGCTGCCGTCGAGCTTATTCGCTACACAGAAAAGATTTATCCCAAGGTGCCGCAGTTCGCCTGCTTCGACACGGCCTTTCATCAAACCATGCCGGAAGCGGCGTACCGCTTTGCGATTCCTGAGGAGTATTTCGCGGAGGGCGTAAGACGCTATGGATTTCACGGATTGTCCTACGCCTCGATCGTCTTTGCTCTGGGCAAAAACCTGCCACCAAAAGTAGTCGTAGCCCATCTCGGAAACGGCGCGAGCCTGGCCGCTATTGCGGACGGAAAGTCCGTCGATACCAGCATGGGCCTCACGCCAACCGGCGGCATTCCCATGGGCTCACGCACAGGCGATCTCGATCCCGGCGTTTCTCTTTTCCTTATGCGCGTTCACAAACTCGATGCAGACGCCCTCGAAACGCTGCTCAATCACAACGCCGGATTGAAAGCGCTGGGCGGCACGAATGACATGCGTGTCTTGCAGAAAGCATCCGAAGAAGGCGACCACAACGCGAGCCTGGCCATCGAAATCTTCTGCCGATCAATTGCAAAGACGATTGCATCTTATGCGGCTGTACTTGGCGGCATTGATCTGCTGGTCTTCGCTGGAGGAATCGGCGAGCACAGTTCCACGGTGCGCGCCAATGTCTGCGATCGGCTCAGTTTTCTGGGAATCACACTCGATTCAGAACGCAACAACTCCTCTTCGTCAGTCATCTCAACCGATGCCAGCAAGATTGCCGTTCGCGTCATAGTGACTGAAGAAGAAAAGCAGATCGCACGCCACTGTCGGGTATTGCTCCAATAGCCGTCAAATCTTGATAAAGATTTTCTTCCGGTAAAGAATCAGCGCGGGAATAAAGCACACCGCAACATAGCAGAGAGAATAGAGCAGCGATCCAAACGCCTTGTCCGGAACGAGCCCGAAGGC